>Ga0111539_10000906_pt1 | contig 38724 bp, 32 predicted proteins | sample RhiMethybrSRZTD1_FD_79667 | JGI IMG/M metagenome (GOLD analysis project Ga0111539, IMG submission 79667) | Populus rhizosphere microbial communities from Tennessee, USA - Rhizosphere MetaG P. TD hybrid SRZTD1 (version 2) (version 2) | ecosystem: Host-associated > Plants > Roots > Rhizosphere >...
CCGACGTTGCCACAAACTGTCGTCGATTGACCCGCATCAGGAACTCCCTCCAGCCCGAAAATGAAAAAGCGCCGTGCCTGGACTGCAGGCATCGGCGCCTTTTCAGCACGCCAGTCCGTCGTGGACCAGCGCCGGCCGCGAAGAGGTGCAGCGCGCGTGCCAGCATCGCGGCAGCGGGCTCAACCAGCACCGCGGCGAAGCACGACGCGGAGTTGGGCGTGAACGTGACGACGATGTAACGGACGCGCGCTGCCACGTTTCCGTGCAGGATCGAAGGGCCTGCCGCTTCTTCCGGCAACGACGCGAGCTAGGAGTCTGTCAGGTTAACGAGGCGAGCGTTGGGGGGTGTGGGGGGCCATTTCGGGGCCCCCCACGTCAAGCGGTCGTTGAAAGCCCGATGCGGCGCCCCGCCGTGGCCGGTCGTGGCAACGCGTCGTGAGCCGTCTGTATGGCGGCCAGGCGCGCGAGCACCGAGGCAGCCATCGGCGCCGCCCGGCGCGTGGCCTGGCTGACGTGCAGGGACATCAGCTCGTTGGTCGAGGCCAGGAAGCCCTCGGTGGCGTGGTACATGGCGTGGATGTAGTGCAGGCGCTTGGCGTCGTGGCCGAGCAGGACGGTGGTGAACCGCAACGGATCGCCGCTCCGGACCTCGCGGTGGTAGGTCACGTGGGCCTCCAGACAGAACGTCGTCACGTCGTGCTCGCGACGATGCGCAGCGTCCAGACCGACCCAGGCCATGAAGTCGTCGGTGGCGAAGTCGAAGACGACCAGGTAGTACCCGACATTCATGTGGTCGTTGTGGTCGATCCACTCCGGGCGCACGACGTCGCGATGCGTGTCGAACGGAGCGGCCAGATCGCTCACGGTCGTCGGTCGAGGGCGCAGGAGATCCGCATCCGGTTACGCGCGACCCAGCCGTACACGCCCCGAGCCACCGGCCGCACCGGCGGCAGGGCGAAGACTCCGGCCAGCCACCCCCAGCCGTGAATTCGCCGCAACAGCTCCGGGACGGCATCGGCCCCGCTGAGCCGCCGGCCGTCCGGCAGCACGAGCTGCATGGCACTCAGGCACTCGCCCTCTTTCACCTGAGGAAACCGCTCTTGGCGGACCGGCGAGCGACACGGAAGAATCTCGAGGCCGCCACTGGAGTACGCGCGCCGCATGAGCCACAGCGCACTCTTCCGGCACATCGCGCAATCCGCATCATAGATGAGCGTCGCCACCGGCGCGCTCAAGGCCGCCATTCGAGCGCCGGCTTCGCCGGCGCAATCCTGCGTTTGGTCGAAGATCTGGGGGAGGCAGGAAGGAGCACGCTGCCGAGCGTGCGACGACCGTCGGAGGGGGCCGCCGAGGCCCCCTCCGATCTCACTTCCCCCATCGTTGAAGTGACCGGAAGTAGATGCGGAAACCGGCGGCGATGGCCAGCGCCACCGCCGCCTGCACCAGGTCCCAGATGTCGCCACCGCGCAGATACTTCTGCGTCCTGATCACCGCGTACACGATGAAGAACGCGATCCCGGCGATGATGAGAACGCGATGCGCGGTGATGAGCCGCACGGCTCAGACGCCGAGCACGGCCTTCACCGAGTCGCGTGCCACCGAGACCAGCCGGTCGACGTCTTTGTCGGTCAGGACCAGCGGCGGCGCGAAGAACAGCGTGTCGCCGTTGGCCGGGTGCGCGCCGGACACCGGCCGCACGCGGGTGACGACGCCGCGCTTCATCATCTCCGCCTGGATTCGCGGCGCGTGCTTCTTATCGGCCGAGAAGTTGGCCTTGGTGGCCTTGTCCTCGACCAGCTCGACTGCGGCCAGGAGCCCCTTGCCGCCGCGGATATCGCCGGCATGCGGATGGTCGCCGAACGCCTGCTTGAGCCCGGCGTAGAGGCGATCGCCCATCTTGGCCGCGTTCTCCCACAGCCGCTCGCGCTCCATGATCTCGATATTCTTCAGTCCGACCGCGCAGCAGGTCGGGTGGCCGGAGTACGTGTAAGCGTGCATCCAGCGATCCTCGGGCTTGACCGAGTCGATCGCCTCCTTGATGGCGCGGCTCACCATGATGCCGCCCAGCGGGAGATAGCCGGAGGTCACGCCCTTGGCGAACGAGCGGATGTCGGGCTTGACGTTCCAGTGGCTGGTGGCGAACCACTTGCCCGTCCGGCAGAAGCCGGTGATCACCTCGTCGGCGATGAACAGCACCTGATGACGATCGCAGACCTGGCGTACGAGCGGGAAGTAGTCGTCGGTCGGATAGAGCACGCCGCCGCCGCCGTGGATGGGCTCGGCGATGAACGCCGCCACCGTGTCCGCGCCCTCGCGGATGATCGCCTCTTCGAGCAAGCGCGCCGCGGTCTGGCCCGCCGTCTCGCCCGGCTTGCCGCCCTGCACGCGGTACGGATAGCAGGTCGGGATGTGGACGAACCCGGGCACGCGCGGCTCGAACATCTTCCAGTACGCGGCCATGCCGGTGGCGCTCATCGCCTGCAGGGTCACGCCGTGATAGGCGTTCTGACGCGCGATGACCTTGACCTTGTCCGGCTTGCCCTGCGCCTTCCAGTAGAAGCGCGCGGTCTTGAAGGCCGACTCGTTGGCCTCGGCGCCGCCGGTCGAGAAAAAGATGCCGTGCATGTCGCCGGCGAGCTCGACCAGCTTGGACGCCAGCGCGATGGCCGGAATGCTGGAGGAGCCGACGTAACCGGAGAAGTACGCGATCTCCTTCATCTGGGCCGCCGCCGCATCGGCCAGCTCGGTGCGGCCGTGGCCGACGTTGACGTTCCACAGGCCCGAGAGGCCATCGATCATCTCGTGGCCGCCGATGTCCTGCACCATCGCACCGCGGCCGCGCACATAGATGATGGGCTCCGCGTTGTCGATCGGGTGGTGGAGCGGATGAATCAGGTGGTCCTGGTCAGCTTTGATCAGTTCGGCGGCGGTCATCGCCATCGGAGAATCCTCCCGGGTGAAGACATCATCGGAGCCGGACGCCCGGCGGGCGCACCCGACGGTAGTCGCCGTCGGGAATCGAGCGCGCGCGCTCGCGCGGGCCGCGGTATCGATAGAGCCACGCCCATGCGCGGCGGCCACCGGCGAGCGTCACCATCGCCAGGCGCCGCTCGAAATTGTACCCCTCCTCCCGATCCAGAAGGGGGAGAAGTTGGAAATCGTCCAGCCGGTACACCTCGCCGCGCACGCGCTCGCGGCCCTCGATCAGTCCGGGGTAGCGGCCGAGGTCGAGCAGCAGCCCGCGCGCCGTCCCCGCGCCGAGCCACGTGGCGCCGCGGGCGAGCACGGCGTGCAACGGGTAGCCTCGCATGAGCGTGCCGTAGGCGAAGAGGAGCGCGCTACTTCGCCCGGGCAAGCCTGGTCAGGGCCTCCAGTGTGCGGTCGGTCTGGATCGCCAGCCCGCCGACCTCGACATAGCGGATCTTGCCCGTGCGATCGACCACGAACGTCACGCGCTTGGTGAGGTTCCAGGTGTCATCCCAGACTCCCCACTGGCGGGCGGCGCTGCCGTCGCGGTCGCTCAGAAGCTTGAAGGGCAGCTTCAGCTCACGGGCCCACGCCAGGTTGCGCTCGGGCGGGTCGGCGGAGACTCCGACGATCTCGGCGTTCAGCCCGGTGTACTTCGCGTGGTCATCCCGGAACCGGGAGAATTCGAGGTCTCAGCCGCCGGTGAACGCCTTCACGTAGAAGGCGACGACCACGAAGTCGCGCTGCTTGATCAGGTCGGCGAGGCGAAGGCTGTGACCACTCTGGTCGACGAGCGTCGTGTCCGGCGCGGTCGCGCCCACCGCGAGCGGCGCCTGCTGGTCGGCCGCCGCGCCGCCCGACAGGAGCGCCAGCACCGCGGCGGCGACCCACAGACGTCGGATCATGGCTTGGTCGGTTCGACCGCCTGGAGGACGGCGTCGAGGAACTGGGACTCCGGCAGCGCGCCCATGAACTCGACGCGATCGTTGATCACGATCTTCGGGACACCCGACACCTGGTAGGCCTGCGCCATGTCGGGGAACTCGGTGGCCTCGATCGCGGTGGCGGTCACTCGGTCGGAGGCGATCGCCATGTGCTGCGCCAGGCGCACGGCCCGGGGGCAGTGGGGTCAGGTGGGGGTCGAGAAGACCTTGATGTGGACGTCGTCGGTCAGCTCCGCCAGCGAGGCCTTCGTCGCGTCCGACAGCGTGGCCTCGCCGCTGGACACCGCGATGATCGAGTCGATCAGGTTACTGAACTCGTAGCCGCCCGGGATGCCCAGGAAGCGGATGCCATAGTCGCGCGCGCCTTCCACCACGATGGCCGGCACCTCCTCGACGTCGTAGGCCTCGGCCCGCTCGCGGTCGATGACGGGGTTGAGCACCTCGACGCTGATGCGATCGTCGAGGGCCGCAACCTCGCGCACGAGCTGCTCGTTCTGCCGACAGAGCTCGCCGGCCACGAGCTCCTGGGAGAAGACCACCAGCTTGACGGGGCCCTGGATGCGCACGAACTCCTTGCGGACGGCGACCTGATCGCGCTCGGCGAGAAATGGCATGGCTTCAGTATATAGCGGCTTGCGAACAGCGGTCGGCAGGCTTACGGTGAGCCCCTGGAGGTTGGGGGGTCATGAAGCCTTTCGTCGTCAATCGCTACGGCCGGATCGTCTTCCCGTACAACTTCTTCCCGGCGCTCGACTTCAACGTCTTCGAGACGCTGGAGCAGTTCGCCGCGGTGATCCGGCGCGACTTCGAGGACAAGGCGCCCAGCGAGGCCGACATCGTGGCCAAGCTGGAGATCGGCGGCTACAAGGGACGCTACGAGCTCTTGCGTGACCTCGCGCTCGACCTCTTCTGGGTCAATCGCTACCCATTCACCATGTACGACAAGCAGCCGATGCGCTGGCGCGACGTTCCCCGTCAGCGCGGCGACATCTTCCTGCCGGTCTTCAAGCCGTACGAGGGCGCCGAGCTGGCCGCGGCCATCGAGAGCGGGTATCGTAATCTGGTCCCGACCTGGGACGAGGGCACCGAGGACAAGATCTTCCGCGTCCTGTTCGACGTCTTCCGCCACAAGAAGGGCGCGGGCGCCGAGCTCTCACCCATCAAGCCCACGGTGGGCGAGCTGCTGTCGCGGCCGCGCAGCCTCACCTATCACCTGCTGGCCTACGATCCAGACTATCCCGGCTACGGCTGGGACGACATCGTGGAGTACTCGCATCGGGTGCCGGAGCTGGAAGCGCTCATGCGTCAGACGATGGTGTTGCACAACCAGTACCGCTGGGATCGCGCCAAGATGCGGGTGATCGAGGTCGGCAAGCTCCACGACGACGACTTCGTGGTGGTCTATCGGCCCCGCAACGAGGAGGTCCTGCATTTCATCCGTCGCGTGACGGGCGGCCAGCGCCAGCGGCTGCGTAAGCCGCCCGCGGTGGCCACGCAGGCGCCGATCGAGCCCTACCCACCCATCGATGTGCGCGCGAGCTTCAAGGTGATGCCGCGGCTGGAGTCGCTGGCCGTGTACCAGGGCGAGACGCCATGCACCAACGACGACCTCATCCGCAACGCCGCGTACTCGTGGTCACCCATGACCGCGGTGGAGATCGAGGAGAAGACCGGCATCCGCCAGCGGCTCTACACCGCGCTCGACCTCGACCACATCTCGCTGCTGGCCGCCCAGGCCGCGCTGGCCAAGGCCGGCCGCCGCCCCGAAGAGATCGGCGCCGTCATCTTCTGCTCGTGCACCAGCGCCAAGATGATGCCGTCGCTGGCCACCTGGCTGTCGGGCCGTCTCGGCATGTTCCAGACACACTTCTCCGCCGACATCGTCGCCGCCTGCGCCGGGCTGCCCTACGGCCTCAGCGAGGCGATCCGCCAGCTGCAGGAAGTGCGGCGGCCGGTGCTGCTGGTGTGCGGCGAGAAGTTCTCCGACAAGATCGGCACCGTGCGCACGTCGCGGATGATCTTCGGCGACGGCGCCGCCGCGATGGTCGTGGGCCCCGCGCCCGACGGCGCGGCACCCGACGTGGAGTACTACCAGACCTACGCCAGCGGCCCGATGAGCGAGGTCGACTCGATCGTGTGGCCGAACCCGGAGTTCGACAACAACATCACGGTGCACGGGCCGGAGGTGAAGGCGCTGGTCCAGCGCTACCTCACCCAGATGATCCGCGAGCTGAGCGCGCTGCCCAATCCCAACGGCGACGGCTCGCTGCTGAAGGCCGTGGATCTCGTGGTGCCCCACCAGGCCAACAAGACGATGGTCGTGCACTACGCCAAGGCCGCCGGCCTGGCCCCCGAGCAGCTCTACTTCAACATCGAGCGCGTCGGCAACACGTCCTCGGCGTCCATCCCGCTGGCCATCTACGACGCCGTCGCCGAGGGCGTGATCAACCGGCCGATGCGGCTGTTCGCGCCAGGCTTCGGCGCGGGCGCCGTCGGCGGCTACGTGGTGCTACGGCTGGATCCCTCGATCGTCGCACGCTGATGAGACATCTATTGTGGCTCGTTCCCTTCGTGGTCGGCCTGGCCGCGCTGCGCTGGCCAAAGCTGCAGAGCATCGCACTGCTGACGATACTTGTCTGCGGAGTCACGGGAGTTGCTTTCCTCGTCCGGCGCGCCCGGCGTACCGGGGAGCCGGTGCCGCCTCTGGGAGCCGAAGAGAAGCGAGACTACTACTCCGTCCAGCGGAACATACCCCCGTCACCCGGCTGACCCGTGGTGTGAGGCCATCTCGCGGCCCTCACCTCAACACCGCAAGACGCTCGGGCGACGGGTCGTGAATGCACGCGCGAACTCCGCCGCGAACGCCCTCTCGTCGCCAGATGATCCGAGCACGACCACGATGATCGGCAGCGCCTGCGACTCCGCCATGGCCCGCGCGGGCTCGGCTGCCGCCAGACCTACCGCGCTCGTGAATGCCACCACCCGTCGGTCGGGGTGCGCAAGCTGCGCGGCGACCGCGGCGGTCACCGCGTAGCCCGCCGTCGCCATCCCCAGCGCCGTCAACGTCTCGCGCGGCGCGACGGCCTGCCAGGCCGCCAGCGCCGGGACATCGCCGGTCGCGATCGTTCCGGCCGGCATCGCCTCGCGGGCAAGCGCGACGAGCCGGGCGGCCGGCGTGGCGCGCAGCTCCTGGATGAGCGCGCGCTTGAGCCGGTCCAGCTCGGCAACGTCCCAGTCGGCCGCGGACCGCGCGCGCACGCGCGGCGCCATCTCCTCGATGACCAGCGCGATGTCGCCCGGCACGTCGGCGACCAGCGTGCCCCCCGCCCATGCGGCGCGGCCGATCCGCGCGACCGGCGTCACTGTAGGGAGCAGGCCCGGCGGCAGCTCGCTCGGATCCACCCCGACGCGCAGGATCAGGTCCGCGCGCGCCAGCAACGGGTGGCCCGCGGCCAGCAAGCCGAGCGCGAGCGGATGGGGATCGGCCAGAACACCCCGGCCTTTCGGCGTCGCCAGCACCGGCGCCGGCAGGGTCTCGGCGAACGCGCGCAGCCACTTGGCGTCGTCCGGCCCGCACTCGAGCCCGGTGATCAGGATGGGGCGCGTCGCTCGCGCAAGGGCGGCACCGAGCGCGTCGAGCGCGGAGGGGTCGGGCGATGGCAGGGGCGCCGGCCGGCACGCGGCGGCCACGGGCAGTGCCGACTCGCTCACCACCACGCCATCCACCGCCAGATGGACGGGACCACGCGGGGCGCTCGACGCGAGGTTGGCGGCGTGGGCGATCCAGTGACCGGCCGAGGCGGGCTCGACGACGAGACTGCCCTTGACGACCGGCGCCAGCAGGGCAACGTCAGATCCGCCGCCGGTGATCGCGATCAGCGGCGCGCGATCACGCTGGGCATGGGCGAGTCCGCGAACGAGGGCAGGCGCATCACGGAGATCCGCGAGCACGGCACCCGGCCCGTCGCCGATCTCACCGCTGACGGCCGCCAGCACACCGGCCGTCGCGGCCTCGGGCGCGTCGTGCACGGGCACGCCGCGGCGCGCCGCAGCCTCACGCAGTGCGATGGCGACCGGGTCGCTGGTGAGCGCGGCGAAGATCCGGCCGGCGCCGGCCCGGGTCAGCCCGTCGGCCAGCACGTCGGCGACCGTGGTGCGGGCCATCACCCGCGCCGCGCGCTCAGCGGGCGAAGGCTTCGAACACCGGCCGCATCCGCTCCAGCGCCTTGCGGAGATTGGCCTCGGAGTTGGCGTACGACAAGCGCAGATAGCCCTCGCCGTGCTCGCCGAACGCCGTGCCGGACAGCACGGCCACCCCGGCTTCCTGGAGTAGCCGCTCGGCGACCTCGCTGGACGGCCGGCGGGTGCCGGTGACGTTCGGGAAGACGTAGAACGCCCCGCGCGGCGAGAGACAGCGCACCCCGGGCAGCCGATTCAACCCCTCGACGATGATGTCGCGGCGGCGCTTGAACTCGGCCACCATCCGCGCGACCGGCGTCTGATCACCGGTGAGCGCGGCGACGCCCGCCAGCTGGACGAACGAGGCGGTGCAGGAGTTGGAGTTCACCATCAGCCGGGTCACGTGCTCGGCGAGATCGGGCGGCATGACGCCATAGCCGAGACGCCAGCCGGTCATGGCGAAGGTCTTGGAGAAGCCATCGAGCAGGATCGACTGCGCGTGCATGCCGGGCTGGGCGTAGAAGGACACGAACTCGCCGTCGTACAGGAACTGCCGGTAGATCTCGTCGGTGAGCACGGGGATCCGGCGCTCGGCCGCGATCTGGGCGATCCGCTGGATCTGGCCGCGATCCAGCACGCCTCCGGTCGGGTTCTGCGGCGAGTTGACGATGATCAGCTTGGTCTTCGCCGACACCCGCTGCTCGAACAGCACCATGTCGAAGCCGAAGCCCGACTCCTCGCGCAGCGGGATCGCCACCGGCACCCCGCCGGCGAAGTTGATGACCGACTCGTAGATGGGAAAGCCCGGGTTGGGATAGATGCACTCGTCGCCGCGACCGATCAGCGCCAGGATCGTGAAGAACATGATCGGCTTGGCCCCGGGCGTGACCACCACCTGCTCGGGCGACACCGGCACGCCCCTCGTCTCGCCGATGTGCTTGGCGATGGCCTCGCGTAGCTCGGGCAGCCCGGCCGAGGGACCGTAGTGGGTGGCGCCGTCGTCGAGGGCGCGCTTGGCGGCCTCCTTGATGTGCGCCGGCGTGTCGAAATCGGGCTCGCCGATCTCGAGGTGCACGACCTCTCGACCCTGCCGCTCGAGCGCGCGCGCTCGCGCCAGCACCTCGAACGCCGACTCCGTTCCCAGCCGCCCCATCCGCTCCGCGACGTTCATCGTCTGCCCCCTGGATACACATGGACCACGAGCAGGTCATTATAGCCTCGTGGACTTCGTGGGGGTTGCGGCGGGCGAGTTCTCCATGGGCTGGGCGGCGGGACATCCGGCCGAGCGCCCGGTGCACCACGTGTGGGTGGACGCGTTCGAGATCGCAGCGAGGCCGGTGTCCAACGCGGAGTGGGCGGCATGGCTGGCGGCGACCGGCGCGGCGCCGCCGCCGTTCTGGCGCGCCGTGGGCTTCGACGCGCCCGATCAGCCGGTCGTCGGTGTGTCGTGGGACGACGCGGCGACGTTCGCCGCGTGGACCGGCGCGCGGCTGCCGACCGAGGCCGAGTGGGAAAAGGCGGCTCGCGGCGGGCGCGAGGACGGCCGCTACCCGTGGGGCGACGCGGCCCCACCCGCCGTCAAGCCGTCCGCGCCGCCCCGCGTCGGCTCCACGCCATCCAACCCACTCGGCCTGCGCGACCTGGCCGGCGTGTGCCACGAGTGGTGTGCGGACTGGTACGACGACGGCTACTACGCCGTGTCACCCGCGCGGAATCCGCGGGGACCGGCCACGGGCACACGCCGCGTGAGCCGGGGCGGCGCCTGGCGTCACGCCGATCCCTGGAGCCCGGTGGGCCATCGATCCTCGCTGCCACCTCACCTGCGCTACTCCGACTACGGCGTGCGTCTGGCCCGGGATATCGAGCGTCGGTAACGGTGCTAAGATTCGGGCCGAGACTGCAGGCATGAACCCGGCCGGACGCTCCGCTCTGCGCGAAGGCATCGTCGCCGGCTTGATCGGCGCCGCCGTCGTCGCGATCTGGTTCTTCGTCTTCGACGTCTTGCGGGGCCGCCCCTTCCTGACCCCGACTCTCCTCGGCTCGCTGGTCTTCCTCGGCGTCAACACGCCGATCGGCATGACGCCGGCGGTGGGCCCGATTCTCGGCTACACGATCCTGCACGGGCTCGCCTTCGTGGCCTTCGGCGTGGTGGCCGCCACGATGCTGGCCATGAGCGATCGCGAGCCGGCGCTGTTCGTGGCGTTCGTGATCCTGTTCGCGTGCTTCGAGGTGTTCTTCTTCGGCGTGCTCGGCGTGCTGGGACGCGGCGTGCAGACCGCGCTCGTGTGGTGGTCGGTGCTGGTGGGCAACCTGCTGGCGTCCTTCGCCATGCTCTGGTACTTCCTGCGCGCGCACCGGGCGCTGCCGCGCACGCTGGTCGGCTCCTGGGGCGGCGTCCTGTGGGAGGGCGTCGTGACCGGCATCATCGGCGCCTCCGCGGTCGCCATCTGGTTCTTCGCGATCGACGCCATCCGTGGCGAGCCCCTGCGAACGCCGAAGCTGCTCGGCATCGCGCTGCTTCGCCAGCCCGATCCGGCCAGCGCGATCCTCGCCTACACCCTGCTCCACGGGCTGGCGTTCGTGATCTTCGGCATCCTCGGCGCCTTTCTCGTCGCCGCGGCCGAGCGCCAGCCGGTGATCCTGTTCGCGCTGATCATCGTCTTCACGGCCTTCGAGATCTTCTTCTTCGGGGCGGTGGTGATCCTGGCCAGCTGGATCCTCGACTACGTGGCGGGCTGGACGATCTTCCTCGGCAACTTGCTGGCGGCGGCGGCCATGCTCGCCTACTACTTCAGGGGCCACCGCACGCTGGCTCGACGCCTCACGCAGGCCTGGGTCGAGGAGGAGTAGGAAGCGACGCGGGCCGGGCGAGCGTAAGCACATCACGCTCGCCCGGCCGACGCGTCAGTGGCGCGTGCTCTGACCGCGCGGCGACTGCACCTCGTCCTTGTCACGCGGCGCCTGCTGATCCCGGCCGCGTGGCGACTGCACCTCGTCCTGGTTGCGAGGCGACTGGACATCGTCCTGACGGTCCCGCGGCGCCTGCACGTCCTGACCGCGCGGCGACTGGACCTCGTCCTGGCGACGCGGCGACTGCACCTCGTCCTGACCGCGCGGCGACTGCACCTCGTCCTGGCTGCGCGGCGACTGCACCTCGTCCTGGCTGCGCGGCGACTGGACCTCGTCTCGCGAGGGGGCCGCGTGGGCGGCGGTGGCCATCAACGCAACGCTCAGGGCAGCTACGACAACGTTCGCACGCTTCATGATCTCTTCTCTCCTTCGTGCCGAGTTCGCACTCGCTGACGGGGCTGCTTCGGCGATCCGAGCACTGTCTCGCCAGCGATCGCGGTCTAAGAGCAGAAGGCGTGCCACAGCCAAACCTCGCGAATTCATTGGGGGCTCACCCATAGCCGGTGGAGCGACCGGTTTCAGCCCGACACAGCGAGTTCATCCTGGAACGCGCTTGGGCGAGAGCACCCGTTCCGCATTGAAACGCCGTTCTGAAGTGAAACCCGCGTGCCACGGCGAGTGCCGCAATTTCACAGGGCGCACGCGTGGCACACCATTTGCCCTACGGCGTAGACTCACTGTGGGGTGAGGGCGGAATGCTGCGAGCGTTCCCCTCCTCGAGAAGAGGATGACGCGTTGATGTCCGTGCCGTTGATGTTGACCTTCGTGTCGACCGTCGTGTTCGCCATCCAGCTGCTCATCTTCGTCTACCTTTACTCCTCGCACCGCGTGCGCTTCTTCCAGTACCTGCTGCTGGCGTGGGGCGCGTACACGCTGTCCAAGGGCCTCAGGCTGGTGGACGCGCTCTTCCTGGACATCCATCACCCGAGCTTCGTCACCGACGTTGTCACCATCGCCGCGGTCGGCTTCACGCTGGCCGCCGCGTTCGCGCACCGATGGGACTATCGCCTGAACGGGCGAGACCTCCTGGTGGGGGCGGGGGCGGTGACGCTCCTGGCGCTGGCGAGTAACCTCGGCGGTAACGACGAGGGACAGCGCACCGTGGGCCTGACCCTGGGCGTCGTCCAGGTGGCGGCCGGCGTGCTGTTCTGGCCGGCGCGCGGTCGCAGCACCAGGTTCCGGGGCGAGCGGCTCCTGAGCGGCCTCCTGACCGTGTGGGGGGGCCATCGCATTGCCACGCAGTTCGTGAACATGGAGCCGGGCTCCACCAGCTACATGGTGGTCCACGCGGTGTTCATCACGCTCTACTTCCTGTCGACCTTCGCGGTGATCATCATGGTGCTCGAGCGCGCCCGCAGTGAGAGCGACCGGCTTCATGCCCGCTTGCGCGAGGTCGAGCGCCTAGCCACGGCGGGCGAGCTGGCCGCCGGCATGGCCCACGAGATCCGCAATCCGCTGGCAGCCATCGTCAACGCGACGGCGCTGCTCGACGACGAGACGGGCCTCACCGCCGACGAGCGCGCGACCACGCTGGCGGCGGTCCGCACCGAAGCGCGGCGGCTCAACCGCATCCTCTCCGACTTCCTGCACTTCGCGCGGCCCCAGGAAGCCCGGCGGGTGCCGGGCGACATCCGGCAGGTGGTCGAGCACGTCAGCGGGCTGATCCGCGACGGCCGCTCGCGGGCTTCCCGCGTGGACGTCAAGGTGGCGGTCGATCCCGCGGTGCCGCGCTTCGCCTTCGACCGGGATCAGCTCACGCAGGTGCTCTGGAACGTGGCCCTCAACGGGGTCGAGGCGATGAACGGTCGGGGGCGTCTCTCGCTGGAGGTCGCCCGCCAGAACGGCGACGTCGTGCTCGCGGTGAGCGACACCGGCCCCGGCATTCCCGGAGAGCGCCTGGCGCACGTGTTCGAGCCGTTCTACTCGGGTAAGCCGAGCGGCAGCGGCCTGGGCCTCACGATTGCCGAGCGCATCATGGCGGCGCACGGCGGCCGCATCGAGATCGACTCCGAGGCCGGCCGCGGCACGCGCGTGTCGCTCCTCTTTCCCCTCGAGGCCGCCTGAGCATGGCCCACATCCTGGTCGTCGACGACGAGCCGGCGGCGCGCGGCACGTTCGCGCTGCTGCTGCGCAAACGCGGTCACCGCGTGCTCGAGGCCGAGGGCGTCACCGCCGCCACCAAGCGGCTGGCCGAGGAGGTCTTCGATCTGGTGGTCACCGACCTGCGCATGCCGGACGGCGACGGGCTCGACGTGCTGCGGGCGGTCAAGGCGCACGCCCCGGCCACCGAGGTCATCCTGCTCACCGCCTACGCGGAGTGGAAGTCCGCTAAGGAAGCGATCCGCCAGGGGGCGCTCGACTACTTCGAGAAGGGCCAGGAGCCGGACGAGCTGAATCACCGCATCGACAAGGCGCTGGCCGCGCGACAGCTGCGCCGCGAGAACGAGAACCTGCGCGCCCAGCTCCGCGAGCGCTACGGCCTGCCCGGCCTGATCGCGCAGTCACCGGCCATGCATACGGTCCTCGATCTGGTCGCGCGCGTGGCGCCGACCGACGCCACCGTCCTCATCCAGGGGGAGTCCGGAACCGGCAAGGAGGTCATCGCCAAGGCCATCCACCACGCCAGCGCGCGGGCCGCGCGCCCGTTCGTGGCCATCAACTGCGGGGCCGTCCCCGAGACCCTGCTCGAATCCGAGCTCTTCGGCTACGTGCGCGGAGCGTTCACGGGCGCCGGGGTCAACAAGCTCGGTCTGTTCGAGGAGGCCGACGGCGGCACGCTGTTCCTCGACGAGATCGCCGAGATGCCGCCCGCGCTCCAGGTGAAGCTCCTCCGCGCGCTCCAGAGCGGCGAGATCCGACGGCTCGGCGCCACCCAGGCCGCCACCATCGACGTGCGCGTGATCGCCGCCACCCACGGTGACCTCGCGGCGCTCATCAGCCAGGGCAGCTTTCGCGAGGATCTCTTCTACCGCCTGAACGTCATCCAGGTGGCGCTGCCGCCCCTGCGCGACCGGCGCGAGGATCTGCCCGCCCTGGCCGAGCACTTTCTCACGCGCGCGGCGACCAAGCTCAACCGCGAGCTGCGCCTGTCACCGCCGGCCCTCGAGCGCCTGCTGCGCTACCCCTGGCCCGGCAATGTCCGCGAGCTGGAAAACGCTATCGAGCGCGCCGCCATCCTGGCCCGCAGCGCCACCGTCGACGTCGAAGATCTGCCACCGCACGTCTCGGCCGGCCTGCAGCTCGGTCCCTCACCCGCCCTGCCACGCCAGATCTCGCTGGCCGACGCCGAGCGCATCCACATCCTCCAGACGCTCGAACGCTTCGGCGGCAACCACTCCGGCGCCGCCGAAGCGCTTGGTATCGGCCGCACGACGCTCTGGCGGAAGCTGAAAGAATACGAGATCGATCGCTAGTTGGTGGCGCGGACTGCGGTGATGCCGCGGCCGCGGGGTGTGAGGCCAGCGACGCGCCCGCATGGCTCGCCTGTCGCCGTAACTCGCTCCGGGCTCGGCTCGCTTCGGCCCCCCATCCCCCAAGGGGGGTTGGGTTGCGGCCAGTTGAATCGCTGGTGGCTCGCTCGCCGAGCCCTGCGCTCGCAACGGCGACGACGGCTCGCCATGATGGCGCGTCGCTGGCCTCACACCCCGCGGCCGCGACATCACCGGAGTGTGCGAACTACTCAGCACTCGAACTGAGACTTACCAGAGGGCCTCGGGCATCGGGAGGCCTTTGAACGCGTCGGTCGGTAGCGGCGCGGCCGGCTTGATGTCGAGGCGCTCGGCGAGGACGTAGAGCTGGCGGAGGTGTTGGCCGCAGTGCCAGGCGGTGCGTTCCAGCAGGTCGTGGGCGCCCTGGGGGCCGTAGTAGATGCTGAGGGTGCGGTCGAATTCGTTGTCGGCGGCGCCTTCGAACCAGCCGGCGATGCGGCCGCGGACCAGCGCGCCCCAGCGGGCGACGTCGCCGCCGTCTGCCATCCCCTCGGGCGCGCGCTCGTCGAACCAGGTTTCGGGCAAGTGGCCGCGGTCCATGGTGTCGACGAACGAGAGGCCGACGCGGAAGATGTGATAGCCGAGGTCGCGGATCGAGCGCTTGCGCTCGGGTGGGATCGTGTCGAGCTGCGCGCGGTCGAAGCGAGCGATCAACGACTGCGCTGAATCCAGGATGTGATCGAGGCGCCTGGCCAGCTCGCGGGGGGGTAGCTGGTCCTGGCCGGAGTACGGGACGCCGAGCAGCGCGGCGTAGCCGGCGGGATTCCATCCGTGAACGGCGCGATCACCGATCGAGACGGCGGGGACGCGCGGTACGCCGAGACGCTTGAGCTCTTCCACGGCGGCCGGCTCGGCCTGGATATCGACAGGATCGAACTCGATCCCCCAAGACGTGAGGAGCTCCTTCGTCTTGGCGCAGGACGATCAGCCCGGGCGGTAGTAGAGGCGAGGCTTCATGGCACCCTCCGCCTCCCAGGATACCCGCTCGGCCGGATCATCGGCCCTGGAACGTTGGCGTCGCCTTCTGGGCGAACGCGGTGACCCCGGCGCGGAAATCCTCGGTGCGGCCGGAGGCGGCGATCGCCTGGGCCTCCAGCTCCATCTGCGTTTCCAGGCTCTCCCACGTCGATTGGTGGAGCAGGCGCTTGGCCGCCCCGAAGGCTTTCGTCGGTCCCTGGGCCAGCTCGGCGGCCAGCGCGGTGACGGTCGACTTCAGCTCGGCGTCGGGGACGACCCTGGTCACCAACCCCCACTCCAGCGCCTCGCGCGCGGTGAGCACGCGATTGGTGAAGTAGAGCTCCATCGCCCGGCGCAGCCCGATCAGCCGCGGCAGGAAGTAGGACGACGAGCCGTCGGGCGTGGCCGCGATCTTCGAGTACGCCATCGTGAACTTGGCCGACTCGGCGGCCACCACGAGATCGCCCGACAGTGCGAAGCTGAAGCCGCCGCCGGCGGCGATGCCGTTGATCGCCATGATCACCGGCTTGTCGCTCCGGCAGAAGCGCGAGACGGCGCCGTGCAGGTAGGTCGTCAGCTCCTTGATGTGGCTTCCGATGCGGCCGAGGTTGTCCACGAAATCTTTCACGTCACCGCCCGCGCAGAACGCACGGCCGGCGCCGGTGATGACGACGCAGCGGACGTCGGGGTCGTCGTCCAGCTCGAGCGATGCCTCGAAGAGCTCGCGGCCGAGCGGCATGTTGAGCGCGTTGTAGGCCTCGGGACGGCTCAGGGTGAGCGTGGCGACGTGATTCGCCCGTTCCACGGTCAGGTTCTTGTAAGCCATGGGATTCCTCCGGTGCTGCGTGGGGTGACGATCAGTTGCGGGTGCGGGCGGCGATCTCGGCCACGGCGTCGAGCACTTCCTGGATCTGCAGCGGTTTCACGAGGACGAGGTCGACGCCGTGGGTGCGACGCTCTTCGGGCGACAGCTCGACGCCGAAGCCGGTCACGAGGAAGACCGGCGCCTGGGGGGCGATCTGCTTCACGGCGCGGGCCACCTGCCAGCCCGACACCCGCGGCATGGCCAGGTCGGTCACGACCAGATCGAAGCGCTCCGCCGCGAAGCGCGCGATCGCCTCGGCGCCGTCGCCGAGCGCGACCACGCTGTGTCCGGCCGATTCCAGGATGTCGCCGATCACCTCGCGCACCGGGGGCTCGTCGTCCACGACCAGACACCGCAGCGAGCGAACGGCCGGTGTCTCGACGGGAACGATCACCGGCGTTGGCGCGGCCGCTTCCGCGGGACGCGGGAAGGACAGGCGGAAGACCGAGCCCTGGCCGACCTCGCTGTCGATGATGATCGTGCCGCCGTGCCGGGAGATGATGCCGTAGGTCATCGACAGTCCGAGCCCCGTCCCCTGCGGGCCCTTGGTCGTGAAGAACGGGTCGAAGACCTTCTCGCGCACGTCGGACGGCATGCCCACGCCGGTATCGCCGATGGTGACCTCGACCCGGTCCGCCACCAGTGCGGTGGCCAGGCTCAGCGTGCCTCCCGCGGGCATCGCGTCCACGGCGTTGAGGATCAGGTTCGTCATTGCTTCGCGCAGCTCGGCCGCGTCGCCCAGCACCGCCGGCACCTCGGTGAGCCGGGTCCGTAACTCGATCACGATGCCGAGGCTGGTCGCCTCGTCCTTCCAGCGCGATTGCGTGATGTCGAGCGAGTCGCGTACCACCTGGTTGAGGTCCAGCGGCACCAGCGGCTGGTCGCGGCGGATCCGAGTGAACTCCTGCAGGCGCCGCACCGTCTGGGCGCCGTCCAGAGCCGAGCGCTCGATGACCTGCAGCCACTGGCGCTGCTGTGGCTCCTGGACGCGGCGGAGCAGGAGCTGGGCGCGTCCCAGCACCGAGGCCAGCAGGTTGTTGAAGTCGTGGGCCACGCCGGAGGCCATCTCGCCCAGGGCCCGGAGCTTCTCGGTCCGCACCAGCTGATCCTGGGCGGCGGCCAGCTCGCCGAAGGCGCGTGTGCGCTCCTCGTAGAGTCGCACGCTGGACAGGGCCAGCGCGATGAGGTGCGCGGCGTTGACGAGCAGGCGCTCCTCCGCCTCGGTGAACGGCCGCTCGGCGCTGCGCAGCGTCATCACGCCGAGCACGCGGTCGCGCGCACTCAGCGGTACGCCCACCCAGTAGCGCAGCCGCTCCGATCGCACGACCGGCTGGACGCCCCGCCGCGCGCACTCCCCGGCGTAGTCGTCCACGCGCAGCGGCGTGCCGGCCTCCAGCACGACCGTCATGAGACCGACGCCGGTCGACGGATACCGGCGCGGCTCGCTCACGTCGATCTCGCCGTCGACGGTGCGCAGTACGACTTCCATCTCGTCCCCGTCCTCGGCACGCAGCAGGACGCCCATGTTGCCGACGTCGAGCACGCGCCCGATCTGGCCGCGCAGCGCGTCGAGCAGCGCGGCGCGGTCGAGCTGGCCGGTGACGGCCCGCGACAGCTCGTGGAGGACCGACAGCTCCTCGACCCGCCGCCGGTTCTCGTCGAACAGGCGCGCGTTCTCGATCGCCACGCCGGCCTGGGTGGCGATGGCCTCGATGAGCGCCAGGTCGCTGGGCGAGAACTCCCGCGACCGGGTCCACCACACCACCGCGAAGCCTCCGATCATCCGGCCCTTGGCCACCACCGGCACCCACAGGTGGCTCTTGTGCGGCGCCTGCTCGCGCAGGATACGTGGCAGCCGCGGATCGGTTGCCGCGTCCTCGACCACGATGGCGCGACGGGTGGCGGCCGATTCCGCGTAGATCGGATGGTCCAGGATCGAGAGCCGCACCCCACGCAACGCCTCCAGCTGGGCCGGGGGCACGTGGTAGCCGGCCAGCGGCGTGAGCCACTGGCCACTCTCGTCGACCAGCCACAGGCCGACGGTGTCGGCCTCGAACGTGTTCGCCACCTGGCGCAGGAAGTGCCGCACCAGACCGTGCAGATCGAACGTGGAGGAAACCGCCCGGCTCACCGAGAGCAGGGTTTCGGTCTCGGCCAGCTTCCTTTGCGTCTGGCGGGCCAGCTCGGCGTTCTCCATCGCGAGCCCGACCTGCCCGGCGACGCCCTCGACCAGCCGGATCTCGGCGGGCGGGAACAGCCGCCCGGTGCGCCACCACACCAGGAACAGCCCGCCGACGGGCTGGCCGTGGGCCATCGTGGGCGCGACCAGCACCGAGTGGGGTGGCAGCGCCGCCACCCAGTCGGGATCGAATCGCTCGTCGGCCTTCACGTCGCTGCTCCACACCGCCCGCCCCTCGCGCCAGGACGGCAGCAGCGCCGGCGACCGCTCCAGGGCCAGCGGCCGCTGGGTGAAGAACTCCATCAGCTCCTTCGGGACGTGGTACCCGGCGGCTGCCATCAGCTTCTGCTTGACGGGATCCATCAGGTACACGCCGACCATGTCGGCCTCGAAGGCCTTCGCCACCTCGCTGGCGGCGGCGCGCAGCAGACGGTCGATCGATCCCGGCTGCGAGACGACCTGGCCAACGGCCAGCAGGGTTTGCGTCTGCTTCAGCCGCTCCTGCGCCTCGTCGTACAGACGCGTGTTTTCCAGGGCGAGCGCCAGCTGGCCGGCGATGGCCTGGGCCAGATCCTGCTGCCAGTCCTGGAAGCGTGCCGGTCGGTCGGTGTAGTCGAGCGTCATCACGCCGATGACGCCCTCCTGGCGCAGCATCGGCACGATCAGGCAGCTGCGCAGCCCGTAGGCTTCGACCCACTCGCGCGGCAGCAACGGCGATGTCGCGCAGTCGTCGATGACGAGCGGCTGCCGCGTCTCGATCACCTGGGCGTTGGCTGGAATGGCCGCCGGCGGGGCGCCAGGTCCGTCGCGGAACTCCTGCCACATGCGGGGCATCCGGCGGCCGTCGGCGAACTGCGACATGAGCGGGACCACCTGATCGCCGTCCCACAGCTCGAGCGTGCAGCGGTCGACGCGGCACACCTGGGCCACCTTGAGCGTGACCCGCTTGAGCAGGGTGCGCGATTCCAGGGTGGAGTTGAGGATCTCGGCCACCTCGAGCAGCGCGCGCGTCTCGGTCAACCGGCGGCTCGTCTCCGAATAGAGGCGCGCGTTCTCGAGGCCGATGGCGGCCTGGGCAGCCAGCGAGCCCATGAGCGAGCTGGTCTCCGGCGTGATCGGCCACGTGGCGGCCCGATGGACGGCGAAGGCGCCCAGCATGCGATCGCCGATGGCGATGGGGTACACGGTCATCCAGCGCAGGCCGCGGGCGCTCAGGGGCGGCACGTCGACGAAGCGCGGATCGGTGGCCGCCTCCGTCCACATGATCGGCTCGCGGTGCTGCACGACCCAGCCGACCGCGCCCTCGCCCAGCGCGAGATCGTCGTGCAGCTCGGCGGCCAGCTCGAGATCGCCGAAGGTCAGCGCCCGCCGCAGCCGCTGGGCGCCGGCGTCGAACGCCCAGATGCTGACGAACGGCGCGTCGAAGAACTGGGCGATGGCCCGCGCCAGGTTCTGCAGCACCTCCTCCACGTTGAGCGAGGAGGACACCAGGCGGTTGACCTCCTCCAGCGCCCGCAGCCGGTCGGCGTAGCGGCGCGTTTCCTCGTAGAGCCGCGCATTGCGGATGGCTGCCGCCGCCTGGGCCGAGAACGATTGCAGCAGGTCCTCGTCGTCGGGACTGAACCGGAAGGGCCGTTCGCCGATCAGCACCAGCACGCCGAGCAGGCGGCCCTGATCGAGCAGGGGCGCGGCGTACAGGCTCCGGAAGCCGCGCGACCGGGCCCAATCCCGGGCGACGAAGCGCCCGTCGGCATGGATGTCGACGATGGCCAGCGGCTGACGCTCGACTGCGACCCAGCCCACCGCGCCCTCGCCGAACCGGAGCTCTTCGATGTTCTCACCGGTGCCGGACGAGGTGTCGCGCAGGCTCTGGATGCGCAGCGTGCGCGTGTCTTCGTCGGCCAGCCAGAAGGCCACGAACGGCGCGTGGACGATCTCTCCGGCGGCCTCGGCGATGGAGGACAGGACCTGGCCGGGATCGAGCGACGAGGTCACCAGGTGATTGAGGCGGCTGAGCGTGCGCAGGCGCGCGGCCCGCGTCTCCGCTGCGCGATACAGGCGCGCGTTCTCCAGCGCGATGGCGGCCTGGGCCGCGAAGCTCTCCAGCAGGGCCAGGTCGTCGGGCGAAAACGGCTCGGCGTCGTCGCCCGAGCGGCTCATGGTCACGACACCCCGCACCCGGTCGCCGATCAACAGCGGCTGGGCCATCGCGTGGCGGATGCCGTGGGCGATGAAGTCCGGCCGGGCCAGGGGCGAGCGCGGGTAGTCGTTGGCGAGCACGCCGCGGCGCTCGGCGGCCGCCACGCCCGGCAGCGTCTCACCGGGCGTCACGCGGATGGCGCCCGGGCCCTCGGTGGTCCACGCTTCCCGGACGAGCATGCCGTCGTCGTCCAGCAGATAGATGCCGCCCTCGGCGGCGAAGAGACGCCCCGAGCGCTCGGCCACCAGCCGGAGCAGGCGGGCGGAGTCGAGCTCGGCGGCGAACTCGCGCTCGATGTCGGCCAGCACCGCGATCTGACGCCGCCGCGACCGCTCGAGCGAGAACAGCCGCGCATTCTCCAGCGCCAGCGCCGCCTGGTCGGCGAACGCCTGGAGCAGACGGGCCTCGTCGGGGGAGAATTCCCGGCCGCGCCGGTCGGCGATGCCGAGGGCGCCGATGATCGTGCCGCTCACGCGCAACGGCACGGCCAGGATCGCCCCTTCGCCCGCATCGCGCAGCGCTTCCCGCAGGTCGTGGGCCAGCGTCGGCGCATCCTCGGCGAAAATGTCGGGGACCGCGACGGCCCGTCCCTCGGCCACCGCGCGGCCCAGCACCCCGGTGCCGGACGGCGTCACGTGGCCGGGCTCGAAACTGGCGCGGCTCTGCCCCCCGAGCGCCAGCGCCACCAGCGAGCCGTCGGGCTGCAGGAGCCGCAGTACCGAGGAGCGGGCGCCGAACAGCGGCAGGACGCTCTCGACCGTCCGTCCCACCACGTCGCTCACGTCGAGGCTCTCGGTCAGCGTCTGGGCCAGTCGCGCGAGCTCCTCGGCTTCGTGACGGCGGCGTATCGTCTCGGCGTAGAGTCGCGCGTTCTCGAGCGCCAGCGCGGCCTGGTCGGCGAACGCCTGCAGCAGCCGGGCCTCCGCCTCCGTGAAGACTCGACCGGCGCGGTCCGAGATCGACAGCGAGCCGATGGTCCGGCCCTCGGCGCGCATTGGCACCGCCAGCTGGGCGGCGTCTCCCACCCGGGCCATCTGCTCGCGCAGCTCGTCGGTGAGATTCACGTCGGAGTCGTCGAAGATCTGCGACGTGGCAACCGCCGCGCCTCGTTCCACGGCGCGGCCGGACGTCCCAGTTCCGGGAGGCAGGACGTGACCCGGCTCGGCGATGTCCCGGGCGCGGCCGGCGGAGGCCAGCGCCACCAGGCCGCCGTCGGCGCGCAGGCGGCGGATGACCGACGACTGGACCGTGAAGAGTGTGACCACGCTCTCGGCGATGCGCGTGGCCATCGCATCGAGCTCGAGACTCTCGGTCAGCGAGCCGGCCAGCCGCGCCAGCTCTTCCGCCTCACGCCGCCGCTGCTCCGTCTCGCGGTAGAGTCCCGCGTTCTCGAGCGCCAGGGCCGCCTGGTCGGCGAAGGCCTGCGCCAGCCGCGTGTCCTCGGCATCAAAGACGCGTCCGGTGCGATCGGCCACCGCCAGCGCGCCGAGCAGCCGGTCGCGCACGATCAGCGGCGCGCCGAGCAGCGCGCGGTCGGGGTTGTCGGCCAGACTCGCGCGCAGCGCCGGGTCGTAGCGAATGCGCGTGTCGGTCAGCACGTCGGCCGCCGCCACCGGCTGCCGCTCCCGCACGGCCAGTCCGGCCATCCCGGTGCCCGGGGCCATGCTGGGAGTCCACGCGAAGTCGCCCGAGCGCGAGGTGGCCAGCGCGATCAGCTGGCCGCCGGGACCGGTGCGATAGAGCGCGGACGAGCGCGCGCCCAGCAGGGCACAGATGCTGTCGGCCACGCGCTGGCCGACCACGTCGGGGTCGAGCGTCTCCGACAGCACCCGGCCCAGATCCGCGAGCGCGCGCATCCGCGCCGCCTGCTGGCGCGCCTCCTGATAGAGGCGCGAGTGCTCGAGCGCGATGGCGGCCTGGCCGGCAAACGCCTCGGCCAGCTCCTGATCGCGCGGGCTGAACGGCCGGCGGGCGCGGAACGTCAGCACGCCGATCGTCCGGTCACCGACCTTGAGCGGGACGCCGAGAAACTTGGTGTAGCCGAGCCGCCGGTCGGCGGCGAGATGCTCGGCCACGAGTCCAGCCGACTCGTCGAGGTCCAGCAGCAAGGAATGACCGGCCTCGACCACGCGACCGCTCAGGCTCTCGCCGATCTGCAGGCGGGGACGGACCATCGTCTGCACGGCGGTCCCCGCGATGCCGGCCAGGACGAGCTCGTCGCCCTCCAGCAAGCGGAAGCCGGCGTTGTCGAGCGCCAGCAGGCGCGCCGCCTCCTCGGCGATGGACGACAGCAGCGTCGTGGTCGGCGCCAGCGTGCCGATCTTGGTGTTGATCTCCAGGAGCGCGTTGAGGTACGCGCGCCGCGTCTGCTCCTCGAAGAACAGGCGCGCGTTGTCGATGGCGATGGCGGCCTGGTTCGCCAGCGACTGCAGCAGGGACAGCTCCTCCTCCGTGTAGTCGTGGCGCTCGGTGGTGCCGACGGCCAGCGCGCCGAGGACGCGCGCGCCCACCTGCAGCGGGACACTGGCGGCCGAGGTGATCCCTTCCGCCGCCAGGCGGGCGGCGTGGCGCGCCTGCGCGTCGCTCTGGACGTCGGGCATCGTGATCGGCGTCCCGCGCGCGACGACGAGCCCGACCAGCCCCTCGCCGATCGCCAGCGAGCGCAGGCCGGCGGGCACGGGCACCTGCCCGGCGGAGGCGCCCAGGGTGAGGCGCTGGCCGTCGTCCTCGAGCAGCCACAGGCGCGCCATGCTGCCGCCCAGCAGCTCGACGGCGGCGCCGACGACGCGCTCCAGCACCTGATCACCAGACAGCGTCGCGGTCAGCCCTTGCGCCAGCCGCGCCAGCGCCTCGAGCCGGCGGCTCTTCTCCTGGGTCTCGGCCAGCAGCGCGGCGCGGGACACCGCGAGGCCCACCTGATGGGCGACGCCCTGGAGCAGCGTGAGCAGGTCGTTGTCGAAGGTCCGCGGCCTGGTCGAGACCACCGCCAGCACGCCCCACACGTCGTCGTCGACGAAGATCGGCAGCGCCAGCTGGGTGTGAAACTCCCCGGCATCGACGGCGCGGCGGAGCACCGGGTCGCTGACGCGCTGCGACCTCGTGAGGTCGGTGATCACGAACCGCCGGGTCTGCACGGCCTCGCCGGTGTGCGAGGCATCCACGCGCCGCTGGCGCAACCGATCGACCTGCACCGGCGTCAGGCCGCGACCGGCGATGAGGATGAGGTGTTCGCGCGAGGAGTCCAGCCGGTAGACCATGCCGACGGGCGAGCTGGCCACGCCCAGCACCACGTCGAGCGTCTGCTCGGCGGTGGAGACGAGGTCGCTGCTCGATCCCATTGTCACCGCCGCGGCATAGAGGGCCTCCAGCTCGCGGTTGCGTCGCTCGATCTCGGGGACGGACCGAGCCCCGGAGGACGCGGAGCCGCGACGGCGGCCCGGGAGCACCAGCGCGAGCGCCGCGCTCGTGGCGGTCAGCACGAACGAGCCGATCAGCGCCCCCCACAGCCAGCCGCGCTCCCGGCCGACCAGACGCTCGGGGATGAGCGCCCATGCCGTGTCGTCCCCGACCCGGCCCGCCGGGCGCACCAGCCAGCGCTCGCTTCCGACGACGAGGTGACCGGCCTGCGTGATCGAGCTCCAGCCGGCGTCGGGAGCGCCCGACAGGGCCGGACCGAGCAAGCGATCGGTGGCGACCAGCGCGATGGTGGGCGTGCCGGCCTCGGTGGCCAGCCGGTCGAGACGGAGGCCGACGACGACCACGCCGACCGGACCGTCCGAGGACTGGATGGCCGAGCGCGCCAGCAGGTACGAGTGGCCGTCGAGCACGCGGAGCGCCACGTTCGGGGTCGGCGGCGGCACGGTGTCGGATCGGGGCAGGCTGAGATTGGCCGGCAGCTGGGCGAGCGCGACACCGTTGTCGTCGACGATCAGCACGCAATCGGCCTCACCGTCGAGGGTGAGCGTGCGGATGCGGACGGCGCCGCGGGCCAGGGCCGCCGCGTCGTGGCGAGCCACGCTGTCCACGACCGCGGCGTCATGCGCGAGAACACCCGCCTCGCGGCGCACCACAGACTCGGCCTCGTCCAGCGGCGCCCGCGCAGCGCGGGCCATGGCGTCGACCGTGGCGGCATCGCGCGCATCCAGCCGGCGCGCGAGCCACAGCCCGCCACCGCCCCACACCATGGCCAGCCCGACCAGGACGAGAGCGAGGGCGAGCCCGCGGCGACGACTCAGCGACGTTCCCCGATCCGATGCAGCTTCATGAGGTTGGTGGTGCCCGCGACCCACATCGGTGAGCCCGAGATGATCACGATGAGGTCGTTGATGCTGACGGTGCCGTCGCCGAGCATCGCCTCTTCGATCTGGTCGAACAGCTCCTCCGTGGTGTCCACCTTGCGGATGAGGCGCGAGGTCACGCCCCACGACAGCGCGAGCCGACGACGCACCTCCACCGACGGCGTGAAGGCGATGATCGGCACGTCGGGGCGCTTGTGGGAGATGAGCCGCGCGGAGAACCCCGATTGCGTGAAGGCGACGATGGCCTGGGCGTCGAGGGCGTGGGCCGCCATGGCGGCGGCATCGGACAGGGCCTCGGGGAACCCCACGCCGACCTCGGCATCCGTGCGCCGGCGGCGGATCGGCGCCTGGGCCAGCACCGACTGCTCGGCGCGGGTGGCGATGCGCGCCATCACCTCGACCGCTTCGGACGGGTAGCGGCCGGTGGCGGTCTCGGCCGACAGCATGATCGCGTCGGCGCCCTCGAAGATCGCGGTGGCCACGTCGGACACCTCGGCCCGGGTCGGGCGAAGATGCGTCACCATCGACTCCAGCATCTGAGTGGCGACGATCACCGGCACCTTGGCGGCGCGCGCCTGACGGATGATCTCCTGCTGCAGGTGCGGCACGTCCTCCAGAGGCACGTCCACGCCGAGGTCGCCGCGCGCCACCATCACCGCGTCCACGTGGGCCAGGATGCCGGGCAGGTTCGCCATGACTTCCTGCCGCTCGAGCTTGGCCACCAGCGGGATGTCGGCGCCGTGCTCGGCGAGAAACCGGCGGGCCTCGAGGATGTCGTCGCCGCTGCGCACGAACGAGATGGCCACGAAGTCGACACTGTGCTGGATGCCGAAGCGCAGATCCTCGCGGTCCTTGTCGGTGAGGCAGGAGATGGGCAGGGGCACGCGCGGCAGGGACAGGCCCTTGTGATCGCTGATGCGTCCACCGGCGACGACACGGCAGCGCACTTCCTCCGGTGTCACCTCCTCGACCCGGAGCTGGATCATGCCGTCGTCCATCAGCACCTGATCGCCGGGCTTCACGCTGTCCAGCGATTGAGGCGGCGCGACGTAGGCGCGCTCGACCGTGCCCACGCAGGGCCGGCGGCAGAGCGCGAAGGTGCGTCCCGGCTCGAGGTCCACGCGGCGGCCGCCGCCTTCGCCAAAGGTGCCCAGGCGGATCTTCGGCCCCTGGAGATCCTGTAGGATCGCGATCGGCCGCCCCCAGCGCTCCTCACCCTCTCGGATGAGACGCAGGACCTCGGCGTGCTCGGCGTGCGTGCCGTGCGAGAAGTTCAGGCGGGCGACGTCCATGCCCGCGGCGGCCAGCCGGTCGAGGTTCGCGACGCTCGACGAGGCCGGGCCGATGGTGCACACGATCTTGGTACGACGCATCTCACTACTCCTCACATCAGGACTCCTCACGTCAGGCACCCTCACCCGACCTTCAGCGCCGACCGGAGAAACCGGCCGGTGTAGGATTGCTCGGCCTGCCCGGCCACGGCTTCGGGCGTGCCGACGGCCACCACGCGCCCGCCCTCGTCGCCGCCCTCGGGGCCGAGATCGATGACCCAGTCGGCCGTCTTGATGACGTCCAGGTTGTGCTCGATGATCACCACGGTGTTGCCCTGATCCACGAGGCGGTTGAGCACCTCGAGCAGCTTCTCGATGTCCGCGAAGTGCAGGCCGGTGGTCGGCTCGTCCAGGATGTAGAGCGTCCGTCCCGTGGCCCGCCGCGAGAGCTCGGTCGCCAGCTTCACCCGCTGGGCCTCGCCGCCCGACAGCGTCGTCGCCGACTGGCCGAGACGGATGTAGTCCAGGCCGACGTCGTCCAGCGTCTGCAGCTTGCTCTTGATGGCCGGCACCGCGTCGAAGAAGCCGAGCGCCTCGCGCACGGTCATGTTCAGCACCTGGGCCACGCTGGCGCCTTTGTAATGAACCTCGAGCGTCTCGCGGTTGTAGCGCTTGCCCTTGCACACGTCGCACGTGACGTACACGTCGGGCAGGAAGTGCATCTCGATCTTCACCAACCCGTCGCCCTGGCACGCCTCGCAGCGCCCGCCCTTGACGTTGAAGGAGAAGCGGCCCGGCTGGTAGCCGCGCATGCGCGCCTCGGGCGTCCGCGCGAAGAGCGCGCGGATGAACGTGAACACGCCGGTGTAGGTCGCCGGATTGGAGCGCGGCGTGCGGCCGATCGGCGACTGGTCGATGTCCACGACCTTGTCGATGTGCTGGGCGCCCTCGATCCGCGTGTGCGCGCCCGGACGGTCCTGCGCGCGATAGAGCATCTGGGCCAGTGCGCGGTAGAGGATGTCGTTGACGAGCGTGGACTTGCCCGAGCCCGACACGCCGGTGACGCAGGTGAAGGTGCCGAGCGGGATGCGCACGCCCATCCCTTGCAAGTTGTGCTCGCGCGGGTCGTGGATGGTGATGAACTGCTTGTTGCCCTGCCGCCGGTTGACCGGCACCTGGATGCGGCGCGCGCCGGAGAGGTACTGGCCGGTCAGCGACTGGGTATTGGCCACGATCTCCTCGGGCGTGCCGTAGGCCACGAGATGTCCGCCGAGCTCGCCCGCGCCCGGCCCCAGATCCAGCACGTAGTCGGCGGCGCGGATCGTTTCCTCGTCGTGCTCGACCACGAGGACCGTGTTGCCGAGGTCGCGCAGCCGGCGCAGCGTGTCGAGCAGGCGGCGATTGTCGCGCTGGTGCAGACCGATCGACGGCTCGTCGAGGATGTAGAGGACGCCCACCAGGCTCGAGCCGATCTGGGTCGCCAGGCGAATGCGCTGGCCTTCCCCGCCCGACAGCGTGCCGGCGGGCCGATCCAGGGTGAGGTAGTCGAGGCCGACGTTCATCAAGAACCCGAGCCGCTCGCTGATCTCCTTGAGGACCCGCCGCGCGATCGCCGCCTCGCGCTCGCTGAGCGCCAGCGACGCGAAGAACCCCGAGGCGTCCTTGATGGTGAAGCGCACGACGTCGGCGATGGAGCGGCCGCCGATCTTGAGCCCGAGCGACTCCGGCCGCAGGCGCGAGCCGCCGCAGGCCGGACACGGCCGCTCGGCCATGAACGCCTCGACCTCCGACCGCGCGTCCTCCGACTGCGTCTCGCGATAGCGACGGTCCAGCACCTTCACCACGCCCTCGAAGCCGCCGTCCTTGTCGCCGAAGAGGATCACATCCCGTGTGCTCTTGCGAAGCTTCGACCACGGCTCGTCGAGCGAGAACTTGTAGCGCTTGGCCAGCGCGGCCAGCGTCTGCCGGAAATACGTCGACTCACGCCCCACCCACGGCGCCAGCGCCCCGGCCGCGAGCGAGCGGGCTGGATTGGGCACCAGCCGTTCGGGATCGATCTCCCACCGCGTGCCGATGCCGCCGCACTCCGGGCAGGCGCCATACGGGTTGTTGAACGAGAACATCCGCGGAGAGACCTCGGGGAAGGAGATGCCGCACTCGGCGCAAGCCAGACGCTCCGAGAAGACGAGCGGTTCCTTCGAGGCTCTGCTACCACCCTCTTGAGTTTGCAGATTGGACTGCGCCCTTGATGGTTTTGCTGGGGGGCGCGTTCCGCTCCCCCCAGCCCCCCCCGTCCGCGTGATGTCCGCACCATCCGTAGTGCCGCCGTCGGGTCCCCGCTCGGCGAGCGGTTCCACCTGGACGATGCCGTCGGCGAGGCGGAGGGCGGTTTCCAGTGAGTCGGCGAGGCGGGGGCCGAGGTTGTCGCGGATGATGAGGCGGTCGACGACGACTTCGATCGTGTGCTTGCGCTTCCGATCGAGCTCGATGTCGTCGCCGAGGTCTCGGATCGATCCGTTCACGCGCACCCGCGAGTAGCCCTGCCGCTGCAGATCGAAGAAGAGCTTCTTGTACTCGCCCTTGCGCCCGCGAATCACCGGCGCCAGGACCAGCAGCCGCGTGCCCGACGGCAGCGTCAGCACGCGATCCACCATCTGCTGCACGGTCTGCGCGGAGATCACGCGGCCGCAGCCGGGGCAGTGCGGGATGCCGACGCGGGCGAACAGCACGCGCAGGTAGTCGTAGATCTCGGTAACCGTGCCGACCGTCGAGCGCGGGTTCTTGGAGGTGGTCTTCTGCTCGATCGAGATGGCCGGTGAGAGGCCCTCGATGGAGTCGACCTCGGGCTTCTCCATCTGCTCCAGGAACTGCCGGGCGTAGGCCGACAGCGATTCGACGTAGCGTCGCTGCCCCTCGGCGTAGATGGTGTCGAACGCCAGGGACGACTTGCCGGATCCGGACAGACCAGTGATGACGACGAGCTGATCCCGGGGGATCTCGACGTCGATGTTCTTGAGATTGTGCTCTCTGGCGCCGCGGACGATGATGCGGTCGCTGGCCATCTTTCGACATTATGCGTCGACGGCCCTCTGACCACAACAAAGTCCACAACTTACAAAGTCCAGGACTTGCGTGACAGTCCCGGGTTTCGCCTGACTCAGACGACCGGGGCGGCCTCCTCGACCCGGTCGGCTCGGGCTTCACCTCGGGCGGGCGGACGGCGCTTCTGGGCGGTGCCCAGCAACCAGGCAACCAGGAGGGCCATGGGCATCGCCAGCAGCGCAGGATAGCGGGCGAGGACCCCGAGCCAGGCCGGGGCCCCCGGCGCCAGAACCGGCAGGAGGCTCAGCGCCACGAAGCCCGTGGCCCCGACGACGCTGCCGGCCAGGGCAGCGACGCGACTCGACGCCAGGCGCATCGGCGCCAGCGCTGCGGCGGCCAGGCCCAGGCCGGTCATGAGCAGCCACCACGGGTCGGACAGCCCCATGGCGAGAGCGGCGGCCACCGCCACGGTCGCTGCCCAGAAACCGGGCGCCGGAGCAACCACCGTGGCCAGACGCGCGCGCGCCGCCGCCGCCACCGCGAGCAGGATGAAGCCGAGGGCCAGGAGCGCGAGCAAGGCGAGGAGTCGACCGCGAGTCGCGTGCCCGAGGATGGGCAATCTCAGGAGAGGCGCCAGTGAGGAGCCTCCCAGGGCCAGCTCGGGAGCCATCGCGGCCGTGTACACGCCCCAGCCGACGGCACCGGTCAGGGCGACGAGCAGCGCAAGTGGACCAGCCACGGCGGCGCGAGCCCCCCGGGGAGCCGACGGCACCACTGCGAGCGCGGCGCCGAGCAGGGTCACGAGCACGCCGAGCGCAGCGGGCAACATTCCGGGGCCGCGAGCGGGCGCGTCCGCCCAGTCGGGACCGGAGGCCGGAGCCCCTGGAATGCGACGTCCGGCCTGGAAGCGCAGCCGGGCGCCGCTGGGCACCGCGAGCTCGTCGCCGGGTCTGAGCGTCAGCGTCTCGCCGGCCGCCAGACGCCACTCGCGCACGGTGGGCTGAGGGGTGTCGTGCTCGATCACGCGAAACGTGCCGGGGGTGACGGCCGTCACCTGCTGGCCGTCACCGAAGGCCAGCCGGGTGCCGAGGGCGACACGCTCGCCTTCGCGCGACCACGGACCATGCTCCGAGAAGGTCAGCGCCGGCCGCGAGGCGGCGCGGGTCCAGGCGGACCACGGCGCGCTGCCGACGCCGACGGCAACGGCGCCGAGCGGCAGCAGCAGCGCGACGACGCCGAGCACGAGGGCGGGCGCGCCCGCGCGGGCGGTGTCCGGCCAGGCGACGACCAGCAGGGCGACCACGGCGGCGCAGGCGACCCCCTGCCAAGGCGCGCCACCCAGCAGCGCGGCGGCCTCGCCAGCGACGAGGAAATCCGCGGCGAGCAACACGGCCAGCACCGCGCCGGTGGCGATGGCGGCGGGCCCGCCGCGCTCCAGGGTGCGACGCGACGGCGCCAGCAGCGCCACCAGGGGAGCGATCAGCGCTCCCAGCACGAGCCACGGAGCGTCGGCCTCACCGGCGGCAACGCGAAGCGCGAGCGCGGTCAGCAGCACGGGGTGAAGCCAGAGCGCCATGGCGGCCAGCGCGGTCATCCGACGCGGCGCCAGAGCAGCGTGACCACGATCAGGGTGGCCGCGAGCGGCGCGATCAGGCCGGTGTACCACCACAGCAGGCTGACGCCGGCCAGCCGCACCGCACCGGGAGCGAAGGGCGCCAATGCCAGCAGCGGCGCGATGGCGAGGAGGACGAGCAGCGCGACGATCGCCCGGTGACGGGCTCCAGACACCGCGCGATTATAACGCGCCGAGTTGCTCGAATCGGTATCCTGAAGCGCGGCGTCTCAATCGGGATCGAGTGTGCGGAGAGGAGTGTTCATGGCTGACAAGATCGAGCGCGTGCTGGTGGTGACGGCGCATCCGGACGACTCGGAGTTTGGCGCCGGCGGCACCGTGGCCAAGCTCGCCAAGGACGGCTGCGAGATCACCTACGTCATCGTCACCAACGGCAACAAGGGCTCGGGCGATCGGACCATGACCCCTGAGCGGCTGGCCGCGATCCGGGCCGACGAGCAGCGCAACGCCGCGCGCACGCTCGGCGTCGCCCGCGTGGAGTTTCTCGGGTATCCCGACGGCGAGGTCGAGGACACCCGCGAGGTGCGCCGCGACGTCACCCGCGAGATCCGGAAGTGGCGGCCCGATCTGCTCATCTGCCAGTATCCCAACCGCACCTACAACCTGGGCGCCTCGCACCGCGACCACCGCGTGGTCGGCGGCGTGGCGATCGACTGCGTCTATCCGCTCGCGCGCGATCACATGGCGTTTCCCGAGCTCTTGCCGGAATTCGAGCCGCACAAGGTCAAGCAGGTGTACGTGATGCAGTGGCAGAATCCCCAGCTCGTGATGGACATCTCCGACGTCATCGACCTGAAGCTCCGCGCCCTGGCCTGCCACGCCAGCCAGTTCGCCGACTTCAAGGCCGTCGAGAAGCGGGTGCGCGAGCGCTCGGGCGAGATCGGTAAGTCGAAGGGCTACGCGCACGCGGAGGGCTTCGACCACATCGTCATGTCGTGATGACGTCCACCTGGCTCGTCATCTTGAGCCTCGCGATCGCGCTCGGCGCGCCCGTCACGTACGCGCTGCTTCTTCGGATGCCCCTCGTCCGCAACCACCCGGAGGGCTACGTCGTGGCGTTCGCCGTGGCGGCGGTGCTGGCCGGTCTCGCGGTGGCGCGCGCGCGCACCCGGCGCTGGCCGTCCTGGGCGGCGCTCGCGCTCACGAGCCTCCTGCTGATCGGCGGCGCGTGGTTCAACTGGGTCGGCGCGCAGGTGCCGCGCACGCCGACGGCACTCCGCGTGGGCGAGCGCGCGCCCGACTTCACGCTGGCCGATGCGGCCGGCCGGTCAGCGTCGCTGGCCGACTACCGCGGCCAGAAGCCGGTCGTGCTGATCTTCTACCGTGGCTACTGGTGACCGTTCTGCGTGGCCGAGCTCCAAGGACTTGGAGCCGCGCTGTCCGAGGCCGAACGGGCGGGTGTGGAGATCCTGGCCGTCTCTCCGGATCCCAACGAGCGCAGCCAGAAGCTCGCCGACGGCCTGCGCCTGCGCTATCGCTTTCTGAGCGACCGTGATCTCGCCGTGGCGAGGCGCTACGGACTGGTGCACCCCCGAGGCGGGCCCAACGGCGAGGACGTCCCCCGACCGGCGACCGTCGTCGTCGATCGTGACGGCGTGGTGCGGTGGGTCTCGGTCAGCAACAACTTCCAGGTCCGGCCCGACCCGGCCGAGGTGCTGCGCGCCGTGCGCGCGCTCTAGCAGGCCGATGAAATCTGCGACGTTTCCGCGATGACCGATCGAGAGCTGCTGATCGCCGGGCTGGCGGCGGTGCCCGGGCTGCTCCGGGAGCTGACGCTCGACGTCCTGGGCCCCGACGCCGCGAAGCCGCCGGCGGTGGGCGAGTGGAGCGTCATCGACGTCGTGCGCCATCTGGTGGAGGGCGACCGCGAGAAATTTCTGCCGCGGCTGCGCCGGATGCTGGCCGAGGATCGGCCCGTCTTTTCCAAGACCGCTCTGGATCCCGGCGACGCCAGCGATCTGCCGACCCTGGTCGCGGCGTTCGGCTCGGCGCGCGAGCAGGTCGCCAGGACGCTGGCCGGAATGGACGCGACGGCCTGGAGCCGTACGGGTGTCACCCCGAGCCGCGGCGAGCTGTCCGTGGAAGCCTACGCGCGGAGCACGACCAAGCACGATACCGAGCACCTCCGGCAGCTGCAGCAGATCCGGACGGCGCTCGGGCTCCGCCCCAAGCGCTGCGAGGCGCGGCTGGCGCTGACCATCGCCGAGCTCACGGAGGCGCTCGCCCCCGCGGCCGACCATCTTGCCGCGGCGGTGGTCGGACTGGACGAACCGCAGCGCCGCCGCCGGCCCGCGCCCGGCGAGTGGTGTGTCAACGAAGTCATGGCGCACCTGCTGCACGTCGAGACCGAGCTGTTCCTGCCGCGCCTGCGTCGCATGGCGACCGAGGACGGGCCGACCTTCGTCGCCTTCACGCCCGAGGCGTGGACCCGGGAGCGCGATCACGGCATGGACAGCTTCGCGGGCTCGCTCGAGGCCTTCGCCCGAGCACGGGCCGAGACGCTGGTGTTCCTGCGCGCGCTCCCGGCGGCGGGCGAGCGGTCCGGCGTCTCGAGCTTCTTCGGACCGATCTCGCTCCGGCAGTACGCCACCCACATCGCCGATCACGACATCGAGCACCTGCGACAGATTCAGGCCTGCGCGCGCGCGGCCGCCGCGCGAGGCTGAGCGTGGCGGAGTTCGCGAGCGCGACCGTGCAGCGTGTGCAGGACGCCCTGCAGGCGCTGGGTCTGGGCCACGAGGTGGTGGATCTGGGTCTCTCGGCCCGCACGGCCGCCGACGCCGCCCGCGCGGTCGGCTGCAGCGTCGCCCAGATCTGCAAGTCCCTCGTCTTCCGTCTCGCCACCTCCAACCGGCCGCTGCTGGTCGTCACCAGCGGGGCCAATCGGGTGGACGAGGCCAAGGTCGGCGCGCTCATGGGCGAGGCGCTGCAGAAGGCGGATGCCGACTTCGTGCGCGCCACGACCGGCTTCGCCATCGGCGGCGTGGCGCCGATCGGCCACACCGGGCCGATCACCACGCTGATCGACGAGCACCTGCTTCAGTTCTCCGAGATCTGGGCGGCGGCCGGCCACCCGAACATGGTCTTCCGCCTGCGCCCGGACGACCTCGTACGCATGACCGGCGGACGCGTCGCGCCCGTCGCGCGGTAACGCGCCGGACGCTACAATGGGTGAGTGATGCGGCGGATCTCGTCTGCCCTGATTCTCCTCGTGCTGCTGGTGCCGGCGGCGGGTGCGGCGCCCACCTTCGTTGCACCGCGAGCGGAGTCCTTACAATCGACCGTCGACGCGCTGACCGGACCCGGGATGGACGGCCGGCGCGCGGGCACGCCCGGCGGCGACCTCGCGGCTCGCCGCTTGGCCGATTGGCTGGAGGCGGCCGGGCTCCGTCCCGGCGGCGAGCGCGAGTCGTTCTTTCAATCGTTCGTGGTCGCGCCCGGCGCGCGTGTGGCGACGGGCTCGATCCTGAGGCCGGTGGGCGGCGCGGCGCTCCAGGTCGGGCGCGACTGGACGCCACACGGTGGCTCTCTCCGTGAGCACGTCACGGGTGAGATCGCCTTCGTCGGGTACGGGGTCAGCGCGCCCGCATCGGGCTACGACGACTGGGCGGGGATCGACGTTCGCGATCGGGTCGTGCTGGCGCTGGACGGTGCGCCCGCCCACCTCGGGGGTCTGCGGACCTCGCGGCTCGAGAAGCTGATCGCCGCGCGGCGCGCCGGCGCACGGGCGCTGCTGATCGTCGGCGACCGGCTGCCGGCACTGTCGGCCACGGCCACCGCCGTACGACTGGTCTCGGGGACGCTCACGCCGGCTACGGCCGACATCCTGCTAGCGCCCGATGCCAGCATCGCGCGTCTGACGACGACAATCGCCGAGCGGCGCGCCCCGGCCTCCTTCGTGGCGCCCCGGCGCGTCGAGATCGCCGTCGCGCTGGAGGCGGCGGACCGCACCGCAGTCAACGTGGTCGGGATCCTGCCCGGCCGCGAGCCCGCGCTCGCCGGGGAGGCCGTGGTGCTCGGCGCGCATTATGACCATCTGGGCCTCACCGGCGGCGCGATCTATCCGGGGGCGGACGACAACGCCTCCGGCACCGCGGTCGTGGTCGGGCTGGCCCGCGCCTTCGCCGCCGCCGGAGGTCTCGATCGCACGCTGGTGTTCGTGCTCTTCGGAGCCGAGGAGATCGGGCTGGTCGGCTCCGGCCACTACGTCCGTCATCCCACGGTCCCGCTCGCCCGCACGGTGGCCATGATCAACTTCGATATGGTCGGGCGGCTCCACGACGCCACCGTGCGCGTGAGCGGCGTCGACAGCGGGGGCAGCCTGCGGGAGGTCGCCAGTCGGGCCGCGTCCGAGATCGGCGTGAGCGCGGATCTACGAGGATCGCCGTTCGGCCCGTCCGATCACAGCCGGTTCTACACCGCCGGCACCCCGGTGCTCTTCTTTCACACCGGCAGCCATCCCGACTATCATCGCCCCGGCGATACGGCGGACAAGATCGACGCCGCGGGCATGGCGCGGATTGCCGCGCTCGGCGGCCGGATCGCCGAGCGTCTGGCCACCGGGGACCGGCCGGTCTACGCGACGGTGGCGCGGCCGCAGGGCGATCGCCGGGAGCGCGGCGCCGGCGCCAGCCCCGTGTTCTTCGGCGTGCGCGGCGAGGGCCAGGCGGAGTCCGACGGCCTGCGTCTGGCCGAGATCGTGGTCGGCAGCGCAGCGGCTCGCGCCGGACTCCGGGAGGGCGACGTGCTGGTCCGGTTCGCCGAACGCCCCGTGGACAGCTTCGACGATCTCCTCGCGGCACTGCGGGGCCGTCAGCCCGGCGACGCCGTCCGCGTGCTCTACGTGCGGGAGGGGATCGAGCACGACACCTCGGCGGTGCTGGATGCTCGGCCTTGATCCTCTCGTCTCCGTGAGAAGGGAGCCCGCATGACCGCTCGCGATCCCCGCGATGCCGCCACGCTGAGCGACATGGTCCGGGCGCGGACCGCGCTCACGCCCGACGCCCAGTACTTCACGCTGTTCGACGACACCGTGACGTACCGGCGGCTCTGGGAGCAGAGCGGGCGCTACGCGGCGGGGCTGCACAAGTCCGGCGTGCGACCGGGCGACAAAGTCTGTCTGATCTACCCCACGTGTGCGGAGTTCTTCTACACGTTCTTCGGCTGCCTCCGCCTCGGCGCCGTGCCGGTGCCGCTCTACCCGACGCTCGGCGTGGAGGCAACCGGCAGCATCTTCCGCGACTCCGAGGCCATCGCCGTGGTCACCATCGGCTGGTTCCGGCCCGGAGTCGACGAGAGCGTGGCGCTCGCGCCCAACGTACGCATGATCCTCGAGCCCAACGAGCTCGACACCGACTCGCCCGGGCCGGCCGATCATCAGGCGACCCCCGACGATCTCGCGTTCATCCAGTACACCTCCGGCAGCACCGGGCGGCCGCGGGGCGTGATGCTCACGCACCGCAACGTGATGAGCACCTGCCGGTTCATGTCCGAGGCCGCCGGGATCACCGCCGAGGACCGCGTGGTGTCGTGGCTGCCGCTCTATCACGACATGGGCCTGATCGGCTGCGCCTTCACGCCGCCGCTCACCGCCACCCCGCTCTGGCTCCTGCCGCCGGATCTGCGCAATCCGCGCCAGTGGCTGGAGCTGCTGACGAAGGTGAAGGCGACCTTCACCGTGTCCCCCGACTTCGGGTATCGCAACTGCGTGCGTAACGTCCAGGACACCTCGGATCTGAACCTCACGAATCTGAAGTCCGCGCTCTCCGGCGCCGAGCCGGTGCGGCCGTCCACCATCGAGGTCTTCGAGCGGCACTTCGGAGTCAAGCGCGTGATCAACCCGTGCTACGGCTTGGCCGAGGCCACGCTGGCGGTAGCCATCTGGCCGCGTGGCGTGCCGTTGAAGCTCGACCCCAGCGGGCGCTTCCTCTCGGTCGGCCGGCCCTGCCCCGGCGTGTCGGTCCGCATCATGGAGCCGCTCGACGAGCCGGGCGGGGACGTGGTGCTGGGCGCCGGCGTCGAGGGTGAAGTCTGCGTCAAGAGCCCCGGCGTGATGAAGGGCTACTACAACAACCCCGAGGCCACGGCGAAGGTGCTGAGCCCCGACGGCTGGCTGCGCACCGGTGACCTCGGGCTCCTCGATGCCGACGGTCACCTCTTCATCACCGGACGGCTGAAGGACGTCATCATCCTGGGTGGCGCCAACGTGGTGCCGATCGACATCGAAGAGGTGGTCGACAGCGTGCCGGGCGTGCGCTACTCGGCGGCAGTCGGGCTGGACAACGAGCGCTCCGGCACGCAGCGGCTGCACGTGGTGGCCGAGGTGCGCGCCGAGGAGCTGGACGAGGCGGGCAGCCGTGGACTGGTGCGCGAGATCGTCAATCGCGTGCATCGGGCCAGTGGCCACCGACCGGCTCGTGTGCTGCTGGTGAAGAGCGGCACCATCCCCAAGACGTCCAGCGGCAAGATCCAGCGCTCGCGCCTGGGCCAGATGATCGAGGCGGGCGAGCTGCGCGATCGTCTCGTGCACGGCGAGAGCTGAGGTGGAGTTCGGCGTCCACCTGCCGGTTTTCGGTCCGGCGGCCACGCGGGACGGCGTGTTGCTCTTCGCGCGACGGATGGAGGCGCTGGGCTATCACTCGCTGTGGGTGAGCGACCACGTCGTCATCCCGGGCCGGATCCGGTCGCGCTATCCGTACAACGCCACCGGCGATTTCCCGCTTGCCCCCGACACCGACTTCCTCGAGCCGCTGACCGTGCTGGCGCTGGTCGCCGGGGCCACCGGCAAGATCCGGCTCGGCACCAGCGTGCTGGTGCTGCCCCACCGTCATCCCCTGCTCGCCGCCAAGATGCTGGCGACGCTCGATCACCTGGCGCCGGGTCGCGTCATCCTGGGCGCCGGCGTGGGCTGGATGCGGGAGGAGATCGAGCTGTTCGGCGTTCCATACGCGCGCCGCGGCGCCTGGAGCGACGAGGCGCTCCGCGTGATGCGGGCCTGCTGGCGCGGCGAGCGCGCGGCGTTCAAGGGCGAGTTCTTCGCGTTCGACGATCTCGGCTGTCGTCCGGCCCCTGCCCACGGCACGATTCCGGTGTGGATCGGCGGCCACACCGAGCGGGCGCTGGCCCGCGTGGCCACGCTCGGCGACGGCTGGCACGCGGCGTTTCCCAGCGTGGAGAAGATGCAGGACGGCCTGGGGCGGTTGCGCGAGGCGTGCCGGCGCGTGGGCCGCGATCCGGCCACGCTCACGGTCAGCGCGCGGGTGGGATTGCCGGCCAGGAGGTCGTCCGCCGATGTCCTGACCGAGGTGCGGGCGCTGGGCGATCTCGGCGTGGCTCACGTCATCCTCGAAACCGGCGGCCGCGACGTCGCCCAGATGACCGCCACGTGCGAGCGCTTCGCCGCCGAGGTCCGGCCCCAGCTCTAGCGACGATGCGCGCCGCCGATCTACCGCAGGTCGACGACGTCGTCGAGCATCCGCTGGCGCGCCTGCTCGCGCCGGCCGCGGTGCCCGATCAGCCACCGCTGCTCGATCTTCCGCCGGCCGAGGTCAACGCCGCGGTTGCCACGCTGGCGCTGGGCGGCGCCGAGCGCATCGTCCTCGACTGGGCCGCGCGCACGGCCGGCCGACATCGCGTCCGGCTCGTGGTGCTCCGGGACGCCCCTGACGAATGGCACGCCCCGCCCGGCATCGAGGTGATCCGGCTGCACGGCAACGGCGCGCTCGACGCGACGCGGCTGGCCGCGCTGGGGGCCGCGATGGCGGCGGGCGGCAACCCCCTCGTGCTCTGCCA
>Ga0111539_10000907_pt1 | contig 38710 bp, 38 predicted proteins | sample RhiMethybrSRZTD1_FD_79667 | JGI IMG/M metagenome (GOLD analysis project Ga0111539, IMG submission 79667) | Populus rhizosphere microbial communities from Tennessee, USA - Rhizosphere MetaG P. TD hybrid SRZTD1 (version 2) (version 2) | ecosystem: Host-associated > Plants > Roots > Rhizosphere >...
GCGAAATCCAGGTGCTGGAGCTCGTGGCTGAAGGCCTGCCCAACAAGCTGATTGCGAAGCGGCTCGAGATCAGCGATCAGACCGTCAAGTTTCACGTCGCCTCGATCTGCGGCAAGCTCGGCGCCGCGAACCGAACCGAGGCCGTACGGAAAGCCATCCGCAACGGACTCATCGCGGTCTAGTGTCCGCACGCGGACTATCGTTCCTTCGGCACCACGGTGATCGTCCTCACGTCCATCGCGCGAAGCACGGTGACTTTCGCCGGCATCCCAATCCACGATTCGTCCAGCAATCGATGCAGCTCGTCGATCCCGCCGACAGATTTGCCGTCGAACACGACGATCAGATCGCCTGACCGCAGGCCCGCGGTTTCTGCAGGACTCGCCGGCTCGACAGACGCAATACGGATTCCCGACGCGGCATCGAGCGCGTGCGCGCGCGCCAATCGGCGCGGCACCGCGATCGTCTCGCCCGCCACGCCGAGGTAGCTCCGGCGGATGCGGCCATCGCGCAGCAGGCGCGAGGCCACGAAGCGAACGATGTTGCTGGCGATGGCGAAGCAGAGCCCCTGCGCGCCGCGAATGATCGCGGTGTTGACACCGATCACGTCGCCGCGCGTGGTGACCAGCGGCCCGCCGGAATTGCCGGGATTGAGCGCTGCATCCGTCTGCAGCACGTCGTCGATGAGCCGGCCCGTGCGACTACGGAGCGATCGCCCGCGCGCGCTCACGACGCCGCTCGTAACCGAGCACTGAAACCCGTAGGGATTGCCGAGCGCGATGGCGACCTGACCGACGCGAGCGGCCGAGGAATCGCCAAGCGTCACGTACGGAAACGATGTGCCGCTCACGCGCAGCACGGCGAGGTCCGTCGCCGGATCGTCACCGACCACATCCGCGTCGAAACGGCGGCCGTCGGAGAACGTCGCCGCGAGCGCGGACGCGCCTTCGACGACGTGGCTGTTCGTGACGATCAATCCGTCAGGCGTGAACACGAATCCCGAACCGGCTGCGAGATCACTCGCACCAGACGTCCGTCCGCGCCGCGCGTCGATGCCGACGACGGCTGGGCTGACGAGATCGACCGCGCCGACGACGGCGCGAGAGTACGCGTCGAGCAGATCGGCATCGGAAAGGACAGGCTCGGAGGGAGCAAGCGAAGCAGACATGGACACCTTCTGCTTCGATTGTAGGAACCGTGCGCGGCGGGCGCCCCACCCGATTGGGCAGGCGCGCCTTGCCGCAGCGGGCCGGCCGTCATGGCCGACCCGCCAACGCGACAAAGTCAGTCGTTCGCCTCGACGATCGACACCGAACGCCGCGGTGGAGGAGAGACGAACGGCGCGCGACGCGAGGCTTCCGCGCCCTCGAGCAAGCCCTTGAGGCGCACGAGATCATCGTGGAGCATCGAGGACGGCGCGCTGCCCGTCAGCCAGGCGAGCGATGCGCCCACTTTGCCCGCCGGTGGCGCGTATTGCAGCTTCACCTCGACGAACGTCCCGCCGTCGGGCGCCGGGCGGAAGTGCACCGAACCGGCATTGGCCACGTCGGCGCCGGCGAGCGATCGCCAGCCGATGTGCTCGGACTCGATCTCGTTGACGATTTCCGCGTCCCACTCGACGCGCATCCCGGCCGGGCCGCGCATCACCCAGTGCGAGCGGCAGGCGTCGAGCACGTCCACGCGCTCGATGTGCTGCAGAAACGCCGGCAGGTTGCCCAGGTGCCGCCAGAACCGGTAGATCTCGTCCGGCGGCCGCGCAATGTGCACCGTGTCGTGCAGGTGCATGCCTCGCGGGCCGGCCAGCGCGCGGCGGGGATCGTCTCGCAGGCGCCGGCGGCCGGTGACGGCGTTGACGGGACAGTACCCGCTGACGCCGCGGGCAATCAGCCCGGTGCCCGCCGTGCTGGCCATGCGGCGCAGTCGCGGCTTGCGGACGGCAACCGCGACGAGCATCGCGCCTGCCGCGATTGATGCAAACCGTTCCCAGTCGTTGACGTTGCGTGACATTCTCATGCGCTCGGCTCCTCGCGCCAATCGTTGCAACGCGAGTACCAGCGAGGATTTTCTGTTGATCGACGTCGGGCGTGGTCCGGATCAGACGACGTGGCACACGTCGTACCACATTGCGGTAGCGCGCCACTTCAACGCAGTGGCGCGTGACCGATCAGTGGCCCTCAGGCGCGTGAGCCGAGGATGTCGTCGAGCCACGCGCGCGTCTCGACGAGAGCGCGCGCGACGGCGTCAGGATTGGTGGACTGCGGAGTGAGACGAGCGGCGACGGCCGCTTCAGGTGTGATCGCCGTAAAGATCCGCTCGTCGAACAGGTCGCTGTAACTGCGCCAATCGGCGAGCGAGAGCGACGAAAAATCGCGGCCGGCCTGATAAAGGTCGCGCACGATCCGGCCGGTGATCTCGTGCGCCGTCCGGAACGGAACGCCGCGCCCGACGAGGTAGTCGGCCACCTCGGTCGCGAGGAGGAGGCCCGATGCCGCCTGCCGCGCGCGATCTCGGCGCAGCGCCAGCGTGCGCACGACGGTGGCCGTGGTGCTGGCACACGCGACCGTCAGATCCTCGGCTTCGAACGCGATCGCTTTGTCTTCCTGGAGATCCTTGTTGTACCCGAGCGGCAGCCCCTTCAGTGTGGTGAGCCAGCCACTCAGGAGTCCGATCGCCTTGCCGGACTTACCGCGCACCAGCTCGAGGGGATCCGGGTTCTTCTTCTGCGGCATCAGACTCGATCCGGTCGCGACGCTGTCGTCGATCTCGAAGAACCCGAACTCCTCGCTCGACCAGAGGATTACGTCTTCGGCCACGCGGCTGATGTGCGTCATCGCCATCGCGCACGCGTAGAGAAACGACGCGACGAAATCGCGGTCGCCCGAGGTGTCGATGCTGTTGGCGGTGACACGCGAGAAGCCCAGCCGATCGGCCAGGAACCCGACGTCGATGGCGTACGCCGTGCCGGCGATCGCACCGGAACCCAGCGGCATGAGATCGGCTTCGGCGCGGGCGTGCTCGAAGCGATCGACGTCGCGCCGGAACGCGGCCGCGTGCGCAAGCCACACGTGCGCCACCAGCACAGGCTGTGCGCGGCGCAAGTGCGTGTACGACGGCATGACGGCGTCGCTGGCGCTTGCGGCCTGATGCGCCAGCGCATCCACCAGACCAGCGAGCGCGCGCTGAACGTCGGGGATCCGCCGCCGGAGGTACAGGCGGAAGTCGAGTGACACCTGCTCGTTGCGTGAGCGGCCGGTGTGGAGCCGCTTGCCGGCATCGCCGATGCGCTCGACGAGCTCGCGCTCGACGAATGAGTGGACGTCTTCGTCAGGCGCGTCGGCGATGAGCGCGGGACGCGTCCGAACGGCCGCTCGGACCTCGTTCAGACCCGTGACAATCGCCGCACGATCCGACTCGCTCAGCACGCCGGCCCGCGCGAGCGCCTCGGCCCAGGCTACGCTGCCGGTGATGTCGTCCTCGACCAGACGACGATCCACCGAGAGCGACTTGCCGTAGTCGAAGACCGCGGCATCAGGTTCCGCCGTGAAACGGCCAGACCAGAGCGTGCTCATTTGCGCACGCCCGCAAGCGGCGCGGCAGGCGCGGGCCCGCGGCGCGCTTCGACTTCCGTCGGCAGACCGAAGATCTTCACGAAGCCTTCCGCAGCCGTGTGATCGAACGCATCACCGCGCTCGTACGTCGCGAGCGTCACGTCGTACAGCGAATGCGGCGACGTGCGGCCCACCACCCGGCACTCGCCCTTGAACAGCTTCACGCGAACGTTGCCCGTCACGCGCTCCTGCACCTTGGCGACTAGCGCATCGATAGCCTCGCGCGCGGCCGAGAACCAGAGGCCGTTGTAGATGAGGTCGGCGTACTTCACGCCGAGGTCCGTGGTGATGCGATCCAGCTCGCGCGACGTCACGAGGCGCTGAAGGTCCGCGTGCGCCGCGTGCAGCACGACGGCCGCCGGGGCCTCGTACACCTCGCGCGATTTGATGCCCACGAGACGGTTCTCGACGATGTCGATGCGCCCGATCCCGTGGCCGCCGGCAATCGTCTCGAGGCTGGCGATGAGCTCGGCCGGTGTCATTGACACGCCGTTGATCGCTACCGGCACGCCGCGCACGAACTCGATCTCGACGTAGGCCGGCGTGTCCGGCGCGTCGGCCGGGGCCTTCGTGATCGTGAAGATGTCTTCCGGCGCTTCCTGCCAGGGATCGTCCAGTACGCCGCACTTGATCGAGCGGCCCCAAAGGTTGGCGTCAACCGAGTACAGCTTGTCGTCGGTGACCGGCACCGGGATGCCGCGTTTGCGCGCGTAGTCCAGTTCCTCGCTGCGCGAGAGACCCCACGACCGTGCGGGTGCCAGCACCTCGAGTGTCGGCTCGAGCGTGCGCACGGCGACTTCGATGCGCACCTGGTTGTTGCCCTTGGCCGTGCCGCCGTGCGCAATCGCGGACGCGCCTTCGATGCGCGCGATCTCGACGAGCCGTTTCGCAATCAACGGCCGCGCGAGCGCCGTCGCGAGCGGATACTGCCCTTCGTAGACCGCGCCCGCAGAGAGCGCCGGCTGCACGAAGTCGCGCGCAAACTCCTCGCGCGCGTCGAGCACGTGCGCGCGCACCGCGCCAATCTTGAGCGCACGCTCGCGCACATCTTCCAGATCCTTGCCCTGACCCAGATCGAGCGTCAGCGCCACGACCTCGGCGCCGTACCGCTCGGCTAGCCATGGAATCGCCACCGACGTGTCGAGTCCACCCGAATACGCGAGAACAATTCTTTCCATTCCTCAGCCCCTGGCCATGTCGTTGAACCGCGACTCGAGCAACGCCGCAGCCTCGCTGCCGCGGCAGACGAGCAGGATCGTGTCGTCGCCGGCAATGGTTCCGGCGACTTCGGCAAGGTGCGCACGATCGATCCACTCGGCCAGTCCCTGCGCCTGGCCTCGATCGGTTCTCACCACGAGCAGCGGGTCGACACGCTCGAGTCCACGGACCAGCGAAGCCACCGCGCGGCGCAGCTGCTCGCTCACCGCCGGGTTGTGACGATCGGCGCCCGGCCGGACATAGGCCCCATCGCCCGCCCGTTTAACTAGCCCTAACTCCTTGAGATCACGAGAGATAGTGGCTTGAGTGGCCGTGATGCCCCGCGTCTGGAGCCGCTGCCGGAGTTCTTCCTGCGAAGCCACCGGCTCCTTATCAATGACCTCGAGCAGCTGAGACTGACGCCAGGACTTCATAGTTATTCAGAGAGCCCATTCATTATACAGAGATTGCATACGAGCGCAACCGTGATTCTCGTACGACTGGGCCGAAGCTTTCACGCGATCCAACGCTTGACGTCAAGGACTTGTCAATGTATATCTATGGTTTCTGATGAATACGTATCCGTCCATTCGGGTGGGGATCGCCGGCGCTACGGGCTATGCCGGCCAGGAACTGGTCGCCCTGCTCGCCCGCCATCCCCAGGCAAAGCTCGAGGCCGCCATGTCGTCCTCGGCGGATTCTGCTGCCAGGCCGCTGCCCCGCCTTGCGCGGCTCTGGGAGGGCACCGTCGAGCCCCTGAATCAGGAACGGCTCGCAAAGGAAATGGACCTCGTCTTTCTGGCCGTGCCGGAAAACGCGGCCGCGACGCTCGCCCCGCCGCTCGTCGAGGCCGGCGTGCGCGTGATCGATCTCTCTGGTGCGTTCCGCATCCGCGATGCCTCGGCGCGCTCGCGCTGGTATCCCGCGACCGCGACGCTGCCGGCCGGCGCAGCGTACGGACTGACCGAGCACTACAAGAACGATGTCCGCCACGCATCGCTGGTCGCGAATCCCGGCTGCTATCCGACCGGCGCGCTGCTCGCGCTGCTGCCGCTCGGACGCGCCGGGCTGCTCAAGCTCGACGCCGACGTGATCGTCGACGCCAAGTCCGGCATCTCGGGCGCAGGCCGCGCCGCCACCGATCGGACGCACTTCTCCGAGAATCACGGCTCTGTGGCGGCCTACGGCGTTTTCCATCATCGCCACGTGGCCGAGATGGAACAGGAACTCGGCGCGGCCATCACGTTCGTGCCGCACCTCGTGCCGCTCGACCGCGGCATCCTGGAGACGATCTACGTGCGTGTGCAGTCCGGCACGACCGTGGAGCAGATCGCCGACACGTTCGAGGCCGCGTACAAGAACGAACCGTTCATTCGCCTGACGGGCGACGCGCTGCCGGAGATCAAGCACGTGGCGTGGACGAACTTCTGTGACATCGGCTGGCGCCTCGACGCGGCGACGAACCGGCTGGTGCTCGTCAGTTGCCTCGACAACCTCGTGAAGGGCGCCGCGGGCCAGGCTCTCCAGAACTTCAACGTCGCGTACGGCTTCGACGAGCGGACGGCACTGCTGTGACGCGGCCGCTGGTCCTCAAGCTCGGGGGCGAGCTCATCGAGACCGCAGAGGCGCGTGCGCGCATCACGGCGCTGGCAGCCGGCATTGCGGCCACACGGCCGCTTGCGATCGTGCACGGCGGCGGCCGGGCGATTGACGCCGAGCTGGTCCGCCGGCAGATTGCGCCTCGCAAGGTGGATGGTCTTCGCATCACCGACGCGGAGACGCTCGACGTCGTGATCTCCACGCTCGCGGGCTCGGCGAACACGGCGCTCGTCGCGGCGCTTGTCGGTGCGGGCGTGAAAGGCGTGGGCCTCACCGGCGTCGATGCGGGCTTCGGACGCGCCGCTCGCGTGAGCGCGCATCGAACCTCCACCGGTGCGCTCGCCGATCTTGGCCTCGTCGGTGATCCGACGCGGGCCGACGGCACCCTCGTGTCGCTCCTGATGAGCCGAGGATTCGTGCCGGTCATCGCAAGTTTGGGGATCGACGGCGGGCAGGTACTGAATGTGAATGCAGATGTCATGGCGTGCCGGCTCGCGGCGGCGCTGCCGCAGGCGGACCTCGTCATTGCCGGCGCCACGGCGGGCGTGCTCGACGGTCAGGACGCGACCATCCCGTCTCTCGACATCGTCGCCCTCGATCGGCTCATTGCCGACGGCACGGCCACGGCGGGCATGATCGCCAAGCTCTCGGCATGCCGCACGGCGCTCGAGGACGGCGTCCCGAGCATCCGCATCGTCGACGGCCGGCAATTCGGGTCGACGGTCGGTCTCGACACCGCGCCGGGCACGACGATCGTGAAGGACCACGCGACGCGCGCGAACGGTGCGGCGCAGCACACGGGCGCTCGCGCCTGAGGGACAGAGGATCGGATGACGACGACGATGAACGACGTTCGGACGCTTGAATCGCAGCACGTCCTGCAGACCTATAAACGGCTGCCGGTGGTCTTCGAGCGCGGCGAAGGTGTCCGGCTGTTCGACGATCAGGGACGCGCGTACCTCGACTTCGTGTCGGGTATCGGCGTCGCAGCGCTCGGTCACGCGCATCCGGCGCTGGCGCGCGCGCTGGCCGATCAGGCGACGACGCTGGTGCACACGTCGAACCTGTACTTTCATCCGCTGCAGGGCGAGCTGGCCACGCGCCTGTCGGCCCTCACGGGACTCGAGCGCGCGTTCTTCTGCAACAGCGGCACCGAGGCGGTCGAAGCGTGTCTGAAGTTCGCGCGCCGGTTCTGGTTCACGCAAGGCGAGAAGCGCCGGACGAAGTTCGTCGCGTTCCAGCATTCGTTCCACGGCCGCACGATGGGCTCGCTTTCGACGACGTGGGACGAGCACTACCGCGAGCCGTTCGCGCCGCTCATTCCGGGCGTCAGTTTTGCCTCCGCCGCGGATCCGGCGTCGCTCGATGCGCTCGTGGACGCCGAGACGGCGGCCATCATCGTCGAGCCGATTCAGGGTGAGGGCGGCGTTAGGCCGATTCCCGCCGAGACGGTTCGCGCGATCGGCGCGGCGGTGCAGCGAACGGGCGCCCTGCTGATTACCGACGAGGTGCAGTCCGGATCTGGCAGGACGGGGACATTTCTGTACGGTCCGACGCTCGGCCTGGTGCCGGATCTCATCGCGCTGGGCAAAGCGCTCGGCGGCGGCATGCCCGTGGGCGCCACGATGGTGTCGGCGCGCGTCGCCCCGGCCATTTCCGCGGGCGACCACGGCACGACGTACGGCGGCAACCTGCTGGCGTGCCGCGCCGCGCTCACGGTGCTCGACGAGCTCGATCGTGGGCTGCTCGATCACGTGCGCCGGGTCTCGTCGCACTTCGCGGACGGGCTGCGCCGCGTGGCATCAGAGAGCGGCGGACGCGTTGTGGACGTCCGCGGCGCGGGTCTGATGGGCGGTCTCGAGGTGAAAGGCGACGCGCTGGCCGTCGTTCGGGCGGCGATGGAACGTGGATTGCTCGTCAATCGGACGGCGGGAACGGTGCTCCGGCTGTTGCCGCCCTACGTCGTGACGGAGGCTGAGGTTGCCGAGGGGATGGACATCCTGTCGGCGGCCATTCACGCCGGCATCCCCGCGTAGCGCACGGGGCGCTACGAACGAGTGCAGGAGGAGTTGAATTGACCGATCTCGTAGTTCGGACAGCAACGGCGGCCGATGCCGAAGCGTTGCACGCCCTCATCAGCGGGCATCAGAACGAAGGACATCTGCTGCCGCGCGAGCTTGGGGAGCTGCGTCAGCATGCGGCGCGCTTCATCGTCTGCGAGGTTGCCGGCGAACTGAAGGCGTGCGTCGAACTCGCGCCGCTCTCGCCGGCCGTGGCCGAGGTGCGCTCGCTGGTGGTCGCGCAGGATTTCCGGCGCGTCGGTCTGGCAGCGCGGCTGGTGGGTGAGATCCGCGCGCGGGCGCGCGTCTCCGGTTATCAGGAGCTGTGCGCGTTTACCCACGATCCTCGGTTCTTCGTCCGTCAGAACTTCTCGATCGTGCCTCACGTGTGGCTGCCCGAAAAGATCGCGCACGACTGCCACACGTGCCCGCTGTTCCGCCGCTGCGAGCAGTTCGCGATGCTGCTGCCGCTCGTCGATCTCCAGCGCTACACTGCCGAACCGACTGACGACCGGCGTGTGGCCGTGGCCTAGTCCGTCGCAATGATTTCCGTCCCAGGCGGCGTGACCGCCCCATCGGGTTTTCAGGCCGCGGGTGTTTCCTGCGGCATCAAGCGACGCAATCCGTCGTCGGCCGCTCCGCTCGATCTGGCGCTGCTCGTGGCCGACGATCCGGTGGCGGCAGCGGGCGTCTTCACGACCAACCGCGCGGTCGCCGCTCCCATCGTGGTGGCCCGCGAGCACTTGATGAAGTCGGGCGGCCGTGCTCGTGCCGTGGTCGTCAATAGTGGTTGCGCGAATGCCTGCACCGGTGAGGTGGGGATGCGCGTGGCCGTCGACATGGCAGCCGCCGCGGCCAGCGCTGTCGGTTGTGCGCCGCACGAAGTGCTGATCGCATCGACGGGCGTCATCGGCGTGCTGCTCGACATCGAGAAGGTACGCGCCGGTGTGACGTCGGCGGCGGCAGCGCTCTCGCGCGATGGCGGCGACGCCGCCACGCGCGCCATCATGACCACCGATCCGTTTCCAAAGTCTCATGCCATCGCGCACGAAACGCCGCAGGGCACGATCACGGTCGGCGGCATGGCGAAGGGCTCGGGGATGATCGAGCCGCGCATGGCCACCATGCTCGGGTTTCTCACCACCGACGCGCGTGTCGATCCACCGGTGCTCGGCGCGGCGCTTCGGCGCGTGGTGGATGAAACGTTCAACGCGATTACGGTGGACGGCGAGTGCTCGACGAACGACTGCGTGTTCGCGCTGGCATCAGGACGATCCACCGTCACGATCGAGCGCGACGACGATCCGCGCCTGATCGAGCCGATGCGCGCTGTGGCCGGACATCTGGCGCGCGAGATCGTGCGCGGCGGCGAGGGCGCGACGAAGCTCGTCACGGTCCAGGTGACCGGCGCCGCATCACGCGCCGATGCGTGGGTGGCGGCGCGGACGATCTCCAACTCGCCGCTGGTGAAGACCGCGATTCATGGCGGCGATCCGAACTGGGGCCGGCTGGTCGCTGCGGCCGGGCGGTCCGGCGCCGCGTTCGTACTCGATCGCGCGTCAGTCTCGATCGGCGACGTCCGGCTCTTCGTGTCGGGCGTACCGCACGACGAACGCGCCGACGACGCCGCCGCCGTCCTGAAAGCGCCCACCATCACCATCACCGTGGACCTTGGCGCGGGTGGCGGCCACACGGCCACGATGTGGACGTGCGATTTCAGTGCGGAGTACGTGAGAATCAACGCCGACTATCGGACCTGACGGAGTGACGATGAGCCCCCAGCCGCGCGCCGCGCGCATGTCACGCATCGATCGTCCGGCCGCGCCGTCCCTGCGCGCCAAGGACTTTCTCTCGGTCCTCGATCTTGATCACGCCGAGCTCGAGGGCGTGCTCGATCTCGCGTCGTCCATGAAGCGCGACCGGGCCGCCGGGCGCGCGACGACGCCGGTGCTGGCGCACAAGCACGTCGCGCTGCTGTTCGAGAAGCCGTCGCTTCGCACGCGCACGACGTTCGTCATTGCCGTCCGCGAACTGGGCGGCGACGTCATCGAGCCGGCCTCGGAGGTCGGCTTCGGCGGCCGCGAGACGCTCGAAGACGTGGCGCGCAATCTCGAGCGCTGGGTCGCCGGCGTGGTGGTCCGCACGTTCGCGCAAGAGGGCCTGGTCCGGTTCGCGAAGGCCGCGACGCGCATGCACGTCGTCAATGCGCTGAGCGACGAGGAACATCCCTGCCAGGCACTGGCCGACATGCTCACACTCCGCGAGCAATGGGGATCGATCGCGGGACGGACGATCGCGTACGTCGGCGACGGCAACAACGTCGCGACGTCGCTGATGCAGGCGGCGGTGATGCTTGGCGCGCACGTCCGCCTCGGATCGCCGAAGGGCTACGAAGTGCCCGCGGCCGTCGTGGCTGCGGCGCGCGCGCGCGCCACGGGCGGCGCGACGATTACCCTGGTGAAGGATCCCGTCGAGGCCGTCAAGGCGGCCGATGCGGTGTACACCGACGCCTGGGCGTCGATGGGTCAGGAAGACGAGGCCGAATTGCGCGCGAAGATCTTCAGCCGGTATCAGGTCGACGACGAGCTGATGGCCGCCGCGAATCGCGATGCGCTGTTCATGCACTGCCTGCCCGCACACCGCGGCCTCGAGGTCACCGACGAAGTGATGGACGCAAAAACATCGGTCGTCTTCGAGCAGAGCGAGAATCGCCTCCACGCGCAGAAGGCGCTGCTCGCCCTCCTGCTGGCTTAGCTCGGCCCCGCGCCCTGCGTGTTGACGTAGATCGCGTAAATCGACTGGCTGGCGGCCATGAACAGCCGGTTGCGCTTCGGGCCGCCGAAGCAGATGTTGCCGCACACCTCCGGCAGCCGAATCCGGCCGATGAGCTTTCCCTGCGGCGTCCAGATCGTCACGCCGTTGTAGCCGACGGCGCGGCCGGCATTGCTCGAGCACCACACGTTGCCGTCCACATCGCAGCGCACGCCGTCGGGCGCGCACTTCACGCCGTCGATGACGAAATCCGAGAAGCGGCGCCCGTTCGTCGCGCGGTGATCCGTGCCGATGTCGAACGCGTGCAGATCGCCCTGGCCGCCCGCACCAGTGTCGCCGGGACCCTTCCCTGTGCTCGCGACGTACAGCGCCTTGAAATCCGGTGAGAAGCAGAGGCCGTTCGGATCCGGCACCTGCGCTTCCGTGATCACACGATCGACGCGGCCGCTCGGATCGACGCGGTACACGCCGGTAGGCAGCTCGCGCTTGAGCGTCCCCGCGTCGGCGGCCTGACCGACGCGCGGCCGCAACCGCCCCTGCAGATTCGCCGGCCCGCCAGCCGCATCCGCCTGCCCTTCGTACAGGCTCGCACCGTACGGCGGATCGGTGAACCAGTAGCTGCCGTCCGTGTGGGCGACGACGTCGTTTGGCGAGTTGAGCCGTTTGCCCTCGAACGACTCGGCAATGACGGTGATCGATCCATCGTGCTCGTACCGGACGACGCGCCGGGTGAGGTGTTCGCACGAGAGCTGGCGCCCGCTGAAATCGAACGTGTTGCCGTTGCTGTTGTTCGACGGTTGACGATACGTCGTCACGCGCCCGTCGTCCTCGAGCCAGCGGAGCTGCCGGTTGTTGGGAATGTCGCTGAACACCAGGAATCGTCCGACGCTGCTCCAGGCCGGTCCTTCGGTCCAGAGCGCGCCGGTCCACAGACGCGTGATCGCGGAGTTCGGCTGGACGAGCGCATTGAATGCCGGGTCGATCGCAAGCACGTCCGGGTCGCTGAAATATGTCGTCGGTGGCGCGCCGGGTGAGAAGTCACGTGGCGGATTTGTAATCACGCTCGGGGGGCCCGGCGGGCTCTGCTGCGCGCCGAGTCGGGCCGAAATTCCAGCCACGCCGGCCGTGGCCGCGACCCGCAACAGGTCCCTGCGGGACGGACGATAAGTAGACGAGAGACCGTGAGCCATGGGACCTCTGTGATGAAAAGTGCACCATTTTGCACCGGGACGAACCCGGACGTGAATCACCGCGTCTAGCGGACCCCAATCCCCGTGACACGCTTCCGGCCCCCCGTGACGCTGTTCCTGTGCGCGCTATTGTGCGGTACGGCGACGTCCGTCGCTCGCGCGCAGGCGCCAGCGTCGGCCGCGCACGTGCAGGAACCGCCAGCCGGCGCACTCCGCGTGACGGTGTCCTGCGTCGCGTGCGACCTCGCGTCGCTCAAAGCGGAGATGCCCTTTCTGACGATCGTCGACGCGGGCGAACAGGACGTCGCGGTCATCATCGCGCGCATCGTCGCGCCGGATTGGACGACGTGGACGATGGCGTTGACCGGCCGTGGCCGCTTTCTCGGCCGCGATCGCACGATCGCGTTTTCGGTGCCGCCGTCCACGAGCGCGGCCGATGCCGCGCGCGAAGTCGCGCGGCGTCTGAAGCTCGGGTTGGCGGAATTCGCGCTGCAAACGCCGGCGGGGTCCGCACTGGACGTCACGATCGCGCCGGCGCCGGAGAGCGCGTCGTCCACGCCGGCACGAGATCCCTGGAACGCGTGGGTCTATCGGTTGAGCGTCGACAGCAACGGCCACGGTGAACAATCGACGTTCAACGGCTACTACGAGCTGACCACCAGCGCCAATCGCACAACGTCGAACTGGAAGATGCGCATCAGCGCGTACAACAGCCTCAACGAGAGTCAGTTCGATGTGGCCGATGACGAGCAGGTCACCAGCAGGGTTTCCAGCTGGAGTGTCGATTCGCTCTTCGTCAAGAGCCTTGGCCGGCGCCTGTCGGCCGGCTTCGTGGCGCAGGTGTATCACTCGTCGTACTCGAACGAGCGGCGCGCCGGAAAGCTCATGCCCGGCGTGGAATTCGACGTGTTTCCCTACAGCGAGTCCACCAAGCGGAGTCTGACGATTCAGTACACCGCGGGCCGCGCGTACCGCGAGTACGAGCAGCTGACGATCTACGACAAGCTGAAGGAAACCGACACAGAGCACGCGGTGGATGTCTCGCTCGGCCTGCGGCAGCCGTGGGGCCAGGCTGGCGCGCGGCTGATGTTCACGCAGCAGATCACGGCGCCCGATCGCACACGGGTCAGCGTGCTGGGCAACACGAGCTTCCGGCTCACGCGATCGCTTTCGCTGAACGGCTCGGCCAGCTTCGCGCGGATCCGCGATCAGTTCTCGCTCGAGAAAGGCGAAGCAACGGAGGACGAAGTGCTGCTGCGGCAGCGTCAGCTCGCGACTGGACATCGCTACACGGTCAGCATCGGCATCACGTTCAATTTCGGCGCGCTCAACAACGCCACCGTCAACCCGCGTTTCAGCAATTGACGACCGACATGCGCTCCTTTCTGTTCGTTCTTGCCTTGACGGCCTTCGTCGGCACGGCCGCGGCCACGAAGGCCGACGCGCGTGAGACCGGTCAGGCCCCGACCTCGACGAATCAGCCGGCGCCGCCGGCACCACAGGCGACGACCGTCCCACCGCGCGTGTTTCTCGATTGCTTCGAGTGCGACCTCGACTACATGCGACAGAACGTGGATTTCGTCGAGTACGTGCGCGATCGGGAAAACGCCGACCTCCACGTGCTCGTCATGACGCTGGGCACGGGCGGCGGCGGCCTGTCCTGGACGGTCAGGGTGCTCGGACTCAAACGATTTCAAGGTCAGGACCGATTGCTGACGTTCACGACGCCGCCATCGGCCACCGACGACGAGCGCCGTCAGGAGTTTGCGCGCCGGTTCAAGATCGGCCTGGCGGGTTTTGCGGCCGACACGTCGTCTGCGCCGCGGCTCGATCTGACCTGGCAGCCCACAGCCGCAGCGAAGGAAACGCCGAAACAACGTGATCCGTGGAACGCGTGGGTCTTTCGCACGAACGTGAGCGGCTCGATCACCGGCGAAGAACACCAATCGTCGAACGCGTATCGCGTGAGCCTGTCGGCGAGCCGGGTGACGTCGAACTGGAAGCTGAATGTTTCCGGCAACAGCAACGTGAACCGCAACTCGTTCGATCTGGCCGACGGCCGCGTCGTGAGCAGCCAGACCACCAACTGGAACTTCAGCTGGCTGTCGGTGAAGAGTCTTGGCCCCCGGTGGTCGGCCGGCGCCCGCGGCGGCGCGTCGCACTCGAGCTTCTCGAACATCGAACGGTCCTACGCAATCGAGCCGGGGATCGAGTTCGACGTGTTTCCGTACGCCGACTTCCAGCGCCGCAGCCTCACAATTCAGTACACCGCGGGCACCCTGCGCTCCGTGTACCTCGAACGGACGATCTACGACAAGGTGAACGAGATGACGCCGCGTCACGGCGTCAACGTCTCGCTGGGAATCCGCGAGCCGTGGGGCGCGCTCAACCTCTACTCGAGCGTCACTCAACACCTGAACAACTACTCGCACTACCGGACCACGAGCTACGGCGAAGCCGACGTGCGGCTGTTCAAGGGGTTCGCGTTCAACATCTTCGGCGAATACGATCGGTCGAGAGATCAGATCTCGCTGCGCAAAGGCGACGTCTCGACTGAAGACGTGCTGCTGAGCCTGCAGCAACTGCCGTCGACGTACGGGTACTTCTTCAGCTTCGGGGTCAGCTACAGCTTCGGCTCGATGTTCACGGGCGTTCTGAACCCGCGGTTCGCCGGGTTCTGACCATCGCGCGACTAGCTTTCCTTGTAGACCGCGCCGCCGGCCAGCGAGGCGAGGATGGCGGCCCCCAGCGACAGCGCCGCGTTCTTGATGAACGAGTCCATCGTGAAGATGCCCATCTGTGCGAATCCGAAGACGACGGACGTGATGGCCAGAAACAGCACGATGCCGGCCGTCATCGCCGTCGTCGGCCCGGGACCGAGCCGCGGACGGATGGCCGCGTAGGTCCAGACGATGAGCAGTCCGTAGATGAGGTCGACGACCATCCACGTCATCATCGTCGCGCTGCTCGTCAGCCGATCCGGATCGAGATTCAGGCGCTGCGCGGTGCGCTGCATGTCACTCGCCATGATGTAGGTGCCGATCACGTAATCGCAGGCGTTCAGGACCACGCCCGCGACGAGCCCGCCGAGGAGCACACGGCCGTAGTTGATCATGGGAATCTCCTGTCCCGGGTTGGGGCTCTGCCCCGCCCGCGGTCCTGCTAATCTTCGCATCATGCGCCGACTGACAGCAGTTCTCGTCGTAGTGCTCCTGGTGCCGGCCGCGCTCGCGTCCCAGAACGCGCCCGTACCCAACCTCGACGTGCCGTCCCGCAACGGTATTGTCGTGTCGGCGACGGAGATCGCGTCAGGTATCGGCGCCGCCGCGCTCGAACGTGGTGGATCGGCCGTTGACGCCGCGGTGGCGACGGCATTCGCGCTTGCCGTGACGTATCCCTTCGCCGGCAACCTCGGAGGCGGCGGGTTCATGGTCGTGCGCGCGCCGAACGGCGCCGCGACGGCGTTCGACTACCGCGAGACCGCACCGGGACGATCGACGCCGACGATGTATCTCGGGCCGGACGGGAACATTGTCCGCGCGCTGACGGCGTCCGGCTACCTTGCGCCGGGCGTGCCGGGCACCGTCAGGGGCCTCGCGCTCGCGCACCGGCGCTTCGGCAAGCTGCCGTGGAAGGACGTAGTGCAGCCGTCGGCGGATCTCGCCGCGAGAGGATTCGTGATTTCCGAGGCGCTGGCGCGCAGCCTGAACAACGAGCTGCGCGGCGCGATGAGCCGGTTCCCCGCATCGGTGGCTGCGTACGGCAAACCCGGCGGCGGCGAGTGGGCGGCCGGCGATCGTCTGGTGCAGCCGGACCTCGCGACGTCGATCGCGGCGATCGCCGCCGGCGGCGCCGACGCGTTCTACACAGGATGGATCGCCGACCGCATTGCGTCGGACATGGCCGCCAATGGCGGCCTCATCGATAAGCAGGATCTGGCCGCGTACGCGGCCAAGGAGCGCGCGCCGATCCGGGGATCGTTCCTCGGCTACGACATCATCAGCATGCCGCCGCCGAGCTCGGGCGGGACGGCGCTCGTCGAAGCGCTGAACGTGCTCGAAAGAGCCGGCATTCAGAAGCAGGAGCGCAGTTCTGCGGCCGCGCTTCACCTCGTCACAGAAGTCCGGCGGCGCGTGTATCTCGATCGCGCGCGCTTTCTCGGCGATACGGACTTCGTCGACGTCCCGGTCAAGATGCTGACGTCCAAGTCGCACGCGAAAGATCTGGTCAAGACCATCGACCGCCGTCACGCGACGAAGAGCGCCGACCTCGGAAGGGACATTCTCACCGTCGCGGTGGCGACAGCCGGCGAGCCGGAGGAAACGACGCACTTCTCTGTGATCGATCGCAACGGCATGGCCGTCGCGAACACCTATACGCTCGAGGGCGGCTACGGATCGCATGTCGTGGTTGCCGGGACTGGCATCCTGCTCAACAACGAGATGGGCGATTTCAACAAGAAGCCGGGGACGACGAACCTGACGGGGGACATCGGGACGGCACCGAACGTCATCGCGCCCGGCAAGCGCATGCTCAGCTCGATGACGCCGACGATCGTGACCCGCCGCGGCAAGGTGGTGCTCATCACCGGATCGCCCGGCGGCCGGACGATCATCAATACGGTGCTCGATGTCGTGCTGAACGTCACCGCGTGGCGTCTCACCGGCCGCGACGCGATCGATGCGGTGCGCGCGGATCACGAGTGGATGCCCGATCGGTTGACGATCGAGGCAAACGGCGCGGCGCCGGACGTGATCGCGGCGCTCACGGCGATGGGCCACGAGGTGGTCATGCGAGGCCGCCAGGGCGACGCTCACTCGATCTGGATCGATCCGAAGACGGGTCTGGCGGTTGGCGTTCCCGACGCGCGCGACAGCGGCGGCAGAGCGGTGGCGGCCGCGCGATAGATGCCGACGCTCGCAGTCATTTTCGACTTTGACGGCGTGCTCGCGAACACCGAAGAGCTGCACTATCGCGCGTTCACCCAGGTGTTCGAGCCGCGCGGCTGGGCGCTCGACCTGAGCGAGTACTACGAGCGGTACATGGGCTTCGACGATCGCGGGCTGGTCGTCGAGTACGCACGCGACCGCGCGATCGACGTGCCCGCCGATGTCCTCCACACGCTGATCGCCTCGAAGGCGCAGGCGTTTGGGGAGCTGCTCTCCACAGGAGAGGTGCTCTATCCAGGCGCGCGCGAGATCGTGCGCCAGCTTGCGGGCGAGTTCCGGCTCGCGATTGCATCAGGGGCGCTGCACGAGGAGATCGTCACCATCCTCGGCGCGGGCCGCCTGCTCGACTATTTCGAAGTGATCGTGGGCGCCGACGACGTGGCGGCGAGCAAGCCCGCGCCGGATTCCTATCTGGCGGCAGCGGCCGCGCTTGGCGTCCATCCGTCCGCGTGCGTCGCCGTCGAAGACTCGCTGTGGGGGCTTCGGGCCGCGCGCGCAGCGGGGATGCGCGCCATTGCGGTGACGACCACGTCGCCGGCGAGTGCGCTGGCCGGGGCCGAGCGGATCCTGGCCGGCGTACACGAGCTGACGATCGAGATTCTCAGAGGCGCGTAACGGCGCGGGCGTTCACCGGAACCGTTACCAGCCGGCCGGCCGCCGGTCCGTGGTGTACGCTAGCAAGCGGCGCGTTCCCTGTCCGCGCCGCTATGGCCAGCATCGCCGTCATCGGCACGCTCGACACAAAGGGCGCTGAGATCGCGTTCGTCCGCGACGAGATCGCGGCACGCGGACATCGCACCATTTTGATCGACGCCGGCGTGCTTGGATCGCCGGCCGTGCCGGCCGACATCAGCCGCGCCGAGGTCGCCAGGGCCGCGGGCGCGGATCTGCCATCACTCGCCGCAGCCAATGATCGCGGCAGCGCTGTCGCCACGATGGCGCACGGTGTGCGCGCGGTGGTGCTCGATCTCCGCGATCGAGGATCGCTCGACGGCGTCATCGGCATCGGCGGCAGCGCCGGCACGTCGATCGCGACCGCCGCGATGCGCGCCCTTCCCCTCGGGATTCCCAAAGTCATGGTGTCGACGCTGGCGAGCGGCGATACACGTGGTTTCGTTGGCGTGAGCGACATCACGATGATGCCGGCGGTCGTGGACATCAGCGGCCTGAACCGCATCAGCCGCGGCGTGTTCGTCCGCGCGGCGGCAGCCGTTTGCGCGATGACCGACGCGCGGGTGCCTGACGCCGCCACCGACAAACCCCTCATCGCGGCATCGATGTTCGGCAACACGACGCAGTGCGTCGAAGCCGCGCGCGCCGTGCTCGAGCGCGCCGGGTTCGAAGTGCTCGTCTTCCACGCGACCGGCAACGGCGGCCAGGCGATGGAACATCTGATCGACTCTGGGCAGATCACCGGCGTGCTCGACGTGACGACCACAGAGTGGGCTGACGAACTCGCCGGCGGCGTGATGTCCGCCGGTCCAGATCGGCTCGGCGCCGCGGCGCGTACAGGCACACCGGCGGTGGTCGCTCCCGGCTGCCTCGACATGGTGAACTTCTGGGCGCTCGAGACCGTGCCCGAAAAGTACCGGGATCGTCGTCTCTACAAGCACAACGCGAACGTGACGCTGATGCGGACCACGCCGGAAGAAAGCGCGACGTTGGGCCGAACGATTGCGGAACGAGTGAACGCGTCCACCGGTCCGGTGGCCGTGTACCTCCCGCTGCGCGGCATTTCCGTCGTGTCGGCCGAGGGCGGTCCGTTTCATTGGCCCGAGGCGGATGCGGCGCTGTTCGGCGCGCTGCGCTCGCATCTCAGGTCCGGCATCGAGGTGCACGAACTCGACACGACCATCAACGATCCGGCGTTCGCCCACGCGATGGCGCAGGGCCTCCTGGATCTCGTCGCTGCCGCGCGCCCGTCCGCGCGCCGCGCGTAGACGCCGCGCCTCTCGATGCGGCTCATCAAGCTCGTGCTCATCGGTCCACCCGGCTCCGGCAAGGGCACGCAGGCGGTGCGGATCTCGGAGCGCTACTCGGTACCCACGATTTCCACGGGCGACATCCTGCGCGCGGCCGTCAAGGCGCGCACGCCGCTCGGCCTGGCCGCGCAGGCCACGATGGAAGCGGGCGGCCTCGTCAGCGACGCGATGATGATCGACCTCGTGCGCGATCGGCTCGCCGAGACCGACGCCGCCAAGGGGTTCATCCTCGACGGATTCCCGCGTACGGCTGCGCAGGCCGATGCGCTCGAAGCGATGAGCACAGGCCAGCGCCCGTTGGCGCTGGTGCTGAACGTGCCCGAAGGGGAACTCGTGCGGCGCCTGGTGTCGCGGCGCGTGTGCACCGGCTGCAAACGCCTGACGACCGGCGGCACATCGTTCGGATCGGAAGCGGAACTGTGCTCGTACTGCCACGCGCCGCTGATGATGCGCGCGGACGACAATGAGCACACAATCAAGAACCGATTGGCCACCTATCGGCAGACGGCCGATCCGCTGATTCAGCACTACCGCTCGCGCGGTGTCCTCGTCTCCATCAACGGCTACCAGGACACCGACGAGGTGACCGCGGAAGTGTTCAGGGTCCTCGACGCCGTGGCCGATGGGGTGTAATCGGCCGCCCGGCCGGTTGTGATAGGCTTTTTGCCAGTGTCCACTGTTCGCCACGCCCACGTGCACCATCACCACGGTCATCTGACCGGCCGGTGGAGCTGCGCGTAGCGTCGGACACATCACGCACGAGCGATAACAGCCCCGCCGGAATGGCGGGGTTTTTTGTTTCCCGCCACTTCCGCCGGACATGGCCTGCGGCCAGCAAAGGAAGCGCACCGGCATGGATTTCAGCAAACTCGACGGCCTCATCCCCGCCGTCATTCAGGACGCCGATTCGAACGAGGTCCTGATGGTCGGCTTCATGAACGAAGACGCGCTCGCGCGCACGCGCGCCAGCGGGTACGCCACGTTCTATTCGCGCACGCGGCAGAAGCTCTGGATGAAGGGCGAAACGTCCGGCAACCGGCTCGCCGTCGTCGAGCTGTTCACCGACTGCGACGACGACACGCTGCTGGTGCGGGTGAAGCGCGAGGGCGATGGCAACGTCTGCCATCTCGGGACGCGCACCTGCTTCAGGACCTTCGAAGGCGGTGGACGATGAGCCAGGTGCTCAAGCTCGGCCTGCCGAAGGGATCGCTGCAGGACGCGACGGTACAGCTCTTCGCGCGCGCCGGCTTCAACATCTACATCAGCACGCGGTCGTACTATCCGGGCATCGACGATCCGGAGATCGAGTGCCTGCTGATTCGTGCGCAGGAAATGGCGCGCTACGTCGCCGACGGCGTGATCGACGCCGGCCTGACGGGCCAGGACTGGATCGCCGAGCACGCGGCGACGGCCGGCGATCGCGCCGTGACGCCGATGGCCGACCTCGTCTATGCGAAGCAAAGCTTCGGGCGCGTGAAGTGGGTGCTGGCCGTGCCCGACGACTCGCCGTTCCAGACGCCGCGCGATCTCGAGGGCAAGACCATCGCCACCGAGCTCGTACGCGCCACCGAAGCGTACTTCGCGAAATTGGGCGTGCGCGTGAACGTGGAGTTCTCGTGGGGCGCCACCGAGGTCAAACCGCCCGTGCTCGCTGACGCGATCGTCGAGGTCACGGAAACCGGATCGTCGCTTCGCGCGAACCGGCTGCGGATCATCGACACGGTGATGACGTCGAACACGCAGCTCATCGCAAACCCCCGCGTGCTGGCCGACGAGTGGAAACGGACGAAGATCGAGAACCTGGCGCTGCTCTTACGGGCGGCGATCGAGGCGCAGGGCCGCGTGGGCCTGATGCTCAACGTGCGCCGTTCCGATCTGCCCACCATCCTCGCGCTGCTGCCGGCGCTGCAGCGGCCGACCGTGGCGCCGCTCAGCGACGAGGAGTGGGTGGCGGTGAACACGATCATCGAAGAGAAAACCGTCCGCGAGTTGATCCCGCGCCTCAAGGCGGCCAACGCCCAGGGCATTGTCGAGTACCCGCTCAACAAGATCGTGGTCTGATGCGGATCCTCACGACGTCCAATCGGGCCGCCATCGACCGGCTGGTGGCGCGGGACGCCGCGCGCAGCGCCACGGTCGCGCGCGAAGCCGCGCACATCGTGGCGGACGTGCGCCGGCGCGGCGATCGCGGCCTGATCGCGTGGGAGCGCCGCTTCGGCGCGAACCCGGACGTCAACCGGCTCGCGCCCGTGCCGCGCCGGCAGCTCGACGCCGGCTGGCGCGCGACGCCGCCGGCGGTGCGCCGCGCGATCCGGCTCGCGGCGCGCCACATCGCGCGCGTCGCCGCGCGTCAGGTGCCGCGGCCGTTCACCGAGATGGTCGCGCCGGGCCTGCGCATCGAGCAGCGCGTGGAGCCGCTCGCGCGCGTCGGCTGCTACGTGCCCGGCGGCCGCTATCCGCTGCCGTCCACGCTGCTCATGACCGCCATCCCCGCGCGAGAAGCGGGTGTGCGTGACATCGCCGTGGCCTGTCCACGGCCCGCGCCAGCCGTGCTCGCCGCCGCCCTCGAAGCGGGCATCGACGAGTTGTGGACCATCGGCGGCCCGCAGGCGATCGCCGCGTTCGCGTACGGCACGCAGTCCATCCGGCGCGTGGACAAGATCGCCGGTCCCGGCAGCGCGTGGGTCGCCGCGGCGAAAGCGCTCGTGTCCGCGGACTGCGCGATCGACCTGCACGCGGGCCCCAGCGAGATCGTCGTCTGCAGCGATCGCATGCCCGCCGCGTGGATCGCCGCGGACCTGATTGCGCAGGCCGAGCACGACCCCGCGGCGCGCGCGCTGTTCGTGACGACGCGTCGCGGTCTGGCGGCGCAGGTTGCGCGCGAAATCGACGCCGCCATGCCGATCGCCGGACCCGCCCGTGCGTCGCTCGACGCGAATGGCGCCATCATCGTCGCCCGGTCGCGCGCGGATGCGATCGCTGTCGTCAACCGCATCGCGCCGGAACACCTGGTGTGCGACTCGGCCCGGGACGCCCGCGAGTTCACCGCAGGGACGATCTTCGTCGGACGCTGGAGCGCACAGGCCGCCGGCGATTACGTCACGGGATCGAATCACGTGCTGCCCACCGGCGGCGCCGCGCGATTCCGCGGCGGCCTCTCTGCGGCCGATTTCGTGCGCGTGTTTTCGGTACAGACGGTGAGCCGCGCGGCCATTCGCGCGATCGGACCGGCGGCCGTCGCCCTGGCTGAAGCGGAAGGCCTCGACGCCCACGCGCGTTCGGTGAGAAAGCGGCTCTGAGCATGGCCTACCAACGTCCTGAGGTCACCTCCGGCGCCCTGCGCCTGCACTTCAACGAGAACACGGCCGGCTGTTCGCCCGCAGTGCTGGCCGCGCTGCGTGACATGACGCGCGCGGACGCGGCGTTCTACCCGGAGTACGGCGACATCACGGCGCGGACGGCCCGGTGGCTCGGTGTGGAGCCGGAGCGCGTGCTGCTCACGAACGGACTCGACGAGGGACTGCACCTGGTCGCGCAATGGGCCGTGTGGCACAGCGCCGAGCACGGTGCGCCGGCGGAGGTCATCGTGCCGGAACCGGCCTTCGAGATGTACGCCGCGTGCGCGGAGGCCGTGCGCGCGACGGTCGTGCGCGTGATGCCCCAGCCGGAGTTCGCGTTCGCGCTCGATGGGATTCTGGCCGCGATCACGAGCGCGACGCGGGTGATCTACCTGACCGATCCCAACAACCCGACGGGACGCCCGATTCCGGCAGGCGCGATCGAACGAATCGCCATGGCAGCGCCGCGCGCCATCGTGCTCGTTGACGAGGCCTATGCCGATTTCAGCGGGCGTACAGCGATCGGTCCCCTGCTCGATCGCACGCGAAACGTGATCATCGGCCGCACGTTCGCAAAAGGGCATGGCCTTGCGGCGCTGCGTGTGGGCGCACTCGTCGCGCATCCCGACACGCTCGCGCGGATCCGTCCGCTGCAGCCGCCCTACAGCCTGAATGCGTGGGCGATCACCGCACTCGGCGCGGCGCTGGGCGATCGCGCGTACGTCGAGTGGTACGTCGCGCAATCGGCCGAATCGCGCGCGCGGGTGTACGCGTGGGCCGATCGTCTCGGTCTGGCGTACTGGCCGAGCGAAGCGAACTTCGTCCTCGTCCGCGTGGGCGATCGCGCGATCGAGGCCGCGGCCGCTCTGGCTGCGCGCGGCATCCTGGTGCGGGACAAATCGTCCGCACCCGGATGCGCCGGCTGTCTTCGCATCACCAGCGGCGTCGTCGAACACACCGATCGCTGCCTCGAGGCACTGGAGGAGTTCCTTGCGCCGCGCACGAATTGATCGACGAACCACCGAGACACGGGTGCGTTGCCGCCTGACCATCGAAGGCCGCGGGCGCTACCACGTGCGCACCGGCATTCGCTTCCTGGATCACATGCTCGAGCTGGTGGCACGGCACGGCGGGTTCGATCTCGACATCGACGCGAAGGGCGATCTCGACGTCGACGCTCACCACACCGTGGAGGATGTCGGCATCGCGCTCGGCGAGGCGGTGGCCCGCGCGCTTGGATCGAAGCGCGGCATCCATCGCGCCGGTTACTTCGTCATGCCGATGGACGAAACGCTGGCCGTCGCCGCGATCGATCTCTCCGGCCGGCCGTTCGCCGTGGTTGATCTGCGGTTGAACGTGAAACGGGTCGGTGATTTGCCCGCGGAACTCGTGCAGGACTTCTTCGAGGGATTTGCCACGGCCGCGCGAGCGAACGTGCACCTGAAAGTGCTGTACGGCCGATCCAGCCACCACCAGATCGAGGCGATCTTCAAGGCGTTCGCGCGGGCGCTGCGCGTGGCCTGCGCGCGCGATGCGCGACTGCGCCGCACGCTGCCGTCCACGAAAGGCCTGCTGTGAGGATCGCGCTCGTCGATTACGGCGCGGGAAACCCGACGTCCGTGATCAAGGCGTTCACGTCGCTCGGCGCCGAGGTCAGTGTCGCACGGGCCGCCGCCGATCTGGCCGGCGCAGCCGCCATCGTCGTTCCCGGCGTGGGGCACTTCGACGCCACGCGGTCGCTCGACGAAGAGTGGCGGCGGGCCATCGGCGAGTCGCTTCACCGTGGGCGCCCGCTCTTCGGCATCTGCCTCGGCATGCAGTGGCTGTTCGACGGGAGCGAGGAGGCGCCGGATGTCGCCGGCCTTGGCCTGTTGCCGGGCCTCTCGTCGCGGCTCACCGGCCACGTCAAAGTGCCACACGTCGGGTGGAACTCACTCGACGTACGGCGCAAGGACTCGCGGCTCCTCGCCGGCGTTGCCGACCACGCATCCGCGTACTTCACGCATTCCTATGCGGCGCCAGTGAGCGACGACACGATCGCGGCGACGCAGCACGGCGTCGGCTTTGCCGCCGCCGTCGAACGCGGCCAGGTGTTCGGCGTGCAATTCCATCCCGAGAAGTCGGGCCGCACCGGCCTGCGCATCGTGAAGAACTTCCTGGACGCCGTGTCCGAGCAAGGCTGACGTGCTGACCAAACGGCTCATCGCGTGCCTGGACGTGCGGGACGGCCACGTCGTCAAGGGCGTGAACTTCGAGGGCCTGCGTCAGGCCGGCGACCCGGCCGAGCTGGCGGCGCGGTACGACCGCGAGGGGATCGACGAACTGACCGTGCTCGACGTGACCGCCACGCTCGAAGGCCGCAACGCGCTCGTCGAGACCATCCGCGCCGTCTCTCGTCAGATCTTCATTCCGCTCGCCGTCGGCGGCGGGATTCGATCCATGGACGATGCGCGCGCGGTGATCGAGGCGGGGGCCGACAAGGTCAGCCTGAACACGGCGGCCCTGTCTGATCCGCCGCTGATCACGAAGCTCGCGCGCGTGTACGGCAGTCAGGCGGTGATCGTGGCCATCGACGCCAGGCGCGCAGCGAACAGCTTTCCGGTGATGAGCCGCAGCGGAACCACGGCCGCCGCGCGAGACGCGGTGGAGTGGGCACGCGAGGCTGCCGACCGCGGCGCCGGCGAGATCCTCCTGACGTCGATCGATCGCGACGGCACCCGCGCCGGCTTCGACTGCGAGCTGACGGCCGCGGTCAGCACGGCCGTGGACATTCCCGTGATTGCCTCTGGCGGCGCCGGCACGCCCGATCACTTCGTCGAAGTCTTCGATCACGGCCGCGCGGATGCCGCGCTGGCCGCGTCGATCTTTCACTTCTCTGAACACGCTGTGCGCGATCTCAAGACGTTCCTCGCGTCGCGCGGCGTGCCCATGCGTCTCGACTGGTAGGACGGATGTGCTGATTCCTTCGATTGATCTGATGAACGGCCGGGTCGTGCAGCTCCAACAGGGCGAGCGGCTCGCGATCGAAAGCGACGACATCGACGGCTGGACGGCGAAGTTCGCGGCGTTCCCCATCGTGCAGTTGATCGATCTGGACGCCGCGATGGGCAAGGGATCGAATGACGCGATCGTGCGGCGCATCGCGCGCGCCCGTCCGTGTCAGGTGGGCGGAGGCGTGCGCTCGATCGAGCGCGCACAGGAACTGCTTGCCGCCGGCGCCAGGCGCGTCATCCTGGGATCGTCGCTGTTCAACGATCGCGGCGTGAACACCTCACGTGCCGAGTCGTTTGCCGAGGTGCTGGGCGCCGACGTCATCGTCGGCGCCATCGACAGCCGCGGAGGGCGCGTCGTCATTCACGGCTGGAAGACCGCGATTGACATCACGCCGGAGGATGCCGCGCGCGCGCTCGAGCCGTTCGTGAGCTCACTGCTCTACACCCATGTGGACACGGAAGGTCTGTTGACCGGCCTGAACCTCGACGCGGTCAAGTCAGTTCAGGCGGCGACCAGGCGACGGCTGATTGCGGCAGGCGGCATCCGCAGCCGCGAGGAAGTGGACGCGCTCGACGCGCTCGGCATCGACGCGGTCGTCGGGATGGCCATCTATCGCGGCTTGATCGACGTGAGCGCCGGCTAGTCCGCCCTCACTTCGTCAGCCGCACGTCGCCGCCGAACGTGTGGAACCGCAGCGTCTTGCCGGCGCCTGCGGGCAGATCGCCGGTCAGGCGGCGGCGCGATCCGGACGTCGTGCGCACGGACAGCGGCAGATCGCTGTTGAAGTCGCCGCCGAAGCTGTCGAACGCCACAGACCCCTTTGCGCTTTCCGCGACCTTCGCGCGAATGCGGCCATCGAACGTGTCGGCGTCAATTTCCGGATTGCTGCCCGCGGCCGTCGCGTCCACTTCAATCGCGCCGTCGAATGTCTTCGCTTTCACGGCCGAAGCGGCACCGGTCACCGTGATGTCGCCGCTGAACGTCTCCAGCGTCTGCCGGCCCGTCACGCCGGTGATGGTCACGTCGCTCGAGAACACCTTGACGTCCAGCGCGGCTGCGGCCGGAACCTGAATCTGAAAATCGGTCTCGACGACGTTGTCCTTGTCTTCGTTCCAGTTCGGATCCCGGCGATTGGCCTCGATCGTCACCGTCGAGCCGCTCGTCGAGATGTCGAGCTTGATGTGGTCGAGGCGGCTGCGCTCGGCGCGGCGGACGGCGTTGATGACGATGTCGCGTCCGCTGCCGGCGGTGATGCGCACCTGGCCGGAGAAGTTCTGCAGCCGGAGTGTGCCGTTTTCCGGCATCGTCACGGTGCGATTGACCGTTTCCGTTTCGCGCGTCTGAGCGTGCGCGGGACGAGTCAGCGTGATCGTCAGCACACACCCCGCCATAGCCGCGAGACCCATGAATCGCATAGCAGCTCCTTGTCTGGTGGATTGGACGGCCGGCAGCCGGGCCGCGTTGCCCGGACGCGGTTCGGTAGAATCCAGCGGCATGAAGGTGGTGGTGGCCGGCGGAACGGGCGTCCTCGGCCAGGCGCTCACGGCGCGGCTGACCGCTGGCGGACACCAGGCGGTCGTGCTGACGCGCGGCCGCTCGCGCCGCGCAGGTGGCGAAGCGGCCGGGCGGCTCGTGGAATGGACACCCGACGGCAGCGCCGGCCCATGGGCGCGGGAGCTGGACGACGCGGATGCGGTCGTCAACCTGACGGGCGCCGGCATCGCCGACAGGCGCTGGACGGACGCCCGCAAGGACGAACTCCGCACCAGCCGCCTGCTGAGCACACGCAGCCTTGCGGCCGCGATTCGCGCAGCCACGCCGCGGCCGCGGACGTTCGTTCAAAACACCGGCGCCGGCTACTACGGTGCCGACCTCAGCGATCGCGTGCTGGACGAATCGTTTCCGCCCGGCGACGACTTTCTTGGCGATCTGTGCGTGGCCTGGGAAGCAGAAGCGCGCGCCGTCAGCGCGCTTGGCTGCCGGCTGGTGATTCTGCGATCGGCCGTCGTGCTCACGCCGGACGGCGGCGCGCTGAAAAAGATGCTGCCGGCGTTTCAGTTCTTCGTCGGCGGACCCATTGCGTCCGGCCGTCAGTTCTTTTCGTGGATCCACGTGGACGATTGGATCGCCATGGTCCGATGGGCGCTGTCGACGCCGTCTGTGTCGGACGTGTACAACGCCGCCTCGCCGCACCCGGTGAGGAATCGTGAGTTCAGCAAGGCGCTTGGCCAGGCGCTGCACCGGCCGAGCTGGATTCCAGTGCCGTCGTTTGCGCTCAAGGTCATGTTCGGCGAGCTGGCGGAACCCGCGCTGATCCTCGGTCAGCGCGTCGTCCCGAAGCGCGCGCTCGCGGCGGGCTTCACGTTTCAACATCCGGAGATCGGCGAGGCGCTCGCAGATCTTGTCAAGTGACCACAGTCCCGTGTCGCCCCTCATGACACCGCCGCCGCGCGTCAGCGTCGTCGTGCCGCACTACAACGCGGCGACGTGCATCGCCGACGCGCTCGAGTCGATCTTTGCGCAGCGGTACGACGGCATCGAGGTGATTGTCGTCAATGACGCGTCGCCCGACAGCGACCGGCTGAGGGCGGTCCTGCAGCCGTACCTCGCGCGCATCGTGTTCATCGACGCGGCCGTCAACGTCGGACCCGGTGCGGCACGCAACATCGGCATCCGCGCAGCCCGGGCGCCGCTCGTCGCCTTTCTGGACGCCGACGACGTCTGGCTGCCGGAGTTTCTGCAGGCGCTGGTAGCATTTCTGCCGCAGGGCCCATTCGACGTGGTGTACGCCGACTGCGAGATGTTCGGCGACACGCGTCCCGGCGTCGATACCCGCGCGCGAAATCCGCCGCGCGGCGCGATCACGCGCCGGCAGCTCATCGCCGGCGACTGTCACATCTTTCCGAGTGGCACGATCGCGACGCGCGCAGCCCTCGAGCGCGTCGGGCTCTTTCACGAGATCCGCGGCCTGGTCGAGGATTTCGATCTCTACATGCGCATGCTCTTCGCCGGGCTCCGGATCGGCCACCTCGATCGTGTCCTGGTCCGGTATCGCGTGTGGCCGTCGAGCGGCTCCGCCGATCCGCTGCGCCGGCTGCAATCGAACGTCGACGTCTGGCGGCACCTGCAGGCGACGTTGCCGTTCACGGCAGAGGAGAACCACACGATCGAACGGCACGTCGCGATGGAAGAGGCCGCCGCTGTGCGCGTCAAGGGCAAGCAGGCGATCGCAGAGTCGCGCTGGCAGGATGCGACGGCGCTCTTCAGCGACGCGAAGGCGCGCGCTCGGGCGCTCGGGCTGCCGCGCAAGCATAGAATGAAGCTCGCCGGCGTGCTGCTGCTGTTGCGGTTCGCGCCCGGACTTCTCCTATGGGCGCGCGACAAGCGCACATCAAACGCTGGATCGAACGGCTGACGGGCCGTCACATCGAGCGCGTGGGCCAGCGGTCGTACGCGTTCGTCGATCCGGCGAGCCGCACCGACGCGTGGTGCGCGCCGCACTGGCAGATGCAGCGGGCGATGGAGGATCTGCGCGTCGATCTCGTCCTCGACGCCGGTGCACACGAGGGTTCGTTCGCCACCCGTCTCCGCCGCGAGTACGCCGGCGATCTGCACTCGTTCGAGCCCGTCGCCGCAACGTTCGCCAGGCTTCGCGACGCCGCAGCCGGCGATGCGCGCTGGCACCTGCACCAGATCGCGCTCGGGCGCACGGACACCAGCGCCGCCATTCACGTCGCGGCAAACACGGTCTTCAGTTCACTGCGGCCGGCCAACGCGTTCAGCGCGAAGCGCTTCGAGAAGGAATCGGCGCCGGTGCGGGATGAAACCGTCACGGTGCGCCGCCTGGACGCCGTGCTTCGCGAGACGGTGCCCGACATCGATCGCCGGCGCGTGTTTCTCAAGACCGACACGCAGGGCTTCGATTTGGAAGTGTTTGCCGGCCTGGGCGATCTGCAGTCGCGCGTCGTGCTGCTTCTCGCGGAGATGTCGTTGATTCCGATCTACGACAACATGCCGCACTGGACCGAGAGCCTCGCCGAGTTCGAGCGCGCCGGCTTCAGTCCGATCGGCATGGTGCCGGTCACATGGGATGCGAACCGCGTGATTGAGTACGACTGTCTGATGACACGAGCGGCGGGCTGACGTCGGCGCGCCGCCCCAGGACGCTCTGCAGCCGATCCGTGATCCATTTCCGCTCCACTGCATCGAAATACGCGGTGTGCCAGAGCGCCGCAACCACGGCTGAGAGCGTGATCAGACACAGCCCGGCCAGCGAGATCCACGAGGTCGGCAGCGCGTTCAGGCCGAACGTCAGCGCCAACCAGATCGCGGCGCCTGCCGGAACCAGGTACAGGGCCAGGCGCCGCCAGGCCGCACCGAACGATCCGCCCAGCAACGTTCGCTCGAAGAGCCACAGATAGATCGGCGCCGTCAGCATCGCCCCGGTTCGCGCCCACGCCGCACCCATCAGACCGAACGGGCGCACCAGCAGCGCGAGCAACGTCACGCCGACGATCATCGAGAGCACCGTGTACACGGTGTTGCGCGAGGGCCGGTTCAATCCCTCAGAGAAGTGCCAGGCGATGAGCAGCATCGTGTTCAGACCGAACGCGATCGCGAGCACCTGCAACACGGGAGCCCGCGCGGCGAACTCCGGTCCAAGCCACAGCCCGAGCAGCGATCGGCTGGCGGCCATGAGCGTGACCGTGGCACAGAGCACGATCAACGCCACCACTTTTGTCGCGCGCCAGTACACGGCGCGCAGCACGTCCTTGTGATCGCGCGCGTTCAATTGACTGGCGACGGGCATCAGCACCAGCGTCGCGCTGCCGACGCCGGCCTGCAGGTACGCGCCGATCAGCAGCGGCACGACGAAGAGCGCCACGCCCTCCGCGCCGACGTACAGCGCGAGCATCGTCCGCTCGCTCAGGATCCACAGCGCCGTCAGAATCTGACTCGTCGTTGTCATGCCGCTGAACCGCGCGAGGCCGACGACGGCGCGTCCTGCCGGCGCGCCGAGCCGGTGACCCAGCAGCGGCCGCAGCATCGCGAACGCCGCGACCACGAGCAGCAGATTGACGACGATGTTCCAGTTGAGGAGCGCGACGACACCGCCACCGCGCGCGACGATGACGCCCATGCCGATGCCGGCCACGACGCCAGAACCGGCCGTCAACCAGGCCGCCACGTCGAAGCGGTGCATGCCCTGGGCCACGGCGCGCACGGCCTGCGACAGCAGTGTGAGCGGTACGGTGGCCACGGCCAGGAACAGCGCGGTCACGCCGAGGGGATACAGCGGCCCGACATCGAGCGACGCTCTGGCGTAGGGCCGCACGCCGAGCAGAAGAATCGCCGTGCCCGCCGCGCCCACCGCCGCGGAGAGCACGAGCGCAGAGGTCGTCAGCCGCCCGCGCCACGCCGCGTCTTTCGCCAGACTGAACGCGGCCAGCTCGCGCACCAGCCCCTGCGCGATGTTCAGAGTGCCGACAGTGTTCGCGTAGGCGAGCGCCAGCGCGTACACGCCATACGCTTCGATGCCAATGCGATGCACGACGAGCGGCGTTACGACAATCGTGACGACCAGCGGCAGGAACCACGAAAGCACGCCACCGACAATGTTGCGAAGCAGGTTGGAGGGAATCACTGCCGCTCGTCCATCACGCGGCCACCGCGGCGATCCGCGTGTGCCGGGCGGCTTTCAGAAAGACCACGAGCGCAACGGCGTAGCACAGCCACCCGGCCCAGAAGGCCGTCGAAATCGACCACGTGAGGGCGATGCAGACGCCGAGCACCGATGCCAGCACGGACGCCGCCCCGTTCAGACCCCAGAACCATGGTGTGAGATCGCGCGCGCGGTCCGCGGCCAGCTTCATCGCCAGCGGGAAGGCCATCCCCATGAAGAAGCCGATCGGAAACAGCAGGCCGACCGCCGCGCCGATCCGCGCAGGCGTCGTCATCGGCGCGATCGCCCGCGTGACGACGGGCGTAATGAATCCGAAGATGGCGATGACGATGACCAGCAGCGCGAGCCGGCGCGCGCCGGCCATGCGGACCGAATCGGAGGTCACGCCGCCGGTGGCATAGCTGCCGAGGCCGCTCGACACGAGCAGCGCAAACAGGACGACCGACAGACCGTACGTCGGGTGTCCGAGCGCGATGATCAGCCGCTGCATCTGCGACGTCTCGATCAGCATGAACCCGAGGCCGATGGCGATGAAGAACGTGAGCATCGGCCCGGCGCCGGTGAGCGACGCACGCCGGCGCGTCAGCCACAGCGGAAGCAGAATGCACGCGAACGTCAGCACGAGCACGGTGAAGAGCAACACGCCGAGCGTGACCACGGCCTTCATGTTGTGGCTCAGACTGCCGGCGTCGAACAGCGCCGTGCGGCCGATGTCGCGCAACCGCAGCATGTTGAAGAAGAACGGGCTGTCGTCGGTCGGCGCCGCGATGTTCACCGGGTACGTCGCCAGGAACGCCGGAAGGCCGGCAGTGTCGGTGAGCCGGGCAAACGTCTCGTCGGACGTGCCGCGAGGTGTGAACGGCACGTCGAACTGCAGGCGCGCGGCTTCACGCGCGAGCGTGTCCAGCTCCTCGTTCGTAAACGGCCGGCGGCTGACGAGAATCGTGCCGACGCCTTCGGGCTTGTCTTCGCCCGTCGCCGCGACTCGCGGCACGTTGCGCACGATCGCAATGTGACGGCCGGGATCGCTCACACCGATCTGACGCAGCGACTCGACCGCCAGTGACATCGCGCGGTACATCTCGGCCGGCCGGCTGCGGAAGTACCAGCGCGAGACGGTGAGGATCCCGTCATCCGTGAGGTGACGCAGGAACGTCGTCCAGGCCTCGACGGTGTAGAGGGAGTTTTCGCCCAGCACGAAGGCGCCGGCCGCCGTCGCCGCCCACGTGTCGATGAGCGAAATCTGGATGGTCCCGAACCGATCCGGCGACCGGGCGACGAAACTCCGCGCCTCGTCGTTCACGAACCGCACACGCGGATCGCGATCCAGGTGTCCGGTAAAGTCGCCGAACCGGCCGTTCACGGTGGCGATGATGTTCTTGTTGATGTCCACCGCGGTGACGGATCGCGCGCCAAACGACAGCGCCGAGAGCACGTCGCGGCCGCCCCCGGCGCCGATGATGAGCGCCTGGTGGCCCGAGCGCAGGTAGTACGCGATGTTCGTGACGTCGTAGCGCAGGTGATCGACCGAGCGCAGATCGCCCTCGTACCGCGTGAGCACAGTGCCGGCGAAGGAATCGATGTCGAGCGACAGCTGCGACAGCGCCACCGGCGGCACAGCCGGACTCAGCCCCCAGCCGAGCGCCGGCAGCTTCTCGTTCGGATCACCGGTGACGCGCACGCGCGAGTACGAATTCCACGTCTCGTACAACGGCACGGGTTCAGCGCTGCCCTTCGAGTACACGATGCGGAACACCGGCCTGCCCCGCCAGACGAGCAGCGTGTGGCCGGCCGCGCTGACACCCATGACGATCAGCGTGACGAGGCTCACCGTGCGAAGCACCCGCGATCCGGCCTCCGCGGCAAATGCCACGGCGCCAAGGCTCGCCAGGAACGCCACCCAGAGCACTGCCGTCGGACCGTCCGACCAGGCGATCACGCCGATCAGCAGCACGCTGCCGGCGGCGGCACCGGCAAGATCGGCTGCGTACAGACGGCTGACGCGTGACGCGTATCCGGTCAGCGTCAGACAGATCGCGACGCCGCTCGCGACGAACGGCACGGCGATCACCGCAAACGTGAACACCACCGCGTAAATCAGCACGATCGATCCGGTCACGCGGAACGGGATGCTGAGGTCGGTCAACATGCTCAGCACGATCGCGATCGGAAACACTGCGGCCGCGATGGCGATGCGATGACGCAGCCGTTCAGGCGGAAACAGACCGGGCGCGAGGTAGACGATGAGTGCGCCCACCGTCATGCCGAACATGGCGATGGACAACGCGACGAATGCAAAGTGGTACAGCATCGTCACGCTGAAGATCCTGGTGAGGAGGATTTCGTACATCAGCGTCGCCAGGGCGACGAAGAAAATCCCGATGTACGCCGATGCGCGCGGGTGCGGAGCTGGGGACCGGCTCTCTGCGCTCAAGCGGGCAATGTTACACCGTTGGTGTCATTCGAGCGCTTCGGCCGGGTTGACGGACGCCGCACGTCTCGCGGGAACGATCGTCGCGAAAAACGCGACGATCGCAAGCGCGGCGACGCCGCCGCCGAGCACCAGCGGATCGCCGGGCTTGACCTCATACAGCATCGACGACATGGCGCCCGCCGGTTGCACGGCCGCGATCTAGAATAGTCGCCGTTCCGACCACTTCCCCAGCATGCCCCCACCCGCCCGGCGTCTGACCCTGAAACATCGGCTCGCGCTGCTGAGCGGATCGCTCCTTGTGTTCGCCGGCCTGCTGGGGCTGGCCGAGCTGGTATGCCGGCTCGCGCTCGACATCAACCCGCGCGGCAACAGCCGGAACCTGCTGGTCAAGGAAGCCTTCGGCCCGAGCAAGGGCAACACGAAGAACGTCCACGCGCTGTCGTTCGGCGCGGAGATCGTCACCGATGAATTCGGCTTCCGGATCGATCCTGCGCGGCCGGAGCCGGCACGCGATTCGGCCGTGCTCTTTCTCGGAGACTCGGTGGCGTTCGGCCCCGGTGTGACGGAGCGCGACTCGTTCGTGGGGCGTTTCCGGACGGCCCTGCCAGCCGTGCGCGTCTACAACTCGTCAGTGATCGGCTACTCGCTGCCGGACTACCTGCACGTGGCCGAGCGGTTCGTCCCCGCGCACCCGGAAATCAAGCGTGTCTACCTGATGTACTGCCTGAACGACCTGAGCGATCAGAGCGCCACGCTGATCGACGAGGCGCTGAGCACGCCGCAGACGTCCGCATCGCCGGCAGGCGGCGTCGACACGGTGCGACGCCTCCCCGGCATCACGGCCGCCAACTTCTTCCTGCGTGAGCACTCGCGCTTGTACCTGTGGCTCTCGGTGACGCTCACTGGCACCTCGCAGCGGTACTTTGAGGCCGATCTGAAGCTGTACGACGTGGACGACGCGCGTCTGGCAGCTCTACTGCAGCCAATCGCCGACATTGCCGCTCTGCTCGCCCAGCGGCACGTTGACTTCGTCGTCGGGCTCCTGCCGTACGAGATGCAGGTGCGCGACAAGGATCCGGCGTTGCGACGGCCGCAGCAGCGAATCACGGAGTATCTGCGCGCGCACGGCATCGCGTCGATCGATCTCTGGACGCCGGTGACGGCCGCGAAGCCCTCGTCGACGGCGTACCTGTTCGGCGATCCCATGCATTTCTCCACGCTCGGCCATCAGATCGTGTTCGACGCGCTGTGGACCGACTGGCAGCGCCGCCCGCTGTAAGCATGCACATCCTGGGAATCTCGGCCTTCTATCATGACAGCGCCGCCGCGATCGTTCGCGACGGCGCGATCGTCGCGGCCGCGCAGGAGGAGCGATTCACGCGCAAGAAACACGACCCCGGCTTCCCCGCTCACGCCGTCGCCTACTGCCTGCGCGAAGCGGGCATCGACGCCTCCGCGCTCGACGCCGCGGTGTTCTACGAGAAACCGCTGCTTAAGGCCGACCGCCTGTGGGAAACGTACCTCTCCACCGCGCCGCGCGGCCTGCGTTCGTTCCTCAAGGCGATCCCGACGTGGCTCCGCGACAAGAGCAACATCGCGCGCGTCATCAAGAAGGGACTGGGCCGCGAGTACGACGGACCGGTGCTGTTCACGGCGCACCACGAGTCGCACGCCGCCAGCGCGTTCTTTCCCTCGCCGTTCGACTCGGCCGCCATCGTCACCGCTGACGGCGTCGGCGAGTGGGCGACGACAACGGTCGGCCACGGGCGCGGCAACGACGTGACGCTGCTCGAGGAAGTGAGGTTTCCGCACAGCCTCGGCATGCTTTACAGCGCGTTCACGTACTACACGGGTTTCCGCGTCAACTCCGGCGAGTACAAGGTCATGGGCCTCGCGCCGTACGGCGTGCCGAAGTACGCGTCTGCGATTCGCGATCACCTCGTCGAGATCGGCGCCGACGGATCGATCTGGCTCAACCCGGAGTACTTCAACTACGTCACCGGCCTGACGATGACGAGCGCGAAGTTCCACGATCTGTTCGGCGGACCGCCGCGGGAACCCGAGTCGAAGCTCACACAGAAGGAAATGGATCTGGCGGCGAGCATCCAGGCGGTGACCGAAGACGCGATGCTCGCGGTGGCGCGTCACGCGCACGCGGTGACCGGCGAGCGCCGCTTGTGCCTGGCCGGCGGCGTGGCGCTCAACTGCGTGGCCAACGGCCGCATTCTGCGCGAAGGCCCGTTCGAGGACGTGTGGATTCAGCCGGCGGCGGGCGATGCCGGCGGCGCGCTGGGCGCCGCGCTCGCGGTGTGGCACCAGATGCTCGGCCGCGCGCGCACGGCGACGGGCCGCGACACCATGCGCGGCTCACTCCTCGGGCCGGAGTTCACCGACGACGAGATCGCCGCGTATCTCGCGAGCGCGAGCGCAGTGTCCACGAAGCTTGCGGGTCCGGAGCTGGCCTCGCGCGTCGCCGACCTGGTCGCGTCCGAACAGGTGGTGGGCTGGTTTCACGGACGGATGGAGTTCGGCCCGCGCGCGCTCGGCGCACGCAGCATCATCGGCGACGCGCGAAGTTCGTCGATGCAGTCCGTGATGAACCTGAAGACGAAGTTCCGCGAGTCGTTCCGGCCGTTCGCGCCCGCGGTGCTCGCCGAACACGCCAGCGAGTACTTCGAGATCGATCGCGAGAGCCCGTACATGCTCCTCGTCGCGCCGGTGCGTACCGACAAGCGCACGCCGCACCCTCCCGGCGCCGATCGACTCTGGGGCATCGACCTGCTGAAGACCACGCGAAGCGTGATTCCGGCGGTGACGCACGTCGATTTCAGCGCGCGCATCCAAACGGTGGACGCCGACCGTCACGGGCTGTTCCACACGATGCTGCAGAAGTTTCACGAGCGGACCGGCTGTCCCGTCATCGTCAACACGTCGTTCAATGTCCGCGGCGAGCCCATCGTCTGCACGCCGCAGGATGCCTACCGCTGTTTCATGTTCACCAACATGGACGCGCTCGTGCTTGGCCACCGCCTGCTCATCAAGCACGATCAGCCGGCGATGCCCGGGGCGCGCGAGCACCTCGCATCGTTCCAGCAGGATTGAGCGCGCACCATGACGAACCGCGTCTTTGAGCACGTGAAGTGGCACCCGACGCCAGCGGACCTTCGGGGCTTCGGGCTGGCGATGCTCGGCGGCTTCGCCGTGATTGGCGCCATCACGGCCTGGCGTGCCGGCGGTGTCACGTCCGCAGTGTGGACGCTGTGGATCGTCGGCGCGGCACTCGCAGCGGCCGCGTTCATCCCCCGCCTCGGCCGCGGCGCGTACCTGCTCGTGCACGTCCCCACGAGCGTCATCGGCTTCGTCGTCAGTCCCATCGTGCTGACGCTGGTGTTCCTGCTGGTCGTCGTGCCGGTGGCGCTGCTGCTACGATTGTCGCGGCGCGATGCGCTGCACGCGCATCCTGAACCGCCGCGCGCCAGGTGGACGCCGCTCGAGAAACCCGACCGCGCGCGGTATCACCGGCAGTTCTGATTTCGACGCAGGACCACACGCATGTCACGGCCACCCGAACTCGATCACAAGCAGAGCCTGGTGCGCGATCTGTTCGCGTTCCTGATGCAGACCAAGAAGTGGTGGCTGCTGCCGATCGTGATCGTGACAGTACTGCTGGGCGTGCTGATCGTGCTGGGCGGATCGTCCGTGGCGCCGTTCATCTACACGCTGTTCTAGTCGACAAACGCAAACTTACACACGAAGCACATGAAGGCACGAAGGGCACGAAGAACTTTAGTTAGAAGGCTTCATGCCCTTCCCGTCTTCGAGCCTTCGTGCGGGTGTACGCCTGTGACACTCGCCTGGTACCGAACGGCCGTGATCTCGGCCATCACCGAGAGCGCGATCTCCGCCGGCGTGCGCCCGCCGAGATCCAGACCCACGGGCGTGTGCAGCGCCGCGATGCGCGCGGCCTCGATGCCCTCCTCGCGCAGCATGTTCTCGATGAGCACCTTCTTGCGACGGCTGCCGAGCAGGCCGATGTAGGGCACCGCCGTGCGCATGGCCGCGAGCACGCAGTCCGCGTCGAGCTTGTGACCGCGCGTCGCGATCACGAGATACGCCTGCCAGCCGTACTTGTACGAGGCGATCGACGCCGCGATGTCGCCGGCGATGACCTCGGCGCCGTCGAATCGCGCGGGATCGGAGAACTCCGGCCGGTCTTCGAGAATCGTCACGTCGAAGTCGAGGAGCTGCGCCTGTCGCGAGATGGCGCGCGCCACGTGGCCGCCGCCGGCGACGACGAGCCGCGGCCGTCCGGCGATGGGCTCGATCAATAGATCGTGATCGTCGTCCAGCGCGACGAGCCGCGCCGTGCCGTGGCGCATCTGCGGCACGGCCTGGCTCGCCGCGCGCGTGTCGAGATCGGATGACCCGAGCGAGCCGCGCACGCGCCCGCCGGACTCGACGAAGATGCGGCCGTCGAACGCGAAACCCCTGCCTGAGCGGCGCAGGCGCGTGACCCATGCCACAGGCGCGCCGCCGGCGGCGGCACGCGCGATCGCGTCGTCAACGCGCTCGCCGTCCTGCACGAGCGCGTCTTCACTTCGCTCCGCCAGGATCCACATCGTGCCGCCACAGACCAGGCCTGTATTCCAGGCGAGATCTTCCGTCAGTTGGTACGCCCGCAGTGTCCGGTCGCCGCCCCGCAAGACGTCGCGCGCGGCCAGGATCGCGTCGGCCTCGACGCAGCCGCCGCCGAGCGTCCCGATTGGACGGACGGCCTCGTCGTCGGTGACAAGCATTTTGGCGCCCACGACCTGCGGCGTACTGCCCTGCGTACGGACGACGGTCGCGATGGCCGTGCGGCGGCCGGCGCGGGCGAAGTCGGTCAGGTGCTGATAGAAGCCGGA
>Ga0111539_10000908_pt1 | contig 38705 bp, 35 predicted proteins | sample RhiMethybrSRZTD1_FD_79667 | JGI IMG/M metagenome (GOLD analysis project Ga0111539, IMG submission 79667) | Populus rhizosphere microbial communities from Tennessee, USA - Rhizosphere MetaG P. TD hybrid SRZTD1 (version 2) (version 2) | ecosystem: Host-associated > Plants > Roots > Rhizosphere >...
CAAGAAAGGAAAGGAGCTCATCGAGGCTCTGCGGACAAATGCGGCCGCCGCTTCGACAAAGTACGGTACTCAGAAGATCGAACTTTGGCTCAGCTCCCCTGCCGAAAGCGTGATTCGCGGGTATCGTCTGCTGTGCACGGAGAGCCTATGCTCCATCTACGATCCAGATCCCAAAGTGCACGCGATCCGCTTGGTCTCGCTAACCAATGTCCGCGAGATACGAGTGGTCGATGGCAGTCGACCGTGACTGAGCGCTCTCTGCACCTGCCGACAGCGCAGCGAGGAGGTATGAGCGATCCGCGTGCGACGATTCACCGGCAAAGCGCGGACTTTTCGATTATCGCGCGCAAGGGAAGCCCGAAGAACTCAAACAACTCCGGCTTCCTGAAGTTGACCACGAGCGCAACGCCATCTTCGTCCAGCGATAGAACCTGGATCGAGTGCGCGACGAAGTCGCCGGTTTCGCTGCTCCGGCTGTACACAGCAAACGCCGGCTGGCCATTCGCCGCCGTCCGCACGAGGCGAAACGCGCCGCTCCCGCCATATCGACTGCATACGAAAGCAAAGAGACGGCCGATGGCATCGGGTCCCAACAACCACTCGCGATACGGCGGCATGCTGAGGATTGCATCCTCCTTGAGCAGAGCGAGGAAGTTGTCCAGATCGGCGGTCTCCCAAGCTGCAACGTATCGATCGAGCAGCTCACGCTGACGCTCGTCCGGAACTGACGCTGATCGCCTGCTGGAGTAGCTCGTCTCCATGGTCGCGCGGGCCCGCTGTAGTGCGCTCGTGATCGAGGCGACTGACGTGTCCAGCAGCTGTGCCGCTTCTGCGGCGGACCAACCAAGCACGTCCCGCAGCAACAGCGCGGCCCGCTGCAGCGGCGGCAACCGCTGAACGGCCGCAACGAACGCCAGCTGGACCGCTTCGTGCGATTCGTAGCGTGCAGCGGGACCGGGCTCGATCGCACTCAACTGCGCGATCGGCTCATCGGGGTAAGGATCGAGCCAGGCGATTTCGGTTGCTGGCTCTTGTGGCAGGGCTTGTGCTGGCGGCCCGATATCGTGCGGCAACAGCCGAGCGGTCCGCTGCCGCGCCGTCACCATATTGAGGCAGGCGTGCGTCGCGATTTTGTAGAGCCAGTTACGAAACGATGTGCGGCCTTCGAAGTCGGCGACGGCGCGCCAGGCACGCAGCAAGGTCTCTTGCACGGCATCCTCCGCGTCGTGGATCGAACCGAGCATGCGATAGCAGTGCAGCCGCAGCTCCCGACGGTGCTGTTCGGCAAGGTGCTGGAACGCGTCGCGATCGCCGCGTTTGGCAGCCTCCATCAGCACGCTCGGTTCGTTGACGTTTGGCACGGGCTCCTACGCGGCTAGTCGTTGCTCGTAGGCGGCATAGATCTTCCTCCAAGCGGGCCGCGCTTCACAGCGTTCCTTGTAGCGCGCGAGGTTCGGCAGTGCATCGAGCAGATCCGTATGCTGAATCAGCCGCAGCACTGCAGACATCAGAATGTCCGGCACCGTGAACTCGTGGCCGAGCAGGTAATGCTGCGCGCCCAGATACGCGTCCAGGTCTGCGAGCCGTTTCTGCGCAGCTTCCACGAGCGTCGGCCGCCGCTCCCGCGCCCAGGCAGCGTCCGCATGGAATTTGTCGAGAGCGAACACATCCAGCAGTTTGGACTCGATGGTCGAGGTCGCAGCGAAGGCCCATTGCTGAGCCAGCATCCTGCCCTTGGGGTCTGCCGGGAGCAATTTGCCCGCCTTTTCGGCAAGGTAGCGAACGATGGCCGCGGACTCGAACAGCTTGAACCCGTCATCGTCAATGGCGGGTACCAAACCGAACGGGTTGACGCGCAGGTAGTCGCCGCTGCGCAGGTCGCCGCGCGGGTAGTCGAGAGGCTGCACTCGATAGGCGAGCCCCGCTTCCTCCGCGGCCCACAGCACGCGCAAATCTCGGGTTGCGCCGATCACGGGCGCGGGCACATTACCGAACACGTATACGGTCATCATGGTCATCTACTCCGGCTGTGGATCTGCCTGTAATGACCACTGAGGGGATCGAAACTAATCGGTCACGTGAGATCAGGAGCACTGGCGGGTATGATGCTCTCAACGGAATGACTCGAGGGAGCGCTCGTGCACGAGGAAGCAGTCAAATCGACGGGCATCCGTTGGATCCGCTATGACGAACAGGCCCGCACCCTCGACGTCGCGTACGTGAATTCCGGCGAGTATCGATACTTCGACGTCGAGCCCGAGGTCTACGCGTGGCTCAGCAAAGTCGAGTCCAAGGGAAGGTTCGTCAATCGCCTCGTCAAAGAGAAATATCGGTACGAACGGCTGAATGCCGAACCGACGTCGAGCGAGCAAAGCGATCTGGAGCAACTGCTTCGCGACTCGCTCCACTCGCCCCCGGGTACCGAAAGCTAACGCACGAATGAGCATGCACGTGTCCGCGCTGTGCCAGTCATGAGTCACGATGCTCCGCGCGAAGATCATCGATCGTGGGGCGGCCCCGACGCGGAGCGACGACCACATTGCTGCACAATCAATGACTTGTGCGGCATACCTGATGCAAGTGCTGCCACATAGCAGAGACACCGTCACACCCCGCCGTTTTACCCCCGCGACTGGAGATATTGGCGTGCTGCGGTTTCCAGTTGCTGGCGAACTTCGTCTCTCAGCGCAGGCGGCTCGATAACTTCAACGTGCGCTCCATGCCGCATGATGTCCATCACCAGCTCGCGCGAATCCCGATACGGGATTCGAAGCTCGTAGCGGCCATCCTGCAGATACTTGCCTTCCTGCTCCGGATGCCAGTTCTCGTCGGCGACCCACCGCGCGCGCTCGGCCGAGAATCGCAGCACCGCGACCTTGTCCGCCTTGCCGCCGAAGATGCCGTACGCACTCGCGTAATGGCCATCGAGCTCCGCATCCGGCAGATCGATCGCAGCGTCCTCGAGCACCTTCGCGCGACGCACGCGATCGAGCGAGAACGTCCGCAGCTCGTTGCTCTCCTCGTCCCACGCATCGAGATACCAGGCTTCGCGATAGTGCGTCAGGCGCTGCGGAGAAACTGTGCGCTCGGATTGCCGGTTGCTGCCGCGTGAGTGGTATTCGAACCAGAGCTTGCATCGCTGCAGCGTCGCCGAGGCCGCGACCTGGAACGCCTCACCCGTCGTCCGCGACGCGACGCCAGGAAACCGAATCCGCGCGGCGGCTTCGCCGAGATTCAATCGACGATGCTGCACGAGCTGATTGAGCCGCTTCGCGATCGCTGAAACCTGATCCGCGAGCAAACCGCCGCCGAGATCGCGAAGAATCCGCTGCATGACTGCGAGCGATTGCAACTCCGCCGGCGAGAACCACAATCCGGGCAGCTCGTACGTCTCCTCGCCCGAAGCCCTGCTATAAATGAACCCGCCACGCTCCTGGTCGAACTCGATCGGCGCACCGAGATGATCGCGCATCGATCCGATGATCCGGAACAACGTCGCGCGCGAGCACTCGAGCCGCGCCATCAGGCTTTCGACGTCGATCGGCGTGCGCCGGTTCGCGAGGATGGAGTGGAGCTGGAAGATGCGGTCGAATTTGTCCAACTATCTCTTGCTACCGTATGTGGCGACCGACGGAGACACTGTCAGAACAGCGACGAAGCAGATCGCGGTTGCAGCAGAGCGCAGCATGGCAGGAGTGTACCTGAGCACCTCCAGAGTCGGGCTGAAGCCCGACCTACAGTGCTGATGCCTTCGGGTGTGGACTGCGGTAACGTCCGCTCCCAACAACCCAGCGGCCCGAAAGGAGCTCGAACATGTCCGAACTGCCATGCTGGCCGATCATCTACGTTCGCGGTTACGCGATGACCCGCACGGAGATCGACGAGACGACGGCCGACCCGTTCTGCGGCTTCAACATCGGCTCGACGGTCGTTCGCGCGACGCCGGACCCGAAGACGCCGCCGCGCAAGCTGATATTCGAGTCGCCGCTGGTGCGATTGCAAACCGATTTCGGCTACACCGACGTCTATCAGGACGGCGTCGACATCGGGGATCCGGACTTCAAGGGCAAGGTCAAAACGAAGTCCGTCATCATCTATCGCTACTACGATCCGGCCTCGACGCTGTTCGGCACGGGCAAGACTCCGGGCATCACCGCTTTCGCCGAAGGTCTCAGCAAGCTGATCCTCGACGTCCGCAAGCTGATCTGCGCGAATCCCGACAACAACATCAAGCCCTCGCAATTCCGTTGCTACCTGGTCGCGCACTCGATGGGCGGCCTGGTCTGTCGCACGTTTCTGCAGAACACCAAGTACGGTTCAGACGACGCGCGCAAGTGCGTCGACAAGTTTTTCACGTACGCAACTCCGCACAACGGGATCGACATGGCGGGCGTCAACGTTCCGAACTGGCTCAGCGTGAACGACATCAACAACTTCAGCCGCGACGAGATGGCGAAGTACCTCGACCTTGCAGCGATCTACAAGAAGACCAAGCGCGTCGACTGGATTCCGGAAGAAGTATTCCCGTCGCAAAAAATCTTCTGCATGGTCGGCACGAACCGCAGCGACTACGACACCGCAGCCGGGCTGTCGCGCACGTTTGCCGGTCATGGCAGCGATGGCCTCGTGCAGGTGGCGAACGCTTCGGTTTGGGGCGTGAATGCGAAGGGCGTGTTCTCCGAGCCGTCGGCGACGGCCTATTGCTATCGCTCCCACTCCGGCCGCTACGGCATCGTCAATAGCGAGGAGGCCTATCAGAGTCTCGTGCGCTTTCTGTTCGGCGATGTGCGCGTTGATCTCTGGGTCGACATCGAATCGGTCGACGTTCCCGAGGAGCTCGAAAAGGACGACGAAAAAGGCAACGTCGAAGCGCTGTACCAGATCGAAGTGCTCGCTTCGCCGCGCGGCAAACGCTGGTATCTGACTCGGCGCATCGCGGAGGAAGATTCCGTCGCCTGCCGCGACCACTCGAAGCTGCGCCAGGCCACGGCGAAATCGCCCGAAAAGGTCTATCTCTCGACGATCTTTCTCGCAAACCGCTACAAGGTCACGACCGACGACACGCTGGCGTACAGCCTCACGCTCGCGATCCGCGTGCCCGACTACGAAGTGAACAAGAAATTCTGGCCGGACCGGCACTACGAAGGCGAGTACCTGTTCCGCGATTCAATCGTCATCGTGATGCGCCCGCCCGCTGTCGAGGGCGAGGACTGGAAGGTCCAGTACGACTGGCAGAAGGCCAACGTCGGCCAGGGCGAAACGCCGATCTCGACGAAGAACCTCAAGAACGAGAGAGCGCAGATCACGATTCCCTTTGCGACGGGTGATGCGACGCCGCCGCGCTCGCCGGGGGTTACGGGGAAGCTGCGGTTCGTGATCTCGCTGTGGAATCAGGAGTGAGGACTCGGCCTATGGAGCTCGATCGCTCGAAGAAGGCGTTGTACCTGTCGATAAAGACGTCATCCGTGATCGAAGGGATTCGGCATCCCTTTGCCAAGGGCAAGGATACTTACTGGCCGGAGACCATGGACGACCTGATCAGGCATTGGAAGCAGCGCGTCGCGTCCGCTCGATCGCCAGCTCGAAGAGCGCCTCGAGCGGCGCGTACTCGCGGCTCATCGCCGCGTGAATAGCCTGTATGTACGTTCGCCTTCCGCTGCCCGCCAATGCACTGAAGTTCAGCGACGGCAGTCCCGCCTGAGCCGCCATCAAGACAGCGACCAGGCGCGCAAGTCTTCCATTCCCGTCGCGGAATGGATGTATGAGGATCAGCTCCGCGTGAACCTCTGCCAGAGATCGCGCAACGGGCACGTCGGCATCACATCCGCACGGGGTGTGCCGACGAAGCATTTCTTTTCCGAGTTCCGCCATCAGCCGCGGGATAAGCGACGCGTGTGCGAACTGCAACCCACCTTTACCGATATCCACTGTCCGATAGTGGCCGGCCCAGGGATAGATCGAGCCCAGCCACATGCGATGCAAGCGACGAATGTCGGCGGCCGTGAATCGGTGGCCTGGTCCGTAGGTCTTGGACGCAGCGGCTTGAGTCACCCAAAGCGCCTGCGTTTCCGCCTCCTCTATCTCGCGCACCCGAGTGATGCCGAGCAAATTCCGCAACACTCGGCCGCGCGAGCCCGGTTGAAACTCCGCTCCCATGACTGCTTGATCGGGTCATCGGCATCAACCACTCCTGCGTTCGCAGAAATTCTCCCGCAACTGCTACCATTCACCCGTGCCAGACCAGAAGATCGAACCTCCGAACGAGAAGGACATCGAGAACATCGCCATGGGCGTCGTCCACGCCGGGCAGGTGATCGAGCAGGCGTTGGGTGAAGATCTCGACGGCACGCGCAGCGACCTCGCGCTCATCCAGCGCGTGCTCGACCAGGGCCTCGTCGAGCGCGAAGCCACGTATACGCTGCAGGCTTTCGGCCTGACGTTCGGTCGCATCTTCCTCAACGAGTTTCCCGACTACGACTGGTGGATGGTCGAGGACGAGTACGGCCGCGATCCCGCGATCCGCTACAAGGAAACTACGCTGCTGGTTTTTCCGATGACGATGATCTCGAAGCGCGTCGAGGACGGCGAGCACGTCGACCTCAACGAGCTCTTCGACGGTCTCGCCAAGCAGCTCGCCGAATTGATCCAGGAAGGGCTCGACGGCGCGTGAGCTCGAGGATGGCTTGGTTGATATGACTAAGCGGCCTTGACCAATGACCCTGCCTTGTCAGTCGGGTGCGGCTTGATGGCCTTCAGCTTCTTCCGAATGCGTGTGCGGGCAATCCGCCGATCGTAGTCCGCTTGCAGATTGATCCAGTATTGATCGCTGGTTCCGAAGTACGCACTCAGCAGCAGGCCCATCTCAGCAGAGATGGCGCGCTTCTCCAACACGATGTCATTCACCCTCGGCAACGGCACTCCGAGCGCCTTTGCGAGCCGATAAGGTGTCAGCGCGATCGGTTCCATGAACTCAGAACGCAGGATTGCGCCCGGATGATGTGCCTTCAACATAGCCATGATGTCTTTCCCGCTCAGTGGTAGTCGCAGATCTCCACTTGGTGAGCATCTCCTGCCTTCCACTCAAAACAAATTCGCCATTGATCGTTTATGCGGATGCTCCATCGATGCTTGCGCCTCCCCTGCAACTTCTCCAGGAAATTGCTGACGGGAATGCGCAAGTCCCTCAGATCCACTGCCGCATTCAGCTGCTGAAACTTCATGAGAGCACGACTCTGAATCTTCCTCGGAAGCTTGTGCGACAGCTGCTGTTCCCACACTCTTTCCGTCTCTCCGTCCTTGAAGCTTCGGATCATGGTCGTGATGATATTTTCTGGACTATAGTAACGTCAAGCGTTACTAGTTGCAGCTCGCCGTCAGCTCACCCGCTTCTGCCACTCGCTTCTGAGCATCGCGAACGTCTGCACGTCGTGCCACGCCTCGCGCACGAACATCGATTTCAGCGCGCAGCCTTCGTACCTGAAGCCGAGCTTCTGCAGAACGCGCTCCGAGGCGGTATTGCCGAGAAACACGTGCGCCCACAGCCGATGCGCACCCAGCTCGCCGAAGCCGAAGCTGACGAGCGCAGCAGTCGCTTCCGTGCACAGCCCCTGACGCCACCAATCCCTATTGAACACGTAGCCGAGACTGTACTGCGGTCCATTGGTGTCGCTGCGGACGAGACCGCAGCTGCCGATCAGCTTGTTCGCCTCCTTGTGGATCAGCGCGAAGCTGTACTTCGCGCCATCGTCCACTGACGACTCAGCCGTGACGCGTTCCAGAAACTCCTTCGTCTGCTCGACGGTGTTCGGTCCGAACAACGTGTAGCGCGTAACGACCGGATCGGCCCCGTACGCATGGACCTCGTCGAAGTCTTCGACGGTGAAGTAGCGGAACACCAGGCGCGAGGTTTGGATGGCTGGAGTCATGGCGGCCTCGATCGAAGCTTAAACCTCGGCCGGCCTCGCGGCATCCCATCGACACGATCATTCCCGTGCAGGACTCGATCGCTCGGATCCGCAAGGCTGCAGCCACGCCCTCACCCCAACTCGTCATCCTGCCGCGGGCCGGCCACAGCTTCACGGTCACCGACACGGCGATTCCGCAGCTGGCCAAGGACTATCCGGACGTCGTGGTCAGGTGGATCAAATCTCTCAGCCGTTGAGAGCAGTGCCTTCCCACAGACGCAGCTCGGAGTGCCGGGCGATGTGATGGAAGTCTTCGTCCGTCGTCAGCAGCACCAACTCGTATCGAATACAAAGCTGCGCCAGCAGCGCATCGATCGTGCCGATCTGAACGCCCTTCTTGCGACACGAATTGCGCAGGCCTGCTGCGGCCACGTGGTCCTCGCGATCGGGAACGACCAGCGGCAGGGCCGCGAATCGGTCCACTATCTGCTCCTGAGCCTTCGGGCCTGAGAATCCTTGGAGCAATTCCTGGAGAACCAGACCTGTGGTCACGACGCGCTCGCCTGTTTCCAGTGCTCGCATCAGTGCTCGTACTGGCGCTGCATGCGAGGGCAGATCGCGCCGCATCGCCAGCGACCATACGCTTGTGTCCGCGAATAGGGTCAACGGCGAGTCCGCTCTTTCTTGTAGTCGTACTCCGAATCCCACTCGAGTTTGTCGAACAAATCGAGTACGCGCCTTTGCTTGCGACGGGCAATGAATTCCTGCAGAGCCTTCGTCACCGCAGCCGCCTTGGTCCGCTCGCCACTCACCTTCAGTGCCTCTTCAATGAGCTCCGGATCGACTGACAAGTTCGTAGCCATGTGTAACCTCTTACACATGATGCTACACAATCGCATCCATCCCGACAAGGTGGATTCTGAGCCGTTTGGCGCGTAACAATCCGACCGCATTTCCAGGCGTGCGCCGAGAAATGCCGCAATGTCCAACGGCCCGCTCGCCAGCCGTCTTTGTGACAGGCGAAGCATGGTGCCCGCCGACGAACTGAACGGAGACCTTCGATGCAATACCTCCTTTTGCTTCATTCGAACGAGGCTGGCTGGGCCCAGCTGACCCCGGAACAGCAGGAACAGGGCGCTGCCGCGTACATGGCCTACGGCGAGGCGCTGCGAAAAGCCGGTGTCTTCCTGGGCTCGAACCGTCTGCGGCCGTCCGCGAACGCGACCACCGTGCGTATCGTCAACGGCAAGACCCAGGTGCTCGACGGCCCCTACGTGGACTCGAAAGAACAGGTCGGCGGCTACTACCTGATCGACGTCAAGGATCTCGATGCTGCTCTTTCGTGGGCAGCGCGTTGCCCTGGCACCAGCCATGGCGTCATCGAAGTTCGCCCCGTGTGGCAGATGAGCTGACCGCGCCATGACGCTCCCCGAAGGCGACGATGCACGCAGAACTGCCGACGCGGTCGCGCGTCGCAGCTACGGCAAGCTCGTCGCCTTCCTTGCGGCGCGCACCCGCGACGTCACGGCCGCCGAAGACGCCCTGTCCGAAGCGTTCGCTTCGGCGCTCGCCGACTGGCCCGTGAACGGCTGCCCTCGCAATCCCGAGGGTTGGCTGCTCACGGTCGCGCGCCGCAAGCTGATCGACGGCGTTCGTCGGCGCCAGACCGGTGACGTCGTCAGCGCGCAGCTGCAGATTCTCTCCGAGGGATTGGAAGACGCAGCTGAGCAAGCGGAGAGAGACATGGAACTTCCAGACAAGCGCCTCGCACTGTTGTTTGCGTGCGCGCATCCGGCGATCGAAGCCGGTATCCGCGCGCCGCTGATGCTGCAGGTCGTGCTGGGACTGGACGGCGAGAAGATCGCTTCGGCATTCCTCGTCTCCCCCGCCGCGATGCGTAAGCGTCTGTCGCGTGCGAAGGAGAAGATCCAGCAGGCAGGTATTCCGTTCTCGGTGCCCGACCGCCAGGAACTGCCGGAGCGGCTGGACACCGTGCTCTCGGCGATCTACGCCGGTTTCGCAGAAGGCTGGACGGACCCGAGCGGCACGGACGCGATTCGACGCGATCTCACCGACGAGGCGATCTTCCTCGCGCGCCTCGTTGTCGAGCTGTTGCCGCAAGAAGCTGAAGCGCTCGGCCTGCTCGCGTTGATGCTTTATGCGGAAGCACGGCGTAGCGCCCGACGGAACGCTGCGGGCGAGTACGTGCCGCTCGCCGAGCAGGACCCGACTTTGTGGAATGCGACGATGATCGATGAGGCGGAGTCTCTGCTCTTGCAAGCCAGCAAACTCGAAGCCATCGGCCGCTATCAACTCGAAGCCGCGCTGCAATCCGCGCACACGTGCCGCCGGATCAAGGGCCGCAACAACTGGGCGGAGGTCGTGCAGCTGTACGACGCGCTCGGAACGCTCACCGACTCGCCGGTCGTCGCAATCAATCGAGCGCTTGCAATTGCAGAGGTCGACGGCCCCGAAGCGGCTCGCGATGCACTGAGAGATATTGCTGCTGACGAGCGCATCACTCAATACCAACCCTACTGGGCCGCACGTGCTGAGTTGCTATCGAAGACCGGCGCGTATGACGAAGCACATCAGGCCTACGACATGGCGATCGGCCTCGAACGCGATCCCGTCGTGCGGGAGTTTCTGCAGAAGCGTCAGGCCTCGCTGAAGAGACATTAGGAGGATGTCGGGCTAAAGCCCGACTCTTTCGCCGCTTCAATGATCACCTGCCGCAGCCAGGTGTGCGCCGGATCCGCAGTCTGCCTGCCGTGCCAGTACAGACCGAAATTCAACTTCGGCGACTCGAACGGAAACGGAAACACTCGCAATCCCGCGCCCTTGCGCAGATGCCCGGCGATCCTCGAGTCCATTGAAGCGACCAGATCCGTCTGCCCGACAATGAACGCGGCGGTGATGAAGTGCGAGACTTCCATCGCGACCTTGCGTCGCTGCGTCCCGCGCTGGGTCAATAGCTGATCGACAATGCCCACCCCGGCCGGCGGGTAGTACACGACGACGTGCGACGCCTCGAGGAACTGCGCCGCCGAGAGCGTTCGCTTGATCGTGGGATGCTTCTCGCGCGCAACACACACCAGCTGATCGGTATACAGCGGCGCGGAAACGATTTCGCCGCCCGGATGATGGGCACCTCGCGGGAACGCGCCGATCGCCATGTCGAGCGCGCCGGAGACCAGCTCCTGTGTCGGCAATTCGAACAGCCCGGTCAAGCGGCGGATGACGAGCTTCATGTTCGGCGCGGCGGAACGCAGGTGCTTCATCACTTTCGAGATGAGCATCAACTCCAGGTCGTCGCTGGTGGCGATCCGCACGGTCACCGCCGACGTCTCGGGCTGAAAGTGCGGTCGGCCGATAGCCTGCCGCACTCTCGCCAGGGCTTCACGGATCGGCACATCGAGCTCGCGCGCCCGTAGCGTCGGCCGCATGCTCTTGCCGTCCTTCACGAATAGCTGATCGTCGAACACAGCACGCAATCGCGCGAGTGCGCCGCTCAATGCAGGCTGGGTGATGTGCAGGCGACGAGCGGCCCGGGTCACTTGCTGCTCCGTCATCAGCGCCTCGAAGGCGACCAGCAAGTTCAAGTCGAAGCGATCGAGATTCACGGCGTTGATGCTCTCGTATCTTTTAAAACGATTGGATCGCGAAGCGCCGGACCGCTAGGCTGCGACCATGCGATTCGATCGAGCATGCATAATTCTAGCGTTTACGGCCTTCGCTGCAGAACATGCGGTTGCCGCGCCAACGGCAGTCGAGATTCGCGACGCTGTCCGCAGCTACCGCGAACAGCATGAGCCGGCCATCGTCGGCGAGTTCGTGCAGCTCCTGGCGATTCCGAATCACGCCTTGGACACCGCGAATATCCGCAAGAACGCCGAGCTCATCGCCGGGCGCTTGCGCGAGCGGCAGGTCGAAACGCGGCTCCTGGAGCTCGAAGGTGCGTCGCCGGTCGTCTTCGGCAAGATCGACGTCCCGGGCGCCACGCGGACGGTGACCTTCTACTCACACTACGACGGCCAGCCCACCCGCCAGAGTGGCTGGACGGTCGGAGCCTTCGAACCGACCCTGCGGCGGCCGGACGGCTCGATCATCGACCTCGGCTCGCTGCCGAAGCGCCTCGATCCGCAGTCGCGGCTGTTTGCCCGCTCGGCCAGTGACGACAAATCTCCGATCATCGCCATCCTGACCGCACTCGACGCGCTGCGGGCTTCGGGCTGGCAGCCCACCGTGAACCTGCGTTTCTTCTTCGAAGGCGAGGAGGAAATCGGCTCGCCGCACCTCGCCGCCTTGCTGAAAAAGTACGAGTCGGACGTGAAGACCGACCTCTGGCTCGTCTGCGACGGTCCCGTTCACCAGACCGGCAAGAAGCTGGTCGATTTCGGTGTGCGCGGCGCGACCTCGGTCGAAATCACCGTGTACGGTCCGAATCGCGGCTTGCACAGCGGCCACTATGGGAACTGGGCGCCGAATCCCATCGTCATGCTCACTCACCTGCTCGACAGCATGCGTGACCAGCAGGCGCGCATTCTCATCCCGGGCTTCTACGACGATGTTCGTGCGCCGACGTCCGCGGAGCTGCAAGCCGCGCGCGCGATGCCGGACTACGATGCGCAAATCAAGCGCGACCTCGGTCTGGCGCGCACCGAAGGAGAGCCGGCATCGCTGCAAGCGCAGCTGCTCCTCCCTGCGTTGAACGTCCGCGGCATCTCGGGCGGCAACGTCGGCGATGCCGCCGCGAATACCATCGTTTCCGAAGCCCGGGCATCGATCGACTTCCGCCTCGTCCCGAATCAGACGCCGGAAAGCGTGCGTCGCCTGGTCGAGCAGCACGTCCAGCGCCAGGGCTACTTCATCGTGCGCCAGGTGCCCGACGAAGCGACACGCCTTGCGCACAAGCAGCTTGCACTGCTCGCCTGGGACAGCGAAGGCTCGTATCCCGCACAGCGCACGGCACTCGACAATCCGCTGGGACGGCGAGTCGTGCGCGTCGTCGAGCAGATGGCTGGCGCGCCGATCGTCGTCGCGCCGACACTCGGCGGCAGCGCGCCGGAATATCTGTTACAAGGCCCTTCCAACACACCCGTGGTCGGTGTGCCGATTGCCAACTACGACAACAACCAGCACGCCGCCAACGAAAACCTGCGCCTGCAGAACCTGTGGGACGCGATAGAAATCTTCGCAGGATTGTTCATCCTGCAAGGGAGCCCGGAATCATGAAGCGCATCCTCGTCACTTTCGCCCTGCTGTTCGCCGGGCACGCCTGGGCTGCGGCAGGCGAGCTACGAACGAAGCCCTGCGACAACCCGAAGCTGTCGCAGGCGAAGTGCAGCACGTACACCGTCTGGGAAAACCGCGCGGCCAAATCGGGGCGCACGATCGACCTGAACATCGTCGTGCTGCCGGCGACCGGGCCGAAGCGCCAGCCGGATCCGCTTTTCGTCCTGCTCGGCGGTCCGGGCGAAGGCGCTGCCAGCGACGGTCCCGAAGGGTATCTGGACGATCCGGCGCGCGCGGACCGCGACTTCGTGTTCGTCGATGCGCGCGGCACCGGCAAGTCGAATGGCCTGCATTGTCCGATCGCGAAGGACGCGCCGCTGCAGACGTTCATGCCGATCCTGAATCTCGACGTGATCAAGCCGTGCCGACTCGAGCTCCAGAAGCATGCAGACCTGCGCTATTACCTCACGACGTACGCGATGGACGATCTCGACGACGTCCGCGCCGCGCTCGGCTACGACAAGATCAATATCGATGCGGGTTCGTACGGCACAGGCGCCACACTTGTCTACATTCGCCAGCACGGCGAGCACGTGCGCTCTGCGACGCTGTGGTCGACCCTGGCCCTCACGCAGCCTATGCCCATGTTCTTTGCGACCGACGCCGAAGGCGCAATTCGCAATGTATTTCGGGACTGCTACGCCGAGGCGGCGTGCAAGGCTGCCTTCCCGACACTCGAGGCCGACTACCAGGCTGCCGTCGCGAAGATCGAAAGCGCTCCGGTGCGGCTCACCGTTACGGATCCGCGCAATGAGAAGCCAACCGAGGTGACGCTCGATGCCGATGCTTTCGCAGAGTCGCTGCGAGCGATGATGTACAAGCCGGAGGCGATGCGCAGCATTCCGCTGGTGCTGCACAAAGCTGCACGCGGCGATTACAAGGCCTTCGCCGACTTCCAGCTCGAACGCAATGTCGACCTCAACACTGCGATTGCGGATGGCCTGTGGTTCTCCATCACCTGCACCGAGGACGTCGATCGTTCCGACCCGCAGCAGGCTCACGCCGTTGGCCGCGGCACTTTCCTCGCCGACCATCGCAACCGTACGCACTTCGAAGGCTGCAAAGGCTGGCCGCGCGGCACGCTGCCGGCCGGTTACAGCGAAGAGGTGACGTCGGACGTTCCCGTGCTGATCGTCAACGGCGCGAACGATCCGGCGACGCCGCCGAGCGCAGGCAAAGCGGCGATGTCACGACTGACGAATGCGCGCCAGATCGTCGTGCCGTACGGCGGCCATTCGTCGGACGGACTGATCGGCGAGGAATGCGTGAAGGAGATCGCCGCGAAGTTCCTGCAGACGGCGGATCAACGTTCGCTCGATGTGTCGTGCCTGAAGAACATCAAGCACCAGCCGTTCGTTCTGCAGTAGGTCGGGCTTTAGCCCGACTCCGATTTGCAGAGTCGGGCTGAAGCCGACCTACAGGCGGTTGCAGGCGTAGGAGCAGAGCTCGCGGATCAGCTTCACCGCGACAGTCGCGGTCATTCCGTTGATATCGCGATCCGGGTTCAACTCGACGATGTCCGCGCCGACTAGGGGCGCGCGCTGAGCATGCAGCACGTTGAGCACATCGCGCACCGTAAGACCGCCCGGCTCGTGATGTGACACACCCGGCGCGACCGACGGATCGAATCCATCGAGGTCGATGGTGACGTACAACGGCCCTTCGAGAATCGGCACGGCGTATGGCGAGAACGTCCGCATCGGGATGATTTCGACGCCGAAGCGCTCGACTTGCGCGCGCTGCCGCCGCTCCAGCGTGCGAATTCCTACCTGCACCAACCGCCGTGCGAGCCCCTGCTCCATGATTCGCGCGAACGGCGATGCGTGCGAGCGCTTATTACCCTGGTAGTCGTCGTACAGGTCCGGGTGTGCATCAAAGTGCAGGATGTCGACGGGGCCGCGCTCGGCGTGAACGGCGCGCAGGATCGGATACGTCACGGAGTGATCGCCGCCGACGGAAATCGGGCAATGCCCCGCGCGCAGCGGCGCGAGGATCGACCGCTCAATGATCTCGTCGTCGCCGTCCGCTTCGTGCAGCGGCGCGTCGCCGCAATCGTTAATGATCAGATCGCGGCCCAGCTCGTGCCCGTCCTCGGCTGCAATCGAATGAGCATCGCTCGCCAGCGCCGCACGAATGAACGCGGGCCCCTTGGCGGGCCCGCGTAGAAAAGAGGAGTGCCGATCCGTCGGCAACCCAATGAGTGCAAATGTCGGTTTCATGCGCTCATTATGCCTCAAGCAAGTTACGAGTTACTTAGCGCCCTCGACCTGCTCCGCCCAGGTTCCGACGCGCTGGTAGCCGTTGAGGAACGGCAGCGCTGTCGCGACCAGCTCAGGCGCCACGCCCATTTCGTAGTGCGTGACGTTCGGCACGATCGCCAGGCGATTCTGCGCCATGTGCTCGCGCTGCCAGCCAGCGTCCTTCAACCCGCCGCCGAGCATCTGGTAGAACTTCACGGCGTGCTCCGGGCGAATCATGTCGCTGTCGCCGTAGACCAACAGTGTGGGCATCGTCAGCTTCTTGACGTCAGCGGACCAGTCGTACTGCTTGCGCATGTACGCGCCCATCTTGTCGAGCAGCTTCGGAAAGTCTTCCGGATGCGGCGCGATCGCCATGTACGACTTGTACATCGGCGTTTCCTTCATCTGCTCCGCCATTGCGGAGCTGACGGCCGCCTGCTGCGGCAGCATCTCGGGATAGAACCCGTCCGTCCCGTAGATCGTCGAAACCAGCACGAGACGGCGAACCAGCTCCGGATGCTGAGCAGCAACCTGGAACGCGACGCCGCCGCCCAGCGAGTAGCCGAGCACGTCGACCTTCTGGTAGCCGAGCTTCTTCACCACGCCGGCGATGTCATTGCCCATCTCGACGAGATTGATGTCGCGATTGCCGAGATCCGTGCGGCCGTGGCCGTGCAGGTCGACGCCGATCACTTCGCGGTTCTTCGCGAGCGTTGCGAGGTTCGGCCCGAACATCTCGATCTGGCCGAGGCCACCGTGGAGCAGCAGCAAGGGCTCGCCCTTGCCGTAAACGGCGTAGTAATAGTTCACGCCGTTGACGGGGACGCGGCCGCTCTTCGCGGGGGTCGGAAGCTGGGGCATGGTCGGATTCTCCGTGGCCTGCGCAGATGTGAAAGCAAAGAGGCCGCCGATGATAGCCGTGCACGCGGCGGTCAAAGTAGCCAGCCTCTTGGCCGGGCCAGAACGCGTTGACATGTAAAACTCCTGTAGTGAATGTCTGAACTCGGTCCAAGGACGCGCGCAGGTGCGCAGATCCGACATTGACGCACGGTCAAATCATGACGGCAATGATCGCCCGGATCATGGGCAACGTGCGCGCCGTTGGGAAGCAACTGCCAGGCACGGAGGGATTGCGCGTGGCACAGGCGGGCAGGCAGCGGGACTGCGCTGCCTGCCGAGAATGAATTCTCAGAGCGCCTGGAGGAAGGCGATCAGGTCCTCTTCTTGTTCTTCGGAGAACTCGAACTTGAGCTCCATCTCGTAGTGACGCACGACGTCCCGCAATGTCGGCGCGATGCCGTTGTGGAAGTACGGCGCGCGGGCGCTCAAGCCGCGCAGCGACGGCACCTTGAACTTGTCCATGTCGATCCAGCGTCCGCTGCGCAGCGCGCGGCCGGGATCCGTCGTCTGGCGCTCTGCACCCGAGATCTTGTTCTTGACGGTGTAGAGCGGCATACCGGGTTGCCGGAATTTCGCTTGCGAGACTCCGATGTCGAACAGGGTGCCGTTGATGTTGCTGCCGTTGTTGGAAGCGTTGTGACAGCCGTTGCAACTCCTGCCGTTGTTCGGGTTCACCGAGTTGAAGATATCCTGGCCGCGAGCGATTTGCGCCCGCTTGCGGTCGACCGACTTGAGCCCGCACGAGCCCGGCTTCACGCCCTTCCAGGTGTCGAACAGGTCGAAGGGACCGAACACCGGCTGCTGCGCCGAGAGAGGCTCCGGCCCGCCCTTCGCACCGCAGGCTGTCAACGAGCCGGCCTCGAACGAGAATTGCTGGGCGAACGACAGCCCGAGCTCATAGCTCGCGATCGATTCGAGCGTGTCCTGCGTCGGCGTCGAGCCCCCCTGCCCGCCGGTGATGTTGCCCAGCGCCTGGTTGAGCAGGCCGTCATGCACATTGCCGCTGCCGTTCGTGTTCTGGTCGTGCCAGCCGACGTTCATTGCGATGTGGAAATTCGCGGTCGCCAGCGGACGGCGGAACGCCTGGAATGCCGTCTTGCTGCCGCCTGCGCCGAGCGGATCGTCGAACGCCACGATCTCGTATTCGGCGCCGGCCGGCACGTTGCCGCCGCGACGGAACAGACCCTTGCGCAGCATGCTGTACGAAGCGCGTTTGGCCGCCAGCGACGACTCGTCAGGCGTGGGGCTGTTCGCGTCGAGCGGGTTGAAGATCGGGTCCGTGCCGCCTGACAGGAAGAACTTCAACTCCACGTCTATTGGCCGGATGCTCCAGCCGACCTCGGGCAAGTGGCACGACTCGCACGAGCGTCCGTTGCTCCCCTGAGGGACGTGGAAAGCGTTGGTGAGATCCACGAAGCCCGCGGTGCTGAAGGTCGCGGCTGCGCCCGCGCTGTTGAAGAACGGAAAGTTGTTCGGCAGCCGTTCGTCCAGGCTGTCGACGGCCCCGGCGGCGGCGCTAGTCAGCACGCCCGCCATCCCCAGAGCCGCAAGTAAAACACCGGCCGGTAGCCGGCATATCGACGATCTGAGTCTCTTCATCTTGAATGCCTCCCAAGCAGAAATCCCCCGGCATTCCTTGCACGATCGTCGGTGCGCGAGTGGGTCTGTCAGAATCGATTCTTCACCTTCCACCCCGCCGGAGCACTCCCATGGCCGCGCCCGTCGAAACCATCGAGCAGATCCGCGCCACCGTCATCGACCTCTCGCTGCGATTCGGACCGAAGCTACTGGCCGCGCTGGTCATCCTTACGATCGGCTATGTGGTCGGTCGTCAGATCGCGCACTGGCTGGAGCGCGCGCTGCTGCATCTGGAGATGGAGCCGCCGGCGCGGCTCCTGGTCGTCCGTATTGCGCGCATCCTGATCTCGCTGCTGTTCGTGATCATGGCGCTGCAAAACCTGGGCGTTGAGCTGTTGCCGCTGATTGCGGGACTCGGCGTCGTGGGTGCAGGCATCGCGTTGGCCACACAAGGGCTGCTCAGCAACCTGTTCGCGGGCCTGTCGATCATTCTCACGAAGCCGTTCCGTGTCGGTGAGTACATCGGGATCGTCGGCGAGGAAGGCACGGTCGAGGTGATTACGCTGTTCTCGACGACGCTGACTCATCCGGACCGCTCGCGCGTGGTGATCCCGAATCGCAAGATCGTCGGGGAGATCCTGCACAACTACGGCCAGATCCGGCAGGTCGACGTGATCGTCGGCGTCGCCTACGACACGGATGTGAACCAGGCGATCACGTTGATCCAGGAAGTCCTGCGCGAGAACGAGCACGTCCTGCAAGACATGGCGCCGGTCATCGGCGTCAGCAAGCTCGCCGACTCCTCGATCAACATCGCGGTCAAGCCGTGGGTCGCCGTGAAGGACTTCGGCCCCGCCGCCGGCGCAATCAACAAGGCCCTGCTGGAAGCCTTCCGCGAGCACGGCATCGAAATACCCTACCCGCAGCGCGAAGTGCGGCTGCTACAGGACGCTGCTTGAGGGGGCCGGTGCCGGGAGAGAAAACGAGGGGAAACTCAGCAGTGCAGCATTATGCTGCGGTGCTGAGTTTCACCGCATTCCTTCTCCCGGCACCTTCGAAGAGGGCACCGTCGGCGAACGTCACTCGCGCGACGAGGCCGGAGCGGTCGATCCGGTTGTCGAGGGAGAGGTCGATGCGGTTGCGGTCGGCGGCGTGTTTGGCGATTGCGAGGCCGAGGCCGCTGCCTTCGGTGTCGGAGCCTTCGATGCGGAAGAAGCGATCGAAGACGCGCGGCAGCAGGTCCGGCGGGATGCCCGGCCCGCTGTCGACGATCTCGACGCCGATCTTGCCGCCGTCGGCGTGCAGCCGGACATCGACGACGCCGTGCTCGGGCGTGTAGCGCAGCGCGTTGTCCACCAGGTTGTGAAGCAGGCTGCGCAGCTCGTGCGGGTTGGCGCGAACGGTCGCATTCACCTCGATGCTCAATCCCAGATCGATGTCGCGATGATCGGCACACGGCATCAGATCCGCGATCACCTCTTGCAGGAATCCGCCAAGGTCGACGTTCGAAGCCGCATCCGGCTTCTGCGGCGCTTCCTGCCGCGCGAGGCGCAGGAGCTGCTCGATCAGCCGCTTGGTTCGTTTGAGGCCGGCCTCGAACTGCGAGACCTGCGCAGCCGTCTCCGGCCCCATCGGACAGGCCTTGAGATTCTCCAATTGCAAGGTCATCGCCGTGATCGGCGTACGCAGCTCATGCGCCGCGTCCTGCACGAACCGTCGCTGCGAATCGAACGCGTCGCGCAATCTCGTGAGCAAACTGTTGACCGCGGTCACCAGCGGGTTGATTTCTGACGGCACATCCTGCGTCGGCAGCTCGCCGATCGAGTTCTCGTCCTGCGCCGCGGCCGCGCGTGCAACTGCCTCGATCCTGGCGAGCGCCCGGCAAGCTGCGAACCAGAGAATCCACGCCGAGATCGGGATCAACAACGCGATCGGCAGGCCCGCCTGCAACGCCTGCTTCTTGATGACGTGCGCACGAAACTCCAGGCACTGAACCGCCTGCACCGTCCGTCCGGGCGTGTGCATCACGAAGACTCGATAGGGTCGCGGGCCGACGCGAAGGTCTTCGTAACCGCTCCCCGACCGCAACGACAACGCCAGCGCCGGATACGAGCTCGCTAGCAACTTCCCTTGCGAATCCCATATCTGAATCACGAGGGCGCCGTCGTTCACGTCTTCCTCGGCCAGCGGCCGCAACGTCGGCGGACCGAGCGTCTCCTGCGCATACGAGTGCGCGAGCACGCTCATCTGTTTGTCCATGAACATGCTGACCATGTTGCCGAACATGTAGTACGTCCACATGCTCGCAATCACGGCGACCGCCAGGAATACCGGCAACAGAAACGCGAGCGCACGTTTGCGCAACGACTTCATGAGCGCGCTCCCGCGACCCGCCAGCCCAGGCCGCGAACGTTACGGATCACATCAGCGCCCGCCTTCCGGCGCACGCCGTGAATCAAGACCTCGACCGCGTTGCTCGTCACTTCCTCGCCCCAGCCGTAGATCCGCTCTTCGAGCTGCGTACGCGAAATGATCGCGCCGGGCCGCTCCAGCAGCGCATGCATCAGATGAAACTCGCGCGCCGAGAGATCGACGGTCGTGCCTTCGTGCACGAGCTGACGTGTCGCGAGATCGAGTTGTGTCTGCTGCGTGCCAATCGTCGATTGTGCATGACCGCCGGCGCGACGCATGATCGCTCGCATCCGCGCGAGCAGCTCGCGCAGATCGAACGGCTTGACGAGGTAATCATCCGCGCCGAGGTCGAGACCCGACACGCGATCGTCGAGACCATCGCGCGCAGTGAGCACCAGCATCGGCGTGCGATTGCCTTCCTGCCTCGCCCGTCGCAACACTTCCAGCCCCGACCTTCGAGGCAATCCGAGATCGAGCAGCACTGCCGAATAAGTGCCTTGCGAGAGCGCGTCCTGCGCGAGCACGCCATCACGCACCCAATCGACAGACAGACCGTTCTCCGTCAACGCCTGTCGCAGGCTGTGACCGATCATATTGTCGTCTTCGACGAGCAGGACACGCATGAATAAGCGCACGTTCCGCGAGCGCAGGTCCGCTGTCAAGCACGTTCCCTAAGTCTCGGCTAAGTATCGCGTCCGTTGCGGACTGCGGGCGCGGTAAGGCTCCGCTAAGTCTACCGAACTAGTCTGCTGTCACGTCGAACACCGTGTTCCAGGGACTACGCGAATGAACATAGTCAGCCGTGTGCTTTGCATCACTGTGGTGTCGTTGTCGGCGACGCTGTCATCGTCCGCAATCGCCCGCTCGCCTCAGCCGGTAGCGAGCGACGCGCTGCAAATTGTCGATGCGGTGTGGAAGGTGCAATCGCTCAGCTTCGCGTACAGCGGCTACGCCACCGTCTACTCATGCGATGCCCTGCGAGACAAAGTGCGAGACATTCTGCAGGTGCTCGGCGCGCGCCAGACTCTGCGGATCCGCTCCTGGGGCTGCACCGACATGCTCACTCACGGACGCATGGAGATCACGCTCGAGTCGCCGGTCGAGGCGACGCCCGAGAACGTGCAGGCGCTCACGACCTATGACAGCACTCAGCAACTCGTCGCGCGCGTGCGCAACGAGCGACTCGATCGCGCTGAAGAACTGCCGCGCTTCCCTGCGACCTGGAAGACCGTATCGATGCGCGAGAAACCGCTGAAGCTCGGCCCGAGCGATTGCGAACTGGTCGAGCAACTCCGCCGCGACGTGTTGCCTCGCATGTCGATCCGTGTCCAGAGCGACCGGCTGCGCTGCTCGGTCGCTTTCGGCAACATCGGACAGCCGCAACTGCGCGTCGCGGCGCTCGTCGCTGTACCGCAGTGACCGCCTACGTCCAGAGCTTGTGCGCTTCTTCCGCGATCACATCCGGGAACTCTTCGGGGAAGAACAGTTTCGCCTCGGGAATGCGCCGCACGCCGCGTGAGTTCGGCAGCAGGCGATCCAGGTAGTCCGGACTGTCCTTCGAAAAGATCGTGTCGCTCATGCCCCAGATGATCCGGGTCGGCACAGTGCATTTCCTGAGCGACGCCTCGATCCCCGCGAGCGGATTCGGATCGAGCCCGAGCGCGTAGGAATCCGTCAACGCCCGGCGCTCGGGCGTGGTCACCAGTGGCGCGAGGTATTGGCTGATCGCCTCGTCGGTCGGATTCTGTGGATACGTGAAAGTCTGGCCACCGAGCCCATCCTTGGTGCGCGCCAGCGCAGGATTCGCGACCGACGGCGCCAGCCACGTCTCGGCGAACTTGCCTTCGCGAGCAGCCTTCAGGACCGGTAGCACCGCCGGCGGCGGACTATCCGGTTCGACATCGCAGTTCGTCAGCAGCATCGTGCGAACACGTTCGGGGTAACGGAGCACGAACAGCTGGGCCACGGCGCCGCCGCTGTCGTTCGCGACGAGATCGACCTTGCCGATCGACAGGGAATCGAGCAGCGCCGCGAGCATTTCGGCCTGCTGGGCCGGTGCGCAGCTCTGCCCCGGCGCAGGCTGAGTGAATCCCAATCCCATCCAATCGGCGGCCACGCAGCGCCGCGAACCCGCCAGCCGATCGAATGCACCCCGCCACTGGAAGCTGCTGAGCGGGAAACCGTGCAGGAACAAGGCCGCATCGCCCGAGCCGCGCTCCACGTATGCGATCTTGCCGAACTTGAGTGGTGCAAACCGCCGGGCGGCGGTCCAGGCAGCCGCATCGGTTGCCTTGCTGGGTGCAGCGGCCGTCCAGCTGTTCGAAGGACCCGAGGCGCAGGCGCCGAGCGTCCCCGCCGCGAGCCCGCCGAGCGCCGCGGCCATGAATTGTCTGCGATGCATTTTGACTTCTCCGTGCCAGGCACCACGCCTGCGTTGACGGCATTGATACGCGCCAGCGATCACCGCGGCAATGACCTCCGAGGTCATGGAATTCTGCGCGGCCCCCCGTATGATGCGCTCCGTGAACGCAAACTCCCACGCCGGCACGCTGTTGCGCGAATGGCGAACGTCGCGGCGTCTGAGCCAGCTCGATCTCGCACTCGAAGCCAACGTCTCGCCGCGACACCTGAGCTGCGTGGAGACGGGAAAGTCGCAGCCGAGCCGCGAAATGATCGCGCGACTGGCCGACGCGCTGAGCATGCCGCTGCGCGAGCGCAATGCCCTGCTGGTCGCCGCCGGCTATGCACCGAAGTATCGCGAGACCGAGCTCACGAGCCCGGAGATGGCGCCGATCCGCCGCGCAATCGAGTTCATCCTCCAGCATCAGGAGCCCTACCCGGCTGTCGTCACGAACCGTCACTGGGACATCCTGCTGATGAACGACGCAACCGTGCGGCTCTTCGGGCGGCTGCTGCCCGGCGGCCCGCGTCACACGAACATGCTGCGGCAAATCTTCGACCCGGATGACGTTCGCAGCGTGCTGCGCAACTGGGAGGAGCTGGCGATCGATATCCTGCGTCTGCTGCACAACCAGGTCGCAGTGGCCCCCTCCGATACCAAGGCGCGGGCGCTGCTGGATGAAGTCCTCGCCTATCCTGGCGTTCCTGAGGCCTGGCGCACGCGCGAAATCGGTTCAACACCGCAGCCACTGCTGCACACGGTCTTCGGCAACGATGATCTGGAGCTGCGCTTCTTCTCGACGATCTCGACGTTCGGCACGCCGCACGACGTGACACTCGACGAGCTGCGTATCGAATGCTGCTTCCCGGCTGACGAAGCGACCGCCGAGTTCTGCCGAAATAGCGCGCCACCGTAGGTCGGCTTCAGCCCGACTCCGTTGCTATGTCAGTGGCTGTGAGCCGAGGCGAGGCCTAAGCCATAGGACGAAGAGCGCCCTCGTTTAGATCGCTGGCGGAGAACAGAGATAAGAAATAACTCTCGCCAAGGCGCGAAGGCGCAAAGGAAGAGAAGAACACTGTCCGAGAGTGGATTCTTTCCGGCCTTGGCGCCTTTGCGCCTTGGCGAGAACTATTGCTGGCCGACGGAAACCCAGCCACCCATCAGCTCCATAGCCACCGTCATAGCAACAGAGTCGGGCTGAAGCCCGACCTATGCCATCACGCCATCAGGCTATCGCGCGAGCCACTTGTGCAGCCGTTCCAGCGCCATCTCGATCTCCTGCGTCGAGACCGCGGTGAACAGACGCACGAACGGGCCGCCGCCGACCGGATCGAAGTCGACTCCGGGCGCGAGCGCGATGCCGGTCTGCTCCAGCAGCTCGTGGCACCACTCCAGACTCGACTGCGTGTAGCGCGAGACGTCGGCGTAAATGTAGAACGCCCCCTCCGGCTCGAGCACCGGCATGATCCCGAGCTTCGGCAGCTCCCGCAGCAGCAGCTCGCGATTGCGTGAGTACTCGATGATCGCGGTGCGCAGCTCGTTGCCGTCGCCGAGTGCCGCAACTGCAGCGGCTTGCGCAATGTTCGGCGCCGTGAGGAAGAAGTTGTTGACGTACGTCTGCAGCTTCCGGATCAGCGCCGGCGGCACGACCAGCCAGCCGAGACGCCAGCCGGGCATGCGGCAGAACTTCGAGAAACTGTTGATGACGATCACGTCCTGCGTGACCTCGAGCGCAGACACCGAGCGTCCGCGATACGTCACGCCGTGGTAGATCTCGTCCGAGATGAAAACGATGTCGCGCCGCCGGCACTCGTGCGCGATCGCTTGAAACTCGCTCGCGTCGAGCATCGTGCCAGTCGGATTCGCGGGGCTTGCAACGACGACGCCCTGCGGCGCGGGTTCGAGCGCGGCGAGCACCGGCGCCGTCAGGCGATAGCGCGAGGCGGCGCCGCAGTCGAGCTCGACCGGCACGCGTCCGAGCCCGATCAGCGTGTTTCGATACGCCGGGTAGCCGGGCCGCGCGAGGGCCACGCGCTCACCGGTTGCGAACATTGAAGCGAAGACGGCTACGAGCGCCGCACTGGCGCCGTTCGTCAGCACGATGCGCTCGGGAGCGATGTCGACGCTGTACCACTCGCGATAGTGCTCGACCAGCCGCTCCTTGAGCTCGTGCGATTCCCAATAACCATTGGGCCCGACGTTGAGTGCGCGGCTGGCGGCAGCGATCGTCGCATCGGAAGGACCGCGCGTGGGCTGGCCGAGATGCATGGGAATGATCGAGCGGCCGGCGCGGGCGAGGCTCGCCGCACGCTGATTGATCACACCTGCGTAGAACGGAACGATGTCGGGACCGGAGGATCGCATCCCGAAACTATAAGACAAATTTGTAGACGAGAAACAGCACGACGATCGTGGCCGCGAACGCGATGCCCGCAATCATCAAGGTCTTGCCCTTCGACTCGGCACGTGCGCCGCCGCCGGAGCTCGAGCGCCGCGGCGCTGCGCCGGCGCGCGAAGTCTGGAAGACGCACTCGACGGGCCCGAAGCGCACGCGATCGCCCGCAGTGAGATAACTGACGTTGCTGCGCTTGCCGTTCACGTAGGTGCCGTTCGCCGACATCTGGTCGAGCACTTTCCAGCGCTCGCCTTCGTTCACGATCTTCGCGTGCAGCGCCGATACGCCGCTGTCCTGGAACTGCACTTCGCGGTCGGCCTGGCTGCCGATCGTCCATTCGCGAACGCCGGACTCGCCGACCGTGAGCTTGATGTTCAAACCCGCGCGACTGCCCGATACCACGTGCAGATGCGGGCCATCGATCGTAGCCGTGTTGACCGCCTCCGCGGGCGGCGCGTTCATCATCTGCTTCATCTGCGCCGGATCGATGAACTTCGTCTTGTTCGCACCGTCACCCATAGCGTCCGGATCGGCCCACGCGCCCGGCCGCTTGTAGACGCCGCTGGCCTCCGCGACGACGACTGCCGATGCCGGCTCGCGATACTGCGTCTTGCCGTCATCGACGGCGGCAGGCGCCGCACTCGGAATCCGGAAATCGAATTCTTCGACGTCGAAGCGCAAGCGATCGCCGGACACCAGCTTCACTTTGCCCGTGATCCGCGTGCCGTTGACGAACGTGCCGTTCGCCGAATTCAGGTCTTCGAGCCACACCACCTCATCGGCGAAGGAAAACCTGGCGTGACGCCGCGACGCGTGCCCTTCGGTCAGCTGCAGATCGGACTCTGCCTGCCGGCCGAGAACCATGTCGGGCTTGATCGGGTACTCCCGCTGATTTGAGACCTTGATGAGCTTGGGTTGAGTGTCCGACATAAGTCAGGGAGTCAGTGTTCGCCGCTCGAGAGCCACCACCAGAGAGCCGCCAGCAGAACCGCCGCGCACACGCCGCCGATGACCGCGAGCCACAGTATCGTTTTCTGATCGAAGCTTACGCCATCCGGCCCGTCGTACTCCACCACCACGGCGCTGACGTTGTCGCGCCCGCCGCGAGCCAGCGCAGCTGCAACGAGCGCGTCGGCCGCAGCATCGGGCGCCGCATGAGCGCGCAATATCTGCGCGATCTCGCCATCTTCCAGCTCGTCGTTGAGCCCGTCGCTGCACAGAAGCAACCAGTCGCCCTTGCGCAGCGGCTCGGTGACCACGGACGGATCCGGGTTGCCGATCCCGAGCGTCTGCGTGACCAGGTTCTTGTTCGGATGGCCGCGCAGCTGCGTCTCTGACAGGTTCTCCTGCTCGCGCAGGACTTCGAGGTAGGAGTGATCGCGCGTCAGCTGGCGCAGCGCCTGCCCGCGCCACAGGTAGGCGCGGCTGTCGCCGACCCAGGCAATCTCCGCATGTCGATCCTCGATGCGCGCTGCAACGACGGTCGAGCCCATGTTCGAGTGCGCGGTGTTGTCTTCGGCCGCCTGGGCAACTTCCTCGTGCGCTCGCTTCAACGCGGCGCGCAGCGTCAGGTTCAAGGCGCTGCCGAGCAATGTCTCCTTGACTATGCGACTCGCGACGTCGCCGCTGGCGTGGCCGCCCATGCCGTCCGCGACGAAGTACAGCCCGCTCGCCTCGTTCCAGCCGATCGAGTCCTCGTTCTGGCCCCCTCGTCGTCCCGGATGTGTGCGTGCGGCGTAGCGCATGGCGATGGTTCAGAACGAGCGCTGCGCGTTGGCCGCGGCGCTGGCGAACTGCTGCGGGCTGAAAGCGGTATCATTTTTCACGGCGTTATAGAGCGCATCCAGCGCAGCCTTCTTCTTGTCCCGGTCGCCGAGAGAATAGCTCAAGCTTTCCAGGCCGAGAACGATCTGCTCGGCGGCGGCGTAGTCGCCCGCCCTGTCGGTCGCGCCGTATTTGACCAATGTTTTGCGCATTGCGATTACGTCTGCAGCGGAGAACTGGCGGCGCGTCAATCCGTCGCGCTTCTCGACCCAGTCGAGCAATGTCTTCGCGGCCGCTGTGACGCTGGCGCGGTCGCGCTGCCCGGCACGGATCAGGGTATTGGTCAGGCCGATCAGCTCGCTCAGGGCTGCCGGCTCGAATGTTTCGGTCACGGCTTGCAGGACGATCAGGTTCTGGGTTTGCAGTCGCAGCGTGCCGGGCTTGATGCCGGCGCCGGCGCGCTGCGCGTTCCAGCGGATCTTGTCCATCGGGTGATGGCAGCTGTGGCAGTCATAGAACGCGAACTCGGGGAACATGCCGCCGCTGTGGTACATGTCCGTCTGCAACAGCGTGAGCATGCGACGCGTGTTCTCGATCTGGCCGGTGAGCCAGAGGTTCATGCCCTGGATGCGGCCTTTGCGCTGGTCGTAGTCGGCGTCGACGACGTAATGCGCAGGCTGGTTCGCCGTGTACGCCTCGAGCTCGAAACTCAGACGCGGATGACCGGCGCCCATGATCGCGTGGGTCGCGAACTTGTCCTTGGTGCCGAGGTGACAGGACAGGCAGAGTTGCGCGCGCTTCAGCGGTTGCTCCGAGGGATACATGCCGCGCGCCACGTTGTCCTTGTGCGTAGCTGATTCGGCGGCGTGACTCTCGATCCACTTCTCGGAGCCGCCGTGGCACGCCTCGCAGCCAATGCCATCGCTCAGCTGGAACTTCGGTCCGCGCTTGTCGGCAGGAATGTTGTCGGCGTGGCAGTCGAGGCAGATCTTCGCGGTCGTTGCGCTCGGTAGACCGAGATTCGCCGCGATGCGCTTGGACTCCGCGAGCTCGAGCGTGCGATAGGCCTGCGCGTGGCGATCTTCCTTCGTCCAGGTCTGATATTCGTTGAGAGCGACATGCTTGCCTGGCGCCGGCGCGAGCTTGCCGTGACAGACGGAGGTCGCGCAGGAGGCGACGCCGAGGTGCTTGTAGTCAGCGACACCGGGCTCCGCAGCGCCGGCCGCGACCGGGATCAGGAGCAGCAACGGGACGATCGATCTCATTTGTCGCTCACTGCCCAGGGTTTGCCGTTCGCATCCAGATACAGCTGGCGCATCTCCTGCAGGTTCAGCGGCCGCGAGCCGCGCCGGCCGAAGACGGCGATCTGGTTGCCGGTCTCATCGACGCCGCGATCGCGCTCCAGACCGCGCGACAGGCTCAGCGCAGGTTTGCCCGTCGCGTAGGTCGCGATCAGCTGCGGCTTCGGATCCGGGCTGAAGCCGTAGAACTTCGGCTGAGATTCCGGCGAGGTCAGCTGCAGGACCTTGAGGCCGTTCTTGCCGTCGGCGACATAGGCGAACAGCGACGCGTTGGTCGTCGCAACGATCACGTCGCGCGCGTCGTTGAGAGCGCCATTCGCATTGAACCGCTGATACTCGCGCATTGCCTCCGGCCGCTCGACATCGATGATCACGAGACCGTCCTTGCCTGCCGCGACGTATGCATACGTGCGCGCGACGAATACGCGCTGCGCATCGCCGAGACGGATCGTGTTGTTCTCCGCTACTCGCGGCGCCTTCGGATCGGTGACGTCGATCGCCTTCAGGCCGTCGGCGTCTGTCACGAACAGATAGCGGAATTGCAACGACGAAGCCCGCGCGTCGTTGAGCGGCACTTCCGCAATCAGCCGCGGCTGCAACGGCACGTCGACGCTGACGATCGCCAACCCGCGTTTGGTCGTGATGTACAGGTAGTAGCCGCCGATCGTAATGTGGCGCGCTCCATTCAACACACCGTTCGGATTCCACGTCAGCGCGCGCTCGAGATAGTTGTTGCGCGGCTCGCCATCGGCGAGCGTGTTGACGTCGGTGAGAATCAGACCTTCCTGCGCGTCCGTGATGTACGCGTAGTTGTACATCGCATGGAACGGTTGCTCCAGGTTCGCCTTGCGCATCTTGTCGCCGGTGTTGCGCGGCGGATGGATCGGCTGGTTCGTCGGCAGCGCGATGCACGTGGCATCCTTCGAGCCGATCTGCGTGTCGTGCCCGAGCGGGCTGAACGGCGCGGTGATCGCTCGCTGCGAAACCCCCTTGTTGCCGATGCTCGCGACGTCGTAGACCTCGACGCCCCTCCCGCCTTCGGCGACATACAAGTATTCGCCACGCAATTGTAGGCAGCGCGCGTCGCCGGCGCCGTGACTGTAACCGTGTCGCAGCTTGCGGCCGCTCTTCTCGTGCTGCGCGTACCAGTCCGGATACGCGTAACGATGCAGATAGCTGCCGACTACTGCCTGCGGCTCGTCCCACTCGGTGACCGTGACAGCACTGACCTCGCCGTCTCCGCCGACGTACGCGTTGTAGCCGACGAAATTGACGAAGTTCGTTCCGAGCGCGAGCAGCTGCGCCATGATGGCGTTGTTGTCATTCTCCTTTGACAGGTGGCAATCGCTGCAGGTCTTGGTCTCGGTCTTGCGCTCGGTGTGCGGATAGTGCGGGTTGAAGGCCTGCGAGCTGTAGCCGCTCGCTGCAATCGGCGGCTGCTGCACGTAGATGTGCTCGCGGCTCGAGTTCGTCGACGACAGCACGAGCGCGGAGGTCGAACGCACCGGCGCGATCTTGCCGCCTGCCGCCGGCTCGCGACGGCCGAGCAGGAACATCTCGTCGCGCGCCACCTGCGGGTTGTAGGTCGCATAGTTGCGGGTCTCACCGCCTTCGTAATGATGACGCTCGGTCTTCGCGTTCGCTTCGATCGGCAGATGGCAGCCAGCGCAACTCGTCGTCCACGACGTGTGGCAGGTGTAGCACTCCAGGTTCTGATCGGTGTGCGCGAGGTTGTCCGCCTTGATCTGCTGGCCCCACTCCAGCGTCGAAGTGTTGCGGCTCATCAACTTCGCGCGCGCGGCCTTCTCGTTGTAGTCGGGGCTCGACGGATCGACTGCGTTCTTCACCAGGCTCATCTTCCATTCGAGGTTCGGATCCATCATCGAGCGCTGGTAGAGCCCGTCGCCGACCCATTCGAAGCGCCGGCGGCCGTCGGGTGTGCGCAGCGTCGTCATATCCGTGCCGCCGCCCAGCGCGGCCGGTCCGGAGGTGTAGAGATTCGGCATCTCCTGCGCCGTGCCGTGACAGTCCTTGCACGAGATCTCGACCGCGGCTGCGACTTCGCCGTAGAGGTAGCCGTTGCCGTGATTGTCCTGCGAGAAATGGCAGTCGACGCATTGCATCCCCACGTCGACGTGGATCGACGAGAGGTGCACGGTCTTCTTGAACTTCTGCGGATCGTCGTCGCTGACCAGGTTGCCGGAGGCGTCGAGCAGGTTGCCCTTGCGATCGCGCTTGAACACCGCGCGGAAGTTCCAGCCGTGCCCGTGATAGTCGGCGAACTGCGTGTCCTTCATCTGCGGATTGAGCTCGGACACGTGCTCGAGGAACTCGACGTCCGCCCACTTGCCGCGCGTCGCAGCGCCTTCCGGGTTGCGATCCAGGACGTCGCGGATCTTCCCGGAGTCCGGATACTGCTGCTTCTCCGGCCACATGCGCGGCGCATCGGATTCGTAGTCCCACATGGTGTAGCCGAGGAACGTGTTCAGGAACATGTTCGGCTGATGCATGTGGCAGATCATGCATTGGCTGGTCGGCACCGAGCGGGTGAGCGTGTGCGTCAGCGGATGGCCCGATTCGGTCTTGCTGATCGTCGGATCGAGGGTCTGCGTGCGGCCCTCATGACCGAATTTCGCATACACGCCGGAATGCCGCGGATCGCGATCGTTCGCGTACACGACGTGACACGACGCGCAACCCGAATGGCGATAGTCGCCGGGCTGATCGTTGGTGCCGGCGAACCACGCGTTCGGATCGTTGAGGCGCGTCTTGGTGATGTTGATGACGGGCACGGAGATGCGCGCACCGGTGCCGGGCCCGCGATTGGACTGACGGAAGTCCGGCCGTCCCGGCTCCTCGATCCGCTGCAGCTGACCGTTCGCGTTCGGCAGACCGGTCTCGGGGAACAGGTTCGCGATGTTGCGTCCGCCGCGCTCGAACACGCGGAAGATGTCGCCGGGCTGGAGCGACTCCCACGCCGGCAGCGGATAGATCTGCGGCAGGATGCTGGCGATCGCCGCGGCATCGACGAGATTATCGGGAATCTTCGGGCCCTCGAGGATGATCGCCTCGCCGTTGCGGCCATAGGCCTCGCCGAGGATGTACTGCTTGAAGTCGAGAATGCCGTTGTTGTACGCGGCGCCGCCCCAGAACATCGCAGCCGTCGAATGCAGGCTGCGCACGGAGGCTTGGATCACGTCCATGTGGCACGCGCCGCACGACTCCTTCGCGACGCGATAGTCGGACGGATTGATGAAGCGCACGAACTCCGGGCTTTCGCGATTGAGCAGCGTATACGTGCGCTCGGGATTCGCGCTCGACGGGTAGTGCCACGACTCCGGGAAGCGCGGCAGAACGTGAGCGGATTCGAACGCCTTCTTGTAATCGGCGTTGCCGCGTTGAGCGCCGCTCGCGACACGAATGTTGGCGTCGCCGCCGTGGCAGTCGGTGCAGCCGAGCTTGACTGCAGGGTTCAGGTGCATCGTGCTGGCGTCGGTCTGCGTGTGGCAGGACAGGCAGCCGGAGCTCTTCGCCTGAACCGATTCGTCAGTCTGGCTCGAAGGAGATGGTGGCGCGGTGACGTAAGTGCGCTCGACGGCGTGCTCGCCCTCCGAGGCGAGCAAGGCTGAAGCCTTGCCCACACAGAGCAAACCGATCAGTAGCATGTTCTTCTGCTTGTTCATCGGCGCTGACCTCAGTAGCTGAAGATCGCGTTCAGCAGGAAGTAGCCCGGGTCTTCGTCGGGGAACAGCGCATCGAATCCGTCGCCGGCGAGCAGTGTCGCGTACGATGCGCGCAGCACGATGTTCTGCGACATCATCGGCCGCCACGTCAGTGCAGCCGACACGTCATAGCCGATGTGCTTGTCGATCGGGCCCTGGTTACGCGCGACCTCGAGCACCGCGGTGTCGTCGAAGTACAGCGTGTTGGCGTTCAGCGAGACGCGCAGAGTCGGCAGCAGGTCCATATCGACGCCGAGACCTGCGAGCAGGATGCCGGGGTTGGTGAAGTTGGACTGCCCTTCATCCTTCGAGGAGCGCAGGCTCGCGAGCACGCCGTTGCGGCCCGAAAGCGCGACGCGACCGCCGCCGATCAGCGGCACCGCCTGGCGGATCCAGTAGCTGGTGTCGGCGCCGGCGATCTGCGGATTCTCGAAGATCGCATCGAACCCGGTCGCGCGATCGTCGAATGGATCGTCGTCGCCGCTGCCGTAGACGAGCGACAGCCGCGGCCGGATCCAGTCGAAGTCCATCGAGAGTTCCGCCGCCGCGAACAACGCGCCGATGTCGACCTTCTCCGCAACGAACACACCGGGCGTTTCCTCGCCGAGCGCGTAGTAGATCGAGGTGGTGAGATTCAACCGGCCGAAGTGACCGTCGCCGTTGTAGCCGATGTAGCCGACGTCGTACTCGCGCGGGACTTCGCGGCCGAGCGAGGCCGGCCGCTCGATCAGATCATTCTGGTTGTAATAGAAGTCTTCGTTCTCGCGATTGCGGTTATAGGCCAGCGTGACCTGCGAGGTGAAGCCGGGCACCGGGAAATCCTGCCGGTACAGGTTGGCGATGAACACATCGTCATCGCGCAGGCTCTGCCCCAGGTCGTTCAGACCGCTGTTGGTGTCCTTTTCGAGGCGGCGGAAGTACGCGATGTTGTATTGCCAGCGGTTGTTGTCGCGCGTGCCGAACAGGCGCGCTCCCAGCTGGTTGTCCTGGAACAGGAAGCCGCGGAAGTCCGAGGAGAACGGCTGGATGCCGATCCGGAAGCTGTCAAAGTCGAAGTTGTCGGAGACGTTCCGCAGGTGCTTGTCGACGAACGCAGCCTGGATGCCGAGGTGATGATCGTTGCGCGTCGTGCCTTCGCGCGCATCGGCATTCACGCCCTGCAGCGTTTCGAGCTCGACGTAGTTGTAACTGAAGACCGGCGTGAAACGGAACTCGTAGTCAGGCGGCTTGAAGACGGTGTCGCCCTTGTAATAGACGAGCTCCGCCGCGATGTTTTCGACCGCAGCCCACTGATCCGCGCTGCCGAACACGTCAATGCCGCCGGGGCGATCTGTGGAGATGCCGCCGACTGGCGTCGGCACGTCGCGCAACTCGTAGACGGTATCCGAGATGAGACCGACGTTGAAGAACCAGTCGTCGTGCACCGGCCGGTCGGCCTTCAGCACGTTGCGGTTGTACGGGTCCCACCACTGTTCTTTGTAGCCGAGTGTGTCGACGATCCGCCAACGGTCCGGCACGGGCACAGAGGCGACATAGTCGGCAAGACCTGGACGCGGAATCGGCGAAACGTATGCGGGCGGAGCGCGTTGGATCACTTGACGTCGCGGCGCACGCCCAGTGTCCTCAGTCGGCGGTGCTGTCGGCGCTGCGGATGGCGTTTCGCCGGGCTGTGCGTTCTCGTCCGGACACGGCACTTCGGTGTAGCCCGGCCGGCGTCGCTTGACGATGCGGCCGGTGTCGTCCTGGTAACAGGTTTCAGCGGCGGTCGCGCCCGTCGCGAGCAGCACGAGGGCAAGTGTCATGAACGTGCGATTGGTTTTCATGTCACTTCCCGTCGCACACGTTGTCATCGCTGCTGTCGATGAACGGCGCTTGTGGGCATTGCACGTAGCGCAATCGCACGCCCTGCGCGATCACTGTGTCAGCGCGCCGATCCGCAGGCGCGTTGCCGAGCGCGCCGCCGAGCGTCTGGCCGGCGTTGTGCACACCGAGGAACGCGATCATGTCGTCCTGATCCACGCCGTCGCCCGACACGCCGATCGCGCCGATCAGGGTGCCGTTGCGATAGATCGGCACGCTGCCCGGGAAGATCTGCAGTCCGTTACCAAGCCGGACGCCTGCGACCGTCTGGCCGACGCTGCTGAGATCGTCCGCGAGCGCCACGCCGGCGCATCCGGGCGTGACGTCCGGCACACCAGCTCCCGCAACGAACAGAACATGCTGCAGGATCGCGTTGATCGTCACATCGAGCTGCAGTCCAGTGGAGAACGGGCTCCACTCCCCTGCCGGCTTGCTCAACGGCCCCGCGCCGGCCGTGTCGATGCCATCGGGGAAAAACGGCCGCGAAAGATTGCCGTTCGCGCGATCGGTGTAGGCGATGCGTCCGTCGGCGAGAGCATTGCCGTCATTCAGAAACGATCGTAGTGACGTGACGTAGCTGCTGATGGCGATCGCGCGCGTGACGCCGACCGACGTATCGCTCGTCGCAAGGTATTTCGCGTCCGGCAGGGTCGCGAGTAATGCGGCCGCAGTACTCGACGACATGAACGCTGCCGTGCGTGCCTTCTGCAAAGAGACATCGGTGCCGAATACAGGTGCGTCGCGAGTGCGGGCGATACCGAGGATCTCGCCCTGCGTATCGACGACCGAAATGGTCACGCGCGCCTGCGAGCCGAGCGGACGGCGAATCTGCGCGCGCGCACGATTAGCGACGTCGAGCGCCGCTTGCAGGATTTCGCGCACTTCGCTCTGCGTCAGCACCGCGCTGCCGAGCAACGCGCCGTCCGTGCCTGCCCGCGGCGAATAGCGCAACGTATTCGCGGCATCCACGAGCACGAAGGCGTCGCGGCCTGGGAAGTCCACATCGCCGTCCGATCGGATGCCCGAAGCGGCGTCGCCGAAAGAGGTACCTGACTTCACCACGCCATCGAAGTAACCCGGCACGGCAATCAGTGCGCCGATGGCCGGCCCCAATCCTGTGAACGGCGGCGCCGAGGCAGCGTTGGCCCGCAATTGGTCGAAGTCGACGTCGCTGAAGCGTAGCGTCTTGCCGTCGGCAGTAATACGATCGCCGCGCCGGTCGACGGGCGCCGCGAAGCCGAACGTCGCTGCGTACGCGATGGCTTCGTCGACATCGTCGTCGCTGTCGGCGATGTCCTTGTCGATCGTGTAGAAGCCGTCGGCGATCACGCCGACGCCGCCGACCACGGTCCCACTCTTATATAGAGGGAATCCGCCCGGGTCCGCCGACAGGCCGAGCGGCGAGCGCTGCGGCCCGGCACTCGGCCCGACGCCGTCGAACGCTCGCATCAGGTCCGAGCACGCGAGCTGGCTGAACTGCACGCCGAACAGCGGCCCGGCGGGTTGAAAGTCTTCGCGCGGATTGAAATGCTCCTGCACGATCTGACTCGCGGTGCGCGAGGAGAACGCGTTGCCTTCCGAGGAGAGATATGCGCCGGTGATCGCCTTGGCGATCGCAGCGGCGTGATCGATGTTCACCGGCGCCGGCGTGACGGGCAGGCGAATGCCTTCGAGCCCGCCGCTCACGCTCGCGCTGCCCGGCGTGGTCGTGATCGTGACGGAACGAGTGTTGGCAGCGCCCATGCGATAGACCGCCAGCACGTTGCCGACTCGATCCACTACTGCAAACGTCGCGTTGACACCGCGAGCCTGAGCTTCGGCAATGCCCTGCCCCAGGACCTTTTGAACATCCGCGATCGTGAGGCTCGTTGTCGAGCCTAGGCAGCTGCCGCTGCAACCGGCGGTCGGGTCCGTGCCCTCGGTCCCCGCAACCGGATCTCCGCCGGAGCACGCTGCGAGAACCGCGGCCGCGGCGCACAGCAGAGTTGCCAACGCCTTATTCTTCATGCTTCGGCGCCTCGATGCTGACTGTCTGCTGCGGGTGATACGCGTGACAGCTCACACACTGAACTGTCACTCGCTCCACGGCCGGCCGATCCCCGTGACACTCCTCGCACTTCGCCATCGCCGGCACCAGCAGATCCTTGCTGTCCTTCGATTCCTTCGCCTTGTGACAGGACAGGCACGCAGCATCGCCGGTGAGCTTGCCCTGGATCTGGTGACTGCGGTGATCGAAGCGGCCGGCCGGGAAGTAGTCGCGCGCGAAACGGATCGGATAGACCTGGAAGCGATCGAAGTCGCTCTCGCTCTTCGTGTCCACGACCACGTGGCAGCCGACGCAGCCGCGCCGCGTGAACTGGTTTTCGATCTCCGCGTGTGCACTCCGCATCGCGCAGTCGAACGGCGCGCCGGTGCAGGTCTGCTCTTCCTCTTCGTGTCCCGGCAGGCGGCGTCGCTCGCGCGTCGGCCGGCCCGCGTTCGGATCGGAGAACTTGCGGGTGAAATAGTCCTGCAACGTCAGCACCGCTTCGCGCGGCTTGCCGTGCGGCAGCTGACGATCCGGCGCGGCGGGATCGAACGTCAGCTCATGACATTCGGCGCAGCGGGTCTCCATCGTGATCGGCTCGAAATGCTCGCCGTCCGGCTCCAGGCGATGACAGTCGGCGCAGTTGAGCGGCTTGCTGTCGTTCCTGCGCAGCACGCGATCCGGGTCGAGGTGCTGGGTGTGCGAGAACTTCACGTTCGACTGCTCGACGGCCTGGTCGAGCGGCACGACCTCGGTCTTCCAGTCGAACTGGAAACCCGCGCCGGCAGCCGTCGCGATTGGCTTCAACAACTGCGCCTTGAATTGCGGATGATGCCCGGCGCTGAAGCCGCTCACGGGCTCGAGGTGTAATTGAGCGAACTTCTGCTGCGAGGTCGCGTGACAGTCGACGCACATAGCATCGCTGCTATTGACGAGGAAGCTCGCCGGCTCGTTGTGCTCGCGATGACAGGTTTCGCAGTGCTGCGTCGGCCCAAGCTGCGTGAGCGCGAGGTGTTGCGGCGAGACGTGATCGTGAATCGTCTTGTGGCAGCTCAGGCAGGTTTCGTCCTGCACGCGGACGAAGGGCTGCTTGTGACAGGTGTCGCAGCGGCCCGCCGCCGCTTGTTGGTGCGCCGGGCTCAACGGGCCACTGTTCCAGAACTCGTCGCCGGGCACCCACCCGGGGGTCTCGCGCTCCGCGTGGTGCATGAACATCACGCCCACCGGCAATGCCACGCCGAGGAGCAACACGATCGCGACCAGCAGCCACGCCGTCGGCCGCTTCGACAGCCAGGTCTGGTCCAGGTCGGTGCGGAACGCGCTTTCGAACTCGCTGGCGGCGATGTTCTCGTTCGGCCGCAGCTCGATCGCGACGTCGAAGCCGCCCGGCGGCTCGGCAATGGTCAGCTGATGACCCGCGAGCTCGATCACATCTCCGGTCGTGAGCTTCGCGGAGGAGCACTCCTCGCCGTTGACGCGAATGCGCTCGCCGCTGCGACAGCTCAATTCGAGCTTCGAACCGGATTTGCGGATCACCGCGTGCTCGGCTGCGACCGCGCGGCCCAGCAACTGGATGCGCTGGTCGGCTGCGCTGCCGAGGGTCAGCTCGTCGCCGGAGATTTCGCTGTCACGGTATTCCGTGATGCCATCTGGACCTTCGTGCAGCTCGCGCAGCAGTGCTTCCATGCGTCACCAGTAGACGAAGGTCGACACGATGTGCACCACGAGCGCGACCAGCAACGCGAGCGTCACCGGAATGTGGAAGTACAGCCAGATCTTCAGCCAGCCGCGCAGACGGATGTCGCGGCGAATGCGTCGCAGGACCGCCTGGCGGCGGCACAGCAGCACGATGAGCTGCTGTAGATTCGCCGCCTCGACGCCCTTCTGCGCACGCGGCAAGCGCTCGGCGACGAAGTCGACCACGCCTTGCTGATCGGCATTGCGTACCGGCGCGCCTGCGCCGCGTACGTAGAACGAATCATCGCCGCTGAAGAGCTGCGCGTACACGCCACCACCCAGCGTCGTGCGCTCGATGCTGCTCGCGACGGCGATGCCCACTTCCGGCGCGCATTTCTGCGCGAGCGACCGCGATTGCTTGTCGAGCTCGAACAGCTCGGCGAACAGCTCCGCGCGCCCGCCACCTTCGCGATTCTTCGAGATCAGCACCGGGTGATTGAGGTAGCTGTAAAGGCCGAAGAAGCCGCTTGCGATCACGACGCACATCAGCACATAGGCGAGCGTGTGCAGGTTCCAGCCGACCTGAAATCCGCTGTGCAGCGTCGCGATGACTAGCAGCGCCGTGCCCAGATAGACATGCGCCGATGTCCATCCCTGCACGCTGCCGAGCGTCGAGTTGTAACTGCGCTTGCGCAAGCCGAGGAAAGTCAGCCAGACAATGAGCAGCGCACCGATCGTGCCGAGCACATAGCCCTGCCAGGTCCCGCCGTTCGGCGGCTGCACCGTGCCCTGCGTCGCGTACAGGACTGCCGACGCGATGAGCAGGACCAATGACCACCAGAGGTAGCGCGCGCCGCGAAATAGCAGCAGATTGCGGTGGATCACCGCTTCTGCTCCTCGACCAGGTCGACGAATTGCTCCGGTCCGATGCGGATCGCAGCGCCGGTCGGACAAGAGCGCACGCACGCCGGACCGCCGTCGATGCCGACGCAGGCGTCGCACTTCACCGCTTTCTTGCCCTTCTCCTTCGCCGCCGCAGTGGGAACGTAGCCGGCCTGCTCGCCCGGGCCGCTGCCGCCGAACAGCAGCCACGACAACAAGCCGGGTTTCTTCGGCGCGTCGTACACCATGCGAATGACGTCGTACGGACAGTTCGCCTGGCAATTGCCGCAGCCGATACAGGAATCGTTGATGTAAACCTCGCCGCTCTCCGAACGGCGGATCGCATTC
>Ga0111539_10000910_pt1 | contig 38655 bp, 35 predicted proteins | sample RhiMethybrSRZTD1_FD_79667 | JGI IMG/M metagenome (GOLD analysis project Ga0111539, IMG submission 79667) | Populus rhizosphere microbial communities from Tennessee, USA - Rhizosphere MetaG P. TD hybrid SRZTD1 (version 2) (version 2) | ecosystem: Host-associated > Plants > Roots > Rhizosphere >...
AACAACTTTCCTCGTTGCACGGTGGTATACCATCCGTATACGTTTCGCATGCCGGAGCCGTGATCACTTCGATCAAGTTGAGACCGTGAGCTACTGCTCGATCATGGAAGGAATGGTCTGATGACCAGCGGAAGTATCCCCTTGGGCACCAAAGGCACGTTTAGTCTTGAAGTGGACGAGAAACACTGCACCAAGCGCGGCGATCACTTGATCTTTTCTACGCCAAACATGGTGCAGTTGCTGGAGTGGGCGGCGATTGAAGCCTTGAGACCCTATCTTTCGGACGCTGAGATAAGCGTTGGGACCATGGTGGAGGTGCGCCATCTCGCGCCGACCCCCAGAGGCGCACGGGTCAAGGCGGATGCAATCGTACGTGAATGCGCGGGATCGCGCGTTCTGTTCGCTGTCGATATTTTCGACGACAGAGAGAAGATCGGAGAAGCCATGCATGAACGATTTGTCCTCGACCGCGATAGATATCTGCGTCGACTTGAGAAGAAGCTTGCTGCAGTTGCCCAACCGTAGCGCTTGCCATGTGTGACTTGATCGCGGGAGAACAATGCGAACCGTAGCAGAGCGCATCGCCGCATTCTCATCCGAACTGCGCTATGAGGACTTGCCGGCTGAGGTAATTCATCAAGTCAAGCGATCGATGGTAGACACTGTCGGATGCGCATTTGGCGGCTACGACAGCGAGCCGGGCCGGATCGCCCGCGCGATGGCAACCGACATCACGAGCAAGCAGCCAGCTACGCTGCTATGCAGTGGGGATCGGACCAGCGCCGATTTGGCTGCTTTTGCTAACGATGTCATGATCCGCTATCTGGACTGGAACGACGGCTACATAAGCACTGGTAGCGGTCATCCCAGCGACAGTATCTCGGCACTTCTGGCCGCGGCGGAGATCAGCCGTGCTACCGGACGAGAGCTGATCACAGCAACAGTCGTATCCTTTGAGGTCTTCTGCCGCATCATGGATTCCTGGGCGAACAAACCGCTTGGGGTCGACCATGCAACCGTTGGCGGTATTGCCAGCGTTGCGGGGGCGGGCCGTCTTATGGGTCTCTCGCAAGCCCAACTCTTGGAGGCGATAAACATCAACGTGGCCTCGAATGTTGCGCTTAACCAGACGAGGGTTGGTCATATTTCCAACTGGAAGGCCTGTGGTTATGCCAACAGTAACCGCAATGCGCTGTTCGCCGCTGAAATCGCAAAACGGGGCATGAGCGGCCCCTCACCCGTCTTCGAAGGATCCGCGGGCTTCTTTAAGGTCATCAGCCGCGAACCATTCGAGCCCGCTCCGTTCGGCGGCAGAGATCGGCCGTTCGGCATTATGGAATGCTCGACCAAGCAATTTCCGCTAGGTCAATACGCTCAAACTGTCGTGCAAGCTGCGATAGAAGCCAGGCGCCACCTGAGAGACATCAATGAAATCGCCGAGATCCGCATTCACACCGTGCCTGCGGGGATCAAGCTCATGGCTGATTCAGCCGATAAATGGAGGCCTCGCAGCCGAGAAACGGCGGATCATAGCATTCCATATTGCGCCTGCATCGCGTTGTGCTTCGGTGCGGTCGAGCCGCACCATTTCGAAGAGCGCTTCCGGGAGGACCCTCGAATCATCGAGCTGATCAACCGAGTGAAATGCTTACCATCGGATGAAGCTCTACAGCGCGAACTTGAGATGAACCTATGCGACTTCGAGCTGGTGCTCACGTCCGGTGATGTACGAAGCGTACGGGTGGAATATCACCGTGGCCACTGGCGAAATCCGATGTCGGACGACGAAATGGCTCAGAAACTCACGGTTCAGGCTAGGCCGCTTCTGAAGGCTGCCAAAGTAGATGCCTTGCTGGATAGCTTGTGGGCCCTAGATGAACTCAATGACATTGAAGCCTTGATTCGAATGACCAAAATCGAAGCGTGACCCACCGAGCGATCACAGAGATCCCCGTCGCCGACATCGCCCGCCGGTGATGCCCATAACCGCGCCATAAAGAACCTTCAGCAAGGGCGCCGTTGCTCGATGGGCCGAAGCAAGAACGATTTAGGTGAACGCGTTTAGGATGGAAGGGCGAGGCCTGTCATGAGCTGATCCGGCGAATTTCGCCATCCGGATGCGTGGCCGAAACTTTCATCCGTTCGACCGGCGTGCATCGCATCGAACAATAACGGACAAAATGAAACGGTGCGGCCTCGACCAGATGAGGTTCGATTTGACTGCTGGACGGCTCGGCGGTTTTACAGCGCGGATGAAAGCGGCAGCCCGGTGGCGGACTGGCAGGACTGGCAGGTTCGCCGCCAGGGACCTCCCCCATCGGAATGTCAGGGTCAGGGTTGGGCACCGCCGCCATGAGCGTACGCGTATAGGGGTGCAGGGGATTGGCGAACAGCAGATCCTGACGAGCGGTCTCAACAATCTGGCCGGCATACATCACAGCAACCGTGTGGCTCATGTGCTCGACGATCGCCAGGTCGTGCGAGATCAGCAAGTACGCTAGGCCAAGTTCCTCCTGCAGGTCCGATAGAAGGTTAAGCACCTGCGCGCGAATCGAGACGTCGAGCGCCGAAACTGGCTCGTCAAGGACGATGAGTTGCGGTTTCAGCGCTAGCGCGCGCGCAATAGCAATCCGTTGACGCTGCCCGCCGCTGAACTGATGCGGATATCGCTGTCCCTTATCCTCGTTCAAACCTACCTGCGCCAAGAGCTCTCCGACGCGGCGGTCGAGCGCGCGCCCCCGCAACCTTTCATGAATTTGCAGTGGCTCGCCGATAATGTCGCGCACGCGCATGCGTGGGCTCAGTGAACTGTATGGATCCTGGAAGACCGCCTGCACGCTACGTCTAAAAGCGCGCAACCCCTCACCGTCAAACCCGCTTACATCTCGACCGCGAAACAATATCTGCCCTGCGGTCGGCCGCTCGAGTAGCAGGATCATATTGACTGTAGTGCTCTTGCCGCATCCCGACTCTCCCACGATGGCATGGGTCTTGCCTTCTTCCACGGCGAAAGAGATGCCATCGACAGCGCGCACCGGCGAGCGCCCCGATCCGACAAGCCCGCCGGAGGATGGAAAGTGCTTGATGAGGTTGCGAACCTCCAACAACGGGATGTCTGTCACCGAAGACACCTCATGCCTGGCCCAGCGCCGGAGCGGAGGGTGTAGTTCTCGCCCAACAATTGACGTGGCCACCCGACCCATCCGACACCTGGGGTGGGTAGGATTGGCGGCAAACGTCCATTCGTTCGGGGCAGCGATCGTAGAATGCGCAGCCGGGGGGTAGTTTCAGCAGATCTGGGGGATGGCCCTTGATCTGATGCAGTCGCTTGCGCTTCGCGCCGAGCACCGGAACCGATGCCATTAGACCCATCGTGTAGGGATGCAGCGGTTGTTTGAACAGGCGACGCACGGTGCCACTCTCGACGATGCGGCCCGCATACATCACATTCACGCGATCGCAAATTTGCGCGACAATACCGAGGTCGTGCGTAACCCAAAGCACGGCCATGCCGTTTTCCCTTTGCAGGTCGCGCATCAGCTTGAGAAACTGGGCCTGAATCGTCACGTCCAGTGCAGTCGTGGGCTCATCTGCGATGATCAGCCCGGGCTGCGTGCTCAGTCCCATCGCCGCCACAATGCGCTGACGCATCCCGCCGGAGAATTGATGGGGAAATTCGTTGAGCCTTTCGTCAGGCTTCGCAATTCGCACCGCACGCATCACATCGAGCACACGCTTGATCCGACTCGGCTTCGGCATGCTCCGGTCATGGTAACGCAAAGGCTCACCCACCTGATCGCCCACGGTCAGGGTCGGATTGAGGGACGCAAGCGCATCCTGCATAATCATGGCGATCCGGCGGCCGCGATATTCACGCATCTCGGCCGCTGTCTTTTTCATCAGGTTTTGACCGTCGAACCAGGTCTCACCCCCAACAATCCGCGCGGTGGGCACCGACATCAATCGGATCACTGACAGGCATGTCATCGTCTTGCCCGAGCCGGACTCGCCGACCAGCCCAACGGACTCGCCTTTGCCCACTGTAAATGAGACGCCGTCGACCGCCTTCACCACGCCGGACCGGAGAAAGATATGGGTCTTCAGGTCCCTGACATCGAGCAGCAATTGCTCTTGTGGTGGCGGCGAGCCAATTGCTCGCGAAACGTTTTCGGGCACGGGTGCTCCTAGAGAAACTGCCGCTTCGGGTCGAGGATGTCGCGCAGCCAGTCGCCCAGCCAGTTGACTGCCAACACCGTGGCAACAATGGCTAGCCCCGGAAACAGCGTTAGCCAGTATTTGCTCGCCAAGTACTCGCGCCCATCGGAGACCATCAACCCCCAGGCCGGTGTCGGCGGTGGCACGCCGACGCCGAGAAAGCTCAGCGAGGACTCCACAAGGATCAGTGCTCCGACCTCGAGGGTGGCGATGACGATCAGCGTGCCGGCTACATTGGGGAGGATGTGACGAAAGATAATGCGCGTATGAGAGGCGCCCGCGACGCGCGCGAGCGCTACATATCCCATGTTGCGGATGTGCAGAGCATCGCCACGCACCATTCGGGCGAATCGAGCAGCGATGAATGGACACAAGATCAGAACGACACTGATGAAGCTCTGGCCCAGCACGAAGACGAACACAAGCGCGACCATAATCGTAGGCAGAGAAAGGATCGCCTCCACGCCGCGCTGAATGATGGCATCCGCCTTGCCCCGCATATAACCGGAAACCAGACCCAGGACAGTGCCCAGCGTACCGCCGATGAGCAGTACATATCCGGCCAGGAGAAGCGACACGCGCCCGCCGTAGATCACACGGCTGAGAATATCTCGGCCCACCTTGTCGGTCCCGAGCAAGTGGGCTGTGCTACCGCCGCTCTGGAAGAACGGCGGCAGCATTGCATTGGCGAGATCTACCTTCACCGGCGGGTATGGTGCGACCCACGGAGCAAAGATTGCTGAGAGCACCAGTGTGGCAAGGATGAGGGCGGGAATGATCGGCGATCGACGCAGCCGATAAATGAACTGAGCGAGCATTATGCACCTCAACCGTAACGGATGCGCGGATCGAGCGCGACATACAGCAAGTCGACCAGCAGGTTGATGATGATAAAGAAGGTTGCGACCATGATTACGCAGCCCTGGACGATGGGAAAGTCGCGCAGCGTAACGCCATCGAGGACCATGGTGCCGACGCCTGGCCATGCGAAGACGTTCTCAACGACAACCGACCCATTGAGGAAGCCACCAAGTACCAACCCGCCAAATGTCAGCACGGGGATCATGGCGTTACGCAGGGCATGCTTGATGTAGATGACTCTGTTGGGCAGCCCCTTGGCGTGAGCCATGCGGATGTAGTCGCTGTCCATAACCTCTAGCATGCTCGATCGTGTCAGCCGGACGATGCCTGCAACCGGCGCCCATCCCATGGCGATGGCGGGCAATATGTAGGAGGACAGCCCGCTTCTGTGCGCAACCGGCAACCACATAAGCCCGACGCCGAATATCAGAATCAACATCATGGCCAACCAAAAAGCGGGGATCGATTGCCCGAGGAGGGCGATGGCGCGCGCCACCGTGTCTATCCAGGAACCCTGATACATTGCACTCAGTATGCCGAGTGGCACGGCTAGGCCCAGAGCAACCACCAGAGATGCGAGGGCCAGAGACAAAGTCGCCGGCAGATGTTCCAGCAGAACATCGATCACCGGCCGGCCGGAGAACGATGTCCCTAAATCGAGGGTCAACAGACCGCCTATGTAGCGCGCATACTGCTCATAGAGCGGTCGGTCGAGGCCAAGTTGTTGACGTATGCGCTCCTGAACGGCGGGGGGAGCATAGTCGGGGACGAGCACGTCCGCTGGATCACCGGTAAGTCTGACCAGCATGAAGACGATAGACGTGATCACCAGGATACTCAGCACGGCCTGAGCCATGCGGCCGACAATGTAGCCTACCATTCAACTACCCCCGCCGAATACGGAGCCCGGCTTCAGTCTTCCGCTGGAACCAGCGTGCGCATATTCTGCACGAAGGGCTTGCCGGCGATCGGCGTCCAGCTCTTCAGCTTCGGAGATACACCGAACACTGACGAGGCGGCTAGGAGGGGGATGTCGTTAAAGTTCTCGGCCATCCAGCGATTGTAATCCTTGAGCACTTTTTCCTGCTCGTCTGAGTCGAAGGCCGCGGCGAGGGCGCCCAGGCGCTCTGCCTGGCCAGGCAGTTTAGCGTTGTCCCAAGTCGCGACGCCAATCTTTCCCGCTGGGGTAAACGCCTGAATCTGGTCCGCCATGAAGTTGTATCTATTGTCCATGACACGCATGAACAAGGTTACTGGACTGACCTCCGGATTGTTGAGTTGGCCCGTGAACTCACCCTTGAGCATCGTGCCCTTCTGAGCATTCCAGTCCATGAGCTGGATCGAGGCATCTATACCGATACTCTGATAATAGCCGACGATCGCCTCGGCCAAAGTTGGGAGCATCGGGAAGTCTACGTCGTCGTTGTAAGTGACGATCTGCACCTTAAGTGGATTGTCCGGACCGAAGCCGGCTTCCGTCAGCAACTGGGCCGCACGCTCAGGATCGAAGGGCGTTGGCGCAAGGTCGTTGGGATATCCGAAGCTTCCCGGACCGCCGTACCACCCGTTACTCGGCTCTGCTTGCCCATGATAGATAACATCGGCGATCGAAGCACGATCGATCGAGATTGAGAGAGCTTCCCGCACCTTCTGGTCATTGCAGGGGCTCTTGGGATTGAGCGTGAAACCCATGCAGATGATACCTGAATAGTTGGTCGCGGGCACCGAGATCACGCGCAGATCTCGCTGTGAGGCGACATCTTCCATGGCAGATATCGGCAAAGGCACCAAATCCGCTCCGCCCGTCTTGAGAAGTGCGATACGCGTCGAAGCCTCCGGCACCGCCATCACCGTCAGATCCTTGACCGACGGAATCCGCGACTTCTGCCACTCTCCGAGGTCCGGACCGTCAAAGGCGGTCAGTTGCACCGACTGTTCGCCATTGGCGCTGACGAACTTGTAGGGACCGGTGCCGATCGGCTCCCGAGCACCCTTCTCTGCACCGACGGTTTCGAAATATTTCTTCGAGACCACCGTGCCTCCGAGGTTGCCTTGAGTCTTGGCAAACCAGAGCGGCACAAGAGCCTCCGGCTGTTTGGTCTTGATAACGACCTTATTGCCTTCCACGGTGATGGACTCCAGCTTCGGGGCATAACCCGACAACGTGTGCTTAGAATCTGCATCGAACATCACTCGATGCCAGCTCCAGGCGACGTCCTCCGCTGTCAGTGGATCTCCATTGTGCCACTTCACGCCCTGGCGTATGGAGAAAATCCAAGTCAAATGGTCAGCTGATGCCTCCCAGCTCTCAGCGAGCCCGGGAACCAGCTTGCCTGTTGCGTCCTGCTCGACCGCATAGTCGAACACTTCGTCCCAATAGGGCTTGTAGTTGTAGACGAGTGACACCTTGTTGTCCTGTCCGGTGCCACTCAGCGAAGTCGTCACCGCAATGATCGACCCGCTCGGAGCGGTCGCATCATCTGCATAAGCCGCACCGCCAAACACAACGCATTGCGCCATCACAAGCGCGAGGACTGAAGTCCGCATCGATACCTCCCAATATCGTTTTGACACGGCGCCTTACCGGCGCTCTCGTCTTCGTCGCAAGCCAAGGCAAAGGAACACCATCGGCATGCGATCATCGGAACCTACGGGTTGGCCCAAGAACTGTCATTACCGCCACCGAAGAGATTCATTAGGCAGCGCTTAATAGGGCCGCGTGAACCCGTAGCACCGAAAAATCGGCTTGAAGTTTGAGTGCAACGCGCGCGGCGTGAAGGCGGTGCGGTCAACTGGCTTGGATCTAAGGCCGCCGCACGCGTAGAAGTCGGGGCTACCTCGCAACCACGGAGCCGGCGCACGAACCGGCTCCGTTGTTTCAGTTGGTCCGATAGGTCAGCGGTAGTCTGCTATAATGAAAGTACGCTCCCCAGCGGGCTCGAGGCCGCCGACGATGGCGACATGCGCCCCCGCAGCCTTGGCGGCGGCTATTCCCGCAGGCGAATCTTCGAAGATAAGGCAATCACTGATTGGAACGCCGAGCACTGCCGCCGCCTTCAGAAAGCCTTCCGGATGGGGCTTTCCTTGGACTACATCCTCCGCCGCAATCATGGTTTTCGGTGCAGGGAGTCCGACTGATTGGATGCGAAGCACGGCCAACGAACGCGGAGCTGAAGTTACAACTGCCCATGAAGCGGGGTCGAGCGTTGACGCGAAGTCCCGTATACCTGCGATCGGGAATACGCCCTCTATGTCCGATAGTTCTGCCTCGAGGACCCACGCCACCTCGGCAGCGACATCTGTGCCGACTGGACCAAACCGTCGTATCGTGTCCTCAGACCGCACGCCGTGCACCGCAGCGAGGAGCTGGTTTTCATCAACATCGTGTCGTCTCGCCCAAGCGCGCCAGACCCTTTCTACGACGGCGGACGAGTTCAGTATTGTGCCATCCATGTCGAAGAGAAAGGCGGCGTAGGTGCGATCGCGGAACTTCGTCGTGCGTGGAAGCGGCCCCGGCATAACGTCGATCTATGCCGTCGTTGCGGTCTCTGGTCGCCATTGTGCGAGGATCTCAGGTTGCGCTCAAATACTTGGCGCGCATCTCGCCGAAATGCTTCGCGCGGGTTACATCGTCCATCGTCGGCTGATCGGCCAGTTTCTCCCGAAGCTCAGCAGGCGGCGCCCCACGATACAAGGCTGTATAGACATCAAACAACGCCTTCGCAGCTACTGCAATGGGCTGGTGCCCCTGCAGCAACAGCGCAACCCCGGCGTTTGCCAGTGCACTGCGGTCGCCGCCAGATTTCGGTGCCGCCCCGGCGATAATCGGAAGACCCGCCGCCTCATGCAGTGCCTGGACCTGATCCAGGTTTTCAAGGCCCACTACAAATAGGGCATCGATTCCCGTAGTCCGATAGGCGCGGGCGCGCTCGACCGCGGCGCTCAGTCCTTCAACACGCAAGCTCGAGGTACGGCCAGCGATCGCAAACTCGGGATCGCGGCGCGCAGCGACTGCCGCTCGAAGCTTACCAACCATCTCGGCGGTGCTAATCACTTTGTCGCGCTCTGCTCCGAAGGATTGGGGCAGCAAGGTGTCTTCAATGCTGACGCAGGCGGCGCCGGCATGCTCAAGCTCCTCGATTGTGCGATAAACATTCAGCGCGTTTCCGTAACCGTGGTCGGCATCGACAAGTAGTCCTAGGTCGCAAATCCGCGTGATCCGACGGACCTGGTCCGCTACCTCGGTCATCGTCGTGACAATAAGGTCTGGCGCCGCGAGCGTGCTCATCGAGGCGACCGAGCCAGCAAGCATCCCAAGCTTGAAGCCAGCCGCCTCTGCAGCTCTTGCTGAGATCGGATCGTAGACACTCGCGGGCGATTGAGATGTCGGTCTTCCCAATGCGGCTCGAAAGTTTTGGCGAGATTGCAACGCAGTCATCTCCAACTCCTGATTAGGGACATTACCCGCGACCCATGAATGGCATTCCGGTCGCCATGATCGTCATGAACGGCACGTTGACGGACAAAGGCAGATTCGCAATGAAACACACTGCATCCGCCACATAGGAGGATCCATCATCGCCTCCGGCATGATTCGCCCGTCTGCCTGTTTCACGCCTTTCGCCATGCGGCCAGCCAGCTTGGTCTGCGCATTTCCGATATCGATCTGACTGCACGCAATATTGAACGGCCTGCCATCTAGCGCGATCGATTTCGTGAGCCCTGTCACTGCATGTTTGCTGGCGGTGTAAGGCGCGGAATCCGGCCGGGGGACATGCGCAGAAATAGAGCCATTGTTGATGATTCGGCCGCCCTGAGGACCCTGTGTTTTCATCTGCCGGAATGCGGCCCGTGCACACAGGAAGCTGCCCGTAACGTTGACTTCCATCACTTGCCGCCACTGCTCAATCGTAAACTCCTCGAACGGAATGCCAGGCACATTCGTGCCTGCATTATTGAAGAGCACGTCCAGCCTGCCAAAGGTTTCGACTGTCTTGCTAAAGAGCCGATCAACCGCAGAAACGTCGGAAATGTCGGCCGATACAGGCAGCGCGCGCCTCGAATCGGCTCCTGCCTCGGCTGCGGTTGCTTCGATGGGCGCCGTCCGTCTCCCGACCAACACCACACGATAGCCGCTCACCAACAGGGCCAGAGCGGCCGCCTTCCCAATACCGTCGCCAGCACCGGTAACCAACACAACTTTACCATGATTCACGTCATTCACAGACCACCCCTTTCGAATACTGTGTTCTAGTGCTACGTTTATTCGGCGGATTGCCCGTGCCGCGCCACGACCGGTGGTAACCTGGAGAGATGGTCGCGAGGCGACTGTTTACGGCCCGCAACTGAGACTGAGCACTAGAATGCTGGGACTCGTTAGACCGAAAAAACTGTCCGACCAGATCTACGAGAACATCCTCAAGCAGGTGATGGCGGGCGAGTATCCTGAGGGGTCGCGGCTTCCGGCCGAAAAGGACCTTTCGGCCCTTTTTGACGTGTCGCGCCCCGTCGTGCGCGAGGCACTGTCGCGCCTGCGCAGCGATGGCATCGTGGTTTCGCGGCATGGTTCGGGAACCTACGTCCAGCATCGGCCCAATCGTGCTTTGTTCGAGGTCGCCCCCGTAGGCAGCATTGCTGGTTTGATGCGCACCTTCGAATTTCGACTGGCTCTGGAGTCCGAGGCGGCAGCTCTTGCCGCTATGCGACGTACGAGCCAGGACGTAACCCTGATCGGAAAAGCATTCAACAAGCTCGAGAAGCTCACCAAGAAGAATGAACTCGGCGTGGAGGCGGATATCGACTTCCATCTGGCGATCGCCGTCGCCGCGAAGAACGATCTCTTCTACAGCGCCATGAAGGTTCTTTCCCCGCAAGTTTCCAAGGGCATTACGACAGCGCGGCGCCTTTCGCTGAATGTCAGCGGCGAGAGATTGCGGCGAGTTCAGCATGAACACGAACAGATCATGATGCACATTCGGGAAAGCAATCCCGAAGGTGCGCGCGACGCAATGCAACTACACCTCCGGAATGCGCGGATCCGTGTGTTGACGGAGAGCGGCGAGCGCTGACGCTGCACCGCCCTCCGTTTTAACGATCTCAATCGGTCTTCTTGGCGAGACCAAGATCAGTCAGTAGTGAAACCAATTCCTTCTGCAGGCGGTCGAGCTCGGCTCGGGTTTCAGCCGCGGTCATGACGTTGTCAGTCCAGATGTTCTTCTCCAACTCCGCTTTCCACTCCGGTGATTTGGTGGCTTGGGCGACGGCTTTGTCCCAGAACGCAATCTGTTCAGGCGTCATGTCCTTCGGACCCCAGAGACCACGCCAGCTGCTGAAGATCACGTCCTGGCCCAATTCCTTCCAAGTCGGAACATCGGCAAGCTTGCCCGGGAGTCGTTCCGGGGAAGATACCGCGAGGATGCGAATCTGCCCTGATTCTGCGTGAGTGGCGAGGTTGCCAGCACTGCCGATCGCCACGTCGACATGGCCGCCCATCAACGCCGTCGCGCTATCGCCGGTCGAGTCAAAGACCGGGGTCTTCAGCTTACGACCATCGATGCCGAGCGAGCGCGCGAGCTGCAGGGCGGGAATGTGATTGAGGCCGCCGATCCCCGTGATGGCGATGCTGACCGATTGAGGATCCTTCTTAAGCGCATCAACCAGATCCTGCGCAGTTTTCAATGGCGAATCCGCCTTAACAGCAAACCCGACATAGTCGCCCACCAGCATGGCGATGGGCGTGAAGTCCGAATACTTGTACTCGCTGGTGCCGACGATGTAGTTGAGCTGGTGGGTGATGGAGGTGACGGCCAGCACGCCGCCGTTGCCGGTCTTCTGCGCCACGTAGGCGAGTGTAACGTTTCCGCCGCCGCCCGGCTTGTTGAGAACAACACTGGGGGCCGAGACCGCCTTCTCCTCAGTGAAGCCGCGCTGGATGACACGCCCGATCGTGTCAGCGGCGCCGCCGGGCGAATTAGGGACCACCAATTCGACCGACGATGGCTCGCCGGCCTGCTGGGCCGCTGCCGGCAGGCTCCAACCACAAATCGCTGCGGTAACGCCAAAAACGGCGCCCCAGATGCCAGATTGCATTCCTTCCTCCCGTTGTACGGCCGACCTTAGATCGCGGCCGATCATTGACGACAGCCGAACAATAGCACTTGTAAGACCACTTGTCATCTACTTGACAACTCTCTTCGGCCACGCCATCTTTCTGGTTCGTTGCAACCTAAGAAACAAAGGGGAGAGAAACCCAGATGAATGCGCCATCGCTCAATATTCGCCCGATCAATGGGCCACTGGGCGCAGAGATCCTGAATATCGACCTGGCCAATGTCGACGACGCTTTGTTCGCCGCCATAAAGCAGGCGTGGCTGGATAATCTGGTGCTGGTGGTGCGGGGCCAAAAGCTCACCGATAACCAGCAGATGGAGTTCAGTCGCCGGTTTGGAGAATTGGACGAGGTTCCAATCGTCGAAGTCGGCCAGAAGCCGCGCGACAACAAATACATCTCGGTTGTTTCCAACGTCGTCGAAAACGGCGTGCCGATTGGCGGCCTGGGGGATGACGAGGTGTTCTGGCATTCAGATACGTCGTATCGCGAACGCCCGCCCTCGGCCAGCGTGCTGCATTGCCACAAAGTCCCGAATTGGGGCGGCGATACAGGTTTTTCGAACATGTATCTGGCACTGGAAACGCTCGATCCCGCCATGCGTGCCCGGATCGACAGCCTCACGGTCAAGAACGATACAACTTACAATGCTGGCGGCAATTTGCGCGCCGGTTACGAGCCAATTACGGATCTGCGCAAGTCGCCGGGCGCCATTCACCCAATCGTCCGGACACATCCGGAAACCGGCCGCAACGCTCTCAATCTCGGACGCCGCCGCAATGCCTATATCCCGGGCCTCGAAATCGAGGACTCGGAGAAGCTGCTTGACCAGCTTTGGGCGCACGCGACTCAAGACTACCTGAGTTGGCATCACAAATGGCAGGTCGGCGATGTAGTCATTTGGGACAACCGGTGCACGATGCACCGTCGCGACAACTTCGACCCGCATTCGCACCGCATCATGCACCGCGCTCAGGCGAAGGAGCCGACACGGCCCTATCACGACGAAAAAGTTGTGACGACGCCGCATCTCCGGGGGCAGATCTGGTTGGCTAATCGTCCGCAGCCCCTGGCCGCGAGCGCCTAAAATTGACGAAAGTGTTGGGAAAGGCCGACTTAATCCATAGTGTTTGATTTTCTGGTAATCGGCGGGGGCATCGTCGGCCTTGCCACCGCAATGGAACTCCTTGCCGCTCGACCTGGCGCCAGCCTTTTGCTGCTGGAGAAGGAGTCGACGGTCGCCCATCATCAGACTGGGCATAACAGCGGCGTCATCCATGCCGGCATCTACTATGCACCGGGCAGCCTGAAGGCCGACCTCTGCCGGCGCGGTGCCGCCGCGACGAAGGCTTTTTGCCTGGAGCACGAGATACCGTTCGAAGTGTGCGGTAAGTTGCTGGTGGCGACTAGCGACCTGGAACTGCAGCGCATGAATGCGCTGACATCGCGCGCTGCGCAGAATGGAATCGACGTCGAACAGCTGGATGCGGCTGCGCTCCGTTCCTTTGAACCAAATATCGCCGGACTTGGCGCCTTGTTCGTCAAATCGACGGGTATCGTCGACTATAGGAAAGTGTGCAACGCAATGCTTGGAGTGATTCGGCAGCGCGGCGGCACAATCAAGTTTTGCTATACCGTCAGTGCCATTCGGGAGGGACCAAACCATGTCGCAGTGGCCGCGGGCGATGAAGTTTGGCTGGGACGAAAGTTGATCGTCTGCGGGGGTTTGCAATCTGATCGGCTGGCACGCCTTGCCGGCCTCAACGTCACCCATCAAATTGTGCCGTTCCGCGGCGAATACTATCGGCTGCCGCCCAACCGGAACGGCATCGTTCGCAGCCTGATCTACCCGATTCCCGATCCCGCCCTGCCGTTTCTTGGAATTCATTTGACCCGGATGATCGACGGTGGCGTAACCGTTGGACCAAACGCAGTTTTGGGGCTCGCACGTGAGGGGTATCGCAAGAGCGAAATCAATCTTGGCGACGTCGCCTCGTTTCTGAAGTTCCCTGGCTTCTGGAAGGTCATCCGACGGCATTGGCGATCGGGTTTGGTGGAATGGTACAACTCGCTCTGCAAGCAAGGTTATCTACGCGAGTGCCGCAAATACTGCCCCGATCTCAAACTTGAAGATCTGCAGCCATATCCAGCCGGCATCCGTGCCCAAGCGGTGACCGCAACTGGCGAGCTTGTACACGATTTCTTGTTCATGACGACCTCGCGCATGCTGCATGTCTGCAACGCGCCCTCGCCGGCGGCGACCTCAGCCATTCCGATAGCTCAGATGATCGTCGAGAAATCTCTTAAGACGTGACGACGAGCGGGCGTCAGTAGATAGCGGGCGCTCCATTGGCCTCCGCTGCAGGCTCCAAAAAGTCGAAATCGCAGCCCTTATCGGCCTGCATGATGTGCTGGTCATATAGCTGGCCAAAGCCACGACTAAAGTGTGGTGCCGGTGCGCGCCACCTTGCGCGGCGGGCCGCCAGCTCCGACGCATCTACCAATAACTCAAGCCTTCTCTCGGGCACGTTCAGCTCGATGATGTCGCCATCTTCAACCAGGGCTAACGGCCCTCCGACATAGGATTCCGGCGCCACGTGCAAGACGCAAGCGCCATAGCTTGTGCCGCTCATGCGGGCATCAGAAATGCGCAACATGTCACGCACGCCCTGCTCCAGCAGTTTCTTTGGAATGGGCAGTTGCCCCCATTCGGGCATACCGGGCGCCCCCCGCGGTCCGGCGTTCTTGAGTACGATCACGCTGTCGGCCGTGACGTTGAGATCCGGGTTATCGATACGCGCCGAAAGGTCTGCATAATTCTCAAACACAACCGCCGGCCCGCGATGAACCATTAGCCTGGCCTCAGCGGCGGCTGGCTTGATCACCGCGCCGTCCGGCGCCAAATTACCGCGAACCACCGCCAGGCTGTCCCGCGGGACTACAGCGGTCTCTCGCGTGCGGATAACGTCATTATTGAAGATACGGGCGCCAGCAATGTCGTCGGATAGAGTCCGGCCGCCGCATGTGCGTTGCGTGGAGTCGAGCAGATCGCCTAGTTGCACCAACAGCGCGCGAAGGCCACCAGCGTAATAGAAATCCTCCATAAGGTACTTTCCGGCAGGCCGCAAATTTGCGAGGACCGGAGTACGTCGTGCCAGCTCGTCAAAGCGATCGAGGGTAAGGTCGATCCCAATGCGACGCGCCATGGCAACTAGGTGCACGATCGAATTGGTCGAGCCGGAAAGAGCCAGAACAGCTGTCACTGCATTGTCGAAGGATGCCGCTGTTAAAAGATCGGACGGCTTCAAATCTTCCCATACCATTTCAACGATGCGCTGGCCCGTTCGACTCGCCATTTGGGCGTGACGTGAATCCGGCGCCGGTATCGACGCGGCACCAGATAGACAGAGCCCCAGCACTTCGATAGCGCTGGTCATGGTCGATGCGGTGCCCATGGTCATGCAATGACCAGGCGATCGCGCAATGCCGGACTCAATCCCCTGCCAATCGTTCTCGGTGATCGTACCGGCGCGAAGCTCCGCCCAATACTTCCAGGTATCGCTGCCCGAACCCAGCGTTACGCCGTTCCAGTCTCCGCGCAACATCGGGCCGCCTGGCATGAAAAGCGTCGGCAAGTTCATCATCAAAGCACCCATGACGAGTGCCGGCGTGGTTTTGTCACATCCCCCCATCAGCACACAGCCGTCCGCCGGATATGAGCGCAGCAGTTCCTCAGTCTCCATCGCGAGAAGGTTGCGATAGAGCATGGTGGTTGGCTTCTGGAACGGCTCTGAGAGGGTAATGGCCGGCATTTCCACGGGAAAGCCACCCGCTTGCCAAATACCGCGCTTTACCTCCTCGACTCGTTGTTTGAAATGGCTGTGACAGGGATTGATGTCACTCCAGGTGTTGATGATCGCAATGACCGGCTTCCCGGCATACTCGCCGGAATTATAGCCCATCTGCATAGTCCTCGACCGATGCCCGAAGGACCGCAGATCCTTGACCCCATACCAGCGATGACTGCGCAACTGCTCCGGCGTCTTACGACGACCTGACTGATCCGACATAACAGCTCCAGGGGGAAGATGGGCGGGTTAAGGACGAGATCGACGCGATCAGCCCCTATCCTTTGCCAGCAATGCCTTTGCGACCGGCGCCACACGCGCGCGCTGTGCGCTATCAAGTCCGGTCAAGAGTGGCAGCATCGGACCCATATCGGCAATGCCGGCGAGGCTCACGGCATCGTGAAGAACGCGGATCGGGCTGATGTCATCGCGACAATCTTCCAGTGGAATATAGGCGCTACGAATGGTCTCGGCCTCGGGATATCGCTTCTCCTGCAGCAACTTTAGGAGCTTCATCGATCCGTGCGGCGCCACGCAGATCGATCCGGAGGTAAAGCTGGTCAGGCCAAAATCGCGCAAATGCACGATAGCCGGCCGCTCGCCGATACCACTCACGACGAGATTACGATCCAGCAGCGCAAGCAGGCTTTTAAGATAGGGATCGTCCGCAGGATCGGTGCGCACCGCTGCATATTTGACCGCGACGACACGTTTCTCTTCGACCAGTTTCGCCAACGTTTCGGGACGGATGTAGTTCTCCGACTTAACATAAATGACGGCCGCCTTACCAAGCTTGTCGGTGAACTGGCGCGCTCCAGTCGCCAGCCCTTCGTCAGTGAAAGGAAAGGTCATTGGCAGCATCATGGCCGTCGGAAAAGGCAGATTGCGGAGGATTGCCGCTTGGACCATGAGGTTTCCATACTCGGGGCCCGCGGACGGTAGCACCTAGGTATCCGGCCCAACCAATTCGGCGATCATTTCCAAGGTCTGCTGATAGGTGCTGACCGGGATATGATAGAAATTGGCGTTGCCGCCATACATCAGGCTGCGCACGCCTCCCGACTCGAGATGACGAATAAGGGCCGCATTAGCTGCACGGTTAAGCGAGAAATCCGCATTGCGCGCCAAGGGTGGAACAGCAATTACAGACCGGGAAAGGTCGGCGTGCGTAACAGGAGTCGTTTTCACAGGATCACCTCTTGTTGGTATGAGCAGCGCGCAAAGCGCTAATGGTTGTTCGTGGCGTGATGGCTTCGGGATCGAGTGTGAGTTCGAGCAGGGCTGCGGAGGGCGCAGCCCAGGCACGATCGAAGGCGGCCGCAAAATCCTCGGTACGCTTCACCCGCTCAGCGTGCATGCCATAAGCTTTGGCGAGGATGGTGAAGTCCGGATTGTCTAGGATGGTGCCATTCACGCGGCCGGGATACTCGCGCTCCTGGTGCATGCGGATTGTGCCGTACATGCCGTTATTGACCACGATGAACAGGATCTTGAGGCCGTACCGGAGAGCGGTTGCCAGCTCCTGTCCATTCATCATGAAACAGCCGTCTCCGGCGAAGCAGACGACAGGACGATTGCGATCCACAATCTTGGCAGCCACCGCCGCCGGCACGCCGTAACCCATTGCTCCGCTGGTCGGTGCGAGCTGGGTGCGCAGACCGGTATAACGGTAGAATCGGTGCACCCACACGGCATAATTGCCAGCACCGTTCGTGATAACAGTATCTGGCGGCAGGCGATCTGCAAGATAAGACATGATCTCGCTCAGATTGAGATCTCCCACTTGCGGCTGCGGTCTCTGCCAAACTTCGTAGTCACGCCGTGCCTCGGCGGTCCAGTCGTGCCAAGCAATTTGGCGCAGCTTCAGTTGCTGAATAGCGGCGGCAAATTCCGGGAGGCCGGCATTTATCAGCAGATCGCCTTGATAGACGCGGCCGAGCTCCTCGGCACCCGGCAGCACGTGCACGAGCTTTTGGCGCGGTCTCGGGATATCCAGCAACGTGTAGTTGCCGGTCTGCAATTCACCCAGGCGGCTGCCGACCGAGATCAAAAGATCGCAATCGCGCACCCGCGCGGCCAGCGCAGGATTCATCCCGGGCGAAAGATCCCCAATGTAGTGGGCGTTCCGATTGTCGAATAAATCCTGCCGACGGAAGGAACTTGCTACAGGCAGATCGAACGCGCTGGCAAAGACTGCGATGTCGTCGCAGCCAGATGCCGTCCAGCCGCTGCCTCCGACCACCATCAAAGGACGTTTGGCCTTTGCGAGCAGCACCTCGAGGGCAGTAATATCGGCAGCACCTGGATGCGCCACAACGCGCGCGTACGGACGCACACCGACCGACGGTGCGGCCGTGCTCGATTGCATATCCTCCGGCAACACGAGGACCACCGGGCCTGGTCGCCCGCTGACCGCAGTATGGAAGGCTCGGCTGACGAACTCGGCTACCCGGTCGGCCCGATCGATCTGGGCCACCCATTTGCTGACAGGGCCGAACATGCGTCGATAATCGATTTCCTGAAAGCCCTCGCGTTCCATCACATCGCTGCCGACTTGCCCGATGAAGACAATCATCGGCGTCGAATCTTGGAAAGCGGTGTGGAGGCCGATAGAAGCATTGCAGGCGCCCGGACCACGGGTGACAAAGCAAACACCGGGCTGCCCAGTCATCTTGCCATAGGCGTCCGCCATGAATGCGGCACCGCCTTCTTGCCGGCAGGTTATGAATTCAATGGCAGCGTTCGTGCCCAGCATCGAATCGAGCACGGCCAGATAGGACTCACCGGGGACGCCGAAGGCATGGGTGACGCCGTGGACGCGAAGGGCGTCGACCAGAAGCTGCGCGCCATGACATTCCTGCGCCTGCCGCAAGCCAATGTCGCCGGCGGGATTGGCACTCATACTTGTCAGGTTCATAAGGGATGCTCCAGCGATGCAAGTTACTTGGTGGGCAGGCGCTCACTGCCTTCGGTCACGTTTGATGCCAGCACTTCGGCCACAGCGGGGTTGCGCTTCAGGCGTTTGAATATGAATGGGCTGACCACTGAAACTGTCGCCATCAGCAGCAGTGCGACACAGATCGGGCTGCTCACGAAGATGGTGGGATCGCCGTCCGAGATGGTGAGGGCGCGACGGCACGATTGTTCCATCATTTCGCCCAATACGACGGCAAGCAGTAGGGGTGGAATTGGAATATCGATCTTGTCGAACGTGTATCCCAGAACGCCGAAGATCAGCATCAGATAGAGATCGACGACCGAGCCGTTCTCGGCGAACGCGCCGATTACGGAGATTGCCAGAATCAACGGATACAGCAGGCCATTGGGTAGGTAGAGGAGCCGTGTAAAGAGCGCGATAAGCGGCAGGTTCAGGATCAGCAGCATGACATTGCCGACATACATGCTGTCGACCAGTCCCCACACGAGATCGGGCCGCTCCTGAAACAGCATCGGTCCTGGTTGGAGCCCAAACATAATAAAGGCACCGAGGAGGATCGCCGTCGTACTGCCGCCGGGAATGCCCAACGTCAGCAGCGGCACCATGGCGCCCGCCGTATCGGCGTTGTTGGCGGCTTCGGGGCCGGCCACACCCTCAATGGCGCCACGGCCGAACGACTCAGGCTTCTTCGACAGACGCCGTTCGGTCACGTAGGACATGATCGCCGAAATCGTGCCGCCGGCACCTGGCAACACGCCGATCAGGAAACCGATGATGCTTCCGCGCCAGATTGGACCCACAGAGCGGCGCCATTCCTCGCGCGTCAGCCACAGGGAGCCGGTAATGCGCATGGCATGGGCCGCATCACCGCGATAGATCGATTCGAGGCCGCGGAACACTTGGGCGACCGCAAACATACCGACCGAAATGGTGATGAAGCTAATGCCGTCCTGCAATTCGACAACGCCCATGACATAGCGCTGTTGTCCACTTTGCAGATCGATACCAACTGTCGAGATCATGAGACCGATTGCGGTGGCGATGAGGCCCTTGCCAAGTGACTTTCCCGCCAACGATGCGACGCAGGTCATCGCGAACAGCATCAGCGTGAAGTATTCCGCCGGTCCGAAGCGAAGTGCAGTGGACGCGAGCGGAATCGCAAACGCAGTCAGCGCGATGACGCCAACGGTGCCTGCGATGAAGGAGCCAATTGCGGACACCGCGAGCGCCGCACCAGCTCGGCCATTGCGGGCCATTTCATAACCATCAAGCGAGGTCATGACCGAGGTCGCTTCCCCGGGGGTCCTGATCAGGACTGCGGCCGTGGAACCGCCGTACTTGGATCCGTAAAATATACCACTGACCATAATCAGGGCTGAGGTCGGGTCCATGCCGAAGGTAATTGGTAGCAAGAGCGCAATGCCCGCTGCTGAGCCAATACCGGGCAGCACGCCGATGATCGTGCCGAGCAGCACACCGACGAACGTGAAAAGCAGGTTATGGGGCTGCAGGCAGACCGCAAAACCTTCCAGGATGTAGCCGATCGTGTCCATCGCGGTACCTAGAAGGGCAGAATGCCAGCGGGCAAGCTGACATGTAGGAAGTTGTGAAACACGACGTAGGTAACGATCGGCAGCAGAAGCGAGACCGCACTATTCACGAACCATTTGCGTGGGTGGAAATAGAAGGTGAGACCCGCCAGAAAAGCGATGCTGGAGAGAACGTACCCAAGGCGGTCAAATGCGAAGATGTAGAGCAGCCCCCAGGCACACACAGCGCCAATCATCCAATGGACCTGCCGGGTCCTTTGCCGTTCCTCCGGAGTTGGAGGTGAGTCGACTGGGGCGTTGACTTCTTGATGTTTCGCCTGGCGCGACAACTCGAACGCCAGGGTTGCCGCGCCGATTACAAAGAGCGCGCCGATGAGGTATGGAAACATTCGTGGTCCAATCGGATCACCGAACGCCAACAGCTCAATCTGGCCGGTCTGGTAAAAATAAGCCGCAGCGAAAGCAATCGTGACCGCCACGATGATTCTGTCGACTTTCATTTGGTACCTCCCATGGGCCCGCCAAACTAGCGGGTGGCCTGCGTTGACCTATCTTGTTTTTTTTGAAGTTGTAAGACATGTTGACAAGATACGGGAGTCACCCCGCGACTGCAACAGCAAATTGGCAATGGCCTCAGGAAGGGCGCAATGATTAACGTTTTGGTGCTCCACGGCCTCGGCATGAATATGCGGGGGAAGGTGAAGCGAGAGATATTCGGTTCCATGACCTTGGCTGAATATGACGCCCAGATCTCGGCTGCCGCGCAGGAACTCGGGTTAGAAGCCGAGATTTTCCAGTCGAACCTCGAAGGCGATATTGTCAACAAGCTCTATAGTGCTGCCGAGCGGAGCTTCAGCGGCGCGGTCATCAATCCCGCTGGTTTCTCGATAGGTTATCGCGGTTTGACAGTTGCGATTGACCAGGTCGGTTTTCCGGTGGTGGAGGTCCACGTATCCAACCCGGCCAATCGCGGGATCCAGTCCGACTTAAGCAAAGTATGCCGAGCCACCGTTACCGGCTTCGGCGTCAGCGGATACAAGCTGGCACTGGTCGGGCTAAGGGAAATTCTTTCGCAGCGTCCGTAACGGTCAGGCCGTACCGATGACACCAGAATCCGATGGAAGTTCAACGCCCGCTGATGGGCGCAGATGGGATCTTTGGTTCCGTTTGATCCTGGTGCAGAGCTTTCTGCTGCACGCGCTCACCGTCATACTGAGAGTCGCCATATCCTACCGCACACTTGAAGTCGGCCTCGATGCCTGGTGGGTTGGCATCATCGGGGGCGCATTTGGCGCTCTCCCTGCCATTATGGGCATCCATCTCGGCGTCATAATCGATAGGATTGGCGAAGGTCGTCCTTTGCTGACGGGAGCCACGATCGTCCTCATCGGCGCTTCCGGCATCTGGTTTTACGGCGATAATCTGCCAGTTCTTGTGGCATGCAGCGTTGCCCTTGGGCTGGGACAGTTCACCTGCATTGCAACCCAACATGCGGTTGTCGCCCGGTGCATCGACCCGAAGAGGAGGGACAGTGCATTCGGAATTTTCACCGTGGTCATCTCGCTTGCCCAGGCGCTGAGTCCAGGCCTCCTGGCCTTATTCGATCGCGATTCTGCCCTGCCCGACACGCAAGGCATTTTTCTGCTTGGGCTCGGAACAGCGGCCCTTCTCGTACTGGCCACCGCGCTAACCAAACTACCGGAACATCTACCCGTCGCAGAACGCAAGGGACTGCTGCGGGCCATGCAAGCGCTCGTCAGGGTAAAAGGCTTCAGTCTGTCCCTGTTGGCCGCCCTTGTGGTGGTGGCGGGCATTGACCTCCTGGTGATCTACCTCCCGCTATACGGCGCCGAGAACGGAATCTCGGCCACGGTCATCGGATACCTTCTGGCCGTCCGCGCTGGGGCGTCAATCGCGTCCCGGTTGATGTTCAGCTGGCTGATACGTCTGCTCGGCCGCGGCGGGTTGTTGGCACTCTCCATGCTGTTGGCAGGGTTCGGGATAGCTCTGTTGCCGTTCACCACTGATATTTCCCTCCTGACCCTGGAACTCATCGCGACGGGGCTTGGCCTGGGCATTGGCTCGCCCTTGACCCTCGCCTGGATTGCCGAGACGTCGCCGGTCGGAATGCGCGGAATGGCACTTTCGTTTCGACTAGCCGCCAATCGCGTCGGGCAGGCGGCGTTGCCAATTGCCGCCAGTGCCCTCGTCGTAGGCGTCGGGGCCAGCGGCGTGTTCTGGGCGATGGCAGGGATCCTCAGCGTCTCGGCCCTCTTATGCTATCGCCACTTCGCCCTTGAGCGTGGCTCCGAATAGCGAACGCGAAAGTGCGCTTATAGGCCGTGAGTCCGTCAAACGGGGTATTGGCGGGGAGGCGCAAGGGCGTTTTGCCGACTGGCGATCATTGGATGCCGCCTAATAATAACGCGGTACCACGAAATGGACGCGGGGCTCGACTCCCAACACACTGGGGGCCGCCAAAACCAGCTGGAACGGAAGTGTGCGCCTATGGGCATGACTATCATGGAGAAGATCTTGGCGCGCGCCAGCGGCCGTGAGACCACGTCTCCGGGCGATATCGTTGTCGTCGGCGTCGACACCGTTGTGCTCTATGATGGCAATTTCTTCCCCGCCTATTGGCGGGAGATCAAGAGCGTCGCAAATCCCGAAAATGTGGTGGTCGTCTACGATCACCGCGCGCCCGCGCCAGATCAGTTCTGTGCTCGCGCCCATTCGGTCGGCCGCGCATTTGTCGAACAGTTTGGCATTAAGCGGTTCCATGACATCGGATACGACCAGGGTATCGCGCATGTCATCGTGGCGGAGCGCGCCTATGCCCTGCCTGGCACTGTTCTTGTCTGCTCTGACTCGCACGCCGGCAGCGCGGGGGCGCTCAACTGCGCGGCGAGAGGCACCGGGGGGCCAGATGTGATCTATGCCCTCACGAAAGGGACTACTTGGTATCGCGTATGCGAAACCATCCGTTATGACCTGGTGGGCCAGTTGCGGTATGGCATCACGCCCAAGGACCTGTTTCTACATATCGCCGGCACCTTTGGAAACCACGCCAATTACAATGTGGAATTCGGTGGACGCGCGCTTGCTTCGCTAAGCATCGATGAGCGACGGACGCTTGCCACGATGGGTACCGAGCTCAACGCCGAATTCACCATTTTCGAAGCCGACGGCATCCTCGACAGATATGTGCGTGCCCGCTCCGATCGCCCATACCAGACCTACAATCCAGATCCCGACGCTGTCTATGCGGAACGCCGCCAGCTTGACCTCGACACGATCGAGCCGCTGGTAGCGCTACCGGATCGCGTCATCAACAATTCAGCAAAGATCAGCCAGGTTGCCGGCGTTCCAATCCAGCAGGCCTTCATTGGGTCCTGTGCGAACGGAAACCTCTACGATCTTCAGATCGCTTCGGAGGTTGTTGAAGGCCGACGCGTCGCGCCGGGTGTCCGATTCCTGGTCACCCCCGGATCGCAGGAAGTCTATCGTGATGCATTGAAAGCCGGCTACATCGAGAAACTGATGGCGGCGGGTGCAGTCGTCACCAATGCGACGTGCGGCGCGTGCCAGGGCGGACATATGGGAGTCGTCGGTCCCAACGAAGTGTGCATTACGGCGAGCACACGAAACTTCAAAGGCCGCATGGGTGATCCGAGCGCCTCGGTCTACATGGCGTCTCCCGCGACGGTGGCCGCCTCAGCTTTGACCGGACGCGTCACTCATCCCGGTGAATTCCTCTCTATGGAGCGCGCGGGATGATCACCGGAAAAACCTGGAAGTTTCCCGACGACATCAATACCGACCTAATCCTGCCGGCGCCTTTCATGTACTTACCAAAGGAACAACAGGCCCGGCACGTGTTCGAAGCCAACCGTCCCGGCTGGGTGGATCTGGTAAAGCGTGGTGACGTCATCGTCGGGGGCCGCAATTTTGGAACGGGCTCGAGCCGCCCCGCCCCGCTCGCACTCAATGCCCTCGGAGTAGGTTGCCTCATCGCCGATTCCATCAACCCCTTGTTCTTCCGGAATTGCGTCAGCTTCGGCCTGCCCGCTCTGGAATGTGCAGGCATCAGTGCCGCATTCGAAGAAGGCGACGTCGCCGAGATCGCGCTGGAGAAAGCGACGGTCCGCAACCTGCGAACTGGGGAGACCTTAGACGGCGTCCCGATCCCTGAAGCTCTTCTTAAGTTGATGATGGGTGGCGGGATATTCCCTCTGCTCGAATCGGAGGGTCTGATCGGGCCCGGTTCCGATTCTAAGAGCGCGTAAAATAAGAACTGGAGTCTTTGAATGTCTGTGTACGATGTAATCGTGGTTGGCGCCGGCAATGCTGCCTATTGCGCGGCGCTTTCCGCGCAGGAGAGTGGTGCGCGCGTGCTGATGCTGGAAACCGCGCCTCAGGACGAACATGGCGGCAATAGCCGCTTCGCATCAGGTGTCTTGCGCTTCGCCTTCCGCGGCATCGAGGATGTTCGTCGCCTGATTCCAGAAATCTCCGAAAGCGAGATGTCGACCTTCGACTTCGGCACTTACACAGAGGAACAATATCTGGACGATATGGGCCGGGTGACTGACTACCGCACCGATCCGGACCTAACAGAGACGTTCGTGCGCGGCAGCTATGACACACTGCAATGGATGCAGTCGAAGGGCGTGCGCTACACTCCCCTCTATCGGCAGGCCTTCAAGATCGATGGCCGTATGAAGTACTGGGGTGGGCTTGCGCTGGAGAGTTGGGGTGGCGGCGCAGGCTTGGTCGAACTTGAGAACAAGGCCGCTGTGTCTAAGGGCATACCCATCCGATACGCCACGCGCGCGATGGAACTAATCCAGGAAAACGGACGGGTGACTGGCGTGGTGGTGAAGCATGCCGGTCGCGACGAAGAGATCAAGGCCGGTGCGGTCATATTGGCGTGCGGTGGTTTCTCGTCCAACGTGGAGTGGCGGACACGATATCTCGGTCCAGGCTGGGATCTGGCGAAGGTCCGGGGCACCAAATTCAACAACGGCGATGGAATACGCATGGCGATGGATGTGGGCGCGCGCCCCTGCGGCCACTGGTCCGGTTGCCACGCGGTTGGATGGGATCGGAATGCGCCGGAATTTGGGGACCTAGAGGTCGGCGAAAACTTCCAGAAGCACTCCTATCCGTTCGGAATCATGGTGAATGCGCACGGAAAGCGCTTCCTCGACGAGGGCGCGGACTTCCGCAACTACACCTATGCGAAATATGGCAAGGTCGTCCTCGAGCAACCGAACCAATTCGCTTGGCAGATCTTCGACGCTAAGACCATCCCCATCCTGCGCGACGAGTACAAGATTAGGCGCGTGACGAAGGTCACCGCTGACAGCATTGAAGAACTGGCGCGTAAGCTCGAAGGCGTCAATGCGTCCACATTCCTTGAAGAAGTGAAGCGGTACAACGCAGCTGTGCGTATCGACATACCATACAACCCGAGCATCAAAGATGGCCGATGCACGGAGGGGCTCGAAGTGCCCAAGTCGAACTGGGCAAACAGAATCGACCAAGGCCCCTTCGAAGCGTATGCAATCACTTGCGGGGTGACCTTCACTTTCGGAGGAATCAAGATCAATACTGATGCGCAGGTTATGGCGTTCGACGACCAGCCGATCCCTGGTCTCTACTGCGCCGGCGAGATGGTCGGCGGCCTGTTTTACTTCAACTATGCTGGCGGCACTGGCCTCGTGTCAGGCGCTGTCTATGGCCGGATCGCCGGCCGAAACGCCGCCCAGTATGCAACCAAGTAGCGGTGGCGCGTGCCGAACGAGGAAGCGGTTCCACAGTAGGCCTCTCGATCAAGAAATAAGGTAGTCTCGATCACCGAGGGGCCCAAGATGCAGATGCGTTGGGCACAATTCTGCTATCGAAGGTCCCTGGAGGCGGCGAAGTCATGGACTTCGCCGCGCTTTTGACATGAAATTGGCCACGCCTGCAGCCGGCAAGTTCTGGATCGGGGAGAACATGGAATTAAGGCACCTGCGCTATTTCATCGCCGTCGCCGAAGAATTGCATTTCGCGCGGGCTGCAGAGCGACTGAACATAACACCTCCCTCCTTGACCCAGCAGATTCAGTCTCTGGAAAGGGAGATTGGCGTACGGCTTCTGAGTCGGACCAAACGCTCGGTCGACTTGACTGATGCCGGCTGCCGCTTTCTCGAGGAAGCGCGCAAGACTGTGCAACAGGCTGAGCACACCGAGCTCGTTGGCCGCCAAGCGGCGCGCGGCGACTTAGGAAGAATGGAGATCGCGTTTATGACTTCCGCAGGCTGTAGCGGGATCGTGTCTAACGGCCTGGCCAAGTATCATGCTGAGCACCCCCTGGTGGACCTTCGACTGCACTGGCTGGATACGCCCCATCAATTGACCGCATTGGCGGAGGGCCGCATCGATGTCGGTTTCCTCCGTACGCCTGATCGGTATCCGCTCGGTCTCACTGGAATTCCGGTGTTCAGTCAGCCGGTCTTGCTCGCACTGCCTGAGAAGCATCGCCTAGCGTCCGTTAAGAAACTGGAGTGTCGCGATCTCGCCGACGAACCCTTTATAGCTCCCACCGTCGAGGCTGAGCTCGCGTTCGTGGGCTATGTGACGGCGGTCGCCGAACAGGGCGGCTTCACGCCCCGAATTGCCAATCGAGCGACCGATTATCTAACAATTGTGACGATGGTCAGCGCGGGAATCGGACTTGCGGCGGTACCCGCCTCGTTTGCGCGGATTCAGATGCCGGGCGTAACTTATCGCGCGATCAACCTGCAGAAAGAGGCTCGGATAGCCCTCGCCTATCGGCGTAGTGAGCGGGCGCCGGCAGTGAAGAACTTCGTCGCCAGCATCAGATCGCTTGTGTCGAAGGCGACCTAGTCGCCCGCTCTTTCGCACTCGCTTCCGAAGTAGCGAATAGTCCGCCTTCCCGAATCTGCGCTAGCTCCGCCTGTGTGTCGATCCGACACGTCAGCGGCACTGTGGAGGTGCTGCCGTCCCCCTGCGTCAGGACCAGCCGCACGGTTCCTAGAGGACCATTGAGGCCGGCCAACCCTTCGATGGCGATACTTGTGTCAGCCTTAACTCCAAGAGAGGCCACTGTGACGCCCTCGGGCAGCTGGCAAGGAACGACTCCGACACCGACCAAATTGCCTCTATGGATCCGCTCGAAACTTTCGGCCACGACTGCCTTTACGCCCATTAAGAGCGTGCCTTTCGCGGCCCAATCGCGGGCGGAGCCGGTACCGTACTCGCGGCCAGCGAAGACGACCGTTGGAACCCCAGCGGCGCGATACGCATCAGCGGCCTCAACAATGTTGATCACCGAACCGTCTGGCCCAGATGTGTACCCGCCCGCTTTTCCGTTGGCGAGATCGTTGCGGAGCTTGGGATTGGAGAAGGTGCCGCGCCAGAGAACCTCGTGGTTGCCGCGGCGTTCCGCATAGCTCGACCACTCTTCTGGCTCTACCCCATGCTGCTCGAGGTAACGTGCTGCCGCAGAGTCAGACAGGATGCGCCCAAACGGCGAAATGTGGTCGGTCGTAATGTTGTCGCCGAGTACCGCAAGTGGTCGGGCTCCCGCTAAGTCGGAAAGCCCAGCGCCGCCAGACGTGAAGAACGGTGGCCTTTGCACGAATGTGGAGTCCGGATCCCAAGAGAACTGATCGCCCGACAGCGGCGCGAGCTGCTGCCAGCCCGATTGCACAAGCTCGACGGGATCATAGGCCCGTTGGTAAGTGCCTGCGGTAACGAAGCGACGCACATATTCATTGATCTCGTCGTCTGACGGCCAGATGTCGGCGAGCCGGATGGGCTGGCCAACGCTGTTGAAACCTAGGGGATCCGTCGTTAGATCGACGAGGATCGATCCCGCCAAAGCGTATGCAATAACCAGAGCCGGTGCCGCCAAATAGCAGGCGCTGATGTCCGGATGTGTTCGGCCCTCAAAATTGCGATTGGCGGAGAGCACAGCACAAACGCTCAACGCACGCCCTCGGACTTGGGCACTTAGATCAGCTGCAAGGTCACCGGAGTTTCCTGCGCAAGTCATGCACCCGTAGCCGATGGTGTTGAAACCTAGATTATCGAGCGAATCCTGAAGACCGCTGTCCTGAAGATATTGGCCCACCGCACGTGAACCGGGAGAGAGGGAGGTCTTCACCCATGCCTTTGGCTTCAACCCGGCAGCGCGCGCGTTCCGAGCCAGCAGTCCGGCCGCCAGCATCTGGTGCGGGTTTGAAGTGTGTGTGCAGCTGGTGATCGCAGCAATCAGGACGTCGCCGTCCTGTATATTCCCGGTTTTTTGATCGTCGTCGCTGGCGGATGCGAGGGGGAATGCCGCCCTGAACGACTGCGGCGCCTCTGGTAAAGGCACCGTCTGTTGCGGCCGTTTGGGGCCGGCCAGAACCGGTACAATCTCCGACAGATCGATAACCAGCTCATCGCTGAAGGATGGCACCAGGCCATCGTCTCGCCAGGTGCCCAACGCCTTTGCGTGGGCGAGAATATCATTGACCTGCTGTTCCGCGCGGCCGGTCTCCCGGTAGAAACGTATCGTTTCTGGATCGATCGGAAACATCCCGCAAGTTGCACCATACTCGGGCGCCATGTTTGCAATGGCGGCGCGGTCTCCCATACTCAGCTGATCCAGCCCATCGCCATGAAACTCGACGATCTTACCAACGACACCATGGCGTCGCAGCGCCTGCACAATGAACAGGACAATATCGGCCGCTGAGATCATTGGAGCCCTGCGACCAACAAGACGGCATCCGGTGACCGGCGGCAGGCCTAGAACCAGTGCCTCGCCCATTGCGACCGCCTCGGCCTCAATGCCGCCAACGCCCCAGCCCAAGACACCCAGAGCGTTGATCATCGTGGTGTGGCTGTCGGTGCCGATCACCGTGTCGGCGAGCAGGAGCTCCTTGCCAGTCGAGCCGCCAACGATTCCGGTGGCGAGGAACTCCATATTTACCTGATGGCAGATACCGCTTCCCGGGGGGATGATGCGCAGATTCGCAAGGGCGCCTTCGGCCCATTTCAGGAACTGGTAACGTTCCTTGTTGCGGACGAACTCCCGCCGCATGTTTTCGGCCATTGCATCCGGCGTTCCAACGATATCCGCGGCAACTGAATGATCGATAACCAAATCGATTGGGACCGCCGAATCGACGCGCGATGGATCTCCGCCTGCGGCCGCGATCTTGTCCCGCAGAGCGGCAAGATCGACCAGCATCGCAATACCGGCGGTATCGTGCGAAAGAATGCGCGCGGGGCGAAACGGAACTTCGTGCGCGATGCCGTCTAACCAGTCCTTAAAGGCGGAAGCGTAGTCGGATGCCTTTCGCTCATGGACGAGGACATTCTCCAACAGAATGCGATGGGAACGGGGTAACCGTCGCAAATCAAAACCGGCAGCACGCGCCGTAGCCTCGACATCGATGATGGACACGCCAGGTCGCAACGGGCGTCGCGGTGCGGATGCGTGCTCCGCAGCCATCACACCGTTGCGCACTTCCGCAGTCACGGCGCCGTCCGTTCTGCGACAATCGGATTGCGCAGGACGCCAATGCCGCTGATTTCGGCTTCAACCACATCGCCAGGAACCATGTCGCGTGTTGGCGAATTGGCACCCATCCAAATGACGTCACCCGGATAGAGTGTTAGATAGCGCGACATTTCGCTGATATAGCGGGCAACGCCGAATATCATGTCGTTGGTTGGGAACTCTGCGACCAGTGCGCCGTTCAGGCGCACACGAGTGGTCAGCTCCTGCAGTCTGATATCCGTCTCAATCCAAGGCCCCATTGGCTTGAATGTGTCGCTGTTCTTGGCGCGCCACAGCGTCTTGTCGGTGGCCTGCCAGCTGCGCTCACTCACGTCGTTGCCGATGGTGTAGCCGAAGACACAACCCAGTGCGTCCGCTTCAGAGAGATGCTTGGCCTGCTTGCCAATCACCACAACCAGTTCGGCTTCGTACTGCACGCGCCCCGAGGAACCCTGCGGCACCACGATTGCCTCTCCGTCGCCGATCAACGCATTGATGGCGCGATACCCAATATCGGGCTTGGTTGGGGGCTTTGCCTTTGCTCCGAGAGCGCCTTCCATCTCTTTGGAATGCCCGACATAGTTCAGGCCCGCAGCGTAGAAAGTCGGCGGAATTACCGGGGGCAGCAGACGCACTTCCGAACGATCAATGCCGCGAGCTAGGCGACGGAAATCACCGAAGGGCGATCCTTCGATGGGAATGATGGTTTCATCCTCGAGAATGCCGGATCCAACGGTCTCGCCGCGCAGGTATCGCACCCACCGCATAATTCCGCCCTCGCTCCAAGATCTAAAAAGCGAACCGGCTCATGCCGCCGTCGACCGGAATAACGGTACCGGTGATGTAACCCGCCAATGGCGAGCACAGGAAGACGGCAAGATCCGCAAGTTCCTCGGGCTGCCCGAAGCGCCCCATGGGAATTTCTGCAGCCGCAAATGCTTGGCGGCTCGCTTCATCAGGATATTTGCGGTCCTGTTGCTCGCTTCGAATGCGCCCGGGCTGCAGGCAATTTGTTGTGATTCCATGCTTGGCGAACTCGCGAGAGTACCCTTTGGACCACGCGTGAACAGCGGCCTTCGCCGTTGAAGCGGCGTTGAAGGCCGGCGGTTCGGACGTTCCAGTGACATTGATGATTCGGCCGAAGCGACGTTTCGCCATTGCCGGTGTCATCGCATGCGTCAGTTCGCGCAACCGGGTGAAGTTAAGTGTCATGCCTTCACCCCACTGCTGCGAGCTGGCCTCGAATGGCAGTGGACGGGAACCACCTGCGGCATTGACCAAGATGTCTATCTTGCCGACTTCGCGTAGGACTGACTCAGCAAGGCGCTCGCCTGAGCCTTCAGGGTAGAGATCGTACGCAAAAACACTCGGCCGCTTTCCGCCGTCCGCGGCGATCTCATCGGCGAGCCGCTCCAGCAAGTCCGTTCGTCTTGCCGCGACCGCCACCTGAGCTCCCTCAGAAGCGAGCCTCCGCGCAATCGCACGCCCTATTCCCTGACTGGCGCCCGTGACGAGTGCCATATGCTCTGTTAGCTTCAAGTCCATGGCCCACTGGTATAAAGATGTAAGACAACTTGTCAAGTGGTGAGGAAGATTTGAAAGACGCGAGTTTGACCAATCTGCTGCAACGGAACCGCGCCTGGGCCGAGGCGATGACCGATCGCGACCCGGAATTCTTCAGCCGGCTGGTGGCACAGCAGGCGCCGGAATATCTGTGGATCGGCTGCTCCGATGCGCGAGTGCCCGCCAATGAACTGATGGGCATGGCGCCCGGCGAGCTGTTCGTCCATCGCAATCTCGCTAACCTAGTCCACAACATCGACATCAACCTGGTGTCGGTTCTGGAATTTTGAGTCCATGTCTTGAAGGTCCGCCACATCATCGTCTGTGGCCACTATGGCTGCGGCGGCGTGCGCGCGGCAATGGACCGCCAGGAATTCGGTCTGATCGACAACTGGCTGCGCAAGATCAAGGACGTCTATTCCGCCAACAAGGACGCGGTCGACAGCGAGACTGATCCCGAGAAGCGGCTCAACCTGCTCGACGCGGGCAACCTTGTACTGGTGGTGACCACCAAAGCCCACCACGCTCTCTTTCACCACCCGATGCCGCTGCCGGATGACCTGGTCATCGAGTTCATCGACGCGACCGCAGCCGCGCTCTCGACACTCGAGACCCTCAACCGCCACGACTTGCTTGGATTCGTGGAAGTGCTCGTCATGGCGAAGGACGCTCCCAACGTCTGTCCGTTGCCGCACCGATATCGGGATCCCGAGAGCGACTACGAGGCTCGTCTGTGCAACGCCGCCGAACGGGCACAGGACAGGCTGGCTGAGCAGCTGAATGGCTTTGTCCGTCGCTTCACGGCGCTGCGCAATGACGTCCTGCGCGCGGGCATGGCACCCGTGGTCCGGACGCTGTCAGTGCAAGGTGCCGTAGCCGACACGCTCCACCTGACGCCCGCTGGCTCGTCTCACTGTCAAGAGCTTGCGCTTCCGGCGAAATTCGCGCGGATTTTCCGGCACCTGCGCCACGCATTGACGGCAGACACCGCGCTCGTGTCCCGGCTCGCCGACGCGGCGCGCCGGCAGTCCCTCGAACCCATGGATATCCAGGTATTCCATGCCTATGCCGATCCCCACCGCGCGGCCAGGTTCGCACCTGGTCGGTATCGCACCCATGACATCGACTGGAGTTCCGAGTATCCGTCGGATGTTCCTGCTGCGGAGGTCCCTGCGGCCCACGATGCGTTCTATGCTGCCTTTGACCAGGCGCTTCTGACGCGCTGGCATCCCGTCATCCGTGCCGGACTCGGACTGTACGAGTGTCTTCGCATCTCGGCGCACGTCGAGGAGCGACGCCGGATTGCAGACCTCGTGTGCACGATGCTGATGGACGAGATGGGACTGGCCTTTGCGCCCATCATGCTCGCCCTGCACCGTCATCGTCACGGTCTCGACAACCTGCTCGACGGCACGCTGCGGATGGGCTCTCCGGACCTGCTGCTCGACCATATGGTGACTGTCGCCGAGGATGCGATCGTGGCAGGGCGGCTCATGCTCGAGCGGCTGCGCCCGGAATATCAGCGTCTGCTTGCAGCATTGGTGGCGGGCGGATTCGAACCCGAGGCTGCGAATTTCATGGTCGTCGATCTGCTGTCGAATGTCATGGTGCGGGTGCCGCAGCCCGGCGATGTGGTGTCGCCAGGCTCGCGACGCATGGATCGCATGGGAGTGCATCTGCACGCCCTGGGAATGATCGACAGGGTGGATTTCGACAGCAGGGATTGGTGGTCTTCGCCCGTCGTCCGCAAGGTCGCATCCAGCTGGCCGTGACTAGCAAGCAGTCGCCCGCGTCGCCTGCAGCCAAGCCGTCGACGGAGACGCCCGTCACGGCGTGGCCGCACGCGGGCCCGTCATCTGCTCGATCTTGGTACGCCATTCCTCCAGTGTCGCGCTGATATCGAGGAGATCGTGGGCGTTGGGATACCACCCGACCTCGCCTGGAAGTGTCCGATCGGCGCGAATCGCATCGTGGCAGGCCATCAGCTGATCGATGGCGGTCAGCGCCGGCTGCCGCATGGAACCATCGGCGACGCCGCAGCTCACCGGGCAGTCCGAGAGCGCGAGGCAAGCATCGTGGTTGTCGCTCTGGTCGTCGAGGAAAGCAATGCAGCTCGTTCCCAGCGGGGACCGGGAATAGGCCCAGTGGAGTCCAAACGGCCTGATGATGCCCCTCCGGAAGTCGCCCATGTCTATCAGCTTCGACAGCCAGGCCGGGACTTCGAGGCGTGGTACCCGGCTTGCCACCCGGAAAAGGTGCGCGTCGGTGGCGGGGTCGACGTTGGTGCGCTATTCCCAGGAATGGTCGCGATGGACCGCCAAGGTAGGGAGCGGCAGGGCTTGGCGGCGCTGAGGTGGGCCAGGAAGCAGGCCGATCTCAAGATGGCCTACTCGGTGGAATAACGGGCTTGCTTGGCGCCTCTACCCGCGGCGTTCGATCGACACGATGCTCATTGCCACCTCATAAGAGCAGCCGGCTTTCATAACTTTTTTACCAAGTCTTAGTCGTTTCCGCTGACGGACAGATAGATGAAATAGATCCCACCCAACATCACCAACGCCTCGACGAACAGCGTATGGATCCGCACCGGCGTGTGGCGCACGACCCAGTAGCCGCTGTAGGTTCCAGGCAGCGTGCAGAGCCCGATGCCGGCTCCGACCAGGATCACTTGCCAGTCGAGGATCGATGTGCCGGCAAAGACAGCGGTTCGGGTCACGTTCATCGTGAACGCGACAGCGGCGATCATGGCAACCAACCGTTCGCCGACCAATCCGGCTCCGAGATAGAATGGAATGAGCAGGATGCCGCCGCCGATTGTGCTGCCGGATAAGAGGCCGAATACGACGCCCATCGTCATGAAGCCGTTGCGGCCAGGCTCCAGCTTCCTGGATTCAAGAAGCCGGCGCAGCAGAACAGTCAAGATCAAGAGCGCGCCCATGAACCCGGAGATCGCCCGCGCCGGCAGATAGCCATAGACGAAAGCTCCGAGCGCGATCGACGGAAGACCGGTAATCATGACTTGCCGATAGAGGTTCCAGTTCACGACCCGTCGGAACGCCCACAGCCTGGAACACGAACTGATCAGAAGCACAACGGTCATGACAGGCACGATCATCTCGATGCCGATGATCGGCGCGATCAAGATCGAAAGAACGATCCCGCCGGCAAACCCGCTCACAGTGTGCAGGATTGCGGTGGAAAAGGCGGCCGCCATCAGCAGAAGTATTTGCAGCAGCGAGAGATCTGGCATTCGGGCCGCGTACCTCTTGCGTGATGAGACGTCTGTTCAAGAGCGGACGCGACCCGCAGGTCTATGTCGAGCGAACCGACCGCAACCGCCGCATCAGTGTCATTGCCCAAGGGCCAAGCAGGGAAACGACCGCAAGCAGAAGGAAGGTCGCGCAGATGGGATGATCGAAGAAAATCGAAACGTCTCCATCCGATACGATCAAGGACTGGCGGAACGATCGCTCCAGCATCGGTCCAAGCACCAACCCAAGAACCACGGGCGCCAGCGGAAAATCCCGGCTGCGCATGTAAAGGCCGATCGCGCCGAACACCGGCAGGAGGAGAACATCGACCGGACTGTATTTGATGCCGTAGACGCCAATCACCGAGATCACCATCACGATCGGCAGGAGGAACCTGGCCGGCACATCAAGCACCTTCACCCACAGCGGAATCATGGGGAAATTGATGATCAGAAGCATGATGTTGCCCATATACATGCTCGCAACCAGCCCCCAGAACACATCCGGATGCTTCTCGATCATTCCGGGACCCGGCGTAACGCCTCCGATCAAGAGCGCCGCCAGCATCAGAGCGGTTGAGGACGAGCCTGGAATTCCGAGCGTCAACAAGGGAACCAGAGATCCACCGCTCGCTCCGTTATTGGCGCTTTCCGGCGCCGCGACGCCGCGGATATCTCCAGTGCCATATCGTTCGGGATGATGTGCCACCTTCTTTTCGAGGTTATAGGAAAGAATCGAGGCGATGGTCGCTCCGGCGCCGGGAAGGCACCCGACCGCAAAACCAACTAGGCTCCCGCGCACGATCGACCAGCCGCTATATGTAAGTTCCCTCCAAGAGATCCAGACCCGCCCGAGTGGCAAGCGGCTGAGCGGCGGAGCATCCTTCTTCATCAGGTTACGGACGGTATCCAGTACCTCAGGCACGGCAAAGAGGCCGACCGCCACCACGGCAAATTCAATCCCATCAGCCAACCACAAGTTTCCACCAGTGAAGCGATCATATCCGGTGATCGGATCGATCCCGACTGTCGAAAGGCCAAGACCGAACATCAGGCTCAACAGTCCCTTGATCAATGAGCGCCCCGTCAGGGCGACGACGGTGGACAATCCGAATATCAACAGACCGCTATATTCCGGCGGCCCGAACTTCAGCGCCCATCCCGTAATGATGGGTGCGAATAGCATCAGCAAGACGATGGCAGTCGTCCCCGCAACGAACGACCCCACCGCCGAGACTGCCAGCGCCGGACCGGCAAGCCCCTTCTTCGCCATCTTGTGGCCGTCGATCGCGGTTACGACCGACGCCGATTCACCCGGGATATTGAGAAGAATCGAGGTCGTAGAGCCGCCATACATGGCACCGTAATACACGGCCGCCATGACAATGATGAGCGAAGTAGCATCCAGGCCATACGCGATCGGCAGGATCAGCGCGATCGTGGCCGTCGGCCCGAGCCCGGGCAAGACGCCGATCAATGTTCCGGCGAGCGCTCCAATCAGCAACAGCAGCAGATGGGATGGTTCCAGGGCAACTGAAAAACCAAACGCGAGTTGATCCAGCATTGCCTCTAGCTCCAGAACCCGAATGGAAGCCGAACATCAAGGAACTTCACGAACACGCCCCACAAGGCGCCGCTGGCAATGACCGCGACCAGGACTGAGCGCCAGAGCGGAACCTTCAGGATCAAGAACGTGACCGTCAGGAAGGCAGCGGTTGAAAGCGCAAATCCGACGTGATGGATGGCGAAGGCATAGCCGAGGAAAACCAGCCAATAGAGCCAGACCGGACCACCGAGGCTCTCCTGCTCCTCTTCGATCGCGTGCTTGAGCCACAAGCACATGCCGAGCACCAGAGAGCCCACCGCAATCAGGATCGGAAATCCTGCCGGCCCGACGGCATCGTCGCTGCGCAGGGATCCCAGAGATCGAGCACCCATCAAATACGCCAGTGATATCACCACGATAATGAGCGCGACGATCTGGTCCTCGCTCAGCCGCCATTTACCCTTGGTCATCTCTTCACCCAGACTTATGCGGCCTCCTGCAGAGCACCCGCGCGCCGCGCCCGCGTGAGCAGTTCCGGATTAAGCTCAACGCCGATCCCTGGCCCGGACGGGATGTCGACCGCCCCCTCTCGTGCGAGCAATGGAGCATCGACGAGGTCGTGCTCGAACAGCGCCACACCCTGGTGAAAATCGCCCGGCGTCATATCTGGAACGCTCGCATAGAACTGCACCGACGTGGCGACGCCGACGCTGCTTGTGAAATGGATCCCAGGATAAAGCGTGATACCGGCGGAGCCCGCGAGGTCGGCGATCTTTTGCGATTCCCTGATACCGCCATGCTTGGCAAGCTTCATGAGGACGGCGTCGGCGGCTTCTCGGCGAATCACCTCCTTCATGTCACGGTAGGATCGCACGCTTTCATCAGCCATGATGGGCGTACGCAGCTTGCGTCGCAGAGTGCGCATGCCATCGAGATCCCAGCCCGCGACAGGCTGTTCGATGAGGCGAGGCCTGAAGGCCTCGATCCGCGGCAGGACATCGGCGGCATCGAGATATCGGTAGCCAGCGTTGGCATCGACATGGATTGCTATGTCACGGCCGACGGCATCCCTGACCGCGGCGACATTCCTGACGTCCTGCTCCGGATCCTTGGATCCGATCTTGACCTTGATCCACCGGTATCCCTTGTTCACCGCCCCGGCTGCTTCCGCCGCCATCTCTTCAGCGCTCTTGAAGGATATGCTCCAGCTGGCGGCCAGGCGGTCAACCTGACGGCCACCCAGAAGATGCGTGACCGGGACGCCGGCAAGGCGCGCCGAAAGATCGTACAGGGCATCGCAGACCGCCGAGCGCGCGTAAGGCAGATCTCCGACCCGCGCGGTGATCCGATCCAGAAGAAAATTGATTCTTGTCGGATCCTCGCCGAGAAGCAGAGGAGCGATGTATCCGTTCACGGCAGTGACGACGCTTTCCTGTGTCTCTTCGCACCCCCAGCGGATCGGTATCGGCGCCGTCTCTGCGGTTCCGACCGGTCCGCTATCGTCGGCGATCCGGACGATGACGTTCCTGCGGATTGCAATCTTGCCGTACGCCAGCTCGCGCTCGGTCGGCTCCCGGATCGCGATCGGGATCGCTTCGATGGAGCGGATCGCCATCACTCGGTCCCCAGGATCTGGTTTTTGAACTCGTCCGCAAAGGCGTCAAGACGCTTGTCGGCGGCCTTGAAGGCCTCCGCATCGAGGAACTCGTAACGGAATCCGATCTGTTTGAACTGATTCTCGACGATCGCCGGTGACTTTGCAGCTTCGTTGAAGGTCTCGCGCAGGCAGGCCACGACCTCCGGAGGCGTGCCCTTCTTGACGGCAAAGCCGCGATAGGCGGCATAGATCACCTTCTTGCCGGTTGCCTCTTCCACCGTAGGAACATCGGGAAGCTCATTGATGCGCGTTTCGTTCGCGACCGCCAGAATCCGGAGCTTCGATGGGTGGAGGTCGTAGAATCCGCCTTCCCGCACCGCGAGATCGACATGCCCCCCAAGAACCGCCGTTGCGAGATCGCCTCCGCCGTCAAACGGCACCAAGCCCCATTTCACGCTGAACAGGTTCTGATATAGCATCGATTCAAGCGCGGAAATCGTAGTGCGGCCTACGGTGCCTGATGCCAGTCTCCGCGATCCGTTCTTCGACGCATCAATTACGTCATTAACGGACTTGTAGGACGAGTCGCTCGGAACGGCGATCGTGCCCGGATCCGA
>Ga0111539_10000913_pt1 | contig 38603 bp, 30 predicted proteins | sample RhiMethybrSRZTD1_FD_79667 | JGI IMG/M metagenome (GOLD analysis project Ga0111539, IMG submission 79667) | Populus rhizosphere microbial communities from Tennessee, USA - Rhizosphere MetaG P. TD hybrid SRZTD1 (version 2) (version 2) | ecosystem: Host-associated > Plants > Roots > Rhizosphere >...
CCTGGCCGATGGCCGAGGGATCGCCCGCGAACCTCCGCTGCCAGAAACCGTGACTGAGCAGCACGACGCTGCCCGCGTTCGGCCGCTCCTCTTCCGGCTGGAAATTGCGGCCGAGCATCGGGGCGACGCCGAGCATGGGAAGGAGATTCGCCGAAACCGCGGCGGCGCCGATCTGCTCCGGCTCCGTGCCGCCGGCGTAAGTGACGTCGAGAGTCACGACGGCTGCGACCTGCTCGAGCGCGGGCGCCTGTTTGCGCCAGTCGAAGAACGACCCCGCCGAGACCGGCACGGTCACCCGCTGACCCGTCGTTCCACCGGCGAGCGGACGCGTCTCCTTCAAGGCCACCAGCCGCGCCGGCTCCGCGTACGGAAGCGGTTCGAGCAGGACGGCGTTGACCACCGAGAAGATCGTCGCATTGCTGCCGATCCCGAGTGCGAGCGTGAAGACGGCGACCATCGTGAAACCCGGACTGCGCCGTAGCGTACGCAGGGCATAGCGCAGGTCCTGCCGCAGATCGTCCAGCCACATGAATGACCGGACCTGCCGATGAATCTCCTTGGTCTGCGTTACGCCGCCGAAGCTGCGCAGAGCCGCCCAGTGCGCGTCTTCGGGGGAAAGTCCCTGTTGGATGTACTCCTCTTCCGCTTCCGCAAGATGGCTGGCGATTTCGTCGTCGAGGTCGCGATCCATCTGCCGAGAACGAAGAAGGGCCCATAGACGGGACAGGAAGGTCCACAGGCGTGTCATGCGTTCTCGGAGATCTTCAAGAAGCGTTCGACGATGTCCGCCGCCCGCAGCCACTGCGCTTCTTCCTGGTGGAGCTGCTTGCGCCCTCCGCGTGTGAGTGCGTAGATCCTTACGCGACGGCCGCTCTCGGACTTGCCCCATTTGGACGAAATCCATCCCATCTGCTCCAGCTTGAGCAATGCCGGATACAGAGTGCCCTGGTTGAGCGCAAGCTGATTCCCGCTGATCTGTTCGATTCGACGAGCGATCCGATACCCGTGCAGCGGGCCCAGCGCCTCTAATGTCTTTATGACCATCAAGCCCAGGGTCCCGTAGAGAACGTCACTCTTGTCGGGCGCCATATGTTGGGAGACTACATCTCACATATGTGGGCTGTCAACCGGTGGTTATCGGCTGCCGACCCGAGTGTGCGCAAGGGGTCATGGCCGGAAGTACGCCGTAGCGCGCGACGACTGCAACCCCGGTGCAACGCACTGGACTACCATTGTCTTTTCAAGCCAGTGGGACACGCGTTTGATAGGCCAAGAGGACCCAATGGATCCAGACGCGATCCCATCCATCCCAACGCTGAGGCCTAAATGGCCGACAAGAGGGCATTAGCTTCAGAAATGGCCGCTCATTCGCGGCTGACCTTGATCGACTCCCACTGCCACATCGACATGCCGCAGTTCGACGCCGACCGCGATCAGGCGGTCGCGCGAGCGCGCGCCGCGGGCGTCGAAACGATGCTGATCGTGGGCGGCGTGGACGCAGAGGCGGGCCACCGGCGCGCGATCGCCGTCGCCGAGAAGCTCGGGCTCCCGGCCTCCGCCGGCGTCCATCCCCACGAAGCGCGGCTGGCCGCGCCCGCGACCTACGACGAGCTGCGCGCCCTCGCGCACGCCAAGCGGATCGTCGCCATCGGGGAGATCGGCCTCGACTTCTACTACGACCACTCGCCGCGCGACGTGCAGCGCGAAGTCTTTCGCACGCAGGTCCGCCTGGCGCGACACGTCGGCCTGCCGGTCATCATCCACACCCGCGAGGCCGACGACGACTCCGCGACGCTTCTCGAAGAAGAAAACGCGCGCGCAGGCGTGATCCATTGCTTCACGGGCGGACACGACCTCGCGCGCCGCGCCCTGGCCCTGGGCTTCTACATCTCGTTCTCGGGGATCCTCGCGTTTCCGAAGTCGGACGTGATCCAGGAGGTCGCGCGGACGATGCCCCTGGACCGCCTGCTCGTGGAGACGGATTCGCCGTTCCTCGCCCCGCCGCCCCATCGCGGCAAGCGCAACGAGCCTGCCTTCGTCGTCGAGGTGGCGAAGAAGGTCGCCGCCCTGCGCGGGATACCGGTCGAGGAAGTCGGCCGCGCCTCCGCCGCCAACTTCCGGCGGCTCTTCGGCGCCGCCGCTACTCCGTGATGCGCACGAACCCGCGCCAGACGGGCGCGTCGTCCAGGATCAGATCGACGCGATAGACCGCCGGCGGCAGCTGCCCGATGTTGAAAGTCCAGCTCGAGAAGAAGAGCTGGCCCGTCCGCATCTTCAGCTTGGTGGCTTCGCCGCGCCCGATCTTCTTGTAGTCCGCGTCGTAGACCTCGAACCAGGTCAACGCGTCTTTCCGTTCCTTCGGGTCCCACTGCACGAAGACGGAGGCCCGGGCTTCCTTCCGTGAGAACACGAACTTCTGATCGACGGGAACGGGCACGACGCCGCCCCGTTCGACGCGGCCCGCGAACACGCCGCTGATCACGTGCCGCTTGCCGACGGCGAGAGGCGCCATGAACTCGCCGCGTTGCGCGAGGTCGGCGAGGGTGTTGCGCGCGCCCGCCGCCGTCGGCAGCCGCAGGGCCGGCAGCACGACGTTCCCGAAGGGGACGCTGACGGTCCCCAGACCGGTCGCCACCATGGCCGGTCCCAGGCTCTCGTCGGCTCCGCCGCCGAAGGCCAGGCCGACCAGATCGCCGCGGTCGTCGAGGAGGGGAGAGCCCGTCGCCAGGGGTGCTCCCACGCGGAACCTCTCCGGGGCGCTCTGCTCCTGGCCGACGATGCTGGTCTCCGCGATCACGTGGCTGCCGTCATCGCTCGTGTGCACCGCGAACATCTGGTCTCCGATGGACATCGGCGTGGTGGACCGCGGCAGCACGCCCAGACCGTGGGCGGGGGCCGGAACGACGGCCCAGCCCTGACGCCGGTTCCATCCCGCGAGCTCCGACGTCTCCAGGAGCCGGCCGGCGGGAAGGCGGACGCGCAGGGTATGCGCGCTTTCGATCGCCGAAAACCCGACGATGACGTGATCGGCGTCGAGGGCCACCGCGGGTCCCTGCCCCACCAGCTCGCCGCCGCTGCCCACCCCCTCGACGCGGGCCATGGAGGCGACCGCGCGCTTGTAGATCTCCGCGGAAGAGAGGATCGGCCGGGCGGGCACGGCGGCCACGGCGGCGCCCGTACCGACCTCGAAGGTGTGGGTGCCGGCCGGCTGCCCGTCCACCAGGCTCTCCACGGCCCAGAGGCCGCGCGCGGCGCCTTCCGGCAGGGCCATCGTCCAGTAGATCCCGAAGCGCCGCGTCGGTGCCTGGTAGTCGATCGGCGAGACCAGCACCGCGCGGCCCGTCGGATCTTTCCAGCGCGCCTCGCAGTGGTGCGTGCCCGGCCGCGCCTCCCATTCGAAGTACACGACCACCTGGCGGTCCTTTTCCGGCGAGAAGACCGTGCGCGGCTCTTCGATCACGTAGCGCGATCCTTGTTGAACGCCACGGGTGCCCGAGGTCGAGCGCACCAGGCGTGCCCCGCTTTCGGCCGCCGCCTGGGCCCTCGCCGAGGGCGCGGGCAGGACCGCCGCCAGCGCCAGCGCGCTCACCGACACGAGAACGGCAGGAGAGAGCTGGGCCATCCAAACCTCCGCGCGACAATAGTGTAGGCGGGCTCGGAACTGGTTTGACAACGATGGATGAATCCGTCAACGTAGCCCAGCGCAAACGTCGCCTTCAGCCATCATCACGAGCGTCCCCCCGCGCGCGTCCCGTCGTCGCGGCCGAAGGATGGTCGCGAGTGGCGAGAGGCGCGGCGCGGAGGATCCCTTGGCCGACAGCTCGTTCGACGTGGTGAGCACCGTAGACCTTCAAGAGGTCAAGAACGCCATCGGCCAGGCCATGAAGGAGATCACCACCCGCTTCGACCTCAAGGGCACGAGCTCGAACATCGAGCTCGTGGGCGAGGAGCTCATCCTGACCTCCGGCGACGAGTCGAAGATGAAGGCGATCCGGGACGTCCTGGAGGGGCGGCTCGTGAAACGCAACGTGCCCCTCAAGGCCCTGACCTTCGGCGATATCCAGAAGGCCCTGGCCGGGACCGCTCGCCAGACGGTCACCATGCAGAAGGGCATCCCGACGGACAAGGCGCGTGAGATCGTCAAGATCATCAAGGGCTCGAAGCTCAAGGTCCAGGCCGCCATCCAGGCCGACCAGGTGCGGGTGTCCGGCAAGAGCAAGGACGACCTTCAAACGGTGATGCAGCTCCTGAAGAGCTCGGACCTCGGCATCGACATGCAGTTCACGAACCGTCGGTAACGGAGCAACGAGAGTGGCAGCGGTGGATCCGTTGGGCGGCCGGGGGGTGGCGGACCTCAGGGACATCATCCAGCTCGTCGAGGAAGACCTCGCGCGGGTGGAGGAGATCTTCGAGGCCCAGTTCCGCTCCGACGTGGGGCTGGTGGGCGAGATCGGCCGCTACATCCGCGAGGGCGGCGGCAAGCGCATCCGTCCGGCCCTGCTCCTCCTCGCTTGCCGGCTCTGCGGGTACCGCGGCGATCGCGCCATCACGCTGGCCTCGGTCGTGGAGTTCATCCACACCGCGACCCTGCTGCACGACGACATCATCGACGAGGCCACCGTCCGCCGCGGCAAGCGCAGCGTGAACAGCCGCTGGGGGAACGACATCACGGTCCTCCTCGGCGACTTCCTCTACACGAAGTCGATGTCGATGGCTCTCAGCCAGGACAACCTGCCCATCCTGCGCCTGCTCTCCGACGTCACCCTGCGCATGATCGAGGGCGAGCTGCTCGAGATCGAGCGCAACGGCGACCTGCGCATGAGCGAGGCCCAGCACCTCGACATCATCCGGAGGAAGACGGCCGACCTCTTCGCCGCCTGCATGTCCATCGGCGCCATCCTGGGCGAGGTGAACGACGAGAAGCGGAAGGCCCTCACCAGCTACGGCTTGAACCTGGGCATCTGCTTCCAGATGGTGGACGACCTCCTCGACTTCACCGCGGACGAGAAGGTCCTGGGCAAGCCCGTCAACAACGACCTGCGCGAGGGCAAGCTCACCCTGCCCGTCATCTTCCTGCTGCGCAAGGCAGGATCCGCGGGCGAGAAGACGGTGTCGCACGTCCTCGCCGACCGCGGCTTCGAGCGCGTGACGCGCGAGGAGCTGCTGCGCCTGGCTCGCGAGCACGGCGCGCTCGAGGAAGCGCGCGCCCTGGCCGCCCGCTACGCGGAGGCGGCCCGCAAGGACCTGGCCGTGTTCGACCGGTCACCCTTCCGGGAGGCTCTCGCCGTACTGCCGGACTTCATACTCTCCCGCGATCATTAGTAGTTCAGGGGGGGCCGCCTCGCCAGGCGGATGGCCCCCCCTACGCCCTTCGGGCTACCCCCCAGGCCGCTCGCGCGCGAGTGAATCGCGCGCTCGCTGCTTGTCACCGCCGACCTCAAAACGCACGGGCGCTCCCCGCATTCGCCGCGGTTGCGATAGCCTCAACCCCGAGCGGCCGGTCGCCGCGTCACACCACAGGAGAACGCACCATGCGAGTCGATCGCCTCATTTCCATCCTGTTCGGTGCCCTGCTGGCCGCGGGGAGCACCGCCTTCGGCCAGGGCGCGCCCCTGCCCGAAGCCGCGCCCGAGTCGGCCGGCTTCTCCGCCGAGCGGTTGAAGCGGCTCGACGAGGCCATGCAGGCGAAGGTCGACGGCAAGCAGCTGGCCGGGATCGTCACCATGCTCGCCCGCCACGGCAAGCTCGTGGAGGCGAAGACCTACGGGCAGCAGGACCTCGCCAGCGGCAAGGCGATGCCGAAGGACGCGATCTTCCGCATCTACTCGATGACGAAGCCCGTCACCGGCGTCGCCATGATGATTCTGTACGAGGAAGGCAAGTGGAAGCCGAGCGATCCCCTCTCGAAGTACATCCCCGAGTTCGCGGGGCTCAAGGTGTACGCGGGCACGGACCGCGCCGGCAAGCCGATCCTCGCCGCGCCTGCCCATGCCCCGACCGTGGGCGAGGTGATGTCGCATACCGCGGGGTTCACCTACGGCTTCTTCGGCAGCTCGCCCGTCGACAAGCTGTACATGGCCTCGAACCCGCTCTTCGCCCCTTCGCTCGACGAGTTCATCGCGCGGCTGGCCAAGCTGCCGCTCGTCTACCAGCCCGGCGAGGAGTGGCTGTACAGCGTCTCCGTCGACGTGCAGGGGTACCTGGTGGAGAAGCTGTCGGGCAAGCCGTTCCCCGATTTCGTGCGCGAGCGAATCTTCACGCCTCTCGGCATGAAGGACACGGCCTTCTTCGTGCCCGCGGACAAGCTCCCGCGGCTGGCCACCGTCTACAAGCCGGACCCGAAGGGCACGGGGCTCGTGCCCGTGCCGAACGATCCGCACGTCAGCGACCCTCCAGGATTGCCTTCCGGGGGCGGCGGCCTTTATTCGACGGCGAGCGACTACGTCCGCTTCGCGCAGATGCTGCTCGGCGGCGGCGAGCTCGGCGGCGTCCGGCTGCTCGCGCCCGGCACGGTCGCGCTCATGCGCAGCAATCACCTGTCCGAGCGCCTCCAGACGCCGGACGGCAAGTTCGGCATCGGCCTGTACCACATGCAGCCGGGCCTGGGCTTCGGATACGACGTGGCCGTCTTCGACGATCCCGCGCGGATCGGCAGCACCGCCGGCAAGGGGTCCTTCATGTGGGACGGTCTGGCCGGGACCTGGTTCTGGGTCGACCCCACGAACGATCTCGTGTTCGTCGGGATGATCCAGCGCATCGTGACCGAGCCCGGCATGCCGGACATGGAGAACCTGTCGCGCGCGCTCGTGTACCAGGCGCTGGTGGCGCCGGGGCAATGATCCAGTCCTGACCGTGTCTCTGGATAAGATGCGGAGGTGACCCCGCAAGAGGCGGACAAGCGCATCCTCGCCCTCCGCAACGAGATCCGCCGCCACGACCACCACTACTACGTCCAGGGCAAGGCCGAGATCCCGGACCAGGAGTACGACCGGATCTATCGCGAGCTCGTGGACCTCGAACGCGAGTTCCCGGAGCTGGTCACGCCGGACAGCCCCACCCAGCGCGTCGGCGGAGCGCCGTCCGAGCAGTTCCCGACTTTCGTGCACCGCGTTCCCATGCTCAGCCTGGACAACACGTATTCCGAGGAAGAGCTGCGCGAGTTCGAAGGGCGCATCTTCCGGCAGGTCGGCGAGAGCACGATCGACTACGTGGCCGAGCTGAAGATCGACGGCCTCTCGATGGCCCTTCACTACGAGAAGGGGCGCCTCGTCCGCGGCGTGACGCGCGGCGACGGCGTGCGTGGGGACGAGGTCACGCCCAACGTGCGGGCGATCCGGACCGTGCCCCTGCGGCTTCACGGCCCGGACGTCCCCGACGAGCTCGAGGTCCGCGGCGAGGTCTACTTCCCGCGTTCCCGCTTCGAAGCCATGAACCGCGAGCGCGAGGCGGCGGGCGAGGAGACGTTCGCCAACCCGCGGAACGCCGCCGCCGGCTCGATGAAGACGCTCGATACCCAGGTCGTGAAGAAGCGCGGGCTGGACATCTTCCTGTACTCCGTGGCCCACGTGAAGGGCGTGCGCCTGACCGGCCAGTGGCAGACTCTCGAGCAGCTCCGCCAGTGGGGGCTCCGCACGAACGACACGTCGAGGGCCTGCCATGGCCTCGACGAGGTGCTCGCGTTCATCGCGGACTGGCGGGACAAGCGCGACGCGCTCGAATACGACATCGACGGGGTGGTGGTGAAGGTGGACTCCTTCGCCCTGCAGCAGGAGCTGGGCTTCACGTCGAAGTTCCCGCGCTGGGCCATCGCGTTCAAGTACCCCGCCCGGCAGGCCTCCACCGTCGTGCTCGACATCGAGGTCAACGTCGGCCGGACGGGGAAGCTCACGCCCGTGGCCGTGCTGGAGCCGACGCCGCTGGCGGGGACGACGGTCGCGCGCGCGAGCCTCTTCAACGAAGAGGAAGTGGCGCGCAAGGACGTGCGCAAGGGGGACACCGTCCTCATCGAGAAGGGTGGCGACGTCATCCCCAAGGTCGTGTCCGTCGTGGAAGGCAAGCGGCCGCCAGGGACGGAGCCCTGGAAGCCGCCGACGGAGTGTCCGGTCTGCGGCACCACCGTCGTGAAGGCGGAAGGCGAGGTGGACCGCCGTTGCCCGAACTCCTCTTGCCCGGCGCAAGTCGAGCAGTCCATCGGGCACTTCGCGTCGCGAACGGCCATGGACATCGAGGGCCTGGGCGAGGTCATCGTGCACGAGCTGCTCGCGCGGGGGCTGGTGAAAGACGTGGCCGATCTCTATCGCCTGCGGTTCGAGGACCTCAAGCCCGTGTTCGCGCCCAAGGCGAAGAAGGAAGAGTCGCTGGGGGCGACCGCGCTCCTGGCCGGGATCGAGAAGAGCCGTCAGCGCGAGCTGCGGCGGCTGCTCTTTGCCCTCGGCATCCGCCATGTCGGCGACCGCGCGGCGGCCCTGCTCGCCCGCCATTTCGGGAACCTGGACCGCCTGGCGGAGGCCAGCGTCGAGGAGATCGACGACATCTACGAGATCGGGCCCACCGTCGCCCAGTCCGTCCACGACTGGTTCCACACGCCGTCGAACCAGCAGCTCCTCGCGCGGCTCAAGGAGGCGGGTGTCTGGCCGCAAGAGGAGCCGCACACGGAGCGCTCCGACACCTTCGCGGGCAAGCAGTTCGTGCTCACGGGGACCCTGGAGACGATGACTCGCGACGAGGCCAAGGCGGCCATCGAGGCCCGCGGAGGCCGGGTGACGTCCTCGGTTTCCAAGAAGACGACCTACGTCGTGGCGGGGCGCGATCCGGGCTCCAAGCTGGACAAGGCCAAGGAGTTGGGGGTCGGGCACGTCGATGAAGAGGGTTTCCGGGGCCTGCTCGAAAACGGCATTCCGGGCTGACCCGTCGTTATACTCAATAAGAAGAGAGAGGTGTGATGCCGCGGCCGGTCCTGATCCTGTCGTTCGCGCTCGTCGCCGCCATCGCCGGGCTCCTGGGAGTCCTGGTCGGCGGGGGGGGAGCGGTGAGCCTGCCTGCCGGTACGCTGTCCGCCGCCGGCACCACCGTGGGGGCGAACTCGCCCTCGTTCGCCGACGTGGTGGCGACCGTCAACCCCGCCGTCGTGCATATCACCGCGATCCAGGGTGCGGCCGTCCCCGACGAGGAGGGAGCCACCCGCGATCACGGCTTCAGCACCGTCCGCCGCGGCGAAGGCACGGGCTTCATCGTGGACGCCGACGGCTACATCCTCACGAACCATCACCTCGTGTCCTCGCCGGAGCGCATCCGCGTGCGCCTCGCCGACCGCCGCGAGTTCTCGGCCGCCCTCGTGGGCTCCGATCCTTCGACCGATCTCGCGCTCCTCAAGGTGAAGGCGGAAGGCCTGCCCGCGGTCAAGATGGGCGACTCCGACTCGCTGCGCGTGGGGGAGTGGGTCTGCGCGATCGGCAACCCCTATCGCTTCGAGCACTCCGTCACCGTCGGCGTCGTGTCCTCGAAGGGCCGCAAGATCTACAACGCGTCCTTCGACGCCTACATCCAGACCGACGCCGCCATCAACCCCGGCAACTCCGGGGGCCCGCTCATCAACGCGGCGGGCGAGGCCATCGGGATCAACTCCGCCATGAGCGTGCAGGGCCAGGGCATCGGCTTCGCGGTGCCCATCAACATCGCCAAGGACATCCTGGGCGCGTTGCGCACGCAGGGGCACGTGAGCCGCGGCTACCTGGGCATCCAGCTCCAGGACCTCGACCCCGACCTGCAGGCGCTGGTGCGGACGAAGGAGGCGCACGGTGCGGTCGTGCTCGACGTGCTCACCGGCGAAGCGGGCGAGGCGGCGGGGCTCAAACGCTACGACGTCATCACGGAGGTCTCGGGCAAGAAGGTGGACGACGGGGACGCGCTGGTCCGCCAGATCTCGAACCGCGCGCCCGGGAGCACCGTCGCCCTCACCGTGGTCCGGGACGGCCGTCCCTTGCAGCTCCAGGCCAAGCTGGCCGAGCGCACGATCGCGGACGACGACGAGGACGACGACTCCGAGGACTGGGAGCAGGACCTGTCCGCGGAAGGCGACGCCTTCGGCCTCATCACGTCCGAGCTGAGCAAGCACAGCCAGCGCGAGCTGGACATCCCGGCCGACCGGCATGGCGTCGTGGTCAAGGAAGTGGTGGGTCTCTCGCCGGGAGTGGACGTCATCGCCCACGGCGACATCATCGTCGAGGTCAACCGCCAGCCCACGCCCCATGCCGCGGACTACAAGAAGGTCCTGGCCGACCTGAAGGATGGCCAGGTGGCCTGGCTCTTCGTCTACCGCCCGCGGCCGGAGGCCACGTTCCTGGCCAAGGTCGACGTCGAGAAGAAGCCGGCGAAGGTGGCGGAGAAGAAGGTCGAGCGGAAGGCGCACCGGTGAGCCCGAAGCCCAAGGTGCTCGTGGTGGACGACGAGGAAGCCATCCGGTCTTCGCTCCGGATGATCTTCGAATACGAAGGCTACGAGTGCCTGCTCGCCGCCAACGGACAGGCGGCGATCAAGATGGCGGAGCGCGAGGCACCTGACCTCGTCTTCCTCGACATCAAGATGCCGCAGGTGGACGGGATGGAGGTCCTGAAGGCCATCAAGTCCGACGAGAGCTCGCCGCCCGTCGTCATCCTCTCCGGGCACGGGACGGTGGCCACCGCGGTCGAGGCCACCAAGCTCGGGGCCTACGACTTCATCGAGAAGCCGCCGGACCGCGAGCGGCTGCTCCTCGTCGCGCGCAACGCGATCAGCCAGCGCAAGCTCACCGAGGAGAACCGGCGCCTCAAGCTCAGCTTCGACGAGCGCTACAAGATGGAAGGCGAGAGCGTGGCCCTCCAGAAGGTCTGGGACGCCGTGCGCCGCGCCGCCCCCACCAACGCCACCGTCCTCATCACCGGCGAGAGCGGCGTGGGCAAGGAGCTGGTCGCGCGGGCCATCCATCGGAACTCGAACCGGCGGGACGAGGCCTTCATCCAGGTCAACTGCGCGGCCATCCCGGAAGAGCTGATCGAGAGCGAGCTCTTCGGGCACGAGAAGGGCTCGTTCACGGGGGCGACGGAGAAGCAGATCGGCAAGTTCGAGCTCGCCCACAAGGGCACGATCTTCCTGGACGAGGTGGGGGACATGAGCCTGCGCACGCAGGCCAAGGTGCTCCGGGTCCTGCAGGAAGGCGAGGTGGAGCGCATCGGCTCCCAGAAGACGGTGAACGTGGACGTGCGCGTCATCGCCGCCACCAACAAGGACCTCGAGGCCGCGATCGAGAAGGGCGACTTCCGGGAGGATCTGTACTTCCGGCTGGCCGTCATCCCCATCACGGTGCCGCCCTTGCGTGACCGCCCCGAGGACATCGCGCCCCTCGTCCGGCACTTCGTGAAGCAGTTCGCGGCCGAGAGCAACTTCCGCGCGAAGACCTTCAACCCCGCGGCCATGGAGACGCTGAAGCGCCACTCCTGGCGCGGCAACGTGCGCGAGCTGCGCAACACGATCGAGCGGCTCCTGATCATGGCGGAGGGGGACGAGATCGGGCCCGCGCAGCTCTCCGACGTCCTGCGGCGGGCGCCGGAGGGCGGAGGCGCCGCGCCGGAGCCCGCGGCCTCGCTGCAGGACTTCAAGGCGGGGGCGGAGCGCACGTTCCTGGTCCAGAAGCTGCGCGAGAACCGCTGGAACATCTCGGCCACGGCGGCCGCCATCGGGACCCCGCGCTCGAACCTCTACAAGAAGCTCGAGCAGTACCAGATCACGCAGGAGAAGGACGGCTAGATCGGTCCGGTCGTCTGGAAACGTCCCGCTGGTAGTCGTATCATGTTCCCCTCCGAACCGGGGAAAGGCGGGGCCCATGCTCCGAGTACTGGTGGCGGACGACGACCCGGACGTGCGCGCGGCCGTCGAGGACGCACTGCTGGGTGCCGGCGACCAGGTCTTCCTGGCGGAGAACGGCCGCCAGGCCGTCCACGCGGTCCGCACGATGGCGTTCGACGTCGCCGTCGTGGACTACCGGATGCCGCCGCTGAGCGGCATCGACGTGCTCGTCGCCCTGCGGAAGCTGCAGCCGGCCTGCGCGAGCGTGCTCCTCTCCGGTGAGCTCAACCTGCCCGTCGTCACCGAGGCCATCAACCGGGGCGACATCTCGCGCATCCTGGCCAAGCCCGCGAGCGCGAGCACCCTCCTGCAGACGATCGAGGACGCCGTCGGCACGCGGCGGGAGCAGGGACAGAGCTACCTGGCCGGCTTGATGGGGCAGCGCGAGCTCGAGCGGCAAGCGTTGCGCGAGTGCCTCGAGGACAAGCTGGACCTGGCGCTGCAGCCCTTCGTGGAGGCGGCGCGCCACCAGGTGGTGGGATACGAGGCCCTGCTCCGCAGCCGGCATGCCTTCTTCGCGGGGCCGATCGAGCTGATCGAGGCCGCCGAGCGCGGCCGCGAGATCCACGACGTCTCGGACGCCGTGTTCCGGCTCGCCGGCGAGCGCCTGGACCGGATGCCTCCCGGCCTGCCCCTGTTCCTCAACCTCCACCCCCTGGAGCTCGAGGACCCCGAACGGTTCGGCGAGCGGCTCGTCCGGCTCCAGGCCCATCGCGAGCGCGTGGTCCTGGAGATCACCGAGCGCAGCGAGCTCTCGACGCAGAACGGCTGGCAGTCGAGCCTCGACGCCGCCCGCCGCGGGGGCTTCCGCATCGCGGTGGACGACCTCGGCGCCGGTTACAGCTCGCTGTCCGCGCTGGCGGCGATCAAGCCGGAGTTCATGAAGGTGGACATGAGCCTCGTGCGCGGCGTGGACCGGGACCGGCACAAGCGGCAGCTGCTGGAGCTGCTGGCGCGGTTCGCCCGGGCCACGGGCGCAACCCTGATCGCCGAAGGCGTGGAAACCCGGGCGGAGGCGGAAACCCTCGCCGCCAGCGGGGCGCAGTGGCTCCAGGGCTACCTGTTCGGACGTCCGACCGTATAGGTCGCCGCCCGGCCGCGCGGGAGATCATGGTCGAGGACGGCGCGCGACGACGGCTACCGGCGTGGGCCGCGCGTGCGCTGCTCGCGCCACCCGTGCTGGGGTCCGAGGCGCAGACGGAGCACGCCCGCACGTTCTGGCTCGTGGCCGTGAGTGCGCTCGCCATCCACACCGGGGTGCTCGGGCTGGTCGCCCTCCAGCGGGCCGAGGGCCGGAGCCAGCGCCTGGCCACGATCGCCGCCCTCTGGCTCCTCACCACCGTGCTCCTCGTCCTCAACCGGCGGGGCTGGACCCGGACCGCGAGCTGGTGCCTGGTCCTGGGCCTCATCGCCGGGGTCACGCAGCGCGCGTGGATGCAGGGCGGACTCAACGCGCCGGTCGCGCCGCTCTGCGTCATCTACGTGATGATGGCGGGCGTCCTCCTGGGCACGCGTGGCGGCGTGATCACCGCGCTCGTCTGTGTCGCGGGCGGGGTCGGCCTGGCCTTGGCCGAGGAAGCGGGAACGCTCACTGCCGTCCGCCGCGCGGTTCCCGCGCGCGTCCAGCTGCTCTACTTCGCCGGCTTCATGGGCCTGACCCTGCTCCTGCAGAGGCTGATCGTGAGCTCGCTCCGGCACGGCCTCCGGCGCAACGAGCGCCTGGTCCACCACCTGCAGGAGCGAGTGAAGGAGCTGCGCCTGCTGAGCGCTGTCGCGCGCCTCCAGCAGGAGGACCATCCTTCCGCACGCGCGCTCCTGACGGACGTCGTGGGGCTGATCCCGGCGGGCTGGCAATACGCCGAGTGCTGCGAGGCGCGGATCGTGCACGGATCCACGGAGGTGGCGACGCCGGGCTGGCGGGACTCGCCCTGGACGCAGTCCACCGAGTTCTCGACGAGCGAAGGACCGGGCCGCATCGACGTGGCGTACACGCAGCCGCGCCCGCCCGCGGCCGAAGGGCCGTTCCTGGCCGAGGAGCGGACCCTGATCGAATCGGTGGCCCGGATCCTGGGCCGGCAGCTCGACGTGCGCAAGCACCGGCAGGGGCTGGAGGACCTGGTGGCGACGCGCACGGCCGAGCTGCGGGCGGTCGAGCGGCTGCGCGACGACCTCGTCAACATGGTCGTGCACGACATGCGCTCGCCCCTGATGGTCCTGACCATGCGCCTGGAAAGGCTCAAGTCGCAGGTCGCGGAGGGCCAGCACAGCCACGTCGAGGGCGCGCTCCGCAGCGCGCTCGCGCTCACGCGCATGGCGGAGGCGCTGCTGGACGTGCGCCGGCTGGAGGAGGGGAAGATGCCGATCGAGCGCGCCGCCTGCGACCTGTCGCAGCTGGCGGGCGAGGTCCGCGCCGCTCTCGCTCCCATGGACCCGCAGCGGACGATCGAGGTGGACTGTCCGGCGCCGGTGGAGGTGGCGGGCGACACCGGCCTCCTTCGCCGCGTGATGGAGAACCTGGTCAGCAATGCCTTCAAGCACACCCCGAGCGGGGGACGGGTGCGCATCGGGGTGAACGGGGGGCCGGAGCGTGCGCGCATCACCGTCCAGGACGAAGGCGCGGGGGTGCCCGTGGAGGCGCGTCAGCGCATCTTCGAGAAGTTCGGGACGGTGGCCGCGCGGCAGGACGGGTCGTACCACTCGGCGGGACTCGGTCTCGCGTTCTGCAAGCTGGCCGTGGAGGCGCACGGCGGCGCCATCGGGGTGGAGGCGGTCGAGCCGCACGGCAGCCTGTTCTGGGTCGAGCTCCCCCGGTGATCCGTCGATCCCTCTGGGCTGCAGGCGGTTGAGCCTTCCCCCCACCCTCGCCCGGCGGGGGCCGTTTGCCGCCGCCGGCCAAGGCCCGTATCATCTTCCGCGGTAACCAAACCCCATACCCATGCGTTGCCGCGCCTGCCAGGCGCAGAACGAAGACTCGGCCGGGCTGTGCTTCGAATGCGGCGCGCCCCTCTCCGCGGTCGTCAAGGGCACCGTCGTTGCTTCGCGCTACGAGATCCTGCGGCCCCTCGGCAAGGGCGGGATGGGCATGGTCTACCTCGCCCACGACCGCGAGCTGGACGAGCCAGTGGCGCTCAAGGTCCTCCGCGCGGACATGGAGGACTCGGGCGATCTCGCCAAGCGCTTCCGTAGCGAGATCCGGCTGGCCCGCCGCGTCGCGCACAAGAACGTGTGCCGCATCTTCGAATACGGGCAGGACGCGGGCCGGCAGTTCATCACCATGGCCTACGTCGAGGGCGTCGAGCTGCGGCGCGAGCTGCACGAACGTGGCCCCCTGCCGGTCGAGCAGGCCTTCGACGTCGCCGTCCACGTGGCGGAGGCCCTGGCCGCCATCCACGACGAGGGCATCGTTCACCGCGATCTCAAGACGCAGAACATCATGCTCGACGCCAAGGGCGTGGTGCGCGTCATGGACTTCGGGATCGCGAAGGACCTCGACGCCGCCGCCACCGAGCTGACGGCGGCGGGCAGCATCGTGGGTTCGCCCGAATACATGAGCCCCGAGCGGTGGCACGGCCATGGCGCCGACGTACGCAGCGACGTTTACGCGCTGGGCGTCGTGATCTACGAGCTGTTCACCGCGCGCCGACCGTTCCAGGCCGACAACCTTTCCGGATGGATGTGGCAACACCTCCATGCCGCGCCCGCGCTGGACGAGCTTCCGGAGCCGCTGCGTCCGGTGGTGGGCCGGGCGCTGGCCAAGGAGATGGGCGATCGGTTCGCCACGGCGGCCGAGGTCGCGCTCGCGGTCCGGGAGGCGCGCGGCGCGTCGCTCGCGGCCGGCAAGCCCGCTCGACCGGTGCTCCCGCCGATGCCGGCGCGGTCCTCGGCGGCGGCCCTGCCGCGTCCCGCCGGTCGGCTCGAGCCCTCGCCGACGGGGATCCCGACCGCCTCGCCGACGGCGGTGCCGACGGGCGTGCGCACCGTCCACACCGACGCGCCGCTGGAAGTCGCTCCTGCGCCCGGTCCGCCTCCCGTCCCGACGCCGCTCGCGAAGGTGCCTTCCCGATCCGGCCCCCGTGGACTCGCTCTGCTCTGGCTGCTGATCCCGGCCGTCCTCGGCGGCATCACCATGGCCCTGGATCTGTGGCGGTTCGACCAGAGCCAGCAACCGCCTGCACCGGTCGCCGTCCCGGCGCAGGGACCCGCGCCCGCGGCGGCCGCGCCGCGATCGAACGCGCTCCCCATGAGCGCTTCCGCGACGGCGCGCCGGGTGCCGGCGGCGGCGGCCGGGGCGCCGCCGCTCGCGCCCGCGGACTCGCGCGCCGAGACCGCTCCCGCCGACGGCGGTACGTTGCGGCTCAGCGCCGTCCCGCCCGCAGAGGTCACGATCGACGGCGCGCGCGTAACGGGGTCGCTGCGCAAGATCACGCTCGCTCCGGGCACGCACCTGGTGAGGATGGAGACGGCCGGCTACCAACCCATCCAGCGTGCGGTCCGCATCCGCAGCGGGGAAGTGACGTCGTTGGAGATCGATTTCGCCGAAGACGGAGTGCGGAGGAACGAGTGAGAGGCATCGCGAACGGTGTCGCCTCGGCCGCGGTCGTGGTGCTGGCGCTCGCCTCCGGCGTGGCCGCCCAATCCGCCACCGACGCCGGGCTGACCAGGGGGATCGCGCGGGTCAAGGAAGGCTTCCTGGACGACGCGGTGGCAACGCTCGACGACGTCGTGCGTCGCCTCTCCGCCACGCCGGCGCGGAAGGGCGACCTCGCGCAGGCCTACCTGTGGCTCGGCATCGCGTACGCGCAGCTCGACTCCGAGAAGTCCGGGCGCGCGAGCTTCCGCGAAGCGCTGAGGCTCGACCCGGGTGTGAGCCTGGCCGAGGGCTGGCCGCCCAAGGTGGCGCAGCTGTTCGCGGCGGTGAGGGCGGAAGCGGCGCCCGCGATGCCATCGCTTCCGGCCGGAGCGGTGGGCGGCGACGCCGCACTCCGGAGTTTCGCGGCGAAGATACAGGCCGACGTCGCGGCCGGCGACGGTGAATTCTTCGCCAACGCCATCGACGGCGACGCGCTGCTGGCTGCGTCCCTGCGCGGCCTCCAGCCCTCCGCCGATCAGATGGCCAGGATCCGCAGCGCCGTCAACTGGCACAACTACGGCGCCTCCTTGTTGGTGCCGGTCGGCAACGGCGGCACCTATCGCTTCCTGCGGCTGCGGTCGGGCCCCGGAGGCCGCCCGCAGGCGCTTTTCCGCATGGTGCACCGCGAGGGAGGAGTCAACTACCACGAATACGCGTTGCGCCAGGACGGGTCGGGTCTCGTCAAGGCGACCGACCTGTACATCTTCACGAGCGGCGAGTGGGTCTCCGACACCCTGAAGCGCGGCTGGGCGTTGGCCCTCGCGGCCCAGACCCCCGAGGCGGAGGGGGGGCGGTTGGGGATCGAGAGCGACGTCGCGAAGGCCGCACCGCAGATGGCCGAGATCAGCCGGCTCGCCCGCGAGGGCCGCCATGATGCGGCGCTGGCCGCGTGGCTGAAGCTGCCGCCGTCGCTACAGGGGGAGAAGACGCTGCTGCTGCAGCGCCTCACCCTCGCGTCCTTTGCGGGCGAGCGCGAGCTGGAGGCGGCCATCGACGCCTTCGCCCGGCGGTTCCCTGACGATCCCGGGGTGAGCCTCCTCCTCCTGAATTCCTTTCGACAGAAGGGCCGGTACGATCTCGCCCTCGCGGCGCTCGACCGCATCCGTGCCTCGGTGGGCGGAAGTGACGCCTACCTGGACTTCATGCGCTCGAAGGTCCTGTACGAGAAGAAGGACCTCGCCGGGGCCCGTGCGGCGGCCCAGCAGGCCATCGCCAAGGAGCCCACGTTGGCCGACCCCTATTGGGTCCTGATCGACATCTCGGTGGACGAGAAGGACCATGGCGGAGCCGTAGGCGTCCTGGCCGCGCTCGAGAAGGCGACGGGACAGCGCATCGATGGGCTCGACGCGAGCGGGCCGTACGCCGAGCTGGTCCGCTCGGCCGAATACAGGAACTGGAGCGCGTCACGCCGCTAGAGGACGGAATGAGGAGGAACAAGTGAGCCAGATCCGGATGCGCGTCGCCGGCGTCGTGCTCGTGCTCCTGGCGCTTGCGTCCGCGGCGGCCGCGCAGCCCGCCCCTGACGCGGGCCTGTCCAAGGGGATCGCGCAGGTCCAGGACGGATACCTGGATGATGCGGTGACGACGCTCAACGATGCGGTGCGTCGCTTCTCGGCCGTACCAGTGCGGAAGGACGACCTGGCCCAGGCTTACCTGTGGCTCGGCATCGCGTACGCGCAGCTCGACTCGGAGAAGTCGGGCCGCGCCAGCTTCCGCGAAGCGCTCAGGCTGGATCCGCGGCTGAGCCTGGCCGAGGGCTGGCCACCGAAGGTGTCGCGCCTGTTCGCGGCGGTGAGGGCGGAGGCGGCCCCGCCGGCCGCGGCCCCGCGAGCGGCGGCGGCGACGGCGACGCCCCCGCCCGGCGATTCGCTGTCGCCCGAAGAAGACGCGGTCTACAAGAAGTATCGATACCACGCCGACGTCTACGAGTTCGCGGAGGCGGAGGCCGTCCTCCGCGATTGGATGGCCCGCAACCCCAGGAGCGCGCGGGCGTGCGGGTGGCTCGCGGAATTCATGTTCGCGTCGTTCTACGAGCGACCGCCGCGCTTCGACGACGGAATGGCCATCGCCGACCGCTGCATCGCCCTCGACGACCCCAAGAACCCCACGTCGCGCCAGACCCTCGCCCAGAAGTACTGGGAGATGGCGTACCACGACGCCTCGCTGACGGATGAGCAGCGGGATCGTTACGCCGACCAGGGCCTCAAGTACGTCGACCAGGCGCTCAAGATCAATCCCAACCTGATCGACTCGGTCGTCTTCAAGGGCCTGCTCCTGCGTTCGAAGGCGCAAGCGACCAAGGACCCCAAGAAGCAGAAGGCGTATCTCGCCGAAGCCGAGCGGCTCCGAACCGAGGCTTTGGAGCTCAAGAAGAGCGGGAAGGGGGAGTTCTCCGGGGCTCCCCCCGCCGGCCCGCCCCCGCCGCGTCCGGTCGCCGTCGGTGACGACCCTCTCCGCGGCATCGAACCGGGGCCGGGCGGCCTTCCCGCGGCGCCCCCTCCCGTGGAGGCCGTGCGCGTGGGCGGCCAGATCAAGGAACCGCGGAAGACCAAACACGTGGATGTCGTGTACCCCGAGATCGCGAAGTCGGCGCGCGTGCAGGGCGTCGTGATCATGGAATGCACGATCAGCCCCACGGGCAAGGTCGTCGACGTCAAGGTCCTGAAGGGCATTCCGCTCCTCGACTTCGCGGCGATCGAGGCGGTGAAGCAATGGGAGTACGCGCCCACGCTCCTCAACGGCGTTCCCGTCGCCGTGATCATGACCGTCACCTCGAGCTTCACGTTGAGATAGGGAACGGAAGTCGATGGTGAGCCGGCTTGGTCGGCTGAGGTCTTGCGGTCGAAAGGCCCCGGTCCGGACGGCGGCGGCCGCGATCGTGTCGGCGGTCGTCGTCGTCGCGGCTGGGGCCGGCGCCGCGCATGCTCAGGGAGCGTCCGACCCGCAACGCGCGAAGGGCGTCGAGCAGGTCCGGGCCGGCTACCTCGAAGACGGCGTGGCGACGCTGGCCGAGGCCGGCCGCCGAATCTCCGCGGACGCGAACCGCCGGGACGAGCTCGCGCAGGTGTACCTGTGGCTCGGGATCGCGCAGGCGCAGCTCGATTCCGCAGGCGCTGCCCGGTTCAGCTTCCGGGAGGCGTTGAGGCTCGATCGGCGCATCCGCCTGGCCGAGGGCTGGCCCCCGAAGGTGGTGCGTCCGTTCGCTTCGGTCAAGGAGGGCTCGCCGGACGAGACCCCGGATGAGCGGGCGCGGGCCGAGGCGACCCACCGCGAGGCGGTGAGGCTCAAGCCCCGGGATGCGAGCGCGTGTGCAGCGCTGGCCGCCTTCCTCTACCAGACCGGCCGCAGCAGCTTCGACGAGGCGATCGCCGGCTGGGGGCGCTGTGCGTCGCTCGGACCGGCCGAGGCCGCCACGCACCTGCTGTTCGCCGGCGGCTATTGGGACCGGGCATATCACGACGCGACATTCGACGACGGGGCCAGGGAGCGGTACGCCGACGCGGGCCTCGCCCAGGTGGAGAAGGCGACCATGCTCAGCCCCGACTCCCTGGATGCCCTCGTCTACAGGGGCCTGTTCCTGCGCATCAAGGCCCGGGTCGCGTCCGACGTCACCAAGCGGGCCGGCCATCAGGCGGAGGCGGTGCGCCTAGAGAAGCAGGGCCTCGCACTGAAGGCGCGGATGCCCGCGAATGCGGGGACATTCGTGCGGATGTTGGTCGAGGAAGGCGTACCGGGACGCGTCCTGAACGACGAGCCGGCCCCAGCACCCGCCGCACCGCGGCCGCGGCGGTGACGTTCGGCTCGGCCCTTCAGGGCTCCAGGCTGTTGAGCCCCACGAACGCACCCCCGTTGCGCTCGCAGATCGCCCGCATGAGCATGGCGAAGCGCACGGTGGTGGTCTCGGGGAACTCCGACTGTCCGGCCTGGGAGAACAGGGTCGGGAACCCGATGGCGTGGATGCGGACGTGTTTCGCGCCGGAGGAGTCGCGGGAGTTCATGTAGTCGACCGCCCTCAGCACTCCTTCCACCGAGCTGCCCGTGAACTCGTCGCCGAGCACGTAGATGCTGATCTTCAGGTTGCCCCTGGCGTGCTGCTTGATGGCGGCCTCGATCCCCTCCACCGGGCTCGAGTTGGAGTACGCGTTCCAGGAGGCGAGGCGTTGGAGGACGGCCTGCCGGCGGCCGGCGGTATCGCGAATCCACTTGCCGGCGTAGCTGCTGAACATGTAGACCCCCTCGTCGTTCATCACCTGCATCCCCTTGACCTTGGGATAGGCGTCGAGGATCTCCGACATCTTCCGCAGGAGCAGCGGCCAGGCGTAGCGCTGCATGCTCCCGGAGGTGTCGATCACGAAGATGACGTATTCGCTGTCCACCGGTATCCCGCCCACGAGCCCGGTGACCGGCGGCGGGCGCTCGCTCTCCTCCTTCAGCCGTTTCATCTCCTCGGTGAGCTGCTGCTGCGCGGCCAGGAAGCGGCCCTGCATGGCGTCCTGCACCTGGGACAGCTCCTTGGACGCCTTGAACTGCCCGCGCATCTTCTCGAGGTCGCCCTGCAGCCGGGCCACCGCCACCGTGTCCCGCGAGAGCTGCTCGCGCTTGCCCACCAGCTCGCGGCTCAGGATGTCGGTTTCGCCGCGGATCTCGTACAGCTCCTCCTGCAGCCGCGCGATGCGCTTGTTCAGGTCCTCGCGCGCCTGCTCGATGGCCCGCGGCTCGCCCATCTTGACGAGGGTGAGGAGGAGGATGATGGCCCCGAACCCGCAGCAGATACAGTCGAGGAACGAGAGGCTGAAGACCTCGATGTCGCGGCGCGGCCGGCGCCTCACGGCCAGTCCTTCGAAGGAGTCAGGAACGAGCCGCGGGTGACGATGGCCAGCTTCCAGAACGCGGGGGCGGCCATGGGATCGCCCTCCATCGGGAAAAGCAGGATGTTCACGGGCACGCCCCGCGGGAGCGCCCGCATCGCGCGGTCGAAGAGCTTGAGGCGGTCACCGCCGGACACGATGCGTCCCCGCGGCGGCGTCATCCCCTGCGTGGGCAGGCCGTCGGTGAGGACGATGATGTTGTCGGGCGGGGGCCGCATCGCGGCGGCGGCGGCGAAGGCCGCTTCCAGGCTCGTGCCGCCCTCGGGCGCCGTGCCCCGCAGGTTGGCTACCGCCTGGCCGAGGGACGTGCCGTCCTTGGCCGCCAGCCACGCGCCGTCCGTTCCGGGCAGGAGGGGCCGCGCGGTCGTGTTGAAGACGTAGATCTGGAACTGCGAGTCGCGCGGGATCTGCGTGGTGAGCCAGTCCACGGCTTTGACCGCCTTGCGCCACTTGTCCGCGCGTACCCGGTCCGCGGCGGGCAGGAGGCGCCGCCGCACCGCGTTGACGATCGTGTCCGCGAGCATGCTCGCGGAGCCGTCGACGAGGAACAGGATGCGCTTCCCTCCGACCTTGAGGCCGGTCAGGTACTGGCGGTCCCCGTTCCCGACGAAGGAGCGGACCTTGTCACCCGGGACCTCGCGGCTCTTGATCCCGCCGGAGAGCCGCTTGGCTCCCTCGTCCAGCGAGCGGAGATCGGCCTGCAGCTTGTTGAGGTGCTCGCGCTGCGCGATCGTCTCCCGCTCGTAGGTCGCCAGCTCTTCCTGCGACTGCTTGACGACGTCGATGAGCCGGGTGGACAGCCCCTGGGCGGTCGCGTTCTGCTGCCGGACCTGCTCGAACGTGTTGCGCAGCTCGACCAGGTTGGCCTGGCCCTCCAGCACCTGCTGCTCCAGCCGGTCCGTCTCCGCGCGCAGGGGTGAGAGCTGCTTGTCCGCGCGCTTGCTCGCCCCGCTGTTGAGGATCACGAAGATGAGGATCGTCGCGCCGAAACCGCAGCAGATGCAGTCCATGAAGGAAAGGCCGAACACTTCGGTCTTCCGGCGGGCCATCGCCTACTCCTCGACCGCCACCAGCAGCAGCTCCAGCCCCGGGCTTCCCAGGCGGAGCCGATCGCCCGCGCGCAGCGGCGCCCGGTCCCCGACGCGCTCCCCGTTCACGAACGTGTCGCCCCCGGCGTGGTCCTCGACCGCGACGTCACCGTTCGAGGTCCGCAGCGTGCAGTGGTGGCGCGAGACGCCCACGGCGTCGCCGCGCACGACGAGCCCCCGCACACCGGCAGGGGGAGCCGTGCCCAGGGCCAGTCCGCGCTCGCCGATGGCGTGAGCGATTCCGTCCACGAGCACGTGCGTGGCGCGAGTGCCTCGGGCGGAAGGGAAGTGGCGGATGTTGGCCGGTGCGGCCTGACGCTCCCGCGCGCCAAGGCCGGACGGGAGCCGGGTCACGAACGGAAGGGCCTCCTCCGTGTGTCGCAGGCGGTCGCGGTTGAGGAGGGCGCCGCTGGGCGCCGCCGACGAGTGGAGCTCCGCGATGGTCACGCCCGGGATTTCGCCGAGGTGATCGGCCAACCCCGGGAGTCGCGCGGAACGATGGGTGAGGAGAAGCGTGGCCGGCGCGCCTGCGCGCTTGCCGAGCTTCACCTGCTCGCCCAGTCCCCGGTAGAGGTCGGCGGCGGCGGCGAGGAGGGACGCGCGGGTCAGGTCGATGGTGTGCGCGCGCCCGCCCGCTCGGAGGGTGGCCGGGAGCGACGACCGCAGGCACAGCTCGCCCAGCCACCCCGGAAGGGCGTCGTGAAGGGCCTGCTCGCTGGGCCCGGCGTGCCGGGGATCGAAGCGCGCCTCGCGCACGAACTGGGCCGCAATCATGCCCGCCCAGACGTCTTCGAAGGCCGCCCATCCGCGGCCCTCCACGGGGACGACGCCGGTCCGCGTCACTTCGTCCCCCTGCGTCATCGCGGTCACGACGGCGCGGTGGCGCGTGAGGTCGAGGTGCAGGAGCGAATCCCCTTCCTGCCCGAGGGAGGCGGCGGCCACGGCCGCGTCCACCAGACCCACGACGGGAAGGCCGGCGGCACGCGCCACGCTCAACAGGAGAGAGAGCGAGGCCGTGCTCCAGAAGCCCGGCACGGCCAGGAAGGCCTCCGTGGTCTCGTGGCCCGCCGAGGTCCGGAGGGCGAGGAGCTGCGCGTGGGCGAGGTCCGCGCGGCTGACCCCCTCCGCGAACGGCAGGCCGGCGGGCGCCGTGTCGAGAGGATCCCAATACGTGTCGTGCACGAACCGCGGCTTGACATGGGCTTCCTCCGCGGCCTCGGCCCCCACGAGCAGGCGGCCCCCGTCGAGCAGGGCCAGCCCGGGGCTCGCGGGCAGGGGATGGGAGGCCCCGGCCCGGAGGGCCACCAGGCCGACGTCGTTGACCTCGACGGCGAGCGCGGCCATGAGGTCAGGCCGCCTCCAGGCTTCGGATGAGACGCTCGTCGAGGTAGGACTCGGTGTCGCGGACGAGCCGCTCCTGGTCGGTCTGGAGGTGATGGAGCAGGAACATGAGGAGCAGGCTCAGGAGCAGCGCGACGAGCGTCGAGTTGAAGGCCGTGCCCAGCCCCTGCGTCACGCCGGAGAGATCGCCCTGCATGGCCCGGTGGGCCTGGGAGAGCGCATCGCCGATCCCGCGCACCGTCCCGATGAACCCGATGGCGGGGATGGCCCAGGCGATGTAGCGCAGCAGCGACAGCTCCGAGTCGAGACGGTCGACCTCGCCCTCGCAGACGTCGCGGGCGGAAGCGGAGGCGTCGGCGATGTTGCGCGTGGCGCCGAAACGGTGGAGCGCGGCGAGCAGCGAGCGTGGGACGAGGCCCTGCCGCTCCGGCTCGGGGAGCGCCTGGATGTGCCGCGCGTACTCGCGCACGTCCTCGGGCAGGATCTTCATGCCCTCGGCCAGGGGGACCAGCTCTCGCTCCAGCAGGCGGCGCTCGCGGCGGACGAGCACCCACTTCTGGCCGATCACGGCCAGCGCCCACAACATCAGGATGATCTCGCTCTCCTGCTCGTAGTCGCGCAGGATCACCCAGATCGAGCGCTCCTGGATGTACCCGGGGTCCGTCTGCATGCGCGCCTGCTGGGCGGCGAGGATGGACTCGCTCCGCGGCCAGACGACGGTCACGTAGATCACGTGCACGAGGAGGGTCGCCACCATCAGGGAGGCGGCCTGGAAGAGGAAGCCGGTGGACGCGCGCTTCACGTCAGATGTCCACGGGGAATGAGACCGCGCTGTCGGCGGGCACGTGCTCCTTGGGCACGAACTCCAGGAGCGGGTCCTTGCCCGCGGGCGTGGCGGCCGGAGCGGGGGAGGGTGGCGCGCTCGGCGCCGGCGCCTGGGGAGAGGCGGCGGCGGGCGCGGGCCCCGGGACCTGCCCGGCCAGACCCAACAGGGCCACGACGAGGAGCGAAACTCGGACGACAGCCTTCAGGCTCATCTCTCGCGTCATCTCCTATTCCGCGTAGCGGGCAATGCGGAAGCCTACGTCCGCTCGCGGCTTGGTCGCGTAGTCGCGGTAGCTCAGTCGCAGCTCGGTGACCGTCCCGTGCAGGTAGCTCGAGCCGAGGATCACGTGCAGGTCTCCGGCGGCGGGGCCGACCGGGTCCTTCTCCAGCGGTGCGTCCGCGGGCGGAATGGAGTAGACGTCGTGAACCCATTCCGCCACGTTGCCCCCCAGGTCGAAGAAGCCGAGCGCGTTGGGCCGAAAGCTGCCCACCGGGCTCGAGACCGGGAAGCGATCGTCGTACCCCTGGAGTACGACCGACACCACCGGCCGCGCCGACTCGTCCGCATAGTTGCCGGAGCCGGGCGCCACCGGCAGCGAGACGCCCCACGGATACTTGAGCACGCCGCCCTCCGGGTAGCGCGCCGCCCGCGACCACTCGGCTTCGGTGGGCAGGCGGAAGCCGGTGCCGACGGGCGTGGTGGCCACGAGCTTGCCTCCCCGGCTCGCATAGACCGGAGGCAGGCCTTCTTGCGTGGAGAGCCAGTTGCAATATTCGGCGGCCTGCTCCCATGTCACCCGCACCACCGGTTGCGCGTCGGCGTCGAGGTCGTGGTTTCCGAATTGCCCCGAGGAATGGCTGGCCTGGAAGCGCCGGAACTGGGCGTTGGTGACCTCGGCGAGCGAGACATAGGACGGTCGTCGCAGCTCGACCTCGCGCAGCGTCTCGTTCGCGCGGCGGCCCGGCTCGCGGCGAGAGGCCCCCAGCTGGAAACGGCCGGGCGCCAGCAGCCGCAGCTCGTGTCCCCGCACGCTCAGGCGGGAGGGGCCGGCCGCCTTCGGTTCCTGGAGGCTGCGCAGCCGAACCTTCACCTCCTGGGGGAAGTCCGGCCGCGGTGTGATCGTGACTCTTTGTGGCGCGTACCCGGAGCGCCGCACCTCGATCTCGTGAGCGGTGGCGGTGAGCTTCAACGTCTGGCCGACGCGGCCCTTCACCTCGCCGTCCACGAGCACCTCCGCGTCCGCCGGCTCCGCCGTGACCTCGACGTCCCCCATCCGCGCGGCCAGGGCGAGCGACAGCGATTTCTCCTCATCGAGGTCCAGCGTGACCGTCGTCTGGGCCGCTTCGTGCCCGGCTTTCGTGAGCCGCAGCGCATGCTCGCGCCGCGGCGCGACCGTGATCTCGAGGGGCGTCTCGCCCCGGAACTCGCCGTCCACGCTGACGGCCGCTCCCGGCGGATCGCTGGCCACGCGCAGACGGCCGGGCAGGGGCTCCAGGCGGAACGGCGGCACCGTGAGCGGCTGCTCGGCCACGACCGTGATCGTCCGTGCCGCGGATCTGTGGCCGGCGAGGGAGACCGTGACTTCGCGCGCGCCCGAGCTGAGAAGGGCGGTGAGCGGCGTCCGTCCCACGTCGCCCCCGTCCACGCGCACGAGCGCCTCCGCGGGTGCGGACGTGAAGGATACGGGAGCGCGGTCGGGGACGAGCGTGGCCCGCAGCGTTTCCTCCGCGCCGCCGCCGGCCACGTTCAGACGCGTGGTGAATACCTTGAATCCCTCCGCGCGCAGCGCCACCTCGTGGTCCCCCGCCGCGACCTCCAGCGGCGCCAGCGGCGTGGTCCCGCGCTCCGCGCCATCCACGAAGAAGCGCACGCCGTCCGCGGGATGGGTCTCGACGCGCACGCGGCCGGGAAGACGCTCCAGGACGAAGCGCGCGACCTGATTCCGGTCGGTCGTCACCGCCAGCCGCGCCTCGAGCGGGCGGTAGCCCTCGCGCTGCGCCCGGACGGTGTAGTCGCCGGGCAGGAGCAGGCGCGTCCCGTTCCACCCGAGGTGGGGCAGTCCGCGCACGGACAATCGCTCCGGCGCCGGCTCCACGCGCACCTCGACCGCGCGCGCGGCGAAGACGAAGCCAACGGCCAGGAGCGTGATCAGGGCGAGGGTCATGGCGCGCAGCGGCAGGCGCCGGACGGCGCGCGGGCGCGCGGCCAGAGGCAACGGCCGCGGCCGATAGTCCGCCGGGTGCACGAGCGAATCGCCCTCGGCCGGGCGCTCGTAAGCCGCGGGGACCACGAGCATCGGCGGCTCGGCCCGCGGCTCCAGCGGCAGATGTCGTATCTGCAGCGACTTTCGATCGGCCCGCCAGACCACGCGGATGCGCGTGCCCAGGAGGCGCACCTCGTCGCCGTCGCGGAGCCACTGCGAGGCGGTGATCGGCCGCCCTCCGATCGACAGGGATACGTGGCCGCGCGGCTGCGCGAAGAGCTCACCGTCGTGGAGGGCGAGGAAGGCGGCGGGTTCCTCCCCGGCCAGACCGGGGACCTCGACGTCGGCGTCCCGTCCCCCGAGCGCGAGCGGGAAGTCGCTCACCTCGAGGCGGCGCGTGTGGTCGTCCTCCTCGACCAGGCACGAGAGCGTCATAGCGCTTCGCGGCAACGCACCTCCAGCGGCGGCGGGATCTGCGTCGGAGACACGACGAGCGTCTGGCGCGCATCGCGATAGCCCTGCCGCTTGCCCAGCACCACGTAGGAGCCGGGACGAAGGGCCACCTTCTTCTCGCCGCGGAAGGTTCCGATCGTCCCCACGCGCAGGACGGAGACTTCCGTCAACCCATCGGAGACCAGACGCACGTCTACGGGAGTTCGGGCGTCGTGAAGGACCCGCTCCAAGGACGCCGTCTGCTGCCGGAGACGCGGGCCAGCGGGCGTCGTCTCACGCGCGCGCTCGATCACCCCCTCCGCCTCGCGCGCCACCGCTTCCGCGGAAAGGCGCTCCGGCCGCTGCAGGTAGCCCGCGAGCGTCTCGTCCAGCACCGCCCGGGGCAGGCTGCGTGCGCGGCCCTGCTGCGCGAAGGCGATCTGGGGCTCGAGCTTCAGGGCCGCATCGTATTCGGCGAGCGCGCTCCGCCAGTCCTCGCGGGCTTCCGCGGCCTCTCCCGCCGCGCGATGGCGGGACAGGGCCTCTCCCTTCAGGCCTTCTTCGGTCCGCTCGAGCGCGTCGGCCACCACGCGAGTTCCCGGCCGCGCCGCCTCCGCGCGCGCGAAGGCGGCCTGCGCCTCGGCGAACTGCGCGCGGTCGAGGGCGGCCAGGCCGTCCGACATCGCGCGGGTCCACTCCGCCGCTGCCGGTTCTTCGGCCGGAGGCGGCGGGATCGCGGCTCGTGAGGAGGCGGGCCGGGCGGGTGGGTGCGGGGTTGCGGGTGTGGGTTCGTCTTCCTGAGCCGGCGCGAGCGTGGCGCGCGTCTCCTTTGGGGACTCCGGAGGCGCGGCCGGGGCCGGCTCTGCGGGCCGCGGATTCACGGCGGCGGGCTGCGGCCGGCTCGCCATCCATCGGGGGAGGAACACGAACACGCCCACCATGGCCACGCCGAGGACGATGAGGAACGCCCCGGCGGCGGCGGACCGCCCCATGGAAGAGGACGCACGCGTGCGTTCGGAGGGACCGACGAGAGGGGCTCCGGGACGCGGCGGCGGTTGAAGCGGGACGTCAGGGCCGACGCGCGGACGACGAGCGTCCCGGGTGGACGGCCGCTGGAGAGTCATGTGACGGCGTCAGATCGACGGCGGCACCGGCACCGCCGGCGCGTTGGGGTCGGGGACCCCCGTCTCGATGGTGAAGACCTTGCGGAGCACCTCGCGCCACTCGGTGAACTGCTGCTCGGCGGAGCCGGCGAGCCGGAGCTGATGGCCCTCGACCTCGACGAGCAGGGGGGCCACCTCACCGTCGAACGAGTTGGCGAGCTCCTTGAGCGCGGCCACGTGCAGCGTCTTCTGCTGGGCCTGCTGGGACCCCGCCATCAGGGCGGCGTATCCCCCCAGCGTCACCAGGTCTCCGGCGACGCGGCCGCCCTGTGAGTCGCTTCCGCTCATGACGACGCCCGCAATCATCGCGACCCCGCCCAGGATCTGCTTCAGCTTGGACTCGCGGTTGATCTTGTCGAGGGCCACCTGCTCCTCGTAGCTGTCGTGGCGCCAGCTGGCGTAGGGGCTCCCCATGCGCTCGTAGAAGCTGAGGTAGTGCTCGTTGAGCGTGTCCACGAACATCTGGTCGCGGTCACGGATGTCGGAGACGCGCCGGATCATGGGATCGCCTTCGGCCGGGAAGCGGCGGAGAGAGTAGTGGCCGGACCGTTCGACCTCGAGGTACGGGGTGAAGGCCTCGGGCGCGAGCTGGGTGGCGAAGCGCAGCGCGGACACGCGTCGCACGGTCACGAGCTGGGCGGCCTCGAGATCGTCGCGCTTGGCCAGCAGGTCGTTGGCGATGCGGTTGTAGACGTCCTGGAACGGCTCGTATTGTCCGACTCGCTCCGGCCGGTAGGCGCTGAGGTCGGCCTGGCCCTTGTATCGCTGGTGGAGCCAGTGGCGGCCCGTGGCGTCGACGGCGTCCACCTCGAGCTCGAGGTCCTTGCCGGTGCTCTTGGCGATCTTGCCGGTGACGAGCACGTCCAGCCCCTCGGCGGACGCGGGCAGCACGCGCACGGCACCCCAGTTGCCCGTGGCTTCCATCGTCTTCTTGAGATGAAAGGCCACGAAGCGGCCTTCCGCTCGCCTGAGCTCCGGCGAGAGGCCCCGCGCGGCGAGACGCTCGCGGTCGCGTTCGGTCAGGCCCGTCTCGAAGACGGCGACGCCGATGTCGAGGAGGCGCTCCTCGGCGATCTCGCCCTTGGCCTGAGTCGCCTCGACACGCCCACGGCCATCGTCCTTGTCTTTGTCCTTGTCCTTCCCTTTGGAGGGCGTCGCCGGGGGCGTGAGCCCGGGAACCGCAGGAGGTCCCGCCGGAGTTGGCGGAGAGGAGGTGACGGGCGTGGTCGTGGATCCCGGGGTAAAGGGTGCAGCCGGAACCGCACCGCCGCCGCCGCCGGAACCGGTCGGGACTTCCACCACGGGCGTGAAGAGCTGCGCGGACGGGTCGAGGCGCGAGCCGCCGCCGATCGCCACGACCGATCCCCGGCCCTCTTCAGAGCCGCGGGAACGGCCGGGCGGGGCCGTGGTCCCGCGCATCCCGCAGGTGCGCTCGGCGCCGGGCGCCTGCGCCCAGGCGGTGCCGAGCGTTGCCACCATTCCCGCCGCCAGTCCCCACACCGTCCGACGCCATCGCTTGGCGCTCATGGCATCCCTCAGCTTTCACCGCGCTTGTACCGCCGGTACTCGTCCCACAGCTTCTCGCGGATCTTGGGATCCTCTTCCGCGATCGCCGCCTCGCGGATCTGGCGCGCGACGACGTCGTCGTTGCGTCCGTCCCCGATGTCGGCGGGAACTCGCGAGGCGTCGCCCTGGTCCTGGCTGGGCGTACCTTCCGGCGCGGTCGGAACGTCGCGACCGCCTCCGCCGCGGCCCGACTTCGAGGAGCCGGTGGCCTTGTCCTTCGAGCCGTTCTTGTCCTGGCTTCCTCGTTCCTTCTCGGCACGGGCGTCGGACGCGCTCTTCGTCGATCCACCCGCCGATCCGGTCCCGCCCGCTGAGCCTCCGCTTCCCTCGCCCTCGCCGCCGGCCCCGCCGCCCGCCCCCGCGGCACCGCCGCCGTGCTCGGCGCGCTTGGCCGCCACCTCCTGCTGCTCCTTGAGAAGCATGGCGTCGAACTTCGCGAGCGAGGTCTGGAGATCGCCGTCGAGCGTCTCCCGCTGCTCGTCCGGAGTCTTCGCCCCGGCACGACCGCCGCTGCTCCCGGAAGCGCCCGATGAGGGTGCCGGACTGGCCGCGCCCTCGGAAGGGCTGGTCGCCTTGCTCTCGGTCGAGCTGGTGGCCCCGCCTGGCGCAGGTTTGCCCGCCGCCTTCTCCGCCGAGCTCGAGGAGGATGCCGGGGCCTCCGTCGACGCGCTCGCCGGAGGGGTCGTCGAAGGGATCGCCGGCACCTGGCTCTTACTCCGGGCCGCACAACCGGCGAGCCAGGAGGAAGCCACGATCGTCACGACGGCCGCCGTGCGCCTCCCCATTGAATGCATACGCTGGGCACATCCTAGCAATTGGAATGCCTCGAGGGGGGATAAAAAGGACCCGTCGCGGCTGGCCACCAAGTGGTCCGGAATCAATGAAATGTAAAATCCGACCCCACCCGCCGAGGCGGCCGCACCTCGCCCGACCGTCCTCGACCGTCCTTCAATAAAGACGGCCACTGTCCCCTCCGTCGTCATGGGCGTCGGCGTTACAGTCCATCGTCGTGCGCTGGCCTTTCGCATCGAGTTGCATCGCGTCGCGGCCAACGCCCACCGCGCCGGTGCTAGCCTGTCCCTCATGGGGCAGCGGCGCCGGCTTTCGGCGACGAGGGCCGGGTGAGCGAACTGCGCGTCGAAAGGGTGGTCACGGCCGACCACCTGGATGCCCTGCGCACCGAGTGGAATGCCGTCGCCGAGACGATGCGGCCGCGCCTTCCGTTCGGGACCTGGGAGTGGGCGACGGCGTGGTGGCGGCATTTCCGGGAAGACCGCGCCGCCGTCGGTGACTCTCTCCGGGCGCGGGCGGTTCGGGACGCCGCGGGCGAGCTGGTCGCGGTCGCTCCCCTCATGCTCACGCAGCGGCCCCGTGTCGGACCCTTGCGCGTCCGCACGCTCCACTTCTTCGGCGCCGATCCGAACATCACCGAGATCCGGCGCATGTGCTGCCGGCCGGGGCGAGAAGAGGAGGTCTACCGGGCGGTGCTGGCCGACCTGGAAAGCGACGTCCAGGCGTGGGACTGGCTCGTGCTGAGCGGGATTCCCGAGTCCGCGAGCGCCGTCCTGGCCATGCCGGGCCTGCGCTGGAGCCGTGAATTCCCCGATTACGTGCTGCCGTTGCCCGCGAGCTGGGACGAGCTGCGGGCCTCGCTCAAGCCCAATACCAAGCGGTCCCTGCGTCAGTGCTACAACTCCCTCCGGCGTGACGGGCTGTCTCCGAAGCGGATCGTCGTCAGCGCGCCCGAGCAGATGGAATCGGGGCTCGAGCACCTGTTCCGCCTGCACACCGCGCTCGCGGACCAGAAGGGCGCGAGCCGGCACCCCGACGTCTTTCGCGCCCGACGCACGAGGAGCTTCCTGGTCGACGTCTGCCTGGCCCTGGCGCGGCGCGACGTGACCCGGCTGTTCCTCCTCGAGGTCGAGGGCAAGGTCGTCGCGGCGCGCGTCGGCTTCGTGCTCGGCGAAGAGCTCTATCTGTACTACTCCGGCTACGATCCCGCGTACGGCCGGTACAGCGTGATGACGACCATGCTTGCGGAAGCGATCAAGTGGGCGATCGAGAACCGCCTCACGCTCGTCAACCTGTCCACCGGCAACGATGCCTCCAAGGCGCGATGGGGGCCCCGGGAGATCGTCTTCCGCGAAGCGGTCATGGTGCGTCCGCGGATGAGGGCGCGGCTCGCGCACGGCGCGGTCGCGGTCGCGCGCGCCGCCGCACGCTCCGCCTGGATCGCCGGCCTGGCCTTCCGGCTCCTCGGGCGGCGCGCCGGGTAGCGCCCGGGACGATGTGACACTATCCGCCACGTGATGAGAGTTCGCGGTGCCGTGCTGCTCGCCCTCCTGGCCAGTCCCGCCGTTGGCGTCGACGTCGCGCCTGCCTGGACCGCGCGCTGGATCTCGGTGCCCGGAGCGCCCGCCTTCGATTACGGCGTCTACCACTTCCGCCGCACGTTCGACCTCACGGAGAAGCCGCAGACATTCCTGGTCCAGGTCACCGCGGACAACCGCTATCAGCTCTTCGTCAACGGCGAGCGCGTGTCCTGGGGCCCCGCGCGCGGCGATCTCTACCACTGGCGCTACGAGACGGTCGACCTGGCGCCTCACCTAAGGCCGGGCCGGAACGTGTTGGCCGCGGTCGTGTGGAACTTCGGCCTGCACGCGCCCCAGGCCCAGGTCACGTACCAGACGGGCTTCCTCCTGCAGGTTGCGGGCGACGCCGAAAAGGCGCTGAGCACCGACAAGAACTGGAAGGCCGTCCGCAACGACGCCTACGCGCCGGTGCCCATCGTGCCCGCCGAGATCCACAACCAGTACTACGTCGCCGGTCCGGGCGATCGCGTGGACGCGGCCCGCTACCCGTGGGGCTGGGAGCAGCCGCACTTCGACGACGCGAAGTGGGAGCCCGCACAGCAGGGCCCCGTCGGCAGCGCACGCGACGCCCTCGACGCGCCCAGCCGCTGGATGCTCGTCCCGCGAGAGATCCCGGCCATGGAGGAGACGCCCATTCGTTTCGCGCGTGTGCGGCGTGCCATGGGGATCACGGTTCCCGACGCCTTCCCGCGGGAGAGGGAGCGTGTCGTCGTACCCGCGCGGTCGACCGCGACCGTCCTCCTCGACCAGGACCACCTGGCCACCGCGTACCCGGAGCTGACCGTGACCGGAGGCCGCGGAGCCAGCGTCACGCTGCGTTACGCGGAGGCGCTCGTCCAGTCCGGCACCAAGGTGAAGGGAAACCGCGACGACATCGAAGGCAAGGAGCTGCGCGGGGCCCGCGACGTCTTCGTCGCGGATGGTGGAGCCCAGCGGCGCTTCCGGCCCCTCTGGTGGCGGACGTATCGCTACGTCGAGCTTGGCGTCGAGACGGCCGAGGAGCCGCTGACGATCGACGACCTCTCCGCCGTCGCCACCTCCTATCCGTTCACGGCACGGGCGCGGCTCGACACCGGCACGCCGGAGCTGGACCGCATCCTCGAGGTCGGCTGGCGCACGGCGCGGCTGTGCGCGCACGAGTCCTACATGGACTGCCCGTACTACGAGCAGCTCCAGTACGCGGGCGACACGCGCATCCAGGCGCTGGTCTCGCTCTACATGACGGGCGACGGGCGCCTGGTGCGCAACGCCATCGCGCATCTCGACGACTCGCGGACCTCCGAGGGCCTCACGCAGAGCCGCGCGCCCACGCGCCTGCAGCAGTACATCCCGCCCTTCTCGCTCTGGTGGATCGGGATGGTCCACGACTACTGGCGCTACCAGGACGATCCCGCCTTCGTGCGCGCGAGGCTCCCCGGCGTGCGATCCGTGCTCGCGTTCTTCGCGGACCGGCAGACCGCGGACGGCTCGCTCGGCCCGCTGCCATGGTGGAACTTCGTGGACTGGGTCCGGGCCTGGCCGCGTGGCGTGCCGCCGTCGCTCGGCGGCGCGTCCGCTCCCCTCGACCTGCAGCTCCTGCTCGCCTACGGCTATGCCGCGGATCTCGAGCAGGGCCTCGGGTCGCCGGCGCGCGCGAACGAGATGCGTGCCGAGGCGGCGCGGCTGCGCGCGACGATCCGGCAGAGGTACTGGGACGCCGGGCGCGGACTCTTCGCCGACACTCCCGCGCGCACGCAGTTCTCGCAGCACGCGAACGTGCTCGCCGTCCTGGCCGGCGTCGTCGAGGGCGCCGAGGCGCGCGCGGTCCTGGACCGCGTTCTCGCCGATACGTCCCTGGCCCCGGCCTCGATCTACTTCCGCCACTATCTCCACGCCGCCCTCAACCGGACGGGCCAGGGCGACCGCTACCTCGAGCTGCTCGTTCCCTGGCGCCGGATGCTGGCCGAGGGGCTCACGACCTGGGCGGAGACGAACGAGCCCGACGTGCGCTCGGACTGCCACGCCTGGGGCGCGAGCCCGAACTTCGAGCTGTTCCGGACCGTCCTCGGGATCGACTCCGCCGCTCCCGGCTTCCGGCGCGTGATCATCCGGCCCTTCCTGGGCGGCCTGACCCGGGCCCGGGGCGCGATCCCGCACCCGCGCGGAGAGATCGCGGTGAGCCTGGCCCTGGCCGGGGGCCGGATGGAGGCGGAGATCGGACTACCCGAAGGGGTGAACGGCGATCTGGTGTGGGGCGGGGCGCGGCGCCCCCTCCCCTCGGGACGCTCACGCTTTTCCCTGCCCGCGTCTCCGCCACCCCCACCAGCGGGCCATTGACGCCACCGCCGCGGCCGTGTATTCATGGCGGCGTCCCGGGGGGGTGCGTACGTCTCTTGAAGGTGATATCGACGAGCCCGCTTCCTCGTCGTCTCTCGTCGTCCTGGACCGGGTGCTCGACGGCATCCTGACCGCCCTGCACGAGTCCGCGCCGGACCGGTTGGACGCCGCCGCGCGTGGTTACGTCGAGGACGCGATCGCGGCGGCCATGGCCGCCGCCGTCCGCGCGCGCGACAACGGCCTGGCCGCGAATGCGGCGAGCACCATCGCGGAGGCGGCGGCCGTCGCCCGTGCCCTGCTGGCCGAGCTGCGCGCCCAAAGCGCGCGGTCGGAGGCGCTGGTCAACCGCAGCCTCGAGCTGCGGAGGCAGGCCATCCGGCTGACCGCGACCGCGCTCACCTTGCGCCGTCAGCCCCGGAGCCTCGACGCGCCGTCGGAGAACCCGGGCTCGCTCGCGAAGGGTGCGCTGACCCACGAGGTGGCGGACGGCCTGCACGGGGTCCGCGTGCTCGTCGTGGGCAACACGCCCGGACTCGTGGAGAAGTTCACGATGCTCCTGTCCGCCCTGGGCGCGGACGTGCACGCGGTGAGCGCGATGGGAGAGGCCGTCCACCAGGCGCATCTGTTCGATCCCGACGCGCTCCTCTGTGAGCTGCCGGGCGACGACCTTCGCATCCGGGAGCTGGTCGACGACCTCCACGGGCAGGGCCTGGGTCTGCCCGCCGTCGCCATGAGCGACGCGGCCGACGCGGTTTCCCGAGAGGCCGGCCGTCGCGCCGGCTTCGACGACGTCTTGGCCGGTCCGGTCACGTTCTCCGAGCTGTCCGAAGCCATCCGACGCGCCATCGGCCGCTAGCGGATCGGCCCGGCGATCAGCCGCTCACGGAGCCGACGCGATCGGCAGCTCGACGAAGCTCGCCTGGCCCGGCGCATGGTGGATGCGCTGGGTGGCCTTCCGATAGTCCTCCGGCTTCGCCCAGAAGATGTTGGGCACGAACGTCTGGGGATTGCGGTCGTAGAGCGGGAACCAGCTCGACTGGACCTGCACCATGATCCGGTGCCCGGGCCGGAACACGTGGTTCGCGTTCGGCAGGGCGAACTTGTAGAGCAGGGGCTGGCCGGCGGCGATGGCGGCCGGCGTCTCGAAGCTCTGGCGGTAACGCCCGCGCAGGATGTCCGCCGACACCATGAGCTGGTAGCCGCCCATCTCCTGCTGGCCGGCGACCTCGTCCGGGTAGACGTCGATCACCTTCACCACCCAGTCGGCGTCCGTGCCGGTGGTGGAGGCGACGAGGTTCGCGATGGGCGCGCCGCTGATCTTCACGGGCGCGGTCAGCACGTCGGAGGTGAAGGCGAGCACGTCGGGGCGGCCGGACATTTCGCGCTGGTCGTCCACGAGCCACTGCGACCACGTCGCGCCGACGCCGTACCCGACGGGCTGGATGGGCCGGGCCCGAAAGGGCACGGGCTTGGCCGGGTCCGAGACATATTCGTCGTAGGCGCCGTCGCCCGCCTTGGGTGGATCGAAGGTGAGCTTGAGGCCCGCGGCCAGGTGCAGCGGCGTCGGGCGGACGGTGCAGCCCGTCGCGCAGCCCGCGGGCCAGGCTTGGAGCCGGCGCCAGGTGTTGGTGCCGGTCTCGAACGCCGTGACGGGCGCGACGTCGGCCTTGGGTGCCCCTTCCTTGAGGTACTGGTCCAGGAACGGGCGCAGGACCTCGCGCCGGAACCAGGCCGCGGTGTCGCTGCCGAACCGGATCGCGCCCAGCGCGCTGCCGTCCGCGATCTCCTGGCCGTGATGCCACGGTCCGAGGACGAGGAAGACCTTGTCGTTGCCGGTGTCCTTGGGCTCGATCGCCTTGTACACGGCGGGCGCGCCGTAGATGTCCTCCTGGTCCCAGAGGCTGTGCACCAGCATCACCGGCACCTTCAGGGGCAGGGCGGCCAGCACCTTGTCGACGGCCTGATCGCGCCAGAACGCGTCGTAGCTCGGGTGCTCGAGGATCTTGCGCCAGAAGCCGACCTGCTCGAGGCCGTGACGGCGGCCGAGCTCGCCCGCCGATCCCGCCTGCATGAACATGTCGTAGTCGTCGAAGTGCGTGGCCATCCACTTCGCTTCGTTCTTGCGCGTGGCCTGCTGCTCGTAGATGTAGGCCATGCCCTGCTGGCGGAAGGCGCCGTTGTGGAACCAGTCGTCGCCCATCCAGCCGTCCACCATCGGGTTCATGGGTACCGAGACCTTGAGCGCGGGGTGCGGGTTCACGAGCGCCATCAGGGGCAGGAACCCGTCGTACGAGATGCCGAGGATGCCCACGCGCCCGTTCGACTCCGGCACGTTCTTGACGAGCCAGTCGATGGTGTCGTAGGTGTCGGTCGCGTGGTCGACGGGAGTCGGGTTCTGGGGGCCGTGGAGGGGGCGGTTCATCACGTAGTCGCCCTCGGAGTCGTATTTGCCCCGGATGTCCTGCACCACGCGGATGTAGCCGCCCTCGACGATGACGTCGGTCGCGTTGTCGTAGCCGCTGAGGCTCGGGCCCAGGTGGGTGCTGTGGGCGTGGCTCGTGAGCTCGCTCGCGTTGTAAGGAGTGCGCGTGAGGAGGATGGGCGCCCCGTGCGCGCCCTTCGGGACCAGCATCACCGTGTGCAGCTTCACGCCGTCGCGCATCGGGATCATCACCTCGCGCCGGTCGTGGTCGAAGCCTTCGGTCGCGGGCCGGAGGGTGGCCGGTGTCTCGCTCGGATAGCTCGGATACTGCGGGGGCGGGGGAGAGGCCGTCTGCGCGGAGGACACCGCCGCGCCACCGAAGGCCGCGAGCGCGGCCAGCACGATCCCGGGTCGAACGTTTCCGATGAGCCTCATGCCGTTGCCCTCGCACGCGCCTCGTGGGACGCGGCCGCGACCTTAGTGCAAGCGCGCGGCTTCGGCAACGGCCCTGCCCGGATGGGCGGCCGGAACTACTGCGAGCGCTTGCGGTCGAGGGCGAGGGCGGCGTCGGCGGCCCTCTCGCGGGCGGTGCGGGTGATCTTGACGGCCTGGGCACGCGGGGGCGGCGGCGTGAAAAGGGTCGCCGCCGAGACGCCGGTCGCGCCGCCGGTCAGCACGCTCTCGATCGAGGTCGGGGACCGGTAGTACGGCGTCTGCTTCATCTCGCGCCTCCTTCGATCGGCGGTTCTCTCTCAAGCAATATCGAGGCCACCAGCGTGAAAGGGCCCGTTTCACCCTTTTTGACCCTCGCCCATGGTCAGGATCGACCTCGGCGGGTGACCACTCCGACATCCCGGTTCCACAATCCTGGATCGCGCGGTAGACTGGATCTTCCGCAGGAGTGGGTCGGGTGATCGCCGCGGCCGACGTCACGGCCGGGGAGGAAAGTCCGGACTCCGAGGGCAGTGTGCTGGCTAACGGCCAGCGAGGGTGACCTCAGGGAAAGTGCCACAGAAAACACACCGCCGAACTGCCGGGAAACCGGCGGTGGCAAGGGTGAAAAGGTGCGGTAAGAGCGCACCGCCGTCCTGGTGACAGGGCGGGCAGGGAAAACCCCACACGGAGCAAGACCAAATAGGGGGGCGTTTGAGGCTGGCCCGGCCGAAGCCCCCGGGTAGGTTGCTGGACCCCCCGGGTAACCGCGGGGCTAGAGGAATGATCGCCGCCGTCGCTTCGAAAGGAGCGGCGGGACAGGATCCGGCTTATAGACCCGCTCCTGCGGATCTTTCGAGCCCATCGGGTTGACGCGAGACCATCGCACCCGTCGAGAGGAATCCGGGCCACCCTTCCTCGTGATTGCTTTTGCCACACGTCTTCGTCAATTCAGGGGGGTGAAATCCCAGATCGCACCCCCCTGCGCCTTCGGCTACGCCGAAGATCCAATCGGAATCCGGACTCTCTGCTTCGTCAATTCAGGGGGGTGAAATCCCAGATCG
>Ga0111539_10000914_pt1 | contig 38577 bp, 27 predicted proteins | sample RhiMethybrSRZTD1_FD_79667 | JGI IMG/M metagenome (GOLD analysis project Ga0111539, IMG submission 79667) | Populus rhizosphere microbial communities from Tennessee, USA - Rhizosphere MetaG P. TD hybrid SRZTD1 (version 2) (version 2) | ecosystem: Host-associated > Plants > Roots > Rhizosphere >...
CCGTCCGCGGGCTGCGTTGCCTGTCAGTTGTGACGAACCCACCATCTACAGCAGCGGGATGCGCAGCGCGTTCGAAGTCGCGAGTGGCCACTCTCGAGACGGTTCGAACACGAGCCATTGCGCAAACAGCGTCTGGCCGCTCAGTGATGGTACGTTTGGCAGCGGCAAGGGCGCCTGAATGACCCCGCTGCTCATCAGCCATGCCCAATTCACCGTGCCGACGAAGGACATCTCGAACGCCGGCGTCATGCCGAGTTCGAGGTTGAAGGGGGCTGGGGCCGAGCCGGGCGCCCGGTCCCACATGAGGTACGCAGGAATTCCCGGCGTAGCTCCGCTGAGCGTCAAGCAGAACCACGCTTCTCCGAGTCGCGGGGCGAACGGTGCGTGTGCTTGGAGCTGGCCCGCATGCGTGAACCCGCCTTGTCCGATCGAGGTGACGAGGCGGCCGTTCTGCGAGCCGAGCGTTGGCTTGTCGAATGGCTGGATTCCGGCGGCGAGGCGCGGATCCGTCAGTGTCGCGAGCAGCGCGATGATCGCGTCCTTTTCCCAGACCGTGTAGTTACGAGGCGTCAGGTTGGAGGCCTGGTTGACATGGAAGTCGCCGCCGCGATCGTAGAAGTCGAGGACCTTGCGCAGAGTGTCGGCGCTGCCGTTGTGGAAGTAGGGAGCGGTCAGCTCGACGTTGCGCAGGCTCGCGACGCGGAACTTGCCCGCGTCCGCGGCCAGGCTCGTGGCGTTCTGGCGGCCTGGATCTTCGCTCGAAGGACGAATGCCGATGTTGTGGAACACGAGTCGGATCGGCGATGGCGAGCCATAGGGCCCACTCGTCACCATGGTCATCTGTCCAGCGACCGGCCCCTCGGTGAGCACGCGCTGCTCGAAGTCACCGTGACAGGTGTGGCACGAGGTCGCGCCGTTGGCCGGACTCGTGAACAGCATGAGCCCGAGTTGTTCTTCCGCGGTCAGCTGCGCCAGGCCGTGGAGATGCAGATCCCATCTCGACTGGTCGGAGTTCAGCGTGCGCAGATAGCAGGCGATCGAATCGACGATCCTCTGTTGGGTGACCTGTGTGGTACCGAAGGCGATCTGGAACAGGTCCGGGTAGCTGCGACCGGCGATGAAGTTCTGCAGGCGCGGCGGCAGGTTGCTCGCGAACACCAGCGGCGTCGCGCTGGTGATCTTGTCGGTCACCTGGGTCCAGGTGCGACCCTGGTGACTCATCTCCACGGTGTTCAGTATTGGCCCGGCAACCAGTTGCTCGAGCGACGTCCTGCTGCCGTCGTAGGTGAGGTGGGTGTGGTAGCCGCTGTTGATCACCGTCGGCGAGCGCCGTTGCGTGACGCTCGGGCCGAAGCCGTGCGCCGGGTGGGCCACCACGCTGCCGTTCCACGCGACCATCGCGACTCCAGGCGAGCCGTGGCGGTCGTCCGCGGTCCCGAACCGCCAATCGGGACCGGGATTCACGGCTTGCGCGGTTCGCGGGTCGATCCCGCCGCGAGCCAGGTCATGGCACGTCGCGCAGGCAACCGTGCTCGTCGAGGACATCTGCTCCTCGAAGAACAGGGCCATGCCCAGCAGCTCCTTCTGTGCCGTCTGTGGATTGCCCGGCGGGGAGACGGGCGGGGGGAAGTTGGTTTGGGCAACAGCGGTGGCGATCAAGAGCGAAGAAAGGCAGAGAGCGCGAAGCATCGGAACTCCTCTTGGTGCTCCTCGGATCCGAGGATCGGGTAGGCGCCGCGATCGAGGGTGGCATGAGGGATGCGGCGAAGTGGCTGAACCGGCCCGCGGGCAAATACCACTGCCCTGGGAAATGGGGGGAGCGGTGGCTGCACGGGGCCGTGCGGTTCTCATCATTCAAGGGCGCGAGCCGCAGGTGCAAGCAGGGGATCACCGGCTCACGAGCAGGCATTCTCCCGATGGCTACTTTCGATCTGCCTCGCCGCCCCCGACGATGACCGTCGGCGGGTCCGTCGCAAGCCGTTGCTGCACGGTATTCTCCATGTCGCCTTGGCCGCCCGCGCTGAAAACGGCGCCTACCAGCTGCGACTCCACGCTTCCCCATGGTCCTTACCCTCGTCGTGCGTTCCATCGCCCTCCTCGTTGCCGCCTCGGGCGTCGCCGTCGCCCAATGGGTGCAGCGTGCGCCCGCAACTCCGCCGACCGCGCGTGCAGCGGCGGCGATGGACTTCGTGCCGCAGAACGGTCTCGTACTGTTCGGCGGCAGTGCGCCGCTGCTCAACAACCAGACGTGGGTCTACGACGGCACGACGTGGACGCAGCTCGCACCGGCGGGATCACCGTCGGGCCGCTTCGGCGCGCAGCTCGTCTTCGACTCGGCGCGCAACGTCGCCGTGCTCTACGGCGGTCTCGCCTCGAACATCAGCATTCCGCCGCCGACCAGCGAGACCTGGGAATGGAACGGCGTCACGTGGAACCAGGCGACCCCGGCCGCGAACGCCGGTCCGCGCTACCGCTACGGCGCCTGCTTCGACTCCGCGCGCAGTCGCGTCGTGATGTATGGCGGCCAGTCGACGCAGCTGCTGGGCACGCCGAACAACCAGACCTGGGAATACGACGGCACGACGTGGGCGCAGATCACCACGACGGGCAACCCGGGCCCGCGCGAACGCCCCGCGATGTGCTACCACGCGGGCATGGGCATGACGGTCGTGTTCGGCGGCTACGACGGTGTCGCGTTGACCGACCAGACCTGGCTCTACGACGGCTTCAGCGGCAACTGGCTGCAGCTCGTGATCCCGGGCCCGAAGCCCTCGCCGCGCAACGCCTCGGCCCTCACCTACGACCCGGTGCACAACCTGTGCATCCTGATGGGGGGCCAGGATGCTGTGAACGTGCTGTCCGACACCTGGGTGTTCGACGGCGCGCGCTGGGTCCAGCAGACCACGACGACGCAGCCGGGGCGCGACCACGCAATGGCGTTCCTGCCGACCACTGGCCAGGTCGTGAGGTTCGGCGGTTTCGTCGGGGGGACGGGCACGCTGTCGAACCAGACGTGGGAGCTCGGCACCGGCAGCTACGGCGCCGGCTGTGTCGGCACCAACGGCGTGCCGTCGCTGACTTCGGCCGGCGCGATGACGCTCGGCCAGCCGTGGACCGTGAACGCCGCGAACCTGAACCCGACCTTCAGCCTCGCCTTCTTCGTGATCGGCTTTCAGCGGTTGCCCGGCATCGACCTCACGTTCGTGCTCAACATGCCGGGGTGTGCGGCCTACACGACGCCCGACCTGCTGCTCGGAATCTCCGGTGCGGGCGGTGCGGCGAGTTGGACGTGGCCTGCGGTCACAGGGCCGATCGGTGCTTCGCTCTACACGCAGGCGCTGTGCTTCGACCCGCCGGCGAACGGTTTCGGCTTCACGATCTCCAACGCGGTCTACGCGACGATCGGTTACTGACACGCCGCCGACGAAACCGCCCGACACGCGCGCGCAACGGCACGCCATCCGGGCTCCCTCGCCTCGGCCAGCGATGTCGCACGAAACAGCACCGATTGGCTCCGCCACGCGTTCTGCGGGCTCTCCCCGCGCCTTCCTCACCGCCCCTTGTCAGAACGTGCGTGCGCAGAGGCGCCTACTTGGCCTACTACGAGCAGCAGTACGGCGGGCGCTGAGGCCGGGAAAGCTGAGGAAGCTGTTGCGATCGTGCAAGGACTGCACGAGCAGAATGGTCCGAACCGCAGCTTCCCAACCCCCTGAGCACTGCCGCGGTCGCGCACAGCTACAGGCCGAGGTGATTCGCCATCAGGTTGCTCTGCGAGAAGGCGCTTGGCGCCGCCGGATCGAACACGAACGCCTGCAGGTAGAACACAGTGCCGAGCTGCCCTGGCTGCAAGAAGATCGGCATTGTCGTCATCGCGGCCGCGCGACCGTGACCGTCCTCGTTGATCGGCCAGCCCACGACCAGCAGCGACGAAGGGTCGAGCCGCAAGGTCAGTCCGGGCAGCGGCACGTTCGGCAGCGCGATCTCTCCGAGCGACAACCCGAGGAACGCGATCGTCGGGCCCGGCACGCCGGTCAGGCGCAAGACCTCGACAACGCCGCTGCGGAACGGGCCGGAAGCACCCAGCACGGGCACGGCGCCGTCCTCGCCAGCGACGCCCGCGTGACGTTGCACGCGCTTGCCCGCGGCCACACCTTCGTAGCGCCGGTTGCGCGTCGTGTACACACCGAGCAGATCCGGATCACCATCGAGGTCGGCGTCGGCGGCGTAGCCGTCGACGAACACCTGCCGCACGACCTGATAGTCCGCGATCGTCAGCGGGCTCGACGAGCCGACACGCCGCAACAGGATCCCGACGTTCGGTTCGCCCACGATGCGCCCGAGAGCGAGGTCGCTGCGGCCGTCGCCGTCGAAGTCCGCCACGGTGATGGTCGAGCGCGGCTGCGTCGTGGACACCGTGACGATGATGCGAGGACCGACCAGCGTGGTCGCCGCGAACGTCGGGCCGCCGCCGGGTGGTGAGTTGTTGACGAACAGCACGGCCTCCCCGTTCGCGTTCGGCCGCACGAAGTCGAGCTTGCCGTCGTTGTCGACGTCCGCGACGGCCAGTGCCCCGGGCTCGGACGGCAGCGCGGGTGCCGACCACGTGATCTGGAACGGCGCCGCCGGCACGCCGGTGCCGCGCCGCACATGCAGCCCGTTGGCGCCGCCCGTCATCAGCAGATCGGGCAGGTTGTCGCCGTCGAAGTCGGCGACGCGTTCGATTTGGCCGCCGAAGCTCCAAAGGGCGAATACGGGACCCGGCACGAACGTGCCGCTCTGGTTCCAGAAGATCTGGCTCTCCGGCTGGACGTTGTCGTTGTAGACGATGTCGCCGTCGCCATCGCCATCACAGTCCACGCCGAGATAGTACTCGTCGGCGACTGCGAACTGCCCGCCGATCATCAGGCCCGGCGCCGCGACCGCGCCGGCGTAGCGCATGTGCCCGCCGCCGTTGTTCTGCAGCCAGACCATGCCGGCGAACTGCACTGGCTGACCCGACTGGTTGGTCTGCAACCGCATCACGCGATCCTCGGCGCCGTCGCCATCGACGTCGACGCGGATGTTGCACGCGAACGTGTAGCCCGCCGGCGGCGACGGATCCGGCGCAGCCGCCGCGAAGGTGCCGTCGCCGGCGTTCAGCAGCGTCGGACCGAAGTCCGGATCGCCGTCGCGGTCGAGATCGTGCACGTCCCACGGACGCTTGACGAGCGTCGCATTCGCGCCGCCGGCGGCCGGCATCGGGTGCTCGAGCCACGGGCCAGCGCCGTAGAAGACGCAGCGCCCCGCGACGAAGTCGATGTCGCCATCACCATCGACGTCCGCTCCACCGGCCATGCTCTCCGAGCCGGCGCCCGGGAACACCCACGAGGGCGCGAAGTCGCCGCCGCCGCGGTTCTGCGAGATCAGGAAATACGAGGCAAAGTCGAGCTTGGGCCACTGGGTGGACGAACCGCCGCCGCTGCAGCAGATGCCGTCGAGGTCGCCGTCGCCGTCGATGTCGCAGAGGTATTCCGACGGCCCGCCGGTCGCGACGGCTTCCGGCGCCAGCGTGCCTGGGCCCGTGCGGCGGAAGATCTGGTAACGAGGCAGGTTGCCGGGTTCCGGCCGGAACACCACGACGTCGACGTCGCTGTCGCCGTCGAGATCGCCGCCCATCCACTTCCACGGCGCCGTGCCGCTGAAAGTCAGCGAAGAGCTCAACGTCTGCACGAGCTGCAGCGACGCACCGGCGAGCGCGTAGACGCGCGCCGCCGGGGAGTTGCGGTCACTGAGCAGGATCTCCTGCCCCGGAGCACCGTCCAGCTCGAGCGCGTGCAGCCGCAGCGGGGCCTGCACCGTCGCCGTGATCGGCGTCGTCACCGTGCCGCCGGCCGCGCGCAGCACGTGCAGCTCGCCGTTCTGCGTGCCGTTGGCCATGAACACGAGGGCCAGGTCCGGCAGCGTGTCGCCATCGAAGTCCCCCGCAGCCACGGCGTGCGAGTTCGCGATGACCGATGACGGCAGCTGGTAGGGCACGCTCTGGAACGTGAAGCCGGGCCGCGCGAGGAAGCGCACTGCGCCGTTGCCGCCGGCGACGACGAAGTCGGTGAGGCCGTCGCCGTTCCAATCCTTGGTTGCAACCGCGAACGAGCGCGGCGCCGGCGCCGCGATTCCGCCGAGAGGGTACGCCGCCTGCCACGCGACCGTGAACGAGCCCTGGTCGTTCCGCCAGACCACGATCTCGGTGTTGGCGCGATTCTCGTGGATGCGCGTGCCGATCGCGTCGAGGTCGCCATCGCCGTCGACGTCGGCCAGCTTCTGGAACGGCGGCGAATCGACCGGTAGCACGACGAGCGGCGCGTGCAACTGCGCGTTCACTCCCTGTGCTTGCGCAGTGGCGATCAGCGTCGACGAGAGCACGAGATGGCACCAGCGAGGGGGCCGGAGGGCAGTGGTTTGCATGGGGCGTCCGGTCAGAAGGAGGCGGCGCGGGGGCGATGCACGGGATTCTACTGCAAGCACTGCGCCACCGGGAACGACCGCGCTCCGCTGGGCGGCAGCTGCGGCACCGGCGGAATCGCGACGTCCAGATTCCGACGATACCCGCGCATCGGCTCCGCCCATGGTCAGGATCGCGGAGCCCTGGCAGGCAAGTGAACGCCCTCAAACGACGACGACGTGCAGCTCGCGCGGTCCGTGCACGCCGATCACGAGTTGCAGCTCGATGTCGGCCGTGCGCGATGGCCCCGTGACGAACGTCACGGCCGGCGACAGCGGGCGGTTCAGCGTCTTGAGCGCTTCGCCGAGGTTGGCCAGGACGCGGCTGTTCGGCAGCAGCGCGATGTGCACCGGGGGCAGCAGCGAAGCGAGCCGGTGCCGCTCCTCGTCGCCGACGAGAACGAGCGTGCCCGTCTCGGCGATCGCCCACTGGGCCGCGGTGATGCCCAGATCAGCCGTGAACAGTTCCTCGCAGCTCGCGTCCGAGCGCTGCCACGGTTGTGCCCGCAGGCTCTCGTGCTCGCGCAACGTGGTCACGACGCTCGCGTCGCTGCGCGCGATGGAACGCGGTGCGTAGTGCGCGAGCAGCTGCTGCACGACCGCGAGCCCACGGTCCTCGATGGCGAGGTGCAGGTGCCCACCGACCGCGGCCAGCCGTTCGCCGAACTGCGTGAGCCGGGCCTCCGCGTCGAGGTCGACGCGGCCGAGCAGCGGCACCGGAGGCGGAGCGGGCACCGGCGAGTCCGAAGCGCGGCGCAGGCAAGTGCGGACCGAGGCGAGAATCGAGTCGCGCGCCGTGGTCATGTTTTGCCCCGTTCCCGCCACAGTGTGCGGAAGTCGCGCGCGGCGAGCCGCGGCGCGGTGCGGCCCTTGCTCCACTGTCGCAGCGGCGGCAGCTGCCGCAGCAGCCAACCGAACCAGCGATCGCAGCAGCGCGCGATGGCTAGCGCAAAGCGATAGCGGCGCGGTCCGCGCAACCAGAACGCCACCAGGCGCATCGCGAAGCGCTCGAACCACCTCGGTGCCGCGGCGCGTTCTTTCGCCGAGCCTTCGCGCACCTGCTGCCGCAGATGCAGCAACAGGGCCGGGATGTCGATCGCGACCGGACACACGTCGCGGCACGCGCCGCACAGCGTGCTCGCGAACGGCAGCTGCGCGGCGGTCGCGAGCGGCACGAGCTGCGGCGTCACGACGGCGCCGATCGGCCCCGGATACACCGAGCCATACGCGTGCCCGCCGACCTGCTGATACACCGGGCACACGTTCAGACACGCGCCGCACCGGATGCACGCGAGCGACTGCCGCGTGATGTCCTGCTCGAGCATGCGCGAACGCCCGTTGTCGAGCAGCACGACGTGCAGTTCCTCCGGCCCCTGATCGCCCGGCTCCCGCTTCGGCCCCGTGAGCAGCGACTGGTATGTCGTCATCGTCTGCCCCGTGCCGGACCGCGGCAGCAGCCGCAGGAACACGTCGAGGTCGGCCACGCGCGGCAGCAGCTTCTCGATGCCGACGAGTGCTACGTGCACCCTCGGCACCGAGGTCGTGAGCCGCACGTTGCCCTCGTTCTCGAGGATCAGCAGCGAGCCCGTCTCGGCGATCAGGAAGTTGGCGCCGCTGATCCCGACACCCGCGGCGGCGAACTTCGCGCGCAGCCGGTCGCGCGCGGCGGCCGTGAGCGCCTCGGCGTCGGCATCCCGCGGCGTGCCGATCTTCTCGGCGAACAGCGTCGCGATCTGCCCGCGGCTCTTGTGGATCGCGGGCACGACGATGTGGAACGGCACTTCGTCGGCGAGCTGCTGGATCCACTCGCCGAGGTCGGTCTCGACCGCGTCGATGCCGGCGTGTTCGAGCACCTCGTTCAACCGCACCTCCTCGGTCGTCATGCTCTTGCTCTTCACGCACAGCGTGGCACCGGCCTGCCGCGCGAGGCCCAGCACGAGCTCTCCTGCTTCCTTCGCGTCGCGGGCCCAGTGCACGCGCGTACCGCGCTGCAGCGCGTTGCGTTCGAACTGCTCGAGGTAGTGATCGAGGTAGAGCAGCGTGTGGTCCTTGACCGCGCGGGCCTGATGCCGCCAGAACTGCCAGTCCGGCGCCGTAGCCATGGCCGTGCGCCGCCGTTCGTCGAACACGTCGGCCGCGGCGCGAAGCGCGCGCCGCTGCGCGTCGTTCTGCAACGCGGCGCGCGCGTTGCCCGGGAACTGCTGCATCGGCAGGTGTTCGGCCATCGCTCAGCACAGCCCGTGGGCCAGGACCTCGGCGAGGTGCATCGTGCGCACGGGCACGGCGCGGTGCTCGAGCCTGCCGCGCAGGTGCAACAGACAGCTCGCGTCGCCGCTCGCGAGCACGTCGATGCGCGCGGCTTCGACCTGCGCCAGCTTGTGGTCGGCGATCGCGACCGACAGTTCGGGCAGCTTGACCGCGAAAGTGCCGCCGAAACCACAACAGGCGTCCGCGGCGCGCAGCTCGACGAACTCGACGCCGTCGACGCTGCGCAGCAGCTCGCGTGGCTGGTGATTCACACCGAGCTCGCGCAGGCCGTGGCAGCCGTCGTGCCAGCCGACGCGGGCCTGCAGGCGTCCCGGTGCCTTCGTCATGCCGCGATAGACGAGGAACTGGCTCAGCTCGAACGTCCTCTCCGCGAGCTGTTCGGCGCGCTGCCGCCAGGTCGTATCGTGCGCGAGCAGCTGCGGATAGTGGACGATCTGCGCGGCACAGGACCCCGACGGCAGCACGAGCGCGTCGACGCCCATGCGTTCGCATCCGGCGATCAGCGCTGTTGCGAGCGGTCGCGCGAAACCCGGATACCCGCTGTTGCAGAACGGCTGGCCACAGCAGGTCGCTTCGCCGACTTCGACCCTGCACCCGACGTGCTCGAGCAACGTCGCGGCGGCGATTCCGATGCCGGGCCAGCACTGATCGACGACGCACGTGACGAACAGCGCGACGCGTCTGGCGCGAACCGCCGAGTCCGCGCGGTCGGCGACGTCCTTCACACGGTCTCCATGCGGCCAGACACCGCCGCGCGCGCCATCGCTGCCGTGACCTGGAAGTCGAGGGTCGCCTGTTCGGCCGGACAGGGGAAGTCGTCGAAGTCGTCGATCCAGCGCGCGAAGCGACCGTGCAGCTCCGCGTCCGGCGCGAGCGCCGCGAGCGTCTTCTCGAGATCGCCGCGCGTGAACGACTGTTCGCGGCCGGCCTCGACGTAGTCGAACGCGGGGCCGTGATACTCGCTCTGGCCGCGTACCCAGATCCGGTCGCCCGCGATGCGCACGCCGCCGTCGGTGCCGTGGATCGCGAGCGCGCGCACGCGCGTCAGGTGACTCGCCGTGAACGTGCACAGCACGTTGCCCTTCAACACGGCCGTGGCGACGGCGCCGTCGTGCGGCCGCGGCAGGAAGCCGCTGGTCGTCTGCGCGGTCACGCGTTCGGCGCTGCGCCCGCAGAGCCAGCTCACGAGGTGGATGTGCTGGCTCATCAGCTGCACGAACGGATCGGCCGCGATCTCACGCGCGGCTTGCGGGGACCGCAGCAGATCGTCGCCGAGCACGCCCTGCACGCAGACGAGGCCGCCGAGCCAGTCGGACGCGATCATGCGGCGCAGCTGGTCGAGGATCGGGTCCTCCTGGCCCGGCACGGCGATGCCGAGCTTGACCTGCGCGTGTTCGCAGGTGGCCGTCATCGCGCGGGCTGTCGCGAGGTCGCCGGCCATCGGCGTGTGCACGAGACAGTGCACGGCTTGGGCGGCCGCGGCCTCCACGTGGGGGAGACGCGAGGACACGGAGCCGGCGAGCGCGACGAAGTCGACGCCGGTGTTGAGCAGCTCCTCGAAGCTCGAGGTGCCGAAGCCGATGCCGGTGTGAGTGAGCAGCTGCTGCCAGGCCGCAGCGTCCTCGTCGTGCACGGCCACGATGTCGCAGTGGCGGTGGCGCCGCACCTGCTCGACCGCGGCGAGACCGCGCGCACCACATCCGGACAGGCCAGCTCGCAGCGACTTCACTACCGCAAGCTACCGCGCGCCCGCAACAGTGCCAGCTGGCCCCAGAGAACCGCGAGCGCGGTCTCGGTGCGTTGCGGGTGTTTGCCGCAGGAGATCGGCAGGAAGCCGCGGTCGGCGAGACGGGCCACTTCGTAGGGCAGGAACCCGCCGTCGGGTCCGAGCGCCAGCACGAACGCCGAGCCGGGCCCGAGCGCGAGCTCGTGCGTGTTGGTGGGGGCCGCGGGATGGGCCACGAAACGCGTGTCGGGCAGGTGTTGCAGATGGTCTTCGACCATCGGCTTGAAGAGCGGGAAGTACTGCACCGACGGCATCCGGGTGCGGCCGGCCTGCTCGAGACCGAGCAGCAGATGTTCGCGCTGCACCTCGGGGCGCATCGCGGTGCTCTGCAGGTGGCTCTTCTCGACGCGCCACGAACGGAAGAGGACGATGCGGCCGAAACCGAGCGCCGCCGCGTGGGCCAGCATGCGCATCAGCACCTTCGGCCGCGGTATCGCCAGCAGCAGCACGTCGGGCGTCGGCGCCGGTTCGTCGTGCAGCGATGCTGCGACGACGACCGCGTCGTTCGCGACGGACCTCACGGTCGCCGTGCCGAGCAGGCCGCCGAGCATGCCGGCCTTCAGCTCCTGGCCGACCGTGGCGCGCAGCACCGTGCGCACGTGATCGGCGCGGCGACCACGCAGCGTCGCGTGGCCCGCGCCGTCGATCTCGTCCGGCCGCAGCAGCAAGAAGTTCAATCGGGGAGGATGCGGCCCACGGCCCCGATCGGCAGCGTCAGGGAAGTACCGGCTGCCCAGACCGGGTCGGTCTGGAACGGTGACGTGACGTTGTTGGAGACCGCGATGCCCACCTTGCCGTAGGTGACCGACGGCGAGACGGCGAGTGCTGGCTGCGGCGGGCCGATCAAGCCGGTCAGCGTGACGACCAGGGTCGTGCCGACCGGCAGCGCGAGCAAGGACGCCGGCGCGTTGCTCAGCATGAGCCACAGGTTGCCGAGCGACGACAGTTCCATGGCCGTGATCGGCGCCACGGGGATCGACGCGACGGGCGCCACGGTGACTTGCGCGAACTCCTGGAGCCCGGCCGCAGAGCCGTAGACGTAGAGCGCGGGGCCGGCCGAGCCGGGTCCGGCGCGCAGCATCTGCACGGGCGCCGTCATCGTGAGTTGGTTCGTGGACAGCGTGGTCTGTCCGATCGCGTCGACGACCGAGATCGCCGCGGGTTGGCCGCTGCTGAACGGACCCGCCGCCTGCCCGCCGTGCAGGACGTAGAGCAGGGTGCCGGCCACCTGCCAGTCGATGAGGCCACCGAACCCGGACGCCAGCGGGACGAGCGGGGACATGGTCGCAGTCGCGTAGTCGAACGGGACCACGCCGTTGGCCACTCGCAGATACACGAGCGAGGTCGCTGGCACGCGGATGATCGCGTCGGGATTGCCGGCAGGCATCAGGGTGCTCGTGACGACTCCGCCCGGCAGCGTCACGTGGTGCACGGAGCCAGGGGTGCCGCCGCTGAACGGGCTCGGCGCCGCACCGTAGGACAGCAGCAACAGTGCGTTGCCGCCCGGCAGCGGGAGGACCTTGGTGGCCGATGCCGCGGTCCCGGTCAACGCCAGGTTGAGGACCGGTGTCGGCGAGACGCCGTCGTAGGCGACGAGCGAGCCGTTGGCCTGCAGCACCGTGAGCCAACCACGTTCGGTCACGGTGGCCACGTCGCGCACCGAGGAGGTCAAGGTCTGCGAGAAGGCGACGTTGTCGGAGATCACGTTCGTCGCAGCGATCGCGCCCGGCGTCGAGCCGAACGGCGTCGTGGTCCCGAGGTTGACATACCAGAACCGGCCCTCGCGCACCTTGAACGAGTCGCCGTTGCTGACGCCCCATCCGGTGGGCTGCGCCGGATCGATCGTGACCGCGGCCGTGTAGATGTCGATGCCGGCGAACGCGGGCACGGCCGGCAAGAGACCGGAGAATGCGGCTGCACCCGCGGGATCGGTTACGAACGCACCCGTGACGAGGGCCGGCGTGAGACCGAGGCAGATCGTGCCGAGGGGCGTCGGGATTGGCCCGCCCGCGAGGTCGAGGCCGAGCACGCCGATCACGGTTGGCGAGGCTTGGACGTCGACACGCCAGATGTCGCCGAGCCGGCCGCCGCTCGCGTCGACGGAAACACCCATCGAGGGGCAGGTCTGGGCCGTGGCAATCGCGGTGAGGAACAGGGCAGCGAGAGCAGTGGTGAAGCGGGATCGCATGATTGGTCGGAGGAAAGTGGCGGGCAGCATAACCGCAAGCAACCTCGGGCCGGCGCAGCCGGAGTGCTGCTTGTCCAGCGAGGGGACGGCCGGCGGAGTAGAGCCGCAAGTAGTACGAACTCGCTTCAAGTTTCATGGTCGCAGCCGCAGCGCACAGGATCTTCCTTCGACGTGCACTCGCGGAATCCGTCGCAGCGGAACTGGCAGCAGGGGTCCTTCCCGTCCACGCAAGCCGTCACGCCCCGGCTCAGCGCCAGAAGTAGTGCCAGGTCGCTTCGAGCTTCGTGTTCGCACCGGGCGCGAGCGTGACCTTCCACTTGAACTCGCCAAAGCCGTTGAAGCGGAACCACCAGTACGGCCAGCTCCACCACGCCCACCAGCCGGGCCGGTCGGATGCGCTCCAGAGCTGCACGAGATCGAGCTGCGCCTTCGTGCCGTCCTGCCCGACCGTGTCGACGATGCCGAGCACACGACGCGAGACCTCGAGGTCGACCGGTTCACGCTTCTCGTTGCGCAGTCCGATCGTGCCCGCGAGGTCGATGCGGTTGTATTTCTCACCGCCGAGCTTCACGGCTTCGGCCGTGCGTCCGGTCTCGTGCTCATCGCTGTCGACGCACACGTCGATTGCGGCATTGATCTCGAGGTCGGTCTCGACGCCGAGCGGCGCGTAGCGCAGCCTGCCCTGGGCCAGCACGCGACCCTTCGACAACACGAGCGCGGGCGCGGTCGTCAGTGGTGCCGCCGACGTGTTCTTGAAGCGCAGCACGTGCATCACCTTCGGAGCCGCGAGCTGCTGCGCGAGCTCGAGCACGCGGTTGCTCTGCAGGCCTTCGCGGATCTCCATCGGCGGCGCGAAGGGCACGTCGAGCGTGTAGACATCGCGGTAGCCGAGCTCGAACGACGCGATGGGCAGCACGAGACGTTCGCCCTTCTTCAGCGTGATGTCCTTCAGCGTGAACACGAAGAGATCCTCGTTGCTCGCGCCGCCCTCGACCGCCGGTTGTGGTTGCTGTGCGTCGGCGCGGCCGCCGGCCTCGTAGCCGAGGGCAGACTGCGTCATCAGCGAGTTCGAGAGCAGGTTCGACATGCTCGTGCCGGGCGTCTGGGCTGCGACCTGCGCGATCTCCTGCTGCAGCGAGATCGGATCGACGAGGCCCTGGAACTCGAACTTCGGCACGCCGATCACGAGGTTCACGGTGGCCTGCTCGAGGTCGATCAGGTCGTTCACGAGCGAGGCCTCCATCTGCACCTGGGCCTTGCCCGCGCCGTCGATGTCGAACCGATACGACGGGATCCAGCGCAGTCCGCGCTGCACATACATGACGCCGACCTTTGCGCCGGCGCCGCCGCCTTCGACCGTGAGCGTGAGCTGTTCGCGCAGACGCGGCACGGCGAGCTGCGACTGGAACTCGCCCTTGATCTCGAGGTCGCGCACCAACGACAACTGCACCGCGCGCGTGCCGGTCGCCGTACCGACGAGCAGCAGCTCGCCCTCGGTCGCGCCCGCCTCGGCCTTGCGCAACGGAACGGCGAGCAGCTTGCCTTCGATGCGTTCCTTCTGCTGGTCGACGACGACCACGTCCTTGCCGACGTTCGCGCGCGCGATCTGGCGCAGGTCGAGTGCCTGCTGCAGCTCGGTGATCTCGTCGCGTCCGGCCTTCGCGCGGACGAGCTTGCCGCCGCCGGCCGCGTAGGGCCAGAACGTGCCCAGTACCGGCACGGGCAGTTGCTCGAGCACGACGCGGCCCTGGGCCTCGGGCGACAGGGAGGTCTCGCGCACGAGGTAGGCGTGCCCGTCCTTGAAGACCGTCGCTTCCACGACCGGCAGCGCCGCGGCAACGCTCTTCGAGGGATCCTGGCCCGGCGGGAAGTTGCGGGCGACGGCACAACCGGACACGAGCAGCGGAACGAGAGCCAATGCAGGGGTCTTCATGGTCGATGAGCGCGTGCAGCAGCGAGGTCCACGCAATGCCGGAGTTCTACATCGCGTGCTGCCGACATTCAGGGTTCTCGCGCGGCCAGGTCCGCTCTACCATGCTGTTGCGATGACTACTCCACGTATCGAGGACTTCCCGGTCGTGCCGCGTCGCCGCGGCTTGCGCCGATTGAAGGACGTGCCCGTGCTGCCGAGCCTGATCACGCTCGGCAACTTGTTCTGTGGGTTCCTCGCGATCGCCAAGGTCGCCGATGCGCTGCGCGTCGCGCCGCCGGGCGCGCCGTTCTCGAGCATCGTGCACCTTTTCGACGTCGCGGTGGTGCTCGTGTTCGTCGCGTTGATCTTCGACGCGTTGGACGGCCGCGTCGCGCGCATGACGGGGCAGTCGACGCCGTTCGGCGCGCAGCTCGACAGCATGGCGGACATGGTCACGTTCGGCGTCGCGCCGGCGTTCGTCGCGAAGGTGCTCGTCGATTGGCATGCGCAGAGCGACGCGAACGGCATGCTGCCGCTGCACCCGAAGCTCTTCTACGCGGCGGCGGCGGTCTACGTGCTGTGCGCGGCGCTGCGGCTCGCGCGGTTCAACGTCGAGACCGGCGCCGAGGAGGAGGATCATCGCTCGTTCAAGGGGCTGCCCTCGCCGGCGGCCGCCATGGTCGTCTGCGCGCTCATCGCGCTGTTCTGCACGAAGAACAACCCGGACGCCGAGCTCGGGCACCTGCTGCTGAAGCCCGAGCACTTCGATCTCATCGTCGTCACGATGCCCGCGGTGCTCGTGCTGCTCGGCCTGCTCATGGTGAGCCGCGTGCCCTACCCGCACGCGCTGCACACGATCTTGAAGGGCCGGCACAGCATGCCGTTCCTCGCGGCGCTCGTCGTGATGATCGTCGTGGCGGCCGTGGAATGGCAGCTCGCGCTCGTCGTCTGCACGGCCGGCTACGTGGTCTGGGGCCTCCTGGTGTGGACCGCCCGCTTCGTGATCCGCCGCCGCGACGACGACGACGACGACGACGGCGAGCTGGAACCGGGCGCGCGAACCCAGCCGAGTCGCAACTGAGCCGATCGATCCCCTCCGTGCGTGCAACGACCGTCTACCTCGGACTCGGCAGCAACGTCGGGGACCGCGACGGTCACCTGCAGCAAGCGCTGCAACGGTTGCGTGCGGTGCCGGGCCTCGAGGTCGTGCGCGTGTCGAAGGTCCGCGAGACCGCTCCCGTCGGCGACGGGCCTGCTCAGGGGCCGTTCAAGAACGCGGTCGCCGAGGTGCGCACGACGTTGCCCGCGCAGGCACTGCTCTCGGTGTTGAAGACGATCGAGCAGGCTGCGGGGCGGGTCCTCACGAGCGCGCGAAACCAGCCGCGGCCGCTCGACCTCGACATCCTGTTCTACGGCGACGAGGTCATCGACACGCGCGATCTCGTCGTGCCGCATCCACGCTGGCACGAACGCGAGTTCGTGCTCGAGCCGCTGCGTGAGCTCGGCGTCGATACGAAAGCGCGCCGCCCCGCGCCAAAACCCGTCGTGGTCGAGCCGCCGGCCGCGTTGTCGGCGCTCAGCGCGTCGTGGCTCGAGGGTGGGTGCACGATCGGGCTCGTGCCGACGATGGGCTCGCTGCACGAAGGCCACGTGAGCTTGATGCGCAGGGCGCGCAGCGAGTGCGACCGCGTCGTCGCGACGATCTTCGTGAACCCGCTGCAGTTCGGGCCCAAGGAGGACTTCGCCGCGTATCCACGCGATCTCGGCGGGGACCTGAAGCACTGTGCGCGCACCGGCGTCGACGCGGTGTTCGCGCCGGCGACAGCCCAGATGTACGAGACCGGCTTCTGCAGCAACGTCGACGTCGGCGCCGAGGCCGAGGGCATGGAGGGTGCGATACGGCCCGGCCACTTCCGCGGCGTGGCCACGGTCGTCGCGCGGTTGTTCGCGATCGCTCGGCCGCACCGCGCCTACTTCGGCGAGAAGGACGCGCAGCAGCTCGCGGTCATCACGCGCATGACGAGGGATCTCGGTTTCCCGATCCAGATCGTGCGCTGCGCGACCGTGCGCGAACCCGATGGCCTCGCGATGTCGAGCCGCAACGTGTTCCTCGAGCCCGGCGACCGCATCGCGAGCACGGTGGTCTACCGGGCTCTGTGCAGCGCGCGGGATGCCTTCGCGCGCGGAACCCGCGATCGCGACGAGCTGCTGCGGAAGGCGCGCCAGGTGCTCGCGACGGAGCCGCGCGCGGCCGTCGACTACCTCGAGCTGCGGCGCGAAGTCGACCTGCAGCCGTTGCCAAGCGGAAACCTCGACGGTGGGCGCTTGCTCGTCGCGGCGCGCTTCTCGCGCGGCAGCCGGCCCGTTCGTCTGCTCGACAACATGTCGTTGTCGCAGGGGGAGCCTTCGTGAAAGACGCGCTCTACCTGCCGGCGCGCGCCAAGCTGAACCTGTTCCTGCGCATCGTGGGGCGCCGCGCCGATGGCTACCATCTGCTCGAAACGTTGTTCCACGCGATCGAGCTGCACGACGATCTCACGGTGGCGTCTGCGCGATCCGGCATCGAGCTGCGCGTGACCGCGGACGAGGGGCTGGCCGTGCCCACAGGACCCGACAACCTCGTCGTGAAGGCGCTTGCGAACCTCGCGGAAGCTGCCGGTCACGCGGGCGGCTTCGCGGCCCGTCTTCACAAGCGCATCCCGTCCGGCGCGGGTCTCGGTGGCGGCAGCAGTGATGCGGCCGCGGCGCTGCGACTCGGCAACGAGCTGCTCCAGCACCCGCTCGACGGACCGCAGCTCGAGCGGCTCGCGGTCGGGTTGGGGGCCGACGTGCCGTTCTTCCTCCGTTCGGGCAGCCAGTGGGGGAGCGGCATCGGCGACGTGCTGAGCCCCGCCGAAGTCGAGCCGCAGCACTTCGTCTTGCTGATTCCGCCGTTCGGTTGCCCGACCGCCGACGTGTACAAAAACTATTCGGCGCTATGGAAGTGCAGTTCGCGGCAAGATAAGGTCCCGGTTGCGGTCCCAGACACCAGGGATACCAAAGTGGCGGTCAGGTTAGGCAACGACTTGGAGCGGGCAGCGGAGTTGGTGCAGCCGGCGCTGGCCGGGCTGCGGCGCCAGGTCGTCGAAAGCGGCTATCCCGACGTGCGGATGACGGGCAGTGGGTCGGCCCTGTTCGTCGTCTGTGCGGACGAGGTGGCCGCAAGGCGGTGCGAGCAGACCCTGGCTGCTTTGCCCGCGGCGGGCGTGAGGATCGTGAGAACGCGCAGTGCCGGGGCTCTGGACTCACCGTCGCGGTGACCGGTCCCCTGCGCGCAGTGGCTGGCGGCGTGTTTTGCAACGGGAGTGGTCATGCAGGGCGACAACAACAGCGGCAGCGCCGGTCGGTTCCAGATCACGGAGGTGCGGGTGAAGTTGACCGACGACCCGCGCAACAAGCTCAAGGCCTACTGCAGCGTGACCATCGACGACGCGTTCGTGGTGCGCGATCTCAAGATCATCGAGGGCAACAAGGGCCCGTTCGTCGCGATGCCGAGCCGCAAGCTCGCCGACCACTGCGTGCGCTGCAACCACAAGAACCATCTGCGCGCCGCGTTCTGCAACCAGTGCGGGGCCAAACTCGACCCCGAACGCGCGCCGAAGGACGTGCGCGGCCGCGCGCGGCTGCACGCCGACCTCGCGCACCCGATCAACAGCACGACGCGCATCGAGCTGCACAAGGCCGTCGTGCGCGCGTATGCCGAAGAGGTCGAGGCCGCGAGGTCGGCCGGCGCGCAATACCGGCCCAAGACCTTCGACGATCTCGACATGCTCAGCGACATGATCGACGACGAGTATCTCGAAGAGCTCGAGCGCAGGCAGGAAGAACGCGTGCGGCTGCGCGAGCAGGGCGGCAGCGCCAGCGGCGTCATGGCCAACGACGCCTGAACGCGAGCCAACCCGCCCGTGAGGCGCCTTGGCCGTGATCCAGCAGCGCCGCAACGCGGGGGCCTGACTCCAGCGAAACAAGCAGCCTAGCCCCGCTGCGGCGCTTGATTGGTGATCCAGCAGCGCCGCAACGCGGGGGCCTGACTCCAGCGAAACAAGCAGCCTGGCCCCGCTGCGGCGTTTTCTTTTGGCGCGTGCGAGTTGCGGCTAGGATCCGCGAGCCGGATCCCGCCGGCCCGGAGTTCAGCAGTTGCCGCTTCGAATCGCCATCGTCGGACCAGGCCGAGTCGGCAGCGCGTTCGGGCATCGCCTCGCCAAGCGCGGTTGCGAGCTGCTCGGCTTCATCGGCCCCCCGCACCGCGTCGAGCAGGCGGTGCTGTTCGCTCGCGCGGGTCAGGCCCTCGACGGTTCGGCCGTCGCGCGCGCGCACGTCGTGGTGTTCGCGGTCGGTGACGAAGACCTCGCGCTCGCCGTGGGCACGGCCGTGCGCTCGGGGCCGCCGCGCTCGTGCAGCCTGTGGTTGCACACGAGCGGCAGGCACGACCTGTCCGTGTTCGATGCAGCCGCGGGCCACGGCATCCGCCGCGGTTCGCTGCATCCGGTCGCGCCGTTCGCCGACGCGGCTTCGGGTCTGCGCGCGATGGCCGGCGCGCCTGCGGTCATCGACGGCGATGCCCGGAGCCTGCACCTCCTGCGCCGTCTCTGCGACCTGCTGAGCCTCGTTCCCGTGCCGTGGGCCGGAACCGACCGCGCTGCCTACCACGCCGGCTGTGCGCTGGCGGCGAATGGCCTCACGGCCCTCTACGGCCTGTGCCAGGACGTGTTCGCGACGGCCGGCGGGTTCGCGGCCGAAGAGCGCCGGCGGCTCGTCGACGCGTTGATGGAGGCGGCGCTGCGCGGCTGCAGCGAACACGGCGCCGTCGCGGCGTTGTCGGGGCCCGTGCGTCGCGGCGACGCGGACGTCGTGAAAGCACACGTGCAGAGTCTCGGCCGACTCCTGCCGGACGCGCTGCCGGCCTACCGCGCGCTGATGCGGCGCGCGCTCGAGCTCGCGGTCGCGGCCGGACTGAAACCTGACGCCGTGGCTGCGGTGCAGCAGGCGCTCGCGGTTCCGGAGTCTCGATAGCCGCATGGCCCAGATCATCGCCAGCGTGTTCGCGGAGACGCGGGACCAGGTCGCGCGCATCGCCGCGAAGGCGGCCATGGCCGGCGCCGACTGGCTCGAGTTGCGATTGGACCGCTGGCCCAAGGGGACCGATCTCGCGCCCGCGCTCGGCACCGTGCGTCTTCCCGTACTCGTCGCGTGCCGCACGCCCGAAGACGGCGGCCACTACCGCGGCACGTTGAGCGAACGGCGCGAGCTGTTGAGCCACGCGCTGATGGCCGGTGCTTCGGGCATCGACCTCGAGGGCTGGGAGACGTGGGCGCCGCCGGTCGGCCGCACGAGGTTGCGGCTCTTCATCCGATCGTTCCACAGCTTCACGGGCGTGCCGAAGGAGCTGCTCGCGATCCGCGACCGCTTGCACGCGTTGCCCGGCGGCGTCGCGAAGATCGCCGTGACGGCGCACGACCTCGCCGACGCCGCGCCCGTGCTCGACCTGCTCTCGCAGACGGACCAGCGCCAACATCCTACGGTCGCGTTCGCGATGGGCCGCACGGCCTGGCCCGTGCGCGTGCTCGCGTGCGCGCTCGGTTCGCCCTACGTCTACGCGAGCGTCGAGGAGGGCGAGGACACGGCGCCGGGCCAGGTGCCCGTGGCGCTGCTGGCCGGCATCTACCGCGTGCGCGAGCTCGGCGCCGGCACCGCGTTGTTCGGACTGCTCGGCAATCCCGCGCTCTCTTCCCTGGGGCCGTGGCTGCACAACCGCATGTTCCGGCGCCTCGGCATCGACGCGGTCTACCTGCCGTTCGAGACTTCGCGTCCCGAGGCCGTCGTCGCGATGTTGCCGCGGCGGCAGCTGCGCGGGCTGTCGGTCACCGCGCCGTGGAAGCGCAACGCGGTCTCGCTGTGCCATCGGCTCACCGAGGAAGCGGCTGCGACCGGCGTCGTCAACACGGTGGTCGCCGAGGCGCACGGACTGCTCGTGGGTCACAACACGGACGTGGCCGGCGTTCGCGTGGCGCTCGAGCGCGCCGGAGTGCCGTCGGGCGGCGGGCGTCCGGCCGTCGTGCTCGGCACGGGTGGCGCGGCGCGCGGGGGCGCCTACGCGCTCGCGCAGATGGGTTTCCGCGTGACGATGCTCGGGCGATCGCTCGAACCGGCGCGCGAGTTCGCGAAGAAGCACGGCATCCCGCTCGGCAGCCTCACCGCGCGGACCGTGGTCGACCTGACTCCCGCGGTGGTCGTCAACGCGACGCCGGTCGGCAGCATCGACCACGACCCCGAAGAGAGGTTGCTGCCGGGCTGGACGCCAACAACTTCCACCGTCGTGCTCGACATGGTCTACCAGCCGTTCCTGACGCGGCTCTTGCTCGACGCGAAGGAAGCCGGCGCGCAGGTCGTGCCCGGCGTCGAGATGTTCGTCGGGCAGGCGCAAGCACAGGTGAAGCTGTTCACGGGAGCCACCGTCGAGGACGGCACGCTGCGCACGCTGCTGGCCGGGACCGCCGTCGTCAGCCACTAGGCGAGCCCCGCTCGCGCGGGGCCGCTTGACCTTCACAGGCCCCGCGCAGACACTGACCGTCGCTCTAGGACGCCAGGGAGGTGCGAGAGCGGGAGGTCGAAGTCGACATGGACCCGATTCGAGCATTGCAGGGCCAAGGTGGCCGAGAGGGGGGTCGTTTGGATCCCGCGCGCCGTGCTGCTGCACGCATCGGCGGTCCGCGCTCGCGGTGGCCCGCGGTCAGCACTGTCATGCTTGGCATGTCGCTTCTGCTCGCGGCCACTCGAGCGCCGGCACAGGCGCAAGCGGTGGGCTGGGGCATGCGGGTGTGGAACAGCGCTTGGCAACAGGATCCCTTCGTCGAGGTCGCAGCGGGAGGTGGGCACTCCGTCGCGCGTCGCAGCAACGGCTCGGTCGTGGTCTGGGGCTGGAACAACTACGCACAATGCAACGTGCCGGCGTTGCCGCCAGGTCTCAGCTACGTCGAGGTCGCAGCGGGGTTCATGCACTCTGTTGCGCGCCGCAGCGACGGCTCGGTCGTGGCCTGGGGCTTCAACTGGTCCGGGCAGTTGAGTGTGCCCGCGCTGCCGCCAGGACTCGCCTACGTCGAGGTCGCGGCAGGGGCTGCACACAGCGTTGCGCGTCGCAGCGACGGCTCGGTCGTGGCCTGGGGCGACAACTCCTTCGGGCAGTGCACTGTGCCAGCACTGCCGCCAGGACTCAGCTACCTCGAGGTTGCGGCGGGTGGCCTTCACACCGTCGCGCGCCGCAGCGACGGCTCGGTCGTGGCCTGGGGCAACAACTCCGTTGGTCAGTGCAACGTGCCCGCACTGCCATCAGGTCTCACCTACGTCGAAGTCGCAGCTGGTGGTGGACCCGTTGCTGCCTTCGCCTCCACTGGGCACACCGTCGCGCGCCGCAGCGACGGCTCGGTCGTGGCCTGGGGCGACAACTCCGTTGGTCAGTGCAACGTGCCCGCACTGCCGTCAGGTCTCACCTACGTCGAAGTCGCAGCTGGTGGTGGACCCGTTGGTGCCTTCGCCTCCACTGGGCACACCGTTGCGCGCCGCAGCGACGGCTCGGTCGTGGCCTGGGGCGACAACTCCGTTGGTCAGTGCAACGTGCCAGCGCTGCCGCCAGGACTCAGCTACGTCGCAGTCTCGGCGGGGAATGCGAACACCATTGCGCGCCGCAGCGACGGCTTGGTCGTGGCCTGGGGCTCGAACACCTACGGCGAGTGCAACGTGCCAGCGCTGCCACCAGGACTCGCCTACGTCGAAGTCGCGCCAGGTGGCGACATCCTCGGAACCCACACTCTCGCGCGCCGCAGCGATGGCTCGGTCGTGGCCTGGGGAAACTCAGACTACGGCCAGGTCAACGTGCCAGCACTGCCGCCAGGACACAGCTACGTCGAGGTCGCAGCGGGTGCTTGGCACAGCGTCGCGCGCCGCAGCGATGGCTCGGTCGTGGCCTGGGGCAACGGATCCTACGGTCAGTGCACCGTGCCAGTGCTGCCGCCAGGACTCGCCTACGTCGCGGTCGCGGCGGGGCATTGGCACACCGTCGCGCGCCGCAGCGACGGCTCGGTCGTGGCCTTTGGCAACAACAGCTACGGCCAGTGCAGCGTGCCCGCACTGCCAGCAGGACTCAGCTACGTCGAAGTTGCGGCGGGGTATTGGCACACCGTCGCGTGCCGCAGCGATGGCTCGGTCGTGGCTTGGGGCTGGAACAACTACGGCCAGTGCAACGTACCCGCACTGCCGCCGGGACTCGCCTACGTCGAGGTCGCAGCGGGTGATTGGCACAGCGTCGCGCGCCGCAGCGACGGTTCGGTCGTGGCCTGGGGCGACAACTCGTCTGGCCAGTGCAACCTGCCCGCACTGCCGCCAGGACTCAGCTACGTCGAAGTCGCCGCGGGGAGTGTACACACCGTTGCGCGCCGCAGCGACGGCTCGGTCGTGGCCCGGGGCGACAACGGCTGGGGCCAGTGCAACGTGCCAGTGCTGCCGCCCGGACTCAGCTACGTCAAGGTCGCGGCGGCGACCCAACGCACCGACGCGCTCGTCGACTCCGGCTCGTACGCATTTCTCGGCGGAGGCTGCAGCGGCAGCCTCGGTGTGCCGTCGCTCGTGCTCACGAGTCCTCTACCCCGCATCGGTCAGACCTTCATCGTCCGCGCCGACAGCTTGCCGCTGAGCATGGCGTTCATGCTGTTCGGTCTCAGCAACCTGTCCTTCGCGGCCGGCCCGCTGCCGCTCCCGCTCGGCGCCTCCGGCATGCCAGGCTGTGATCTCCGCGTCAGCGTCGACCTCGCGGATTTCCAATCGGGGACCGCTGGCTCGGCCACGTTCAGCATCACCGTCCCGAGTTCGACCGCGCTGGTCGGGTTCGTGTTCCATCAGCAGGCGCTCGTCCCCGATCCGGGCACGAACCCGTTCGGTGCGGTCATGTCGGATGCGGCGACTGTCGTCGTTGGCGGCTGACGAAGAGGCCCTCGGCGCTGCCGGTCGCGAGCGTGCCGAACTGCTGCTCACTTTGCTGGCGAGCTACTGCGGCGACCGAAGCGAGCGCCTTGCTACCGGCCCATCACCCTCCTCGCATTGCCCGGCGTCTTTTCACGAACATGAAACACGGCCCTCGCCCGCGAGCACCGGGGACAGGGACGGGGACATGCAGCGCTGCGTCCTGGCGGCTATTCTCGACGCAATGGAAACCGAGGAGTCGCTCGAACGCGACCTGCGTGCAGGTGACGATGCGAAGCTCGCGCCGCTCTTCGAGTGTTACCGCGAACGGCTGCTCCGCATGGTCAACTTCCGCATCCATCCGCGCCTCGTCGGCCGGCTCGATCCCGAAGACATCCTGCAGGACACCTACATCGAGGCCGAAAAGCGCATCGACGCGTTCACCGGCGACGACAAGCCGTTCCTCGTCTGGATCCGCCTGATCACGCTGCAGACGATGATCGACCTGCACCGCAAACACCTCGGCGCGAAGATGCGCAACGCGGGCCGGGAAGTGTCGGCGCCCGCGAGCGGCACGTTGTCGGGCTTCTTCGTGGGCCACATCACTTCACCGAGCCGCGCCGTGATGCGCGAAGAAGCGCGGGTCAAGATCGAGCAGGCGCTCGAGAGCATGGACGAGATCGACCGCGAAGTGTTGCTGCTGCGGCACTTCGAGGAGCTGTCCAACAAGGAGGCGGCCGCCGTGCTCGGCATCCAGGAGAACGCCGCGAGCAACCGCTACGTGCGCGCGCTCGGCCGGCTCAAAGGGTATCTCGGCAGCCTCGGGGAGCCATGAGCGCGCCCGACGAAACGACCCAGCGCGATCCACTGGACTTGCTGGCCGAGGAGTTCCTGAAGCGGCATCGACAGGGTCCCGTCGACGTCGAGGCCTTTGCGCAAGAGCACCCGGCCCATGCCGAGGGCCTGCGCGAGCTGCTGCCGACGCTGATCGCGCTCGAAGACGTCAAACGCGAGCGCGCGTCGAGCGGCAGTGGGCGCGGCCGTGTCTCGCTGCCGGCGTTGACGCAACTCGGCGACTTCCGCATCGTCGGCGAGCTGGGTCGCGGCGGCATGGGCGTCGTGTTCGACGCGGTGCAGGAGTCGCTCGGCCGCCGTGTGGCGCTGAAGGTGCTGCCGCAGGCGTCGCTGCTGACGGGCAACCAGCTCGAACGGTTCCGCCGCGAAGCGCACATCGCGGCGCAACTGCACCACAGCAACATCGTGCCCGTGTTCGGCAGCGGCGAGAGCGATGGTTACCACTGGTATGCGATGCAGTTCATCGCGGGCGACAGCCTCGAGCGCTGGCGGCAGCTGCAGGCCGAGGCGCCGCCGCGCGGCACCGGAGCATGGCGAAACCGCGCGCGCTTCTGCGCGCGCATCGGCATCCAGGCCGCGAGTGCTCTGCACTACGCGCACGGCCAGGGCACGCTGCATCGCGACATCAAACCCGCGAACCTGCTGCTCGACGCGAACGAGCACCTCTGGGTCACGGACTTCGGCCTCGCGAAGGCGCTCGAGGCCGAGGGCTTGACGCACTCGGGCGACCTGCTCGGCACGCTGCAATACATGGCGCCCGAACAGTTCGAGGGCAGCTACGACGTGCGCAGCGAGGTCTACGCGCTCGGCGTCACACTCTACGAAGTACTCGTGCTGCGGGCAGCCTTCGCGGGCAAGACGCGCAGCGAGCTCATGGAACGCATTCGCACGCAGCGGCCCGAACCGCTGCGGCGGCTGTGTCCCGAGGTGCCCGAGGATCTGGTCGTCGTCGTCGAGAAGGCGATGGCGCGCGAGCCGAACGACCGCTATCGCGACGCGCACGAGCTCGAACAGGATCTGCAGGCGTTCCTCGAGGATCGGCCGATCCAGGCCCGGCGGCACAGCGCGCCGGCGCTCGTGCTGCGCTGGTGTCGTCGCAACCGCGCGATGGCGGCGCTGGCCGCGAGCACGGTGCTCGCGGTCGTCGGCGCCGGCGTCTACGGCTGGATCGCCTATGGCGTGACCAACGAAGCGCTGGTGCAGACCAAGAAGGCCGAGACGGAGGCGTCCGCGCAGGCGAAGATCGCGGCGCAGCAATCGGACCGCGCCGAGAAGAACCTGCAGAACGCGCTGCTCGCGTTCGGCAAGGTGTTCGACGCGCTGGTCGGCCCCGACCCTGCCTTGACGCTCGAGGAGGACGAAGAGACCGGCGACCGCACGGTGGCCGTCCGCACCGTGGTCGACGAGAAGGACGTGACGCTGCTCAAGGAGATGCTCGCGTTCTACGGCCAGTTCGCCGAGCAGAACGCCGGCAACCAGGCGCTGCAGCTCGAGACCGCGCGCGCGAACCGCCGCGTCGGCGCCATCTGCGCTCGGCTCGGCACGCGCGAAGACCTCGAGACCGCGGTCGCCGCATACAAACGCGCGTTGACCGGGTTGCGCGGCTTGCCGGCGCGCGAACGCGAGATCGCCAACGTGCTGGTCGATCTCGGCCAGCTCGAGCAGCGACGCAGGGGGCGCGATGAGGCCGAGCGTCTGTACGGCGAGGCGCTGGCGCTGCTCGCGGCGCTGCCGAACGCGTCGACGAAGGGTGTGCGCGTCGATCGCGCGCGGGCGCACCTCCTGCTCGTGCAGTCGCTGCTGCCGGGGCGACCGGGCGGGCTGCGGTTGGGCGGAGGGCAGGGGGGTGGTCCCGGGGGCCCAGGCGGTGGTGGCGGTGGCCCGTCCGGCGGCGCGCCGCCAGACCGTGAGCGCGAGCGGGAGCGCATGCGAGAGGCGCGCGAACAGCTGCAACAGGTCGTGCCGCTGATCGACGGGCTGCTCGCGGAGGAGCCCGCCAACGCCGATTACCGCGTGATGAAGGCGCGCGCGCAGATGCTGGCGGCGCGTGCGGTCGTGCGCCGGCCCGAGGGCGGCCGGCGCGATCCCGCAGAGCGCCAGGCGCTCGAGCAGGAACGGGAGCGGCTCGAGCAATCCGCCGTCGGCCTGCTGCGCGAGGTCGTGACGGCGCATCCCGAACGCGACGCGTATCGACACGAACTGGTGCTGGCGCTGCTCGAGTCACGCGGCCGGTGGAACGAGCCGGGGACCGGCCGCGGCCGCGGCGGCGACCGCCCGCCAGGACTCGACCGCGGGCGACCGCCGGCGGGGGATCGACCCGACCGCGAGCGACCGCCGGGCGGGGACCGGCCCGACCGCGAGCGACCGCCCGCGGGGGAGCGGCTGGACCGCGAGCGCGTGGTCGGTGACGAGGAGCTCGCCGTGCTGCGCGAGGCCAGCGAACACGCCAACCGGCTCGGGCGCGAGCTGCCGCAGGTGCTCGAGTACCGCCAGCTCGCGGCCAGCGTCGGCGCGCGACTCGGCAACGCACTGTGCGCGCTGCCCGCCGACACAGCACCCGCCGTGGCGGCGGTGCGCAGGCAGGAAGCCGAGGCCGTGCTGCGGATGACCTTGGCCAAGACCGCCGACGACGTGTTCCGGCCGGGTGCGGCCGACCCGCGCTTCCTGTTCGTGGTGCTTGAGCTGCGCCGCGAGCTCGTGCTGCTCTATCTCGCCACCGACCGCCGGGCCGAGGCCGAGGAGCAGTTCGTCAGCCTGGTGGAACTGATCGAGAACCAGGTTGCAGCCTTGCCGGCCGGGGACCTGCCGCCGGGGCTGCGCCGCCTGCTCGAGCTGGTCGAGGAGTGGCAGCCGCAGTCGCCGGACAAGATGCCGGGGCTCTCCGCGCCGGCGCTGCAGCGGCTCGCCGCCCTGCGCACGGCGCTGCGCCAGCGCCTGCGGCGCTGACGGCACGCGTTCAGGCCACGATCGCGCGCGCGACCTTGCCTGCGACGTCGGTGAGCCGGAAGTCGCGCCCCGCGTAGCGATACGTGAGCCGCTCGTGGTCGAGCCCCAGCAGATACAGGATCGTCGCGTGCAGGTCGTGCACGTGCATGCGCTCGTCGACCGTGTAGTAGCCGTAGTCGTCGGTGACGCCATACGAGAACCCGGACCGCACGCCGCCGCCGGCCAGGAAGTGCGTGAACGCGTGCGGATTGTGGTCGCGACCCGTGCCGCCTTCGCTGGTCGGCGTCCTTCCGAACTCGCCGCCCCACCAGACCAGCGTGTCCTCGAGCAGGCCGCGCTGCTGCAGATCGACGAGCAGACCCGCGATCGGCAGATCGACTTCGCGCGCGTTCTTGCGGTGGTCGGGCTCGAGATTGTTGTGCTGGTCCCACTTGTAGCTGTGCGTGCACTGCACGAAGCGCACGCCGGCCTCGAGCAGCCGCCGCGCCATCAGGCACTGGCGGCCGAAGTTCGCCGTGGTCGCGTCGTGCAGACCGTAGAGGCGCTTCGTCGTCTCGGACTCGGCACCGAGGTCGAGCACGTGCGGCGCTTCGAGCTGCATGCGGAACGCGAGCTCGAAGCTCTCGATGCGCGCCTGCAGCGCGTCGTCGCCGGCGCGTGTGCTGCGGTGTTCTTCGTTGAGCTGCTGCAGCAGGTCGATTTGCGCGCGCTGCAGGTCCGGCGGCAGGCCGCTCTGCAAGTGGCCCACGACGGCCTGGTCGCTCGGCACGCTCGCGTTGCCGAGCGGCGTGCCTTGATAGACACCGGGCAGGAAGGCCGCCGACCAGTTGTTGACGCCACCGTGGCCGAGCGTGGGGCAGATCGTCACGAAGCCCGGCAGGTTCTGGTTCTCGGTGCCGAGGCCGTAGAACAACCAGCTGCCGACCGAAGGCCGCACGAACGTGTCGCTGCCCGTGTGGATCTTGAGCAAGGCACCGCCGTGCGCGTCGTTGCTGCCGTGCAGTCCCTTCAGGAAGCAGAGCTGGTCGGCGCAGCGCGCGACGTGCGGGAAGATCTCGCTGACCCAGGCGCCCGAGTCACCGTGTTGCGCGAAGCGGAACGGCGAGCCCATCAGGTTGCCGGTCTCGGCGAAGGTCACGCGCGGTTTCGCGAACGGCAGCGGCTTGCCCGAGTCGCGCTGCAACAGCGGCTTGTAGTCGAACGTGTCGACGTGCGAGGGGCCGCCGTGCATGAACAGGAACACGACGCGTTTCGCACGCGGCGCGAAGTGTGGTTGGCGCGGCGCCGTCGGTCCGCCGGGCAGTGTGTTCGCGGCCCGCAACAGATCGGCGAGCGCGAGCGCGCCGAAGCCGCACGCGCTCTGCTGCAACAGCGCGCGCCGCGAGGGCTCGCAGCCAGAGCCGCTCGAGGATGGGCAGCGGTCGTGAGGGGTGCGCATGGCGAGTGTGGGACTGTAACAGCTAATGACCCTGCATCTTGGTGGCGCGCACCTCGATCACCGTGTTGGCCGCGGGCACGGGCGCGCAGCCACCGAGTTGTTCTCCTTCGCCGATCGCGAACAGGAACGCCGTGTGGCGCGGCAGCATGACGCGGAACCAGCCGCCGGCACCTGTCCTGGTCAGTCCGGGCACGCCCTTCTTCGGTGGGCCGGGTTGGTCGACCGCGAAGATGATCGCGCCGGCCAGTCCCACGCCGTCGGCATCGACGCAGCGGCCGACGCGCAGCACGAGACCGTGCGTGCGCGCGTCGAGGGCCACGGTGCTGGCGCCGGACCACGGCCCCTTGCGCACGATGCGCGGGTCGGTGCCGGTCACGTGCAGCTCCTCGATCGGCTGGTTCGTCCACAGCAGGTAGCTGCCGTCGGGTTGTGTGCGCGCCGACCCGGCGCCGCCGTTGCTACCGATCGCCTGCACGAGGCCGGAGGCGACCGGCTCGCCGCGTTCGTCGCAGACGGAGCCACCGACCGCGAAGAAGCGGTCGCGGCTCTGGCGCAGGTCGACGACGAGCTCTTGCTCGGCCGTGATCGGTCCGGTGATCACGTGGCGCCAACCGAGCGGATCGACGAGCACGTCGTGCACGGCTTGGTTCAGGCGCACGGCGAACGCGCCGTCGTCGCCGGCCGTCATCGGCACCAGGGCCTTGCTCTCGCGGTCGCGGCACTTCAACTCGACGCCGGCTGCAGGCGCCCCGTCGGGCAGCAGGACGCGGCCACGCAGCGAGACGTGCTCGACCTGCGCGAACGACACGGCGACGTCCGCCGCGTTGCCAGCAGCCACGGGCACGTCGCACCGCACGCCCTCGAGTTGCACGTGCAGGCGAACGATCGCTCCGCGGCAGGCGAGGCGGAAGTGCCCTGCTTCGTCGGTCAGTGTGTCGACGCCGGTCTCGCGTTTGTCGGCCGTGCGGGCGACGACGACCGCTCCGGGGACCGGCGCGCCGTCGAAGCCGCGGACCACGCCTTCGGCGATCTGCGAAGCGAGCGGCGTTGCCAGCAGCAGGGCGGCGATCACTGCGGCGTGCAACGGCTCACGAGGGGCGGGGTGCATGTTCAGTCGATGTGCAGGAACTCGTTGCTCGCGAACAGGGCCTGGCACAGCCCGCGCAGCGCGGCGTCGGGTGCTTTGCTGCTGCGCGCCGTCGTGAGCCACTGTGCCGCGTGTTGCCGTTCGCTCGGTGACGGCGCTCTGCCGTAGGCTTCCTGCCACAGGAACTCGATGCGCGTCGCGTCATCGGCGCCGGCCTTGTCGGCGCGCGCCGCGAACGCCTGACTCTGGTCGCGCACGAACGGCGCGTTCAGCAGCAGCAGCGCCTGCGTGGCCACAGCCGTGCTCGGCCGCTGCTCGAGGTGCACGCTCGGATCGGCGTAGTCGAACGCCGCGAACAGATCGAACATCGCGTTGCGGATGATCGGCAGATACAGCGAACGGCGCGGCGCGTCGTAGCGGGCCTGGTCGTTGGACTGGTCGTTCGTCACGTAACCGCGGTCGTTGGTTTCGAGCAGCGAGCCGCCGAGCTTGCGATCGAGCGTGCCCGCGACGGCGAGCATCGCGTCGCGCACCGATTCGGCCTGCAGCCGGCGCCGCTGCTGCCGCCAGAGCAGGCGGTTGTCGGGATCGCGCAGCACGGCTTCGGGCCGCACCGAGCATGTCTGCTGCCAGGTGCGCGAGGTCAGGATGCGCCGCCAGAGGTGCTTCTGGGACCAGCCGTGCGCACGCAGGTCCGCGGCGAGCCAGTCGAGCAGCGGCAGGTTCACTGGTCGATCGCCGCGCGTGCCGAAGTTCGACGGCGAGCGCACGAGGCCTTCGCCGAACGCACGCTGCCAGATGCGGTTGCCGATCACGCGCAACACGAGCGCCTGCTGCGCATCGAACAGCCACGATGCGAGTTCGCGACGGCCGCTCTCGGTGGCCGGCAGCGTTGGTGCGGGCAGCGGATCGAACGCGGACAGGAAGCCGCGCGGCGTCGCCTGCGCGGCCAGCGTGAGGTGGTTGCCACGCAGGTGCACGGGCAGGTCGCGCACGCTGTCCTCCGCGACGCACATCGCGGTCGGGCCCGGCGCCGGTACTCTGGCCTTGGCTTCGCCGACCGCAGTGCTCTGTTGCGAGAGCTCGGCGAGCGTGCCTGCGGGCAGGTAGGGGTGCAGCACCTTGTCCGGCAGCGCGAACAGGCCGCCCTTGTCGAACAGCAGCGCCCGCGCGGCCTCGAGGTGCTCTTCGGGCAGACGAACCTGCCCTTCCTTGGTGCGCGCGCGCGCTTCGTCGGCGGCGGCCGCGGCCGTGGCGAACAAGGTCTGGAACCTCACCGCGAGATCGCGCGCCGACGTCGCCGGTGTGCCGCCGAGCAGGATCGCCTCGAGCCCGCCCCTGCCTTGGTGCGCGGCGACGGCTTTCGCGAAGTCGTCGGCGCCGCACGATGCGAATGCGTTCCAGAAACCGACGAGCGGCTCGCTGCTGCGGCTCGCGAGCACTGCCGCGGCCTGTCGCACGACGGGCGGCAACAAACCCGGCTCGACCGCGAAGTCGACGGGCGTCAACAACAGCGCGTCGAGGTGCGGCACGTGCGGCTGCAGCCCCTGCAGGCGCAGCACGTGGCTGCCAGAGCCGAGGACCAGCTCGCCCGCGGCGTGCCAGGCCTGGCCGGCCGGCATCCAGTCGCCCGTGACCGCCTCGAGCGCGCGTGCCACCACGACCTCGCCGTCGAGCAGGACCTGCATCGGCCGCGACTCCTTCGCTGCGTAGCGCACGTCGAGGCGGTAGCGGCCCGGCTGTGGCGCCAACACGTCATACTCCGCGAATTGCGGGCCGGCCTGGTGCGTGTGCAGCACCGTGCAGGTCGCTGAACCCCAGGTGCTGTTGTCGCGATGCAGGCTCGTCGCGCGCGCACTCTCGGCCTCCACGTAGAGCCCCAGACGCAGCAGCGCCGAACCCGCGAGCAGGTAGCGCCCCGCGTCCGCGACGAGCTCCGCGCGCTGGGCCGCGGTGGCCTTCGCGGTCGCCTCGTCGAGCGCCTTCACGAGCTTGCCGAGCTCGGCTTCGCGCTGTTTGCGCAGCTCGATCGCCGGTCCCGGCGACAGCTCGCGATCGAACCACTGCGACACGTGGCCGAGCTCGCGATAGGACTTGGTGCTGCGGAAGATTCCGGCGAGCGCGTAGTAGTCGCGCTGGGGGATCGGATCGAACTTGTGGTCGTGGCAGCGCGCGCATCCGACCGTGAGCGCGAGGAACGTGCGGCCGACGAGGTCGATCTGCTCGTCGACCGTGTCGAGCACGAGCTTCTCCTTGTCCTGTTCGGCGAGCATGCGCGGGCCCAACGCGAGGAACCCGGTCGCGAGGGGGCCGTCGAGCCCGATCGCCGGATCGTCGGCGAGCAGGTCGCCCGCGATCTGCATGCTGCCGAAGCGATCGAACGGCATGTCCTCGTTGTGCGCCTTCACGACCCAGTCGCGGTAGCGGAAGGCGTTGCCGAACGCGAGGTTCTCGTCGAGGCCGTTGCTGTCGCTGTAGCGCGCGAGGTCGAGCCAGTGGCGAGCCTGTTGTTCGCCGTAGTGCGGCGAGGCCAGCAGCGTGTCGAGCACCCGTTCGAACGCATCGGGCCGCCGGTCCGCTTCGAAGTCCGCGAGATCCTTGGACGACGGCGGCAGACCCGTGAGCACGAACGAAGCGCGGCGCAGCAGCGTGCGCCGGTCGGCCCGTGGATTCGGGTGCAGCCCCGCCGCGGTGAGCCGCGTCGTCACGAACCGATCGATCGGGTGCGCGTCCCACTCGGCATCACCACTCGGCGGCGGCTCCGTCACCGACAGCGGACAGAAGGCCCAGCGTGGGTCGGAGACGGCGTCCTGGGCGATGGCCTCGCGCGGCGGGAGCAGCAACGCCAGGGCGAAAAGGCCGGGCAGCGCGCGTTGCGTGTCGAGCAGCATGGGAAAGTGGGCAGTCATCGCGAGAGGGTTCGACGTGGCCCCGCGCGCGCAGGATACTGCGCGGCCGGCTGGGAGGCGTCAGGTCCTTGCATGAAGCACGCCCCAATTGTCATTGTTCCCCTGCTCGTCCTCCACGCGTGCGCGACGGAGACGCGCATCGACTGGCCGCGCGCGGCGTGGGAGTCCGTCACGACACCGACCAAGACGAGTCTGCGCGGTCTCGCGGTGTGGGACGCGTCCGTGGTGTGGGTGGGTGGTACCGAAGGCACGCTGCTGCGCACTGCGGATGGGGGCCAGACCTGGCAGAACGTCGCGCCGCCCGACAGCAGCAAGAGCGACTTCCGGGACATCGAGGTGTTCGACGCCGACATCGCGCTCGCGATGGTGGCCGGCCTGCCCGCGCGCATCTACCGCACGACCGATGGCGGCAAGACCTGGCTGGTCGTGCACGACGATCCACGGCCGAAGGCGTTCTTCGACGCGATGGCGTTCAAGGGCGACCGCGGCTACCTGTTCGGCGATCCGATCGACGGTAACTTCACGCTGCTCGCGAGCGCGGACCGCGGCGTCACCTGGACTGCCGTGGCTCCCGAAGTATTGCCGCACCCCGTCGGTGAGGAGGCGGGCTTCGCGGCGAGCGGAACCTGCATCGCCGTCGACGCCGAGGCCGCAGCCGAAGGCAAGCCAGCCGCGGAGGCAGCGCTCTGGATTGCGACCGGCGGCACCGCCTCGCGCTGCATCCGCAGCCTCGACGGCGGAACCACGTGGCACGCGACGGCGCTGCCGCTCGCGCAGGGCGGCGCGGCGCAGGGAGCGTTCGGCCTCGCGTTCCGCGACCGCTCGGTCGGCGTCGCGGTCGGTGGCGACTACCGCGAGCCGCAGGCCAACAAGGGCACGGCGGCGTGGACCGCGGACGGCGGGCGCAGCTGGCGCACGGTCCTCGGCGGCGCAGGTGGCTTCCGCTCGGCGGCGGTCTGGCTCGGACCCGACGACGTGCTGGCCGTTGGCTCCAATGGCAGCAGCGTTTCGCGCGACCGCGGTCGTTCGTGGCAGCCGTTCGGCACGCAGGGCTTCCACAGCGTCGCGATGGGCCACGACGGCAGCGTCTGGGCCTGCGGCAGCGACGGCCGCGTGGCGCGACTCGCGCTGCCGCAGTGAAGCGCGCGTCGAAGCGGGCTACGCTTGCGCGGCCCCCCGACCCGCAATGCGCTCCCTCCTCGTGTTGTTGGTGATTGGCCTTGCTGTGCCTGCACAGCAGGCGCCCGTCGCCGCGTTCCGTCCATCGCACCTCTTCGGCGACCACATGGTCGTGCCCGCGGGGAGCAACGTGCCGATCCGCGGCGTCGGTGCGCCGGGGGCTCTGGTCGAGGTCGGCGGCTCGTGGGGTGCCGTCGCGAAGACGATCGTCGATCGGGCCGGTCGCTGGACCTGCGACCTCGCGACGCCGGATCGCGGCGGTCCGTTCGAAGTCGTGCTGCGTTGTGGCGCCGAAGAGACGAAGCTGCGCGACGTGCTGGCCGGCGACGTGTGGCTCTGCAGCGGGCAGTCCAACATGGTGATGCCCGTGGGCCCGCAGCGCGGCACGGATGGCGTACGCGACTGGCAGAAGGAGGTCGCGGCCGCGAACCACGACGGGATCCGCGTGTTCACGGTGAAGAGCAAGGCCAGCGCGACTCCCGAGGCCGACGTCGACGGCGTCTGGGAGGTGTGCTCGCCGGCGACGGCCGGAGGGTTCTCGGCGGCCGGCTACTTCTTCGCGTGCGAGCTGCTCGCGCACGGCAAGGGACCGATCGGCCTCGTGGTGTCGGCTTGGGGCGGCACCGTGTGCGAGGCATGGACGAGCGAGCGCGGACTGAGCGAGTTTCCGGAGTTCGGCGACGCGCTCGAGCAACTGCGTCTGGCCAGGTCCGAGGCGCGCGCCGAGCAGCTCGCCGCGTTCTGGTCCGCGGTGCAGCGCGCGAGCGACGGTGCACCCCGCGTGGTGCAGGTGCCCGAGCAATGGTCGAAGGGCGAGTTGAAGGCGTTCGACGGCGTGGCCACCTACGAACGCACGATCGCGCTGCCGGCGGCGTTCCGCGGCGCCGACCTCGAGATCGATCTCGGGGCCCTCGACGACATGGACACGGTCTGGTGGAACGGCGAGCGCGTCGGCGGCCATGAAGACGTTGGTGCATGGGCGACGCCGCGCCGTTACCACGTGCACGCATCGGACGCAGCGACGGCCGTGCTCAAAGTGCGCGTCGTCGACAAGGGCGGCGAGGGTGGCTGGAGCTCCGGCGCGGCCGACCTGCGTCTGTTGCGCGCGAAGGACCCGGCGCAGAGTGTCGCGCTCGCCGGCGAGTGGCAGCGCCGCGTCGGACCAGCGATGCGCGACCTGCCGCCGTGGCCTCCCGACGCCGACAGTCCGAATCGCCCGTCGGTGTTGTGGAACGGCATGATCGCGCCGCTCGTCGCATTCCCGTTCACGGGAGTGTTGTGGTATCAGGGCGAAGCGAACCGCAACCGCGCCGAACAGTACGCGCGTCTGTTCCCCGCGATGATCAGCGACTGGCGTGTGCGCTTCGACCGCGAGCTGCCGTTCTACTTCGTGCAGATCGCGCCGTTCGGCTACGACGACGACGAGGGCAACAAGACGGCCCTGCTGCGCGAGGCGCAGGCGAAAGCCCTCGAGCTGCCGCGCACGGGAATGGCCGTCACGCTCGATTGCGGCGATCCTGCCGACATCCATCCCGTGGACAAGAAGCCGGTCGGGCAGCGGCTCGCGAGGCTGGCGCTCGCGGGGCACTACGGCGAAGCGGTCGCGTGGCGTGGGCCGCGCCTCACGGGGCTGAAGCGGGCCGACGGAGGCTGCATGGTGCTGCGGTTCGACACGGGTGGCAGCGCGCTCGTGCTCGCGCCGGGTGGCGAGGGCTTCGAGCTCGCCGGCGAAGACGGCGACTTCGTGCCCGCGGTGGCCAAGATCGATGGCGCCGGCATCGAGCTGCGCGCTGCGGGAATCGAACGACCCGTTCACGTGCGGTACGCCTGGGCCGCGGCGCCGCGATCCTCGCTCTCGAACGCCGACGGTCTGCCCGCGCCGCCGTTCCGCGCCTCGCTCCGGTGATCGCGCTGCCCGGGGAGTTGCGGACAGATCGACCTGGTGCGAGACTCAGGCCGTGACCAACTCGAGGATCGACGTCAAGGCGCTCTCGGCTGAGGAGCGGCTGAACCTGATCGAAGAGATCTGGGATAGCCTGGAGGCCGACGATGTTCCGGTCACCGAGCCCCAGAAGGCAGAGCTCGATCGGCGAATCGAGAAGATGGATCGTGACGGTGAGCGCGGGATCCCCTGGGAAGACGTGTTGGAGCGGATTCGAGGCCGTGCGAAGTGAGTCTGTTCGTTCGGCCGGATGCGGCAGCGGACATCGAGGAGGCTCATTCCTGGTACGAGAGTCAACGCCCCGGACTGGGGAACGAGTTCCTCAACGCGATACTGGTCGTGTTCGAGGTGCTCCTGGAGCGGCCTCGGCGGTATCGAGTCGTCCACCGAGACACTCGGCGAGCGAACCTACGCCGATTCCCTTTCGGCGTGTTCTACCGGATTGTGGACGCTGACGTTGTCGTCATCGCCTGCTTCCACGCGAGTCGAGACCCGCGTCGTTGGCGAGGACGCGAGTGACGTCGAACACGCCCCCCTGCAGCTGACGCGCCGCTGATGGCCACATGCGTTGGGCGGACGAGACATTCCGCCGCGACGCTGTGCGGCGGACCCTGCTCGGTTAGGCTTTTGCGTCCGCATGGATGAAGTCGAGCTCTACGCTGCCTTCGCGCCGACCAAGGCGGTGGGCATCACTCTGGGCGCGCGCGAGCTGCACGTCTGGGCAGTGCCGTTGCACGGCGATCCGGAGCTGCAAGATGCGCTGCTGTCGGATGCCGAGCGCGAGCGCCTCGCCCGTTTCCGCATCGTCGACCACCGGCGGCGCTTCCAGATCGGACACGGCGCGTTGCGCGCGATCCTCGGCGGCTACCTCGGCGCGGATCCACGCGGGATCGAGTTCCGGCGGGGGCCGCGTGGCAAGCCGTATCTCGCCGGGAACGGGCCGTTCTTCAACCTGTCCCACTCGGGCAAGCTCGCGCTGATCGCGGTCGGCGGCGTCGAGCTCGGGCTCGATCTCGAGAAGGTGCGCCACCTCGAGAGCTTCAACGAGATCGGCCGCCGCCACTTCTCCGAGAGCGAGTTCGCGGCGCTCGACGCGCTGCAGGGCGAGGCGCGACAGCTCGCGTTCTATCGCTGCTGGACGCGCAAGGAGGCCTACATCAAGGCGCTCGGCGAAGGTCTGTCGATGCCGCTCGACACGTTCGACGTGAGTCTCTGCGACACGCCGAAGCTCCTCGCGTGCCGCGACGGCCGCGAGCAGCCCGAGAACTGGTCGTTGCACGACGTCTCGCCGGGGCCCGAGTTCGTCGCCGCGTGTGCGGTGCGTGCGTGCGGGCTGCAGGTGCGCAGGTTCGCATTGGCGATGGGTTGAGCGTCTTCGCGCGAACGGGTCCTGGGCGACACGGCAGAGCGGTCGTTCTGATTCGGCAGAGATTCATGCTCGTCGCTGCGCGCGCAACGCGCCGCATGACCCCTAGCTGATGCGGCGTTCGGCGATCACCTTCGCGGATGCGCAGGCACCCCTGGCGCCTCGCAGCACATCCTCGGGCGTGTAGCGGCTCGCCAGGGCACTGCCCATGCGCGCGCGGATTGCGACGAGCAACTACTCCGGCCCGACGGCGTCGATCAGAGCGTGGCCACGCATCTGGCTCGTGCAGTCGATTGGTCGACCAATCTTCGCCAGCGACGTCGCCCTTACGCCCGGCATGGTAACGCTGCGAAGACACGCAGCGAGCGTCCCAGTCGCGCCGTCGCGCCGAGCTACCGCCGGGAACGGAGGGACGAGCCGCGCCGAGCCACCGGTACCGACCGCGAGGATTTCGTCAGTCGAGTGCAACCGCGGGCAAGGTGCGGGCCACTCAGCATGTGGCCCAATTGGCAGGGGCCGAGGAGCCACTACCATGTTGTAGAGACTCGACTCGATGCCAGCCACCAGGTCCCACAAGTGCACCTACGAGGAGTACTGCCTCCTTCCGGACGACGGCAAGCGCTACGAAGTGCTCGACGGGAAGGTCGTCGTGAGCCCGGCTGCCGGCAGCGACCACCAAGGCATTCAGATCGCTCTCGCCCATCACCTCTACACCGCGATCGACGAACGCCGCCGCGGCCGCGTCTTCACTGACATCGACTGCCACCTGCTGGCGCACGACATCGTCCGTCCTGACCTCGTGGTCGTGCTGCCGGCCCACACGCACCGCATCATTGCAACGCACATCGTCGGCACCCCGGACCTCGCCATCGAGATCCTGTCGCCGAGCACGGCCGCCCGCGACCGCACGAGCAAGAAGCACCGCTACGAAGTCGCCGGCACGCCGGAGTTGTGGATCGTCGACGGCAGGAAGCGCACCGTTGCGCAGTTCGTACACGACGGCAGGCGGTTCGGCCCTGCCATCGTGCACACCGCGAAGATCAGCCTCGCGATCCTGCCCAAGGTCGAGATCACGCTGCAGGAAGCCTGGCGCGGAGCGACGAGCAGCAACTCCTAACCGATGCGGTATTCGGCGATCACCTTGTCGCGGATGCGCAGACCGACCCCGGGCGCCTCGGGCAGGTTGTAACAGCCCTTCGTCACGTAGATCGGCTCCTCCCACATGTCGTTGAG
>Ga0111539_10000915_pt1 | contig 38573 bp, 40 predicted proteins | sample RhiMethybrSRZTD1_FD_79667 | JGI IMG/M metagenome (GOLD analysis project Ga0111539, IMG submission 79667) | Populus rhizosphere microbial communities from Tennessee, USA - Rhizosphere MetaG P. TD hybrid SRZTD1 (version 2) (version 2) | ecosystem: Host-associated > Plants > Roots > Rhizosphere >...
CGCGCGGCGAATCTCTATGAGGGTCGTACTCATTCCGCGATAGAAGCAACGAAATTTCCGGCCTTCAAGCCCTATCGTTAATGATGGGTTAACGGTGTGGATTACTGGTCACAGCTGCCAAAACGCCGGGTGTGTGGAGGAAAAATGATGTTTGGGGCATCAAACCGGCGGCGTCGAATCATCCGGTTCCATGTGGGCGTCATGGCGCCGTACCGCTTGCCGCGCGTGGGTAGGCCTACTGATTCGACTTGCCTTCCAGCGTGCGCCGCGCGTCAGACCGTCTCGGTTTCCTTCTTCCGCTCTTCCTTCTTGCGGTCGTTCTCGTCGAGTAGCTTCTTGCGCAGACGGATCGACTTCGGTGTCACCTCAACCAGCTCGTCGTCCTCGATATAAGCGAGCGCTTTTTCGAGTGTCATGCGGATCGGCGGCGTCAGCCGCACGGCCTCGTCCTTGGACGTCGTGCGGATATTGGTGAGCTTCTTGCCTTTGAGCACATTGACGATGAGATCGTTGCCGCGGGTGTGCTCGCCCACGATCATGCCGTTATAAACTTTCCAGCCGGGCTCGATCATCATCGGGCCACGGTCTTCAAGATTCCACAGCGCGTAAGCGACGGCGTCGCCCTTGTCGTTGGAAATCAGCACGCCATTGCGGCGGCCCTGGATCGGTCCTTTGTACGGCGCATAAGTATGGAACAGACGATTCATGATCGCCGTGCCCCGCGTGTCAGTGAGCAATTCGCCCTGATAGCCGATGAGACCGCGTGTCGGCGCATGAAAGACGAGACGCAGGCGGCCGCCGCCCGACGGCTTCATTTCCGTCATATCGGCTTTGCGTTCCGCCATCTTCTGTACGACGATTCCCGAATGTTCTTCGTCGAGATCGATGACAACTTCCTCGATCGGCTCCAGCACTTCGCCGGTAGCGGGATCCTCCTGGAGCAATACCTTTGGACGCGACACCGAAAGCTCGAAGCCTTCGCGCCGCATCGTCTCAATAAGGATACCGAGCTGCAATTCGCCGCGACCCGCGACTTCCATGGAATCCTTTTCGTCGGATTCGCGCACGCGCAGTGCGACATTGCCCTCTGCCTCGCGCAGCAGCCGATCACGGATCATGCGGCCGGTGACTTTGTCGCCTTCGGTGCCGGCGAGCGGAGAATCGTTGACGCGGAAGATCATCGCCAGTGTCGGCGGATCGATCGGCTGGGCGGGAAGGGGCGTCTCAACCGAGGGGTCGCAGATCGTCATCGCGACGGTCGCATTCGGCAGGCCTGCGATTGCGACGATGTCCCCCGCTGACGCCTCTTCCACCGCGGTGCGTTCGAGTCCGCGGAACGCGAGCACCTTGGTGATGCGGCCGCTCTCGATCAACTTTCCGTCGTGATCGAGCACTTTTATCTGCTGATTGGGTTTTACCGAGCCCGACGTGATGCGGCCAGTAACTATACGGCCGAGGTAAGGATTGGCTTCGAGGATGGTGCCAAGCAGACGGAACGGGCCATTTTCCACGACCGGCGGCCTGACGTGGCGCAGCACCAGGTCGAACAGCGGCTTCATGCCATCATCGCGTGATCCGTCCAGGCCCGTCGCCATCCAGCCCTGCTTGGCCGAACCATAAAGGATCGGGAAATCGAGCTGTTCGTCGGTGGCGTCGAGCGCAGCGAACAGGTCGAAGACTTCGTTGAGGACCTGTGTAGGCCGGGCATCGGTGCGGTCGACCTTGTTGATGACGACGATGGGTTTGAGACCCATCTTCAGCGCCTTGGAGACAACGAACTTGGTCTGCGGCAGCGGCCCTTCGGCCGCGTCGACCAGTACCAGCGCGCCGTCGACCATGTTCAAAATCCGTTCGACCTCGCCGCCGAAATCGGCGTGGCCGGGCGTGTCCACGATATTGATGCGCGTGTCCTTCCACACCACCGAGGCCGCCTTGGCCAAGATCGTGATACCGCGTTCGCGTTCGAGATCGTTGGAATCCATCGCACGCTCAATCACGCGCTGGTTCTCGCGGAATGCGCCCGATTGCTGCAACAGCCGGTCGACCAGCGTCGTCTTGCCGTGGTCGACGTGCGCGATGATGGCGACGTTTCGAAGATCCATTTCAAGTTCCAGAAATCAAAGCGCGGGCCCCGTGGGGGCCCGCGACGCGGCGCGTTTGCGCCGCAATATAGTCACGGGCGGCACGGATGCAACCGCTTCCGGCGCATGGCCGAAAACGCGGTTAAGCTCCCGCCGGGCGACCCCACGGCCCGGGTCGGATGCCTCCGGGCAACGCCTCCTGCAACATCATCATTTCGGCAATGGTTTCGCCGGTAACGAGTCCTGCCAGCTTGCCGGCGGCGTCCGTAATGCCGACGGCCGGTGCCGATTTCTGCTGCAGCAGTTTGAATGCCTGTTCCAGCGTGACTCGATGGCTGATGGTCGGCAGTTCCGCGGTCATGGCATCGGACACGCGCGCATCCGCGCCGCGCGTCTTGATGGCGCGAATCAAATCAGCGCGGCCGAGGACGCCGACCGGCTTGCCGACGTCGTCAACCACTGGAAACTCGCTTTGGCTCGTTTGCAGCAACGTCTGCACTGCCTCGTCGACATGCGCGTGCGGCGACAGCGTCGCAAACTGCGTCATCATGGCGTAGGTCACCGGTACCCCGCGCGAAGCCGCGCGCAACGCCACCATATGCGCCTCCGAGGACGCCGCGAGATAAACGAAAATGGCGATGAAGATCAGGATAGGATTGTACATCAGCCCGATGAAGCCGAGCGCGAAGGCGACGAATTGCCCGATAGACGCGGCGATCTCAGTGGCGCGCACGTAGCCAAATCGGCTCGCCAGCAAGGCCCGCAACACACGGCCGCCGTCCATAGGGAAGGCGGGGATCATGTTGAACAGGGCAAGAAAAAGATTCACCGACGCGAGGCGGTCGACGAGCGGAATCCCCATGTTGTCCACGGCTGCCGCCGCGCGGGTCTGCAACTCGGCGCCAAATAGATAGACCAACCCGGCCGCGATGACGACGTTGACCAACGGTCCAGCGATCGCGATGAGGAACTCCTCCCACGGCTCTTCCGGAATACGTTCGAGCTGGGCCACCCCGCCGATCGGCAGTAACGTTACGTAAGGCGTGGGCACGCCGAAGGCGCGCGCAGCGAAAATGTGCCCGAACTCGTGCAGCAGCACGCATAGGAACAGGAGCACCATGAAGGTGAGGCTGTCCCATGCGGTGGCGGCGCCACCCGAGGCGTAGCTCGCCGCGAAGATCCAGGCGAGAAACAGCAGGAAGGTGAGGTGGACGCGGACGACGGTGCCGGCCACTCTGCCAATATTCAGGGACCAGGACATGAATGCCTCGTATGGTCGGTATCTGCCTCAATGAGTTAATATCGAGAGTAGCGTAATGCGAGGGCGCGGCGTCGGCCTACAGCCGACGGATAGCGGGGCAAAACAAAGCGAGGCTCGATCATGAGCAGCAAACTCACCGGGGATGCCCGTAAATCAGCGCTGGCCGGACTTAAGGGCTGGTCGGAGACGAGCGGCCGCGACGCCATCACGAAGAAATTCGTGTTCAAGGACTTCAACCAGGCCTTCGGCTTCATGACGCGCGCGGCGCTGGTCGCGGAAAAAATGGACCATCATCCGGAGTGGTTCAATGTCTATAAGACGGTGGACGTAACCCTCTCCACGCATGACGCTGGCGGCCTGACCGACCGCGATGTGAAGCTTGCCGAGGCCATGGATAAAATTGCCGGATAGCCGTGGCCTTGCAGACGCCTGAATTGCCAACCACATAGTTGAACATGGCATACTCATCTGCAGAGGCCGCATTCGAGGGTCGCAAGGATGACGCGTTGAGGCGTCAGTTCTGGCGCAAGCTACAAGGCGTAGCTGCGTCGATTCCATTCGCCGAAGAGCTGCTGACCGCCTATTATTGCGCCTTCGACCGCAAAACGCCCACATCGGTGAAGGCGACGCTGGTAGGCGCACTTGCCTATTTCGTTCTGCCTATCGATGCCATCCCAGACTTTCTGCCGGTGCTGGGCTTCACCGATGATGCGGCCTTTCTCGCCGCAGCTATAAAGCTGGTGACGGATCACATTCGTCCTGAGCATCGCGACGCAGCGCAGCGCGTTCTGGCGAGTCTGAAGTAGGGCAGGCCGTAACAAATCACGGCCGCAAGATTATTTTTCCCATCACTTGCCCTGCCGCGAGGGCCTTGAGCGCTGTCGGGGCGTCCGCCAGCGGATAGATCGCATGAATGTGCGACGACAATTTTCCGTCCACGCACCAGGCCAGCAACTGTTCGGTGTTCGCGCGATGGCCTTGCGGATCGCGGTCCATCCACGAGCCCCAGAATACGCCGACCACGTCGCAACCCTTGAGCAGCACGAGATTGAGCGGCAGTTTTGGAATGCCGCCGGCGGCGAAGCCGACCACGAGAAACCGGCCCTGCCACGCGATCGAACGCAATGCAGGCTCGGTATAAGGTCCGCCGACCGGATCGTAGATGACATCGCCGCCCCGGCCGTCCGTAACACGGCGGAGTGCGTCCTTCAGATCATCTTTCCTGTAGTTGATCGTATCATCGGCGCCGTGCTTTTTGGCGAACGCCAGTTTTTCGTCCGAGGATGCGCAGGCGATAACGCGGGCATTCATCAGCTTGCCAAGTTCGACTGCCGCAAGACCCGCTCCGCCGGAGGCACCAAGGACGGCGAGGGTTTCGCCGGCACGTAATTTCGCACGGTCCTTTAACGCGTAAAGCGTTGTGCCATAGGTGATGCAAAGGCCGGCTGCCCGGTCAAAATCAAGTGCATCCGGTATCTTGATGAGCTTGCCGGCGGGTGCTGCAATTTTTTCACGCGCTGCGCCGTGGGTGAGGCAGCCGATGACGCGATCACCGATCTTCACCGCACTCACGTCAGAGCCGACACTTTCAACCGTGCCGGCAAATTCCGCGGCCGGTGAAAACGGCAAGGGCGGCTTGGTCTGGTACTTGTTGGCGATGATCAGCGTGTCGAAGAAATTCAGAGCAGCGGCCTTGATGTGCACGACAGCTTCGCCGGATGCGGCGACAGGATCGGGAACGTCGGTAAGCTCGAGATCATCGGGTGTTCCGTGACGCGTGCAGAGCAGTGCTTTCATGGCCTTCCAGTCGTCGGAGTGCGGATTAATGCCGCGGTTCTACCATGGTCTGCGGGCGGCGGATTGCCGCCTTCACATTGCCGACTTTCGCCGGTATTGGGCTAATATCCAGCGATTCTTTATGGGGGCGGCTCAACGACCGTCAATACGTCGCCGGTAGGACCCGATGAACACGACAGCATTGCTTCGCACGCTCATTGTCTTGATGTCGGCTTGCCTATGTGCCGCATCAGCCTCCGCCCAGCAGAAGAAGACCGCTGCAAGTCCAACCGATCAGGCCGTCCTGCTCGGTCAGTTCGGAGACTGGGGCGCGTACAGGGCATCGCCCGGGGGCAAGAAAATCTGCTTTGCGCTTTCAAAGCCGACATCGGCCGCGACGGAACCGGCCGGCCGCAACCGCGACGCGTCATACGCTTTCGTATCGACGCGGCCGTCGGAAAAGGTGAAAAACGAAGTGTCAGTGATCGTTGGCTATCCGCAGAAATCGGGCCACGACGCCACTGCAGCGATCGGCTCGGCGACCTACGCCATGTATACGCAGAACGACGGGGCGTGGGTGAAGAATGCGGCGGAAGAGGCCCAAATGGTGGATGCCATGCGCAAAGGAGCCGACCTGGTGGTCAAGAGCGAATCGGGCCGCGGCACCAAGACCACGGATACTTACTCCCTTAAGGGTATCGCGCAGGCCCTCGACAGGGTGGCGGAAGAGTGCAAGTGACCCGCTGCGGGGGTCTTTGCTAGGCCGCACCGGAGTGGCAAGACCGGTCGATCCAGCTTAGATAAACTGCGATTTGCCATTGTGATCCCCGGAAAAAGCCGGCAGTGAACTCTGTTCCCATGACGCTGACCTTACAAAGCGCCGAGGCTATCGAGAAGACGCCGCTCGAGCGCTATGTGGCGCCCGAGAAGCCGTCACTCGTCGGCATGACGCGCTTGGAGCTCGCCACTGCGCTCGGCAGCCTGGGGGTGCCAGATGCGCAGCGCAAGATGCGCGTGCAACAACTTTGGCACTGGATCTACTTTCGCGGATTTACCTCGTTCGAAGTCATGACGAGCGTGTCGAGAGAACTACGCGCGACCTTGGCCGAGCATTTTACACTTGCGCGGCCGGAGATCGTCGCCGAGCAGGTTTCGGTGGACGGTACGCGCAAGTGGTTGCTTCGTTTGCCGGGCGAAGTGCAGGGTGAGCGGCCGCACGAAGTTGAGTGCGTTTACATCCCCGACACCGAGCGGGGCACGCTGTGCGTGTCCAGTCAGGTCGGCTGCACGCTCAATTGTACGTTCTGCCACACGGGGACGCAGCGGCTCGTGCGCAATCTTACGGCGGGCGAGATCGTCGGCCAGGTATTGGCTGCGCGGGACAGTCTTGGAGACTGGCCGGGCGGTACGCGGCCGACCGACGGTGTCGTGCCGAGCGGCGATCGATGCATCACGAATATCGTGATGATGGGGATGGGCGAGCCGCTGTATAATTTCGAGGCAGTCCGCGATGCCCTGCTCATTATTGCCGATGGTGAGGGCATCGGCATTTCGAAGCGCCGTATCACGTTGTCCACGTCCGGCGTTATCCCCAACATCCAGCGCACCGGCGCCGAGATCGGGTGCATGCTGGCGGTGTCGCTGCACGCGGTGCGCGACGACTTGCGCAATGAGCTGGTGCCGCTCAACCGGAAATATCCGATTTCGGAGCTCCTGGAGGCGTGCCGCAATTATCCCGGCGTTTCGAATGCCAAGCGCATTACGTTCGAATACGTGATGCTCAAAGGGGTGAACGATTCCACCGACGACGCGAAAGCGCTGATACGGCTGCTTAAGGGCATCCCTGCCAAGATCAATCTTATTCCGTTCAATCCGTGGCCAGGCAGCAAATACGAGTGTTCGGATTGGGAGCAGATCGAAAGATTTTCACAGATTGTGTTTGATGCGGGGTATGCTTCGCCGGTGCGCACGCCGCGCGGGCGCGATATCCTGGCAGCCTGCGGTCAGCTCAAGAGCGCGACAGAAAAACTTTCGGCGCGCGAACGTATGGCACTGCGCGCGATGGCGATGGTGGAGTGACGACGCGGTTTTTGGGGCAATACAGCAAGATGTCACTCTTCGGCCGGATCATTGTCATTATTTTTGGACTTCTCGTTGCCATCATCGTTGCCGGCATCACGCTTGCCATCGGCATCGTTCTGCCCGAATGGGCGACAATGGATAGCGACCCGATCGAACGCGTGATCTTTTTTTTCGCCGCTTTTTTTGCCACCAGCTATGTCGGCGCGGTAGCAATATTTCCCGCCGCGCTGGTGATCGTAATTTTAGAGGCGGCGCGCATGCGCAGTTTCCTTTACTATGGCATCGGCGGTGCCCTGGTTGCACTTGCATCCTATTACGGGTCCGACATTTCGGTTCAACTTGAAAACACCACCGATGTGACGCCGGTCGCGAATACCTTGCAATTGGCGGCCGCCGCGGGAATTCTTGGCGGCCTGGCATATTGGCTGATTGCCGGCCGCAACGCAGGCCGCTGGCGGGGGCCGCACGAGCGCTAGCGCCTGGCCCAATCCAGCGCCGCTTCGAGTCGGTCGTTGCCCCAGAACAGCTCGCCGCCGGCGGTGACGAAACTCGGCGAGCCGAATATGCTGAGCCGCTGTGCTTCCTCCGTTTGCTCGCGAAGCTGCGATTTGATCTTAATCGACTGGGCCCGCTCCAGCACGGCGTTGGCATCCTGTCCGAGGCTCTTGAGAATTTCTCCGATCGCGTCCGGATTTGCGATATTGCGGCCTTCGCCGAATTCCGCACGATAGATGGCGCGGCAACAAGTTTCACCCCAATTGTCCGCAAGCGCGACCAGCGCGGCTCGCGCTGCCAGCAAGGAGTTCTGCGGAAATGGATCCGGTCGCGTGAACGGAAGGTCGAGCGCGGCGCAAACACGCTCCAGGTCGCGCCACATGTTGCGGCCTTTGGCCGGGTATAGATTGAATGGCGAGGTTGCCCAGCCCTGGGTCTTGAAAATCGGCCCTAACATGAACGGTCGCCAGCGCACGGTGATGCCGCTCGTCTCGGCGAGCGATGCGATGCGCATTGCCGCGGGGTAGGAATATGTCGAGGCGAAGTCGAACCAGAAATCGAGTGAAGGCTTTGCCATGACGGCGTTATATCAGTCGCTGCGCCTGCCGCCTTCCTATTTCCGGAGGTGTCGGCTAGACGAAGCTGCATGGATCGCACCGGATTGCTGATCGCGCTCGCCATTGCCGTTATCGCCGGCTTGGTTTTTGGGCTTTATCCCGGCCTCGATTTGGAAGTCGCGCGATATTTCCACGGGTTCGTGGACCGCAGTCACAACATGTTTGCGCTGCGTATCTACCCGCCGCTGATGAAGGCGCGCGACATCGGGCTATGGGTTGGCTCCATCCTGGTGGCGCCCGCCGTATGTGCGCTCATTGTCAAGTTGCTGCAGCCGCGCAGAAAAATGCTGATATCAGGTCGTGCAACAGTATTTCTGATCGCGACGATGGCACTTGCGCCGGGCTTGCTGGTGAATGTCCTTCTGAAAGATCATTGGGGTCGGCCGCGGCCCATCGACGTGACACAGTTCGGCGGCAACCAGAACTTCGTCGCCTGGTGGGACCCGCGGGGTGATTGTCCAGCCAATTGCTCGTTCGTCTCCGGCGACGTGGCGGGCGCGGTGTGGACGATCGCGCCTGCCGTCTTGGCGCCGCCGCATTGGCGTGCGCTTGCCTATGCAGCGGCGCTCGCGCTCGGGGTGGGGATGGGAACTATCCGCGTGATGGCCGGCGCGCATTTTCCGTCGGATGTCATCTTCGCCGGCATATTCACCTTTTTGATCATTTGGATCACTTACGCAGTCATCTATCGCTGGCGACGGACCCGGTTCTCGGACGAGGACGTCGAACGGGCGCTCGAGCGCGTGGCCATGCCGGGCTATGATTTGATTGCCGGCCTGTTCGGTGGAAGTCGAAAGACAAAATAAAAGTCGTTAACGAGGACGCGCTTTGCGAGGCTGGGCTTTGGCCCTATAGTCCGCCGCAAATTTCCACTGCAGCAGTTTTTTCCAATGCCCGACGGCAAGACCAAGAAGACCGTTAAAAAAGTCGTGCTCGCTTATTCCGGCGGGCTAGATACTTCGATCATTTTGAAGTGGTTGCAGACCAACTACGGCTGCGAGGTCGTGACCTTCACTGCCGATCTGGGCCAGGGCGAGGAACTCACGCCCGCACGCGAAAAGGCGCTGTTGCTCGGAATCAAGAAGGAAAACATCTTCGTCGAAGACCTGCGCGAAGAGTTCGTGCGCGACTACGTCTTCCCGATGTTCCGGGCAAATGCGCTGTATGAGGGACAATATTTGCTCGGCACGTCCATCGCGCGGCCGTTGATCGCGAAAAAGCAGATCGAGATCGCCGAGAAGGTAGGGGCCGATGCGGTCGCGCACGGGGCTACCGGTAAAGGCAACGATCAGGTTCGTTTCGAGCTGACCTACTATGCGCTCAAACCCGACGTGACGGTGATTGCGCCGTGGCGCGAGTGGGATCTAACCTCGCGCACCAAGCTGATCGAGTTTGCGGAAAAGCACCAGATTCCGATCGCCAAGGACAAACGTGGCGAGGCGCCGTTCTCGGTCGACGCTAATCTGTTGCACACTTCATCGGAAGGAAAAGTCCTGGAAGATCCGGCGCAGGAGGTGCCGGATTACGTGTTCTCCCGCACGGTCGATCCTGAAAAGGCGCCCGACAAGCCTATCACGATCACGATCGCCTTCGAGAAAGGCAATCCGGTTGCTGTTGACGGAAAAAAGCTCACGCCTGCGGTTCTGCTGAAACAGCTTAACGATCTCGGCAAGGCCAATGGCATCGGACGGCTTGATCTCGTCGAGAATCGTTTCGTCGGCATGAAATCCCGCGGCATGTACGAGACGCCAGGCGGCACGATACTGCTGGCTGCGCATCGCGGCATTGAATCGATCACGCTCGATCGCGGCGCGGCGCATCTCAAGGACGAGCTGATGCCGAAATATGCAGAGCTCGTCTATTACGGCTTCTGGTTCACGCCCGAACGGGAGATGCTGCAGGCTGCGATCGACAAAAGCCAGGAGCTGGTGACCGGAAGCGTCAGGCTCAAGCTCTATAAGGGCAACGTCGGCGTCATCGGGCGCGAGAGCAGGTATTCCCTCTATGACCAGGAACTGGTGACGTTCGAGGAGGGCGCGGTGGCCTACGATCACCGCGATGCCGAAGGCTTCATAAAGCTCAACGCCTTGCGACTTCGCACGCTCGGCCAGCGGCGGCGCAAGTTCAAGCTCGACTAGGCGGCCCGATGATGAAGATTGCGGCGAGTGCCTGTCTGCTTTCGGTCCTTGCAGTAGGCCTGACCGGCTGTTCCGGCAGCGGCAGCAAGCAGCCTGAGGAGAATCCCAATGTCTTCCCGGCTGACTACAAAAACGAGATTCTTCTCACGATGACCAGCACGCTTGACGATCCGACCAACGTCCGCGGCGCCTTCATCAGCGAACCGGCGCTGCGGCAGGCCGGCAAGGAAGAGCGGTACGTGGTCTGCGTGCGCTCGGACTCGCGCAATGCCAACAAGCAATACACCGGAAGCATGGATCGTATCGGCTACTTTTACGCCGGCCACCTCAACCAGCTGATCGATGCGACCAAAGAGCAATGCGGCAATGCCGCTTACAAGCCTTTCCCCGAGCTGGAAAAGCTCTGCCAGGCCAAGAAGTGCGTTTAGTAACGGCCTGGCAGCCACTCATGGCTGGATTTCGTTTGCGGCTTCCGTCCCATCAAAATCGCTTCGGGTGAAACGTCGCTCCGGATCCAGCGGCAAATTGTGGCGTTTCTTGTTTTCGATCTCATCGATGGCCTTCTGCATCTGGACAAATCGAACAGGCGTAATCGGGTGATCCGTCGTGATACGGATGCTGTCAGGGTCCTCCAGCGCGAATGTGCGCCAGATTTCTTCCGAACCGGTAAGGTCGTAGCCGGCACGGGCGGCATAATAAGCGCCGACATAGTCGGCTTCGCGCTCGAACGCGACGCTGAAGGCCCGCGCGCCCGCCTGGGCCAATACCTTGGAAAAGACACCGAATATGGGCAGCCCACCAAGCGTGATGCCGGCGTCCACCGCGGCGCCGCTAATCCACCCGATTGCGGTATTGGCTCGTCGCTTGTTCAGATGGCCGAGATTGGCGTGCGCCAGCTCGTGCCCCACGATGAGAGCGAGCTGTGCATCCGTGCGTGCGGCTCGCAATATGCTGGAAGAAACCACGATGCGATCGTCGGTCGTGAATGCATTGATGCTGGAATCGATCTGAAGCTCGATGGGAATAGCGCAGGCTTTCACCGGAACGATCGTGTGCATCTCGTCGATCCCGTCACGCCGGATCAGGACCTGGATTTGCCGTTCGCCATTGTTCCGCACATAGCCGTTGATCCATCCGGCCGTGCCGTGACGCGGGATCGGCTCATTATTGAAAGTCAGAAGCTGGTCGCCAGTCTTGATGCCGGCGACCGCAGCCGGTGAATTATCCGCAATCGAGAGAACCGTTGCATGCGTCCAGCTTACAGCCAGTGCCTCATGCGAAAACGATCGGAACTTGCGCGGTAAACTTGGCACGGTGCCGGCGATGAGTCCGATCTGCGCCCAGGCCCGGTCTTCGCAGTCATCGCGGTTGGCAACGCGAAGCTGGAAGGCGACGTTGTCGAGGCGGCTAAGTTGTCCGAGGTAGCTGCGAAGCTGGGCGACCTGTTGCTTGCGCTGCTCGGTTTTGATTTCGTCTGTCGGCAACGGCGGTAGCTTGGAAACCGGAGCACAGGCGGCACACAACAAGAGTGCATGTAACACCAGCAACTCGGTACAACGCACGTCCTGAACCCCGCGAATTGGGGCGGACCCTGCATGACCTGCCTTGGCCGCTCAAGCGGCGTTCGTATGAGACCAAAAAATTTGCGACGTCGGCTGTCGTCGTTTCTTCGGTTGAGGAACAGAACAGAAAACGTCGTTCCAAACAAAAGATCGCGCATCGTGCCGGCGAGGCGGCCAGCGACATGTCAGGTCGCGCTAAATAGATGCGCTAAAGTTGCCGGTCGACCAGCGCTTTCTTCAGCGTGGCGATTTCCTTGGCGGGGTTCAGCCCTTTTGGACAAGCCTTTGAGCAATTCAGGATCGTATGGCAGCGATAGAGCCGGAACGGATCCTCAAGATTGTCGAGACGCGCGCCGGTCGCTTCATCCCGGCTGTCCTGGACCCAGCGGTTTGCCTGCAGCAGCGCAGCGGGGCCGAGATAGCGGTCAGAATTCCACCAGTAGCTCGGGCAAGACGTCGAGCAACAGGCACACAGGATGCATTCATACATGCCGTCGAGCTTGACACGGTCCTGGTGCGATTGCCGCCACTCTTTTTCGGGCGTGGGCGTCGAGGTCTGTAGCCATGGCTCGATCGAGGCATATTGCGCGAAAAAATTTTTAAGATCGGGCACCAGGTCCTTCACCACAGGCTGATGCGGCAGCGGATAGATTTTCACCGGCGCACGCGCATCGTCGATCGCGTTGGTACAGGCAAGCGTGTTGGTGCCGTCGATATTCATGGCGCAGGAGCCACATACGCCTTCGCGGCATGATCGCCGGAAGGTGAGAGTGGGGTCGATGTTGTTCTTGATCCAGATCAGCGCATCGAGAACCATCGGTCCGCAATCATCGCGATCGACGTAGTAAGTGTCGACGCTTGGATTCTGGCCGTCGTCCGGATTCCACCGGTAGATGCGGAATTCGGAGACATGAGTGGCGTGCGCCGAGCGCGGCCATTTCCGGCCTTCTGTGATCTTGGAGTTTCGGGGCAGCGTAAATTCGACCATGGCTACGTTCCGTCAGTAGACGCGCGCTTTGGGTTCGATATAGGCGACGTCATTCGTGAGCGTGTAGGCGTGCACCGGGCGGTAATCGATTTTTACGGTGCCCCTTGGATCCATCCACGCCAGCGTGTGTTTCATCCAGTTTTTGTCATCGCGCTCAGGATAATCTTCACGCGCGTGTGCGCCGCGGCTCTCTGTGCGATTCCTGGCCGATTCCATCGTGACGACGGCCTGCGCGATCAGGTTGTCGAGCTCCAACGTCTCGATCAGGTCGGAATTCCAGATCAGCGAACGGTCGCTCACATGGACATCAGCCATGCCGTCGTGGACCTCATGGATTCGCTGCTGACCCTGGTCCAGGACCTCACCGGTGCGGAACACCGCACAATCTTCCTGCATCACGCGCTGCATGTTCAGCCGCAGCTTCGCGGTCGGCGTGCCGCCGGATGCATTGCGGAATTTGTCGAGGCGCGCCAGCGCAAGATCGGCTGAATCCTTCGGTAATTGCGGCTGTTCTTCACCAGGTGTGAGGACTTCGGCGCAGCGCAGCGCGGCAGCACGGCCGAATACGACCAGGTCGATCAGGGAATTAGAGCCGAGTCGGTTGGCGCCGTGCACGGACACGCAGGCAGCTTCGCCGAGCGCCATCAGGCCCGGGATTACGGCGTCATCCGTGCCGTTTTTCTTGGTCAGGGCCTCGCCGTGATAGTTCGTGGCGATGCCGCCCATGTTGTAGTGCACGGTCGGCAGGACGGGGATCGGCTCACGCGTCACGTCGACATTGGCAAAAATGCGCGCAGTCTCGCTGATGCCCGGCAGCCGCTCGTGCAGCACTGCGGGATCGAGGTGGTCGAGGTGCAGGAAAAGGTGATCCTTTTCCTTACCGACACCACGGCCCTCGCGAATTTCGACGGTCATGGCCCGCGAGACAACGTCACGTGAAGCGAGATCCTTCGCCGACGGGGCGTAGCGCTCCATGAAGCGTTCGCCTTCGGAATTGACCAGATAGCCGCCTTCGCCGCGCGAGCCTTCGGTGATCAGGCAGCCCGCCGGATAGATGCCGGTCGGATGGAATTGCACGAATTCCATGTCCTGTAGCGGCAGGCCGGCCCGCAGCACCATGGCGTTACCGTCGCCAGTGCAGATATGTGCCGATGTGCACGAGAAGTATGTCCGTCCATAGCCGCCAGTGGCAAGGATCGTCATATTGGCAGCGAAGCGATGAATCGAGCCGTCATCCATGTTCAGCGCGATTACGCCACGGCAACGGCCCTCGTCCATGATGAGGTCGATAGCAAAATATTCCACGTAGAACTCCGCCGAGTGGCGGAGCGCCTGCCCGTACATCGTGTGCAGCATGGCGTGACCGGTGCGATCGGCGGCGGCGCAGGTACGCTGCGCGGTGCCCTTTCCGAAATGCGTGGTCATGCCGCCAAAGGGGCGCTGATAGATTTTGCCATCTTCTTCGCGGCGCGAGAATGGAAGGCCCCAATGCTCCAGCTCGTACACGGCGGCCGGCGCATTGCGGCAAAGATATTCGATAGCGTCCTGGTCGCCGAGCCAGTCGGCACCCTTGACGGTGTCGTACATGTGCCAGCGCCAATCATCCTCGCCCATGTTGCCGAGCGCGGCTGCAATGCCACCTTGCGCGGCAACGGTGTGTGATCGAGTTGGGAAGACTTTGGTAATGCAGGCTGTGCGCAGGCCCGCCTCGCTGCAGCCGACCACCGCGCGCAGCCCTGAACCGCCGGCGCCGACCACAACGACATCGTAGCTGTGATCCTCGATCGGATAAGCGCGGCCGGTGACCGCGGGAGCGTCGTTCGATTTTCCGTTCGTTGCCATGTCAGACCCCGAACGACAGCCTGAGGACGGCGTAGATCGACGCCAGACTGACGGCGAAGACGAAGAACATGTTTGCCATCAGGCTCAAGAACTTCCATTTCTCGTCATGCACGTAGTCGAGAATGATTTCCTGCATGCCAATCCACATGTGATACGCGGTGTTGATGATGAACAGCAACACGATGATCGAGACGATCGGCGAGGCGAGAATCTGCACAACCGCGGCGTGGTTGCGTCCGAGTAGTGCCGTGATGATAAGCAGCAAGCCGATCGTCAGCGGGATGCCGGCAACCGACGTTACGCGCTGATGCCAAAAATGTCCGGTGCCGGAATGAGCCGCGCCCAGTCCGCGCACCCGGCGCATCGGGGTTCGCATGTGGGGAGGCTCGCTCATCGGGGACCTCCCATCACGAGATAACCGACGACCCAGAGTATGAGCGTGAGCGTTACCGAGCCGATCAAAGTGGCTAGTGTGAGCATTTCGCGTTCGGCCGGCTCGAAGCCGTGAACCGTATCCCAGATCAAATGGCGGATGCCGCCCAGCATGTGGTGGATCAGAGCCCAGGTGTAACCAAAGAGCAGGAGCTGACCGAACACGCTCCCCATGAACCATTCAAAGCCGGCATAGGCGTTCGGCCCGCTCGCGGCGGCAATCAGCCACCAGGCGAGCAGCAGCATTCCAAAATAGAGCGCGGCGCCGGTGATCCGGTGGACGACGGACATCACCATCGTCAGCATCGGCTTGTAGATCTGCAGATGTGGAGACAACGGCCGCGGCCGCTCTGCTCCCGCCGCCGTTCCCGCTTCAAACTCGGCCATTGTCAGCCTCCGAAAACCAGCGACCGGTGCAGCATGAAAGGAGGACCGGCAGTCGCGAGCGGGGGTGTGCAAACATTCCTCTTGACCTGGACCCCCAAGTCGCTACTTCATAATTGACGAAGCTTGGACCTGAAAATAGCCTGTTGCAATATGCTTTCTGCGTAGCCTGCCTTCGCAAAATAAGAAGGTAGTCCCCATGCGCTTCGATTTTACGGACCTCAACCTGTTCCGGCACATCGTCGAGGCCGGCAGCATTACGCACGGTGCAGAGCGCTCGAACCTGGCGTTGGCTGCGGCCTCGACCCGCATCCGCAAGATGGAACTGACCTTCGGCACCCCCCTGCTGGTGCGCGGACGGGCCGGCGTCAAACCGACCCCCGCGGGACGAACCCTGCTGCAGCACGCACGCGGAATTCTGGCGCAGACCGAGCGTCTGCAGGAGGACCTCTCGCCCTATGCCCGCGGCCTCGCCGGCCAGGTTCGCGTTCTCTCCAACACGAACGCACTCACCGAATTCCTGCCCGAAACGCTCAGCTCGTTTCTGATGGCCCATCCGGACATCAGCGTCGATCTCGAAGAGCGGCTGAGCGACGAGATTGTCGGCCTGATCGCCGAGGGGCATGCCGACATCGGCATCGTCGCCGGCACCGTCGACTACGGTGGGCTCAACACGTTTCCATTCCGTAGCGACCGTTTTGTGCTGGTGGTGGCGAAAAATCATCCGCTCGCCAAGCGTTCACGCATCGGTTTTGCCGAGGTGCTCGACTACGACATGGTCGGCCTCGACCGCGCCAGCGCGATCCAGCGTTTTCTTGCGGATAAAGCAAATCGCATCGGCCGGCCGCTGCGTCTGCGCGTCCAACTGCGCAGCTTCGATGCCATCTGCCGCCTGGTCGAGTGCAACGTCGGTGTTGGCATCGTGCCGGAAACGACCGTGCACCGGACCGAGCGCACTATGGCGATCAGCGCTGTGCGGCTCACTGATCCCTGGGCCCTTCGCGAGCTGACAATTTGCGTGCGTGACGTCGAGGTGTTGCCGCCTTACGCGCGGCAGCTGGTCGATCATCTGCGTGCGAGCGCCTGACGCACTCTCCCCGCTATCGCGGCATCAGCACCCAGTAGTCCAGATCGAGGATAACGGCCGGGTCATACTCATCGCCGGCCTTGAACGGAAAGTCGGGACACGGCCGGTCCTTGGTCGCAATCGTGCGCAGGCGCAGGGCGCCGACGTCCTTGCGATTCGGTATGCCAGCGGTGGCCAGCACCTCTGACCACGCAAACACCGTGTCGCCGGCAAATAGCGGGGCAACGTGCCGCCCGCCGTTGATCGCGGCGACGTGGAAAGCGTTTGCAAGGCCGTTGAATGACAGTGCGCGGGCAAGCGAAATGGCGTGACCGCCATAAATGAGGCGGCGCCCGAAACGGCCCTTGCTCTCGGCGAACTGATTGAAATGGATGCGGGCAGTGTTCTGATAGAGCCGGGTGGCCATCTGGTGCTCGGCCTCCTCGACCGTGATCCCGTCGATGTGGTCGATTTTGTCGCGGGTTTTGTAGTCGCCGAAGCGATGTGGACTGCCCGCAAGCGTCGTGTCGTAGGACGTATTATTGATTTTCGGGCATGCCGCGCCTAGTTGCGCGGGCTCGACGTTCTTCGGCAGATCGGGGATTTTCTCGACCGGTGCTGGCGCTGCCCCGTCGCGTTTGCGCACCATCACCCAGCGCGCGTAATCGAGCACGGTATCGCCGGTCTCGTCGAACCCGCGCGAGCGCACATAGACAATGCCGGTCTTCCTGTTGGAATTTTCCCGCAGCCCGATGACCTCGGAGACGGCGGTCAGCGTGGCGCCGGGAAATACGGGTTTGAGAAACCGGCAGTCCGCGTAGCCGAGATTGGCGACGGCGTTGAGCGAGATGTCCGCAACCGTCTTGCCGAACACGACATGGAAGACCAGCAATTCGTCGAGCGGCGAGCGCGGATAGCCGATTTTCTGTGCGAAGATATCGGATGATTGCACGGCAAAACGCGCGCCGAAGAGGCCATTGTAGAGCGCCACATCCCCGAGCGTCACGGTGCGCGGGGTGGCATGCCGGATTGTCTGACCGAGTTGGAAATCCTCGAAAAAATTGCCCGGGCTCGTTTTGGCGGCAGGCAGCGCACTCACAAGTCCACTCCGTTCAGTTCTGCAAGGCCATTCTCACAAAAGCGTGAGCCGAACGCCAGCTTCCAGCAACGGGAAACTGATGAGGATGTGTTTGGCCCGTGTGATAGCGGAGGAAGTGCACTTAAAACTCTCTTGGAGGACATCTTATGAAAAAGAGCACCCTCGTGTCGGTGGCAATCGCCGCCGGTCTCGCCCTTGCCCCGCTTGGACCCGCGGCCTTTGCTGATGACATGAAAAAGGACACCATGTCCAAGGACAGCATGTCGAAAGATTCGATGAAGAAGGACACCATGTCCAAGGACACGATGAAGAAGGACGGCATGTCGAAGGACACCACGTCCAAGGACGGCATGAAAAAGTGACCGATAAAGACGGGCCTGCGCATCCGCAGGCCCGCCTGCGCCGTATATTCGTCGAAAGCGAGGGGACGATGATGCGCGCGGAAACTATGATATCGACAGCACCCGCCGCCACAACGATCCACCCGCGCTGGGTGCGGGTCTGTCACTGGATCAACGCCCTGGCGATCCTGGTGATGATCGGCTCCGGCTGGCAGATCTACAATGCTTCGCCGCTGTTCGATTTTCTGGTGTTCCCCCGCCAGATAGCGCTCGGCAACTGGCTCGCCGGTGCGCTGCTATGGCATTTCGCGGCGATGTGGGTGCTTGTCATCAACGGAGTCGTTTACGTGACGCTCGGCATCGTCACCGGCCGGTTTCGCCGCAAGTTGTTGCCGATCCGCCCGGGCGACGTCGTCGCCGACATGAAGGCGGCGTTGACCTTCAAACTCGCCCACGACGACCTCTCACGTTACAACGCCGTGCAGAACCTACTTTATACGGGCGTCATTCTTGCCGGCGTCGTGATCGTGTTGTCCGGACTCTCGATTTGGAAGCCGGTGCAGCTCCAGGAACTGACAGCGTTGTTCGGCGGATACGACGCCGCGCGTTATGTTCATTTCTTTGCAATGGCGGCGATCGTCGGATTCATTGTTGTGCATGTAGCGCTGGCACTGATCGTGCCGAAAAGCCTGCGCGCGATGATAACGGGACGATAGGACATCTCATGCGTCAGCGAAGGACCATTCCCGGTGTCGATCCGAAACTGCTGATCAAGGATGCAACGCGGGTAATGCCCGACGCCAGCCGCCGTAGTTTCCTGCGCGGCGCGGCGAGCCTCGGCGCGCTCACGTTTCTTACTGGCTGCGACATCATCGATGGCGACACCGCCGAGAGCGTGTTGCGTAAGATATCCGAGTTCAACGACGGGGCGCAGGCGGCGCTGTTCAGCCGTACCAAGCTTGCGCCGACATATCCCGAAAGCGCGATTACCCGGCCTTTCCCCTTCAACGCTTATTACGACGAGGATGAGGCGCCGCAGGTCGACGGCGAGACTTACAAATTGGAAGTTGCCGGTCTGGTCGACAGCAAGAAACCCTGGACGCTCGAGGAATTGCACGCGCTGCCGGAGGTGTCGCAGATCACGCGCCACATTTGCGTCGAAGGCTGGAGCGCAATCGGTTCCTGGCAGGGCACACCACTGTCAGAATTTCTTAAGCGCATCGGGGCCGATACCCGCGCGAAATACGTCTGGTTCAAGTGCGCCGAGGGCTACACCAACACCATCGACATGCCGACCGCCCTCCATCCGCAGACGCAGTTGACATTCAAGTTCGACAACAAGATCCTTCCGCGGTCCTACGGCTTTCCCATGAAGATCCGGATGCCGACAAAGCTGGGCTTCAAAAATCCGAAATATGTGGTGGCGATGGAGGTCACCAACACCGACAAGGGCGGCTATTGGGAAGACAAAGGCTACAACTGGTTCAGCGGGCTGTGATCGATTGTGGCGCTGTCCTTCAGGGGCTCAAAGAAGACCCTTGCTGTTAAGAGCGGCGCGAAGCTGGGCGATCATGGCGCTGCAGGTGGATAAGTGGGGTTCTTCCGTATCGAGAATCCGCAGAAATCCGCGTTTTTTTAACGCTTGCACGGCTGGGCTTTTAATAGCCTCGCTACCGGCGGCATCACACACAATGTCGATCAGTCGCTCGAGCGCATGCAGACGACCCAAGAGGTAATCGTTCTCGCGAAATGCGCGCGACAAGAATGCGGCGAACTGGTTGAAGGCGGTCCCTTTCACGGAGAAGAGACCCATTCGCTCCATGACGCGGGCATCCTGTGCGCTGATACGATCGACGCGAATTTCGTTGAATTCGCCGGCTTCTCGCCAAGGCAGCACCGGAAACGTCAGGACGTCCCAGAAGGGAAAGCCGAGATAGTTGACAAGCACCTCCTGCAGACCCCGGCGCGGCCACTCCTTGCTGTCGGCGAGCAGAAGATCGACATCTCGCGTGCTGGCATTCAGATCAATAATCGATCCAAGCCGGGCGACAAGTCGGTCGAGTTGGCTGCGATGCCGGGCAGCAAATGCTTGGGCATAAGCTCCGATCTCCCTGATCTCGATTGGCGAGGGCGCCACGCGGAATATGTCCTCGACCAGGTCGGCCAATGCCGCATCGCCGTAGACGGCATTTACCCTGCGGTCCAATGCTTCAAGGTGATCGTAGAACCGTCTCTTGAGGCTATCGACCGCCTGGCCGTCGAGTCCTTCCAGGCCCGGCGATCCGAGCCTCTGATAAAGACGGTTCTGACCTTCGATCAGGAATCGCAGCCGGCGCTTTCGGTAGTCGACATCGAAAGCGAGGAGAAAAGCCACCCATTTTGCACTGACGCCCGCAGGGGCGGAGGCTTCCGCCTGCAGCAATTGGCTGTCTGTCGGTACGTAGGTCACGCCGGATTGGACTGCCCAGGCGTCGATGCTTTCTGCGATCGCACGCGCGAATGGTGAATCGGGACGTACGCCGCGGATGTTCATGATCAAATGGCTGATGAAATCGCGGACCGATGCAAGTTTCAACCGCACGTAGGCCTCATAGGCAAAACCCGCATCACGCGCCGCCTTGACGTTGGCCTGTTCGCGCCAGCCTTTGATGCGGTCGTGGGTGACTGGTCCATTATCGTTGGTATCCATCACCTCGGCGACCAATCGAGAAATGTGCGGACGCGCACTCTCGATGATGGCTCGCAGTCGGCGCGCTCGCTCGTTGAAACGGGCAATCCGGGTAAGTTCTTCCGTTATCGGCTCGGCCAACGGGATGTCCGAGAGCGCGCCTTTCAGCGTCGAGAAAAATCCCGGCACGCCGTGGTGGATAGCTGAGCCGGCTGGTGCCGGGTTCGGATCGATGTAAACGACCCGGCGATCCACCTCACGGTACGCAGGTCTGCCGCGGATTGCTTCAATTGCCTCCCGAAAGGGCCGGCTGTTCAGGACGCTGCCGTCAATGAATGGAACGGATGCCACATCCACGTTCATTTGCTGATAGTGCTCGAAGTTGCTCGCAATAAATTCCGAACGGCGCGGCCAGATTGCCCCACGCGCCCGCACGAGCTGGTCGATTTCCAGGATCTGCGCCGGCGGAAAGGCGCCAGGTATCGACGACGTCGCGCGCGCTGCGAAAGCCAAGGATGGTGCGTTCGCGAGCTCGAAATCGCTTTCAACGGCACCGCTTGCCTCGCGCCGGTATTGGAAATGCAGCACATGATGGTATTCGCGCTCATGAATGATGGGCGGATCGTGAATCTGCATGAGCTGATGGCGACCGTAGAAATCCGTCACCGTGACGAACAGGTCGAGTCTCTGCCCGGAAGGAAGCAGGGACGATCCGCGCTCGCGCGGCGCCCCCATAGCGAGCACCGCGTCATACATCAATTCTGCCATCTTCAGTCCGTCGAGGGGCGGCTTGAACCAGCGCGATCGCATGAAAAGCGAGAGCTTGGAGCGCACCTCTGGATCGCTCACGAGGCTCAGGCGCGTGAAGCCGGCCGCCCAGAAAAATGGCCGAAGAAACCACTTGCTCCAGCGGCGGGCCTTTGCTTCGGAAGCGAGCAGTACGGCGACGTCTGCATTCTCGAGCCAGAGGTCGCGCAGGCCGCCCATAGGCAGATCATGACTGAGAGCCCGTGCCAGCATGGTGCTGTTGATTCCACCGGCCGAGGCGCCTGCCACGATGTCTATGACAATCCGCAGTTCGAGCGATTGGCCAATGTCGCGCAGCAGGTCAAAATAAATTTCCTCGGTATCGTATTCGGCATCGGCAGCGTCGTGCCGGTCGAAGAAGCTGGAGGATGCCCGCTTTCCCCTGTCGGTAATGGCGTGAAGCGTACTGGACGCCCGCGTCAGTTTCAGAAATTCCTTGGTGATGCCGTGCATATAGACTGCGAGCGACGCGCCGCCAAAGCAGATGAGTGCGATGCGGAGTTCTTTCTCGTGCAATGTAGGTGTCCCGAACGATGCCCCGAACTTAACCCAATAATAATAGCGGGACTTGAGGTCTTTGAGAGCTTTCATCGACACGGGGTCGCAATGGCTGCTGGTCGAGGTCGGGGTTAGGCTTGCAACGAACAAAACTTGGCGCGACTTCTCTTGCCAATGGCCGTGAGGCCCTTTAGCAATCCGCGCGTACCAGTAACGGCGAGGCGTAAATGGCCACTCATAATCTGCTTCTTCTTCCCGGCGACGGGATCGGCCCCGAGGTCATGGCCGAGGCAAAACGCGTCATCGACTTCTTCAATAAAGGCGGTCCCGACAGGTTCGCGACCGAAGAGGCGCTGGTGGGCGGATGCTGTTACGACGCGCATAAGGTGGCCATCACAGATGCCACAATGGAAAAAGCCAAAGCGGCGGATGCCGTGATCTTTGGCGCGGTCGGCGGCCCGAAATGGGACAAGGTGCCCTATGACGTGCGGCCCGAGGCGGGCTTGCTGCGGCTGCGCAAGGATCTCGATCTCTACGCCAATGTGCGCCCTGCGATCGTCTATCCGGCGCTCGCAGATTCATCTTCGCTCAAGCGCGAGGTCGTTGAAGGTCTCGACATCATTATTTTGCGTGAGCTGACCGGCGGCGTTTATTTCGGTGAGCCGAAGACGATCACGGATCTCGGCAACAACCAGAAACGCGCAATCGACACGCAGATCTACGATACCTACGAGATTGAGCGAATCGGCCGCGTGGCTTTCGAGCTTGCGCGCAAGCGGCGCAACAAGGTCACATCGATGGAAAAGCGTAATGTTATGAAGACCGGGGTGCTATGGAACGAGGTGATGACTCAGTTGCACGCGCGCGAATTCAAGGACGTTCAGCTTGAGCACATGCTGGCCGATGCCGGCGGCATGCAGCTCGTGCGCTGGCCGAAGCAGTTCGACGTCATTGTGACCGATAACCTGTTTGGCGACGTATTGTCGGACATTGCGGCGACGCTCACTGGCTCGCTCGGCATGCTGCCGTCCGCTTCGCTCGGCGAAGCCGATGCCAAAACCAAAAAGCGAAAAGCTCTCTACGAGCCGGTGCACGGCTCCGCGCCGGACATTGCCGGTAAAGGCGTCGCCAATCCGATCGCGATGATCGCGTCGTTTGGGATGGCTCTGCGCTACTCGTTTAATCTCGGCAAGCATGCCGGCTGGATCGACCAGGCAATTTCGGCCACGCTTGCCAAGGGCTTGCGCACCGCCGACATCAAGTCGGAAGGCACCAAGGTCGTTTCAACGACGGAAATGGGATCAGCGATCCTGGCCGAACTGGAGCGGCTCGCCGCGTAAGCCGGCAAATGTGAGCGGTGAAAACAAAAACGCGGCCTGACGCCGCGTTTTTCGTTTCAGTACCCGATCCAGGGATTGCTCTTGAACGGCAGTGTCCACGGTCCTGGAAGCGCCGATTGGGTGTTGTAAAGACCCGCGGACGTATTGTTGATCACGCTTCCGGCGTACTGGTTCGGATTTTCGATATAGCCCGTATTGCCGACGCGTTCGCCCGGAAACGTTTCCGTGCCCGGATCGAGATAGGACCGCTTTTGGATGATGACGCGCGTGCGGGTACGTCCGTCCTCGTCGCGGGTCACGACCACCGTCCGGTCGCGGTTGTAGACGACGGTGCGCTTCTTGGTCGGGCTCGTTTGGGCGTCCGCGGACGCGGCCAAGAAGGCCAAGGCCCCGGCAAAAGCGAGCAATCCAGCGGCGGCTTTGAATTTCATGGTCCTCGAACCCTTCGGCTCCAATGTTGCAACGCAGTCTAGCTGGCTTCTGTTTCACGGAACAGGGCCCAACATCTAGGTATATGTCCGTAATTCCTTAAAAAAAGCCGGACTGGGATCACTGAGCCAGGCTGGCATGCCAGATTGCGGGTGACCTCCTTGCCGCTGGCCCGCAGTCCTGAGTGGAGTGGATCTCTTCCAAATAGCGTCTGCGTTCGAAATTCTGCCGAAGACTGTCCGGAGCGGCCGCCCCGCTTCCAACAGTTGGCTCGCCATCTGATTCGTGGAAGGATATTCCACTTGCCAACTTAAAAAGAGAACAACGGTCCTGCCCAAGGGCCTAACTATACGGGGGACGATCATGACTGGGCAGAGAGAGCGTTCACTTGAGGAGCTTTATCGCGACGATCCGGAACGGGCCGACGCCCTGGTTTTCGGACGTGTGACGGAGCCAAGCCGACGCGGTTTTCTCAACGGCGCCGGGCTTGCCGCTATGGGTGCCGCCGTCGGCGGTGGGATTCCGTTTGCGGCCAATATGCCGAGCGGGCTCATCCCGGCGGCTATGGCGCAAGGTGCAGCCTCTAGCGCACCGCCGGCAGCGCCTGCCAAGAAGGGGCCGACTTACCTCAGCTTCCCTGGAAAGAGCGACAAACTGGTGGTGATCGGCGAGCGCCCGCTGGTGGCGGAGACGCCCGAACATCTGCTCGACGACGACACCACGCCGATCGAGAAATTCTTCATTCGGAACAACGGGCAGATTCCGGAAGCGGCTAAAGAGCCAGACAAGTGGAAGTTTACCGTTGAAGGTGAAGTGAACAAGAAGCTCGAGCTGACGCTCGGCGAGCTCAAGTCGAAGTTCAAGCCGCAGACCCGCCGCTTTGTGCTTGAATGCGGCGGCAATGGACGGTCCTTCTTTTCGCCGCCCGCAAGCGGCAATCAATGGACCAACGGCGGTGCGGGTTGCGCCGAATGGACCGGTGTGCGCCTTGCCGATGTGCTGAAATCGGCAGGCGTAAAGCCATCAGGCATCTACACGGCACATTACGCCGCCGACCTTCATCTGTCTGGCGACGCCAGCAAGCCAACGCTTTCGCGCGGCGTGCGTATCGCGAAAGCGATGGATCCCGATTCCATGATCGTGTGGGCGATGGACGGTCAGCCCTTGCCGAACATCCATGGCGGACCGGTGCGTCTGCTGTACCCAGGCTGGCCTGGCTCGGCGTCGCAAAAGTGGCTGACGCGCATTGTCATCCGCGACAAGGAACATGACGGTCCAGGTATGGGTGGTACGTCATATCGGCTGACCATCAATCCGATGGTGCCGGGCTCAAAGGCCGACCCCAAGAATTTCAAGATTCTTGAGTCGATGCCGGTGCGCTCTATCATCACCAGCCCGGCCAACGGCGCCAAGCTGGCAGCAGGCACGCGTGACGTAAAGTTGCGCGGTGCCTCCTGGGCGGGCGATTTCACTGTGCGCCGTGTCGACGTCTCGGCGGACTACGGGGTGACCTGGGAGCCGGCCAAGATGGAGAAGGCGAAGAACAGGTACGATTGGCAACGCTGGACCGCGTCATTGAAGCTGCCACACGATGGCTATTACGAGATCTGGGCGCGCGCGATGGATTCTCGCGGCCTCATGCAGCCGCATGTTGCGCCGAACTGGAACCCGAGCGGCTACGGCGGCAACCCGATGCATCGAATCGCGGTGCTGATCGGATAGTGAGCGACCGTTCTATCAGAGCGGAAGGAATCCCAAAGCGCTGGCCGGGTATCGCCCCGTCCGGCGCTTTTAAACCCTAACCGGCAGGCAGCGACCGACACATGCGTGGCGTCGTTTCAGTGATTATCGCGGCAATGCTTTCGGCTGTCGCCGTCCACGCTATCTCCGCGCAACCAAAGGAATTCACTCCGCGGGAGGAAAGCCCCGAGGAGTTTGCTGCCGGGTCTGGTCGCGACGAAACCTTTTACACCTGCACGGCGTGTCACAATTTCAAACTGGTGGCCCAACAGGGCATGAGCCGGCGCCAATGGGACGAGACGATTACGTTGATGAACGAGAAGCACAACATGCCGAAGCTAGACGCGAAGGAACGGGATGTCGTGCTGAACTACCTGGAGACCGCCTATCCCCCGCGCGTACAGGAACGCGGCTGGCAGAATCCGTTTCTCAATCGATGATCCGCTAGCGTCCGATGCGCCGTGGCTTTGGCCGGTTAGCCAATGCTTTCCACAGAAGATGATACTTCGGCGTGGCCGCCAGAATCGGATCACGGTGGCCGCAAAAACTTCGGTTACGTTCAGCTTGCGCGAAAAGCACGCCTACTTTCGGCTCACTGCCGGCGGCGAGGAGAGTCAATCGGTCGAGCGCACAGGCCAAAGTGCTCTGCTGGATGAATTCGCTGCCGCCCTGACAAAACCAGCCGGACAATTGCAGGCGCGGGTCTTCGAACGCGCGCCTATAGGCCAGGCATTGACGCGGTGTGCCTTTCGAGGCGGCAAAGAAAAAGACAGTCAGCGGGCCAAACTTGCTGGCGAGGTCCTGCTCTGCACGCCTGAGTTCGACTGGCCCGAGCGCCGCCGCACTTTCAAAAATCTCGGCCTGCGACTTGGCGAAAGTCTGAATTTCTGTGCCGGGGCGATAGATCTCGACATGCAGGTAGGGCGCAGTGCCGTCGGCGTCTCCGAGCTCAAGAATGTCCTTGCGTCCCCCGCCGTCGGCATGCCGGCGAATGGCGTAGGTCGCGGTGACCTCTGCGGCTTCGGGAATCGACAAGGCAAAGGCGGGAAAGGGCCGCTCGATCTCGATCCATTTTGACTCATGCATCGGAGTGATGGCGCCGATCGCTTTCGGCGATTCAAAAAGACGCGCAGCTGCTATGGACAACAGCGCAACCGCACACAGATATGCGAGCAGGCGCACGAAATTGGACGGAAGTTCATCTCGCCATGAGTGCAGGGCGGGGTGCATGCGGTCGTCTTTGACTGGGTGCCGTTGTGTTAGGCGCAGTTCTCGCCTAGAAGCGCTGCCAACCGGTTGCCCCTTACCGGAGGGCCGGTGGTAATTTAATCCGGAGCGTTAACAATGGGTTACAAGGTCGCCGTGGTGGGTGCCACCGGCAATGTCGGGCGCGAGATGCTCGACATTTTGGCCGAGCGCAATTTTCCCGCCGACGAGGTAGTCGCCGTCGCGTCGCGGCGCAGCCAGGGCGTGGAATGCTCGTTCGGCGACAAGACGCTGAAAGTGAAGGCGCTTGATTATTTTGATTTTTCGGATGTCGACATCTGTCTGATGTCAGCTGGCGGCGCGGTGTCCAAGGAATGGTCGCCGAAGATTGCCGCGCAGGGCGCTGTGGTGATCGACAACTCGTCGGCCTGGCGCATGGACCCGGACGTTCCGTTGATTGTGCCGGAAGTAAATGCCGGTGCGATCACCGGCTTCACCAAGAAGAACATCATCGCCAATCCGAATTGCTCGACCGCTCAGCTCGTGGTGGCGCTGAAGCCGTTGCACGACAAGGCGAAGATCAAGCGCGTCGTGGTTGCGACCTATCAGTCGGTATCTGGCGCCGGCAAGGATGCGATGGACGAGCTGTTCTCGCAGAGCAAGGCCGTGTTCACGCTCGACGAAGTGAAAACCAAGAAGTTCTCAAAGCGGATCGCCTTCAACGTCATCCCGCACATCGATGTGTTCATGGACGACGGCTATACGAAGGAAGAGTGGAAGATGGTGGTCGAGACAAAGAAGATTCTCGACCCCAAGATCAAGCTCAGTGCGACATGCGTGCGCGTACCGGTCTTCGTTGGCCATTCTGAAGCCGTCAACATCGAGTTTGAAAATCCGATCACCGCGGACGAAGCGCGCGACATTCTACGCAACGCGCCTGGCTGCCTCGTCATCGACAAGCGTGAGGACGGCGGCTACGTGACGCCATATGAATGCGTGGGCGAGGATGCGACCTACATCAGCCGTATTCGTGAGGACGGCACCATCGAGAACGGCCTGCAGCTGTGGGTCGTTTCCGACAATTTGCGCAAGGGCGCGGCGCTCAACGCGGTGCAGATCGCAGAGTGCCTGATCAATCGCAAGCTGATTCAGGCGAAGCGGCGCGCGGCGTAATTCAGGCTTTCCAGAACTGGATCTCTTTAAGAGGCGCGTGCGGGGCTTTCCTGCGCGCGAATTTGGTGCTCCAGCTGGTGGAAATCCGCCAGTGCGGCGTGGCGTTCGTTGTAGAAACGGACGAGGCGTTGCGCCGTGGCCGTCTGCAGGCGGTCGAAGCTATGGCGCGCGGTTTCGATTGCCTGCGGGGAAAAGCGGAATACCTTGCGGCGCAAAATGCATATCTGTTTGACGGTCGGCCATGAAAGGCCCGCGGCCTTGGCCAAAATCAGGGCAAAATCGCTGTCCGGGCGGGCGTCATTCAAGACGCTCTCGACGAGCTTGATCGGGGCCTCCGACAACGCCGACAGCGCGGCGACCGTTTCCTCGAACTTCCCGTTCTTGGCGTATTCGCAGACCAACGGGTCGAGCGAAGCGCCCGAACGCCTGACGACGTCGAACTGCGCCGCCGCCTCGCGGTAGTCTCGTTTTGCCTTTGGCGGCCCGGCCGGATCCTGCCCGGTGATGTCGGTCAACACCCTGTGCACTTCGTAGACCGCGTGCGGATTGCTCGCCGCCAGCTTTTCGAACACGACCTCGGACGCCTTCGCAATCAACGCATTGAAGTGCTCCTGCGGGATGTCCTTGCGCATGGAGACGCAAATCGCGAGCACTTCGTCATTGATCGACTGGTCGACCAGCTTGGTGTAGCCGGCATCTGAGATGCGCGCACCTTCGTTGCGCGTCACCGAAAGAACGACGTCACGATTGCCGTGCGTCACCAGCACATCGCTGACTTTTTCGCTGAGCGATGAGCGTTTCGAAATGGCAAGAAGTCGATCCTGGCTCTTGCCCCCCGCGATCGCCAGCAGATCCTCGTCAGACAATCTGTTGGACAGACTCAAAATCGGCCCTGCAACCTCAATCGATTCATCGTGCGCAAGCTTTCGTACGGTCATCGGCGGCGCGTTGGGCACGGGGGCCAGGCGATGAGCGAGCTTGGCTCGTGCCTTGGTCTCAATTTTCTCCGCGATCCGCGATATTACGCCGTCGAACAGGTCGACGTGGTCATCGGAATAGTTGTCCGCGCCGGCGAGAAAGAGGTCGGTGACGCGGCGAAGGACATCCGCCTGCTTGTCGGCCGATCCCGATGCGAAGGTCCCCTCGATCTCAGCGATAATCGATCGCTCTTCAAGCACGGCTTCGGGCGTCCCGGTCTGAGAAAATCCGGCTACCTGTAACCCGTAGGTCATTACCATCGCGTTAGGCAGAAACCGCGCATTCTCGGTAACCGTCGTTGCCGATGCGGGTCGGATTTGTAAGGGGAATACAAACGAATACGGTTAAAACGCTGGTGGGGCATCGTCAAAAGCGTGGCTGAGCAAATAGACGCCGGTGATCGTCGACAGCGATCTGGAGGAATTGTCCTGTGCCAGGGTCACGCACCGAAAGCTGTCCGGTCGCGACACCGAAATAAGCGGCGTGCAACGCCAGCTGTCCGCGGCCCACCTGAGTTTTTATCCATGGAAATGTCATCAGGTTGTCCAGCGTTTTGACAATTGATGTCTGCTCAAGTTGCGTCAGGTATTGGCCAAGCGCGCGGTCGCCGCGCGGGCCAACTTCAGCGGCCGCCGGCGCGATCAGTGCCATCCAATGGCCAATGAAATCACCAGGCGATAGCGGCGCAGCCTCTTCCACGTATGCGCGGATGCCGCCGCACTGGGCATGACCGAGCACGACGATATGCTTCACCTTGAGCGCCTGTACCGCGAATTCCAGCGCGGCGGAAACCGCCCGTTGCGCGCCGTCAGGCGTGTAGGGCGGGACCAGGTTGCCGATGTTGCGCACGACGAACAATTCACCGGGCCGTGCATCGAAGATGACTTCGGGTGACACGCGCGAGTCGCAACAGCCGATGACCATAATCTGCGGCGACTGCCCGCTTTCGGCGAGGCCGAGATAGCGGTCCTGCTCGTGCCGCAGCCGGCCGACCAGAAAGGCGCGGTAACCATCGATTAGCTGCTCGGGAAATTGCATGACCTGGCGATTGAGTGAAACAAGGGCGGAACGCACCCAATCACGCCGTGCTTGTCGTTGGCAACCCGCAGAGCGGAGTGGCGCACCGGATGCATGAACGATAGGATTTTGCCGAGGAGTCTGCCTCAATGACCATCCGCCCGCGCCGCAGTGTTTTGTATATGCCCGGTTCCAACGCCCGGGCACTGGACAAGGCCAGGACGCTGCCGGCCGACGGCGTGATCCTCGACCTTGAGGATTCGGTCGCGCCCGACGCCAAGGAGGCCGCGCGCGAGCAAGTTGTCGGCGCCGTCAAGGCGGGCGGTTTCGGCGCTCGTGAAGTCATTATCCGGATTAACGGTGTCGATACGCCGTGGCATGCCGACGATCTTTCGGCCGCCGCGCATGCCGCTCCCGACATCATTCTGGTGCCCAAAGTATCGAATTCCGACACGCTGGAGCTGATCGGCCGTCGGATGCTCGATATGGGAACCAATCACAAGACCCGGATCTGGGCGATGATCGAAACGCCGCTCGCAATTTTCAATATTCTGCCGATCGCAGCGGCGGCGCGTGACTCCGAGACCCGTCTCTCCGGCTTCGTGATGGGAACGAACGACCTTGCCAAGGACACACGCGCACGTCTCGTGCCGGGCAGGGCGCCGATGCTTGCGTGGCTTTCGATGTGCGTCGCCGCCGCGCGCATTCACGGCATCGATATCCTCGACGGTGTCTATAATGACATCGGCAATCCCGATGGTTTTGCGAAGGAATGCGCGCAGGGCCTGGAGCTCGGCTTCGACGGCAAGACGTTGATACATCCGAGCCAGATCGAGCCTTGCAATAAAGCATTTTCACCGTCGCCGGCCGAGGTCGAGCAGGCCCGCAAGATGATCGGGGCGTTCGATAAGCCCGAAAACAAGGGCAAAGGCGTGGTCTCGATCGACGGCCGCATGGTCGAGCGACTGCACGCCGATATGGCGCGACGCACTGTCGCGATCGCAGAGGCTATTTCCGCGCGGACCTAAGGCCTTTCCTAAGTAATTGTTTGACGGCGGGAAATATCACACAATGCGTCATGATTCACCATTGGCGCACGACTGCGGTATCGCTCGCGACCCTCTTGTCCGCGCTGTCGCTCGGCATTGCCGGGGCCGAGCCGGCCGCTAGCCCGGCGAAAGCGGATGCAGCGAGCTGCGTCCGTCCCGACTTTCGCATCGTGCTTGACGTCGGCCATACCGCGAAATCGCCTGGCGCCAAAAGCGCGCGCGGTGCTGACGAATTTGATTTCAATCTGCGACTTGCCAAGCAGATCGACCAGGCTCTTCTCGAAGCGGGTTTTGCCAAGACAGTCCTCATGGTGACCGACGGACGGGCAAATCAAAGCCTGTACGCCCGTGTGGCACGCGCCAACGACCTATCGGCGAACCTGCTGCTGTCCATCCACCACGACTCAGTGCCTGATAAGTTTCTGGAAAAGTGGGACTACAACGGAAAGCGGAAAACGTTCAGCGACCGGTTCAAAGGCCATTCGATTTTCGTTTCCGATGACAATATTGATCCGAAAGACAGCCTTTTGTTCGGGAGCATACTCGGCCAGCAGTTGAAGGCGCGCGGCTTGCAATACACGCCGCATTATACCGAGAGCTTTATGGGCCGGTGGAAGCGTGTACTCCTTGACGCTATTGTCGGCGTCTACCGCTACGACACGCTGTTCGTGCTGAAGAAGACTCAGATGCCTGCCGTACTCCTCGAAGCGGGCTCGATCGCGAATCGCGACGAGGAACTGGAAATGGCCTCACCAGAGCGGCAGCAGCTGATCAGCGCGGCAGTGGTGGATGCCGTCGACAGATTCTGCGCAGCGCAATCAGACAAGCCGGCGCTGCAAATTGCGAAACGCTCGAAAGCCAGGCATGTGCTATCGGCGCATTCGCACCGGCGGGCGCGCGAGCGTACTGCCAATGCTACGCCGCCAACGCCGGTCGTGCACTCAATCATCGATATGCATTAGCGCGTCGCTACGCGGGATCAGCCTGGGCGACGCCAGGTCCGGCAGATCGGCCTCGGTTGTTTACGGTTTTCAGCCTTGTGTAAGTCGTCCAGTTTAGAACAGTTTTAAAAAGCAGTTTTATTTTGACTTAGCGCAATGCGCCGGTTAGCGAATACCCAAATTTGGGTGTCCGATGATCGTTTGCTCCTGCAATGTTTTGAGCGACCATGAAGTACGAAGCGCTGCAAGCAACGCAGTGCGTCGGTCCACCAGCCATGTCTATGGCTGCCTCGGCTGCAGCGCCCAATGCGGCCGCTGCGCCCGCACAATCCGCAAGATCATCGACGAAACGCTCAACGGTGCAAAGGTCGGTTGCCCGGTTGGCTGCGCCTGCGCGATGCACGCCGCAGACCCGATCTAACTCCCGTTTATAGTTCCCGTTGCGGCCAAATGCGCTCAGCGCGCGTCATGATTTCTTGGTACTGTCCAAGCATGAGCTGGCGTTTGTTGCGGGCGCCATGACAGGAGCGAGTTATGAAGGGTGACGGGAAAGTCGTCGAGTTCCTCAACAAAGCGCTTCGGCACGAGCTGACGGCGGTCAATCAATACTGGCTGCATTATCGGCTGCTCGACAATTGGGGCTACAAGGACCTGGCGAAGCAATGGCGCAAGGAATCGATCGAGGAAATGGAACACGCCGACAAGCTGGTCGAGCGCATCATTTTTCTCGACGGGTTTCCGAACATGCAGGTACTCGACCCTTTGCATATCGGGCAGAACGTGAAGGAAGTACTGGACTGCGACCTGGCTGCCGAGATGTCGGCGCGCGCTCTTTATCAGGAGGCAGCTACACATTGCCACGGCGTGCGGGATTACGTGACGCGCGACCTTTTCGAAAAGCTGATGTCGGACGAGGAACATCACATCGATTTCCTCGAAACCCAGCTCGATCTCGTCGCCAAGCTTGGAGCCGAGCTCTACGCGCAGCATCACATCGGCGAAATGGGCGAAGAAGGCGGGGAGTGAACCGGATAGCGGGTTTTGGGAACGCAACATGCGGCGTCACTATTTTCTGTCCCCCATTGCATTATTGTTTTTCCATTCGCTCGCCTTCGCCGACAATATGGCGCCAACGGGGACGTTGCGGGCGGCGTATCTCTCCAGCAATCCGGCCCAGGCTGTGCGCGATCCCATCACCGGTGAAATTCGCGGTGCCTCCGCCGATGTTGCACGCGAATTGGCACGGCGGCGCAACGTGCCGGTTGCACTTATGCCGTTACCGAATCCTGCGACGGTGATTGAGGCCGTCGCCAGGGGCGAGACCGACATCGGATTTGTGGCATATGCCCCGGAACGGGTCGGGGTGGTCGAGTTCTCGCAAATCTACATGCTGGTGCAGCAGTCGTTCGTCGTTCCCGACAATTCCCGCATCCGCAGGGTCGCCGATATCGACGCACAAGGACGGCGCATTGCCGGAGGCAAGGGGGATTCGATCACGCTCTATCTCGCACGTAATTTGAAACACGCGACCCTTGTTGAGACAGACAACACGCCCGCCGATGCAAGGCGTAAGCTGCTGGCCGGTGAGATCGATGCGTATGGCGCCAACCGTCAGCGCCTCACCAATTTGCTGAGAGAAATGCCGGGCTATCGTCTGCTGCCAGACAGCCTGTTCGGCGTAACGCAAGCGATCATCGTGGCGAAGGGAAAGCCGGTGGTTCTTAGGGATATTAACGCCTTCATCGATGATATTCGCGCATCCGGATTCTTGCAGGACGCGGTCACAAGAAGCGGTGTCATTGGCCTTGAGGTGGCGCCAGCTGGCACGACATTGCAGCGGTAGTCACGCCCAGGGGCGTTCCGCGCCGGCTTTCTTCTCGTAGCTTTCGATCTTTCTCTGCTTCTGCTGAGTGAGACCGATATCGTCAAGACCGTTCAGCAGGCAGTGCTTGCGGTGCGGGTCGATGTCGAAATGAACGACGCCGCCATCCGGGCCGCGGATTTCCTGCTTCTCGAGGTCGACCGTCAGCGTCGCGTTGGCGCCGCGCTCGGCGTCGTCGAAAAGTTTTTCAAGATCTTCCGGGGACACCCGGATCGGCAGCACGCCGTTCTTGAAGCAATTGTTGTAGAAGATGTCGCCAAACGAGGTCGAGATCACGCAGCGGATGCCGAAATCCATCAGCGCCCACGGCGCGTGCTCGCGCGACGAGCCGCAGCCGAAGTTGTCGCCGGCAACAAGAATCTTGGCCTTGCGATAAGCCGGCTTGTTCAGCACGAAATCGGGATTCTCGCTGCCGTCGTCCTTGTAGCGGCGTTCAGAGAACAGGCCCTTGCCGAGACCGGTGCGCTTGATGGTCTTCAGATACTGCTTTGGGATCACCATGTCGGTATCGACATTGATGATGCGCAGCGGGGCGGCAACGCCTTCGAGTCTGGTGAACTTTTCCATGGCTCCTAAACTCCTGGCCGCTGCCGTTTCATGAGCCTTTTCATAAAACACCCGCCGGGCCGGTCAAGAGCGGCGGCAGGTCATCAGATATGCGTTTCGGCTTATCTGGTCAGACCGCCGCATATTCGAGCTTAAACTTCGATTCCCGGACGACGTTGCAGACTTGGACGCTATATTCTGAATAGTAAATTTCACGTGCCTTTTTCTGGGCGGCCCGGTGCTCGGGGTTCATGCGCCAGGCACGCATCCCCTCTTCGTGCTCGAATTCGACAATGGTAACCCGCTCGCCGTCTTCGGCAAAAAAACCTTTATGAGAAATGTAGCCGGGCATCGTCTTCGCCAGTTCGACCATGCGGTCGACAAGGGCGATGTATTCCTCGCGCGCGCCGGGGCGCAGGCGGGAACGAAAGACGGTCACGATCATCACGAATCTCCTGTCGTGTAATGTTCGCGCAGCCGGTCACGCTCGACCAATTCCAATTATGAATGATCATCATCATAGTTTGGGATCGATGCCAGTCTGTTCGACGCTTGCCTCGATTGCTTCCATATCCTCGTCCGACAGCCCGAAATGGTGCCCGATCTCGTGCACCAGGACATGGGTCACGATTTCTCCCAGCGTGTCCTCGTGCTCGGCCCAATAGTCGAGGATCGGCCGGCGATACAGCCAGATCATGTTGGGCATGAGCTCCGGGGCCGCGTCCGACTGGAATGGCAGTCCCACGCCCTGGAACAGGCCAAGCAGATCGAACTCGCTCTCGGCATGCATGCTCTCGAGAACCTCGTCAGTCGGAAAATCCTCAACTCGGATGACGAGGTTCTCACAGAGACTACGGAAGTGGTCCGGAAGACGCGCGTACGCCTCCGACGCAAGGCCCTCGATATCCGACATCGACGGCGCCGCCGATCCGCGCCAATCGTGGAATTGGCCTGTCATGGCAATGTTGTAGGCGAGGTTTGCATGCGGTCCAAGCGGTTGACGGCGAGCCCCCGGATGCGCAACGGTTGGCGACCCTGACACGAGGCGCAAGCAGTCGATGTCGAACTTTGCTATACGGTTGGCCTTGATCGGCTTGATACTTGTTTTCGGCGCCAGCGGAGGGATGCCGGCGTCGGCCGGACCATCCGCTTGCAATAACGAAACCTCGGCGAACTGTCCGACTGAATTCGCAGCGCAGAAAAAACGCCCGCGCGTCACAATCTATCCGCGCCGCGTCTACCTGGGGCCGAATGCCAAGCGGCAATGCCGCTCGTGGCTTGCGCAAGAATACCGCGTCAGCGGCCCGGTGATCGTGCCGCAAATGCGCTGCTGGTGGGAATAGAGGCCGGCGCGGCGGTGGTATAGAGTTGGCTTGGCGAAGGGGCGAGGCGGCACCGGAGGTGCAGCGATGTCTAGGCTGACACGATTTTTCGCAAGCGCAGTTTTGATTCTCAGTTTCCTGGCGTTCATGCCCGGCAGCGCAGACGCGCGGTGGCGAGGAGGCTACTGGCGCGGCGGCTGGGGTTGGGGTCCCGCTTTCGGGCTTGGACTTGGGCTCGGCTATGGTTGGGGCTGGGGCTATCCCTACGCGTACTACCCGGGACCATATTACTACGCGACGCCCTATCCCCCGGGACCGGCGTGCGGCTGGGCGCGGATACGCGTTTGGCGCAACGGGCACTGGGCATACCGCCGGGCGTGGCGCTGCTGGTAAGAAAAAGCCCGCCGGGCAGGCGGGCTTTCTGTGTCTCATTCAAAGATCCGCGCTAATTCCATTCGCGCACATCGACGAAATGACCGGCAATCGCAGCCGCTGCCGCCATTGCCGGCGACACGAGGTGCGTGCGGCCCTTGTAACCCTGACGCCCTTCAAAATTGCGGTTCGACGTCGATGCGCAGCGCTCGCCCGGCTGCAACTTGTCGGGGTTCATCGCAAGGCACATCGAGCAGCCCGGCTCGCGCCACTCGAAACCAGCGGCTTTGAAAATCTTGTCGAGGCCTTCCGCTTCCGCCTGCATCTTTACGAGGCCGGAGCCGGGGACGATCATCGCGTTGACGTTGGCATTAACCGTCTTGCCTTCGACCACGCGCGCCACAGCGCGCAGGTCCTCGATACGCGCATTGGTGCATGAGCCGATGAACACGCGGTCAAGCTTGAGGTCGGTCATCTTCTCACCGCCCTTGAGGCCCATGTATTCGAGCGAGCGTTCGGCCGCGATGCGTTTCTTTTCATCGGTAATTTCCGACGGCACCGGCACTTTGCCGGTGATCGACGTCACCTGCTCGGGGCTGGTGCCCCAGGTGACCAGCGGCGGCAGTTTCGCCGCATCGAGACGGATCTCGCGGTCGAAATGCGCGCCGTCGTCGGAGCGCAGGCTTTCCCAGTAGCGCATGGCCTCGTCCCAGGCCTTGCTTTTCGGTGCCTTCGGCTTGTCCTTGAGATAGGTGTAGGCCTTCTCGTCCGGCGCGATGAAGCCGGCCTTGGCGCCGCCTTCCACCGACATATTGCAGATCGTCATGCGGCCTTCGATGGATGTCGCGCGGACTGCTTCGCCGGCATATTCCAGTGCATAGCCTGTGCCGCCGGCAGTGCCGATCTCACCGATGATCGCAAGGATGATGTCCTTGGCCGTGACGCCGGGCGGCAGTTTGCCGTCAACTACCGCGCGCATGTTCTTTGATTTTTTCTGGATCAATGTCTGCGTCGCGAGCACATGCTCAACCTCGGACGTGCCAATGCCGTAGGCGAGTGCGCCGAAGGCACCGTGCGTCGCAGTATGGCTGTCACCGCACACGATCGTGGTACCGGGCAGCGTGAAGCCCTGCTCGGGCCCGATGATGTGGACGATACCCTGACGCTTGTCGAACTCGTTGAAATACTCGATGCCGAAATCCTTGGCGTTCTTTGCAAGCGCGGCGATTTGCTCGGCGCTTTCCGGATCCGGATTGGGCTTACTGCGGTCGGTGGTCGGAACGTTGTGGTCGACCACGGCCAAAGTTTTGTCGGGCGCATGCACCTTGCGGCCGGCGGCGCGCAGGCCTTCGAAGGCTTGCGGCGAGGTGACCTCATGTACGAGATGGCGATCGACGTAAATGAGACACGTTCCATCCGGCTGCTCGTCAACCAGATGATCTTCCCAGATTTTGTCATAGAGCGTTCGTGGTTTCATGGCGCCAACTTTGCTCAGAGAGAATGGATAACGGCTTGCACGCGTCGCATGCGGACGCGGTTAAAGGCCTGCTTGCACCGCTGCCGTCAGCCGGCCGAAAAACCGCCACGGCAATCGCGCGTGGTCGACCAGGACAATCCGCTGAGCTTTGGAAACCATGTTGGTTATATAGCCAATCATCCTGCCGCGGACAACGAATGGCGGGCAAAGAAAAAGGGCCGCCGTAGCGGCCCTTTCACCCCGAATAGCCGGAATATTACTCGCTGGCCACAGTCTCGGCGGCTTCCGCGCCGCCGGCGCCCTGGGCCTCCGAGATGCGCGCCTTCTTGCCGCGGAGTCCGCGCAGATAATAGAGCTTGGCGCGGCGGACTTTGCCGCGGCGGACCACCTCGATTGAGTCGATCATCGGCGAATAGAGCGGGAACACGCGCTCGACGCCCTCGCCGTACGAAATCTTGCGCACGGTGAAGTTCTCGTTGATGCCGCGGCCCGAGCGGCCGATGCAGACGCCTTCGTAAGCCTGCACACGCGTCTTGTCGCCTTCGATGACCTTGACGTTGACCAACACCGTGTCGCCCGGCTGGAAGTCGGGAATGTTCTTGCCCGCCGAGAGCTTCTCGACCTGCTCCTTATCGAGCTGCTGAATGATATCCATTGCGAATTCTCCGTCGGCAGCGCCAGCAACCGGCGCACGGTCTTTGTCTGGTCTGAATGGGTTGGCGAGCTTGTATTACAAAGCTTTCGGCTTGTCACCCTTTGGATTCGTGCGGTTTTTCGGCGCTTTGCGGACCTGGTATGCCGACCAGAGGTCGGGGCGGCGTTCCGCCGTGAGGCGCTCCGCCTCCGCCTGGCGCCACGCCTTGACCTTGGCGTGGTCCCCGGAGGTGAGCACCTCGGGGATCGGCTCGCCCTCAAAAACCGGTGGCCGGGTGTACTGAGGGTATTCGAGCAGCCCGTCAGCGAA
>Ga0111539_10000916_pt1 | contig 38556 bp, 33 predicted proteins | sample RhiMethybrSRZTD1_FD_79667 | JGI IMG/M metagenome (GOLD analysis project Ga0111539, IMG submission 79667) | Populus rhizosphere microbial communities from Tennessee, USA - Rhizosphere MetaG P. TD hybrid SRZTD1 (version 2) (version 2) | ecosystem: Host-associated > Plants > Roots > Rhizosphere >...
AGCGCCTGGGCAGCGCCGGAGAGGGCGAGCACCGCCGCCATGAGGCGCTCGCGCTGAAGCCCGGTCGCGAGCTGCTGGAAGCCCCGGCCTTCCACGCCGAGGAGGTTCTCCGCGGGAACCGGGCACCCCTCGAACGCCAGCTCGGCGGTGTCGGACGCGCGCATGCCCATCTTGTCGAGCTGACGGCTCACCGTGAAGCCCGGCCATCCGCGCTCGACGAGGAACATCGAGATGCCATCGTGACGCCGCCCGGGTGTCCCCGCCCCCGTGCGCGCCGCCACGAAGTAGAGGTCGCCATGGACGCCGTTGGTGATGAAGATCTTGCTGCCGGTGAGGCGGTAGCCGTTGCCGTCCTCGACCGCGCGCGTGGCGAGGGCGGCCATGTCCGACCCCGTTCCCGGCTCGGTGATGCCGAGCGCGCACACCGTGTCGCCCGCGATGATGCCGGGGAGATACCTCGCCTTCTGCGCGTCGGTGCCGTAGCGGGTGAGCCAGGGGGAGGACATGTCGGTGTGCACGAGCACGCTGAAGGCGACCCCGCCCGAGCGGCAGCGCGCCATCTCCTCGCCCAGCACCACGCTCGAGAGGAAGTCGCCGCCGGCGCCGCCGTACTCCGGAGGGAACTCCAGGCCCAGGAATCCGAGCTCACCCAGCCGCCGCCAGAAAGCGCGCGGGATCCGGCCGGCGCTCTCCCACTGGGGAACGAAAGGCGTGACCTCCTTCTCCACGAAGGCGCGGACGCTCTTCCGCAGCATCTCGTGCTCGGGCGTGAAGAGCGTGCTCACGGGGCGGCGGCAGCCAGGAGAACGCCCCGGCGATCGATCACGGAAGGCGGACCCACCCTTCCATGAGCCGCCGCGCCGTCCGGTACACGGTCACTCGCTCCGCGTGATAGTCGCCGCCGGGTCGCGTGACGGCGGCGTCCAGCGGGAGCACGCCGGAAGGATGGCCGAGACGCACGTCCGCGCCCGGCTCGGCCGTCGAGACCTCATGAACCAGGCTGTCCTCGACGCGCGCGGCCACCGCGAGGCACATCGACGAGGTGAGGGGGAACGCGCGGTGACAGTTGCCCATGGAGATGGCACGCCCCACGACGTCGGAGGCGCCCGCGTCATAGGCCACGCCGTCGAGCGCGGTGAATGCGACGGGCGCGGTGACGACCGCGATCTTCGGGGTGGCCGCGCTCCCGGGAATCCCCATGAGCCGGGCCGCGCCGACGCGGATGGCCTCGAGCCGGGCGCAGAGGGTGGCGTCCCCGTCCATCGCGGTGGGCGACTCCGTGCCCTGAAGGCCGACGTCGCGGGCGCGCACGAACACCATGGGGATGGAGGCGTCCACCAGGGACGCCTCGACCCCCTCGATGGTGTCGCGGGGCCGGCCGGTGGGCAGGAGGCGCCCGGTGCCCGCGCCGCCGGGCTCGACGAAGTCGAGCGCGATGCGGGCGCCGCGGCCCGCCACGCCGGGGAGGTCAAAGTCGCCCCGGGCGCGCGGCTCGCCGTCTTGCACGGGCACCCGCGCGACGATGAGTTTCTTCGTGTTGGTGTTGTGGATGCGCACCACCGTCTCGCCGTCGCACGCGGGGACCAGACGCTCCTCGATCGCGAAGGGGCCCACCGCGGAAGAGCAGTTGCCGCAGTTGCCCGTGTAGTCGACCTCGGGCTTGCGTACCTCCACCTGGGCGAAGGTGTAGTCGACGTCGGCGCCCGGCATGGTCGCGGGGCCGATGATCACCGCCTTGGACAGCGACGAGATGCCGCCGCCGAGGCCGTCGAGCTGCCGGCCGCTCGGATCGGGGCTGCCGAGGGCGGCGAGGAGGACCGCGTCACGGTCGCGGCCGGCGGGCGGCAGATCGCGCTCGTGAAAGACCAGGCAGCGGCTGGTGCCGCCGCGCATGTAGACGGCGGGGATGCGGCGCTGAGTCACGACGCCCCCCCCTCACCCGGTCGTCTTCCCTCAGGGGAGGAGCGTGCCGTCTGGGCGAGCAGGCCGCCCGCGAGCAGGAGGTCGCGCTCGCGCGGCGTCAGCACGCAGCGGGCGTGGAAGCTTCGCCCCGACCGCTCGTTGACGACGGCGACGCGGCGGCCGGCCTGAAGCGCGTCGCGCAGGTCGGGAAACCGCAGCACGTCACCGGCTTCAAGGCTGTCGTAATCGGCGGAGTGGTCGAACTCGAGAGGCACGAGCCCCCAGTTGATGAGGTTGGCGCGGTGAATGCGCGCGAAGCTCTTGGCCAGGACCGCGCGCACGCCGAGGTGCAGCGGCGACAGCACCGCGGCTTCGCGCGACGAACCCTGTCCGTAGATCTCCCCGCCCACCAGCACGCCATCGCCCGCGGCGCGCGCCCGCGCCACGAAGCCCGCGTCCAGGTTCTTGAAGGTGAACTCGGCGATGGCCGGCACGTTGGAGCGGAACACCAGCGCGGCGGTGCCGGAGGGCGAGATGTCGTCGGTCGAGACCTTGTCGCCGAGCTTCAGCAGCACGGTGGCCCGCAGCGAGGCGTCCACCGGCTTGCCCCGCGGCACCGGCTTGATGTTGGGCCCCTTCACCACCTCCGTGGCCGCCGCGTCTGCCGTCGCGGCGGGAGGAAGCAGCCCGGCGTCCGAGGCGGTGAGCGAGGCGGGGTACTCGCGCGTGGGCGCCGCGCCGCGCGTGCGGGGATCGGTGATCACGCCGGTCAGCGCGGAGGCGGCGGCGGTCAACGGCGAGCACAGATAGACCTGATCGTCCTTGACCCCGCTGCGCCCGGGGAAGTTCCGGTTGAACGCGCGCAGGCTCTTGCCGCCCGCGGCAGGCACGTGGCCGATGCCCGCGCAGGCGCCGCAGGTGGGCTCGGACACCGTCGCCCCGGCGGCAAGGAGATCGGCGAGCAGGCCCTCGCGCGCCATGATCTCGAGGATGCGGCTCGAGCCCGGGAACACCACGAACGAGACGTTGGGCGACACGCGCTCCCCGCGCACCGCGCGGCCGACCGCCCACATGTCCTCCCACGAGGAGTTGGTGCAGGAGCCCACCATGACTTGCTCGAGCGCGGTGCCGGCGACCTCGCGCACCGGCACCACCTTGTCCGGCGAGGCGGGCAGCGCCACGAGCGGCTCCAGCGTGGACAGGTCCAGCTCGATGCGCTCGTCGTACTCGGCCTGAGGATCCGCGCTCAGCGGGGTCCACTCTCGCTCGCGGCCGAGCAGGGCGAGATAGCGGCGCGTCTCCTCGTCGGAGGGGAACACGCTGGTGGTCAGGGTCAGCTCCGCGCCCATGTTGCAGATGGTGGCGCGCTGGGGCAGGGAGAGCCCGGCTGCGCCCGGCCCCGCGTACTCGAAGATCTTCCCGCTCCCGCCGCGCACCGAGTAGCGGCGCAAGAGCTCGAGGATCACGTCCTTGGCGTGCACCCACGGCGGGAGGGCGCCGGCCAGCCACACCTGGACGACCTTCGGCATCGGCAGGTAGTAGGCGCCGCCGCCCATCGCCACCGCCACGTCGAGCCCGCCCGCGCCGATGGCGAGCATGCCGGTCGAGCCGCAGAGCGGGGTGTGGCTGTCCGTGCCCAGCACGAACTGACCGGGCACGCTGAACGTCTCGAAGTGCACCTGATGGCAGATTCCGTTGCCCGGCTTGGAGAACCACGAGCCGTAGCGCCGCGCCGCCGTCTGCATGTACCGATGGTCGTCGGTGTTGCGCGAGTCGGTCTGATAGACGTTGTGGTCGATATAGGTGACCACTCGCGACGGCTTCACGCGGGGGAAGCCCATGGCCTCGAACTGTAGCCAGGCCATGTTCCCGTTGGTGTCGGTGAGCAGGCACTGATCCACGCGGAGCCCGATCTCGTCACCGGCGACGGGCTTGCCCGCCACCAGATGCGACGCGATCAGCTTCTGGGTGAGGCTGCTAGCGCTTGTCAACCGGCTGGTACGCGCGGCGGGCGTAACCCTTGTAGTCGGCCCGCGGCCGAATGAGGCGGTTGTCGTCGTACTGCTCGAGGAGATTGGCCGACCAGCCCGCGATGCGCGCGGCCGCGATGACGGGCGTGAACAGGTCCACCGGGATGCCGATCGAGTAGAACAGGGGCGCCGAGTAGAAGTCCACGTTGGGGATGAGCTTCTTCACGCCGTGGATCTTCGCGTGCAGGCGCACCGCCATGTCGTACCACATACCCTGGCCGGACTGCCGGCAGGCCGCTTCCGCCATGCCGCGCAGGATGGCCGCGCGGGGGTCACCCGCGGTGTACACGCGATGGCCGAAGCCCATGAGCCGCCGCTTCTCGGCGAGCGCCTTGTCGGCCCAGGGCTCCACATTGTCCACGCGGCCGATCTCGATGAGGGTGCGCATTACCGCCTCGCCGGCCCCGCCGTGCAGCGTGCCCTTGAGGGCGCCCACCCCGCCCGCAACCGCCGAATGCATGTCGGAGAGGGTGGCCGCGATGACCCGGGTGGTGAAGGTGGAGGCGTTCAGCTCGTGCTCCGCGTAGAGGGTGAGGCTCGCGTCGAGCGCCTTGGTCACGACGTCGGTCGGCCGCTTGCCCGTGAGCATGTAGAGGAAGTTCGCGGCGTGCGACAGATCGGAGGCCGGCGGCACCGGCGCCTCGCCGCTCCGCACTCGGTGGTGCGCGCAGATCGCGGTGGCGAACTGGCTGGTGAGACGAAGCGACTTGCGGAGGTTGGCCGCGCGCGAGTTGTCGGTGGCCTCCGCGTCGTGCATGCCGAGCACCGCCACCGAGGCCTGGAGGACGCGCATCGGATCGGTGTCACGCGGCATCAGCCGGTAGGCGTCCACGAGGGCGGACGGGATGTTGCGCGCCCCGATGAGCTCGACCTGGAAGCGGTCGAGCTGGGACTTGTTCGGCAGCTCACCGTGCCAGAGGAGATACGAGACCTCCTCGAAGGTGGCCTGACGAGCCAGCTCCTCGATGTCGTAGCCGCAGTAGGCGAGGCGGCCGTTCCGTCCGTCCAGGTCGCAGAGCTTGGTTTCGGCCGCGACGACGCCTTCGAGCCCGCGAATGAGTGTGCTGCCCTCGGCCATGGTGGGGTCTCCCGTCACGAAACGCTATACCGGCGCGGTAGTGGACGCAACCCTGATATGGTGGATGCATGGCGGAGGGGCCGGCTCGCGGCACCATCTTGCTCGTCGAGGACGAGGAGGGCGTCCGCGCCGTCCTCACCGAGCTGCTCGAAGGCCTCGGCTACACCGTGCTGCCGGCGGCGAACGGCGTGGAGGCCGTCGGCATCGCCGGCGGTCACGCGGGGGGTATCGACCTCGTGGTCACCGACATGGTGATGCCGGAGATGAGCGGTCAGGAGCTTGGGCGCACCCTCGCTCAGAAGTGGCCCGACCTGCGCATCCTCTATATGTCGGCGTTCGCCAGCAACATCTATTCGCCCAGCGCGCTCGCCAATGCGCTTGCCGATTTCATCTCCAAGCCCTTCGACCTGGAAGACTTCATCGCGAAGGTGCGGACCTTGATGGCCGCTCCCCCCCGCGGCCGCGCCGACGCCGCGGCGGGCGTCCCGCCGTCCGGGCCCGCCTAGGCCGGGCGCCGGATCCCGAAGGCGGGAAGCACCACTTCCGCGAACGCCTGTAGCGCCTCCCAGTCGTACGGGCCCTCGCGCAGCGCGATGTTCAGCCGGTGCACGCCCGCCTTCTGATAGGCCTCGCACATCGCGAGGACGTCCTTGGGGGTGCCGCGGAAGAATCCGCCCCGCGGATTGTTGGCGCCCCAGTGCTTGAGATAGAGGGCCTCGCCCCGCGCGGCCCCGACGGCATCCGCGCCCAGGTAGAACCCCACGTTGACGCTGCGAAGCACCGCGCGGGGATCGCGACCTTCCTTCGCGCACCAGTCGTCGAGCACGGCATTCTTGGCCGCCCACACCGTGGGGTCGATGTAGGGCGCGTTCCAGCCGTCGGCATGCCGGGCCGCGGCGCGAAGCGTCCGCTTCTCGCCCTGCCCGCCGATCCAGATCCGGAGGCGCGGCTGCAGCGGCTTGGGATTGCAGCGCGCCTCCACCAGCTTGAAGTGCTGGCCGTCGAAGCTCGAGACCTTCTGGTCGAAGAGCAGGCGAAGGGAATGCCGAAGCCGCGATACTCGGCCTCGTGCCACCCCGCCCCGATGCCGCACTCGACGCGGCCCCCGGAGATGTGATCGATAGTGCACAGCGACTTGGCGAGGAGCCCCGGGTTCCGGTAGTTCACGCAAAAGACGAGCGCGCCGAGGCGCACTCGCGTGGTCTCCATGGCCATGGCGGTGTAGGCCGCGATGGCCTCGAAGCAATCGCCGTCGCCGCCCTGGGGCGGGCTCTCCTGGAAGTGGTCCGCCACCGAGGTCCAGTCGAAGCCGGCGGCGTCGGCGAACCGCCAGAGCTTGCGCAGCTCGTCCATCGGCCCGCCGAGATGTCCCACGTGAATGCCGAAGGTCATGGCCATCGCGCGCCTCTCTTCATTGGGCGGTGGTCAGCGTGAGGCCGCCGTCCACGACGAGCGTCTGCCCGGTAATCCAGCGCGATTCGTCGGATGCGAGGAACACCGCCGCCCAGCCCACGTCCCAGCCGGTGCCCTCGGTGCCGAGCGGGCTCGCCTTGCGCCGCCGCTCGCGCGCCTCCGGCCCGAGATCCTCGACCATCGGCGTCCACACCATGCCGGGCGCGATCGCGTTCACCCGGATGCCCTGACGCCCCACCTGAGCGGCGACACTTCGGACGAAGCCAATGATGCCGGCCTTGGCCGCGGCGTAGGCGGTACGGCCATGGCCGCGGAGCGCGGCCACCGAGGAGACGCAGATGATGGCGCCGCCGCCCCGCTCGGCCATGGCGGGAATCGCGGCCTGGGTGGCGAGCAGCATGGACTTGAGATCCACCGCCATCACGCGGTCCCAATCCTCCTCGGTCGTCTCGAGGACGTTCTTGCGGGACTCGATGCCCACGTTGTTGTGGAGGACGTGAAGGCCGCCGTACGACGCCACCGCGGCCGCGACCATGGCCCGGCAGTTGGCCGCGCGAGTGACGTCCGCGGCGAAAGCGGTGGCGGTGCCGCCCTCGCCCTTGATGATGGCCACCGTCTCTTCGGCGCGGGCGAGCTGCGCGTCCACACAGAAGACGGCCGCGCCCTCCCGAGCGAACAAAATGGCGGCGGCCTTGCCGTTGCCGAGGCCCGGCCCGCGCGACCCGGCGCCCGCGACGATCGCGACCTTGCCCGCGAGGCGGCCGCTCATCGCCTCAGTTCTTGAAGTTGCCGTCGATGTGCACGTCCACCAGGTACGGGCCGCCGGAGGCGAGGCCGCGCTTCACCGCCGCGCCGATGTCCACGCCCTTCTCCACCATCTCGCCGGGCACGCCCAGCGCTTTCGCCATCCCCACGTAGTCGATGCGCGGGTTCACGAGGTCCATGCCGACGTACTGATCGTCCTCGGCGGAGAAGCCCTTCAGCGCGAGGGTGCGCTGCTTGAGGATGCGGTAGGAGGCGTTGTTGAAGATCACGTACACGCACGGGATGGAGTCGTGCGAGGCCGTCCACAGCGCCTGAATCGTGTACATGGCGCTGCCGTCGCCGATGAGCCCCACCACCGGGCGGCCGGGCTGGGCGAGCTTGACGCCGAGGGTGGCGGGTAGGCCCCAGCCGATGCCGCCGCCGCGAAGGCCGTAGAAGCTCTGGTGGTCCTTGGCGCGGAACAGATTGCGCACGCCGTGGCTCGACGAGATCGACTCGTCCACCACGATGGCGTCGTCGGGCACCGCGTCGGCCACCGCGCCCACCAGGGCCAGGGGCGAGATCGGCGAGGTCTGCACCTCGGCGCGCGCCTTGGCGCGCATCTTCTCCGTCGCGGCGGCGTGAGCGGCCGCGAGCTCGGTGACCTTTCCCGCGCGTTCCTTGACGACGGCCGGGCTCAGGCGCTTGCGCAGCGCCTCGGCGAGGTCGGGCAGCGTCGCCTTGGGATCGCCCAGGATGGCGACCTTGGCGGGATAGTTCTTGCCGAGCTGCCAGGGATCGGTGTCCATGTGGACGACGGTGAAACCCTCCGGCATCGGCTCGACGTCGGACGGCAGTGACAGGGTGAAGAGATCGCCGCCCACCGAGAAGAGGAGATCGTGCCCCATCAGGAGATTGCGGATGGGCGGGCCGAGGCGCGGGAAGGGGCCCGCGTAGAGCGGATGCGTGAAGGGGAACGAGCAGGTCGACGGGACACACTCGCCGTACACCGGCGCGCCCAGGAGCTCCGCCACCTCCGCCATCTCCTGGAGGGCGTCGCCCTGCGAGATGGCGTCGCCGGCCACGAGGAGGGGACGACGGGCGCGGACGAGGAGGTCGGCGGCGGCGTCGATGGCGGCGGCGTCGCCCCGGATGCGCGGCGCCACCCGCGTGCTCGCGAGCAGGTCCAGCTCGCGCTCCGCGTTCAGGACGTCCACCGGCAGGGAGATGAACACGGGCCCGGTGGGATGCGCGTGCGCGGTCTTCACCGCGCGGCGTACCGCGCGGGGGAGGTCCTCGAGGCGCGTAATCTCATGCGACCACTTCACGTACGGCCGTGCGACCGGGGGAAGATCCGACCAGAGGATCGGCTCGGTGAGGTTCATCGCCTGATCGTGCTGCCCCGCGGTGAGGAGCATCGGCGCGCCCGACATGCGGGCGTCGTAGAGCATGCCCATTGCGTTGCCGAGGCCGGGAGAGGTGTGCACGTTGACCGCGGCGAGCTTGCCGCTCGCGTGAGCGTAGCCGTCGGCCATCGCGATAGCGACCGACTCCTGCAGGGCCAGGACGTAGCGGATCCCCGGCTCGCGGGCGAGCCCGTCCATGAGCGGCAGCTCGGTGGTGCCCGGGTTGCCGAACATGCACTCCACGCCTTCCTGCTTCAGGATCTGGAGAAACGCCTGCTTGCCGGAGAGAAAGGGCATGGGGAATCCTCCTCGGCGGGGATGATACCGTCCCTTCCTTGACTCCGCCAGAGGCGCTCGCTACGCTGCATTCGCGATGACGAATGCCGCGACGACGACGCTCGACGCGCCGTTTCTGCGCGCGTGCCGCCGCGAGAAGACTGCGTTCACGCCGGTGTGGCTCATGCGCCAGGCGGGGCGCTACATGGCGGAGTATCGGGCGCTGCGCGCGAAGCACGCGTTCCTCGAGCTGTGCAAGACGCCCGCGGCGGCCGCGGAGGTGACACTACAGCCGGTGGAGCGCCTCGGGGTGGACGCGGCGATTCTCTTCGCGGACATCCTACTCGTGCTGGAGCCGCTCGGCGTGGGCCTCGAGTTCACGCGCGGCGAGGGGCCCCACATCCTCCGGCCCATTCGCGGCGCGGCGGACGTCGCAGGGCTGCCCCGCGTGGACGTGGGCTCCTCGGTCGGCTACGTGTTCGAGACGGTGCGGCTGGCCCGCCGCGCGCTCGCCGGCCGGGTGCCCCTCATCGGCTTCGCGGGCGCGCCGTTCACGCTGGCCTCGTATCTCATCGAAGGTGGCGCGTCGCGCGACTTTCTCCACACCAAGCGCTTCATGCGCGCGGAGCCGGCGGCCTGGCACGCGCTGATGGCGCGTCTCGCCGACATCACCGCCGACTACCTGAACGGGCAGATCGGCGCCGGCGTCCAGGCGGTGCAGCTCTTCGACTCATGGATCGGCGCGCTCTCGTCGGCCGACTATCGCGAGTACGTCCTTCCCCACACCGCCGCGGTCTTCCGGCGCTTGGCCGTCGGCGCGCCCGCCATCCACTTCGGCACCGGCACCGCCGCTCTGCTGGAGGCGATGCGCGAGGCGGGCGGGGACGTGATCGGCCTCGACTGGCGTGTCGATCTCGGCGCCGCGTGGGACCGGCTCGGGCCCGAGGTGGCGGTGCAGGGGAATCTCGACCCCGCCATCCTGCTCGCGCCGGTGAACGAGATCCGTCGCGCGACCCGCGCCGTCCTCGACGGCGCCGCGCGCCGCCCCGGCCACGTCTTCAACCTGGGGCACGGCGTGCACGCGGAAACGCCGGTGGACCATGTCCGCGCGCTCGTGGACATGGTCCACGAGCTGAGCGCGCGCTGATGCGTCTCGCGGTCATCGGTGGCGGTGTGTCCGGCCTGGCCGCCGCGCACCGCGCGACGGAGCTGGCGAGGGAGCGCGGCCTCGCCCTCGACCTCACCCTGCTCGAGGGAGCTGAGCGCCTGGGCGGCATCGTTCACACCGAGCGGCGCGACGGCTTCCTCATCGAGGGCGGCGCGGACTCGTTCATCTCCGAGAAGCCCTGGGCCCTCGCGCTCTGCCGCCGGCTCGGGGTGGAGGACCGGCTGGCGCGGACGGACGACCGTTACCGCAGCGTCTTCGTGGCGCGCGGCGGGCGGCTCCACCCGCTCCCCGCGGGCTTTCAGATGATGGCGCCCACGCGTCTTGCGCCCCTCCTGGCCTCGCCGCTCTTCTCCTGGCCCGGCAAGGCCCGCATGGCCCTCGATCTCGTGCTGCCGCGCGGCGGGGATCCCGACGAGAGCCTGGGCGCATTCGTGCGCCGGCGGCTGGGCCGCGAGGCGCTCGAGCGCGTGGCCCAGCCCCTGATCGGCGGTATCTACACCGCCGACCCGGATTCGCTGTCGCTCGCCGCCACCATGCCGCGCTTCCTCGAGATGGAGCGTCGCGACCGGAGCGTGATCCTCGCAATGCGCCGGGCGGCCCGAACCGCGCCCGACGTGGCCCGCGGCGCCAGCGGCGCGCGCTGGTCGCTCTTCGTCACCTTCGTCGACGGGATGGAGGAGCTGGTGCACGCAATCGCGCGCCGACTGCCGCCCGCGTCGGTGCGGCTCAAGGAGCGCGTCGCCGCGATGGAGCGCCGGGGCGAAGCCTGGCGTCTGATCACCGCGGACGGGGCCACGCTCGAGGCGGACGCCCTGGTCCTGGCGACCGAGGCGCATCAGGCGGCGCGACTGCTGCGGTCCCTCGACCCGGGCCTCGGTCATCTCCTCGGAGACATCACGTACGCGTCCTCGGCCACGGTGACGCTCGGCTATCGCCGCGGGGACATCGCGCATGCCCTCGACGGCTTCGGCTTCGTGGTCCCCCAGGTGGAGCGGCGGCCCCTCATCGCCTGTACGTTCTCGAGCGTGAAGTATCCCGGGCGCGCGCCCGAGGGCATGGCACTGCTGCGCGTGTTCGTGGGCGGCGCGCTGAACGAGGCCGCGGCGGACGCTGACGATGCCGCCCTCATCGCGACCGCGCGGGGTCAGCTCGCCGAGCTGCTCGGCGCGCGCGGCGAGCCGGTCCTCGCGCGGGTGGCCCGCTACGTGAAGGCGATGCCCCAGTACCAGGTGGGACATCTCGCGCGCGTCGACGCCATCGAGTCGTCGGTGCGCCGGCTGCGCGGCCTTGCGCTCGCGGGCGCGGCGTATCGCGGCGTCGGCATCGCCGACTGCGTGCGCTCCGGCGAGGCGGCGGCCGAGACCCTGCTCGCCTGACCGGGCGTCCGCCCGGCGCCGATCCGCGCCCCTCCCTCCGCGGTCCCCGCGCCTGCTGGGTGGAGGGGCCCGTGGTCGTCACGACGTCCGGCTTCCGCCTCCGCCGTCTCGAGGACGCTACGCCTCTCGCTTCGACACGGTAACCCGCGCGGTCCGATTCGGCCGGCCGAAGCTCCGCACGCGCTCAACGAGATCGGCCGGCCACGCGCCCTCCGCCACCCGGCGCGCCACGAGGGTGAGGCTCAGCTGCGCGACCTCCTCCCAACGCCCGCCCGCCTTGAGCATCTCCTCCAGCGCGTCGCGCGCCGGCTCGCCCTTCTTCGGGAAGGCGAGGGTGTGGCGCAGGGAGATCCGCGCGCGATGGGCGGAGCCGAACACCGACGAGACCTCGAGGGCGGCCGCGTACGCGACCAGCGCGGCCTCGGTCTCGGCGATGCGGGCGTCGAGCGCCCGCCGCTCGGCATGGAGCGCGGCCAGCCGGTCCACCAGCGCCGTCCCGTCCTCGTGGGGCGGCGCGAGCAGCGACGGCATCGCGGGCGGAAAGAGATGCGCCCACGCCGGGCAGAGCGCCTGATAGGCGCAGCGCTGGCAGTGGCTGCCTTCCCGCAGAGCCCACGTCGTGTCGGCCTGGATCGTCTCGACGAGGCCGAGGGTTTGCGCCTCGAGCTCACGCAGCGCTTCGGGCGCGCGCCGCGAGCGGAGCTCGAGGTCGTGGGCGGTGTAGTGCCAGATCAGCTCGACGTCGCGCGCGTGGCGGGGAAAGTGGCGCTGCACCCCGATCTGGTAGAGCGCGAGCTGGCGGTCGGCATCGGCGTCCTGCTGGGTGGCGAGCCACTGGCCGGTCTTGTAGTCGCGGATCTGCCACGTGCCCTCGCGCGTGACGGAGAGCCGGTCGATGTAGCCCTGCAGCCACAGCTTGCGCGCCTCGTCGAGCGGGAACAGGATGCGCCGCTCCACCGCCACCGTCCGCTCCTGATCGAAGGGCTGATAGCGCGCATGGAAGTCGCGGAGCTGACGGGCGCCCAGCGCCTGGTAGTCGGCGGCGGTGCGATCGGGTGCCGCGATCCGGATCGTGCTCGCCCATTCGGCGTCCCACGTCCGCCGGTAGCCGGCGAGCACGACATCGAGCGTCGGAGTCTCACCGACCTTGACGCCCCGGTAGAGCGCTTCGAGCGCGGCGTGCACCTGGCTGCCGAGGAACATCTCCACGGTCTCCACCGCGGGAACCTTGACGCGGTCCACGTACTGGAAGCGGTACTCGCGGGGGCACCGCTCGTAGACCCGGAGGCGGGAGTGCGAGAAGACCGGCATGAAGGGGATCCTACTCCGGCGCGGGGAGGAGCGCTCGCGGCACGAGCGCTTGTCGACCTCCGGGGTCTGGTGTACAGTCCCCCCCACGCGGGATCCCACCGCTAGTCCCTTCTCTTGGCCCGACCCGTTAGGCAGGGAGGACACTATGCGCCCACGGCTCCGTCCCTTCGGCTTGGCCCTCCTGATCGCGTTGGCGTGGCTGGTCGCGACGCCGCCGCCGAGTGATGCCCAGACACCCAAGCGGGGCGGGACGCTCCGCGTGTCCTACGGGAACGAGGTCGCCAACCTCGATTTCCACACCGCCCCCGGCTACGAAATGATGTGGGTGGCCATGAACATCGGGTGCGGCCTCGTGAACATCACCCCCGATGGGAAGTTCGTGGGGGACGCCGCGGAGTCATGGACCGCGTCGCCCGACGGCCTCCTCTACACCTTCAAGCTGCGCAAGAACGTGCTCTTCCACGACGGTACGCCGGTGGACGCCGCCGCGGTGAAGTTCAGCATCGATCGGCTCATGGACCCGGCCACCAAGTCGGGGATGCGGAGCTTCTACGAGTCGGTCCACAGCGTCGAGGTCGTGGATCCGCTCACCGTTCAGATCCGCCTGAAGCACCCCTACGCGTTCCTGCTCCACATGCTGGCGGCCTATCGCACCGGCCTGGTGCTCTATTCCCCCGCCGCCACCCAGAAGTACAGCCTGGAGGACCGCAAGCAGGGCAAGCCGGGGGCGGTGATCGGCTGCGGGCCCTTCAAGCTCGTGGAGTGGGTGAAGGGCAGCCATCTCGTCATGGAGCGCTTCGACAAGTACTTCGTGCCCGGCCTGCCCTACCTCGACCGGGTCATGATCCGCGTGATCAAGGATCCCGTCACCGAGATGGCCGCCTTCAAGGCGGGAGAGATCGACTTCATCGCCTCGTTCTCGCCGGAGCACGTGGACACCCTGAAGGCCCAGTCGCCAAACGCCGTCATCATGACCGGCAAGGAGACCACGCCCATGCTGGCGGCGATGAAGGTCACCGTGCCCAAGGACGGCAAGCCCATGTCCAAGGAGCGGGCGCCACACCCGATCTTCGGCGATCTGCGGGTGCGCAAGGCGATCGGCTGCTACGGCATCGATCGGCAGGAGATCGTGAAGATCGCCTTCAAGGGCAAGGCCACCCCATGGGTGGGCATGAACCCCCCCGGCACGCTCGACACCGTGGACGTCAACGCCCTGTGCCCCTATGACCAGGCCAAGGCCAAGGCCCTCCTCGCCGAGGCCGGCTACGGCCCGGCCAAGCCGCTGACGTTCGAGCTGATGGCCGACACCGAGAAGAGCGTGTTCAACGTCATCGCCACCGTGATCAAGGAGCAGATGACGCGCATCGGGGTGACCGCGAATATCCGGCTCGTGGACAAGGTGTCGTGGATGAACAGCACGCTGCAGGACGGGCCGTGGGACATGTACGTCGAGGACCTCCTGTCGCTGATCACGCTGGACAGCAACGCCTATCTCTCCAACAGCACGTCGACGTGGAGCCACCCCCGCCACAACGACAAGCGGGTGGACGAGCTCTATGCCCGCTACGCGCAGGAGATGGACGCGACGAAGCGCAAGGCCATCGCCAAGGAAATGCAGGAGTTCTTCGTCGAGAACATGTACTGGAACAACATTTCCGGCTCGCCCTTCTACATGGTCGCGCAGCCGTGGATGAAGGGCTACGTCTACAACGCGGAGTTCGAAGTCCACTACGACAAGGTCTGGCTGGACAAGTAGGGGGCGGCCGTGCGGGTCTACATCCTGCGGCGGCTGCTCGAGATGATTCCCACCATCCTCATGATCACGCTCGTGGTGTTCGTGATGATGCGCTCGATTCCCGGCGATCCCGTGGTGGCTCTCCTTGGTGACGCGTATACCGAAGAGGATGCGGAGCGGATCCGCGCCGCCTACGGGCTCGACCAGCCCGTCCTCGTCCAGTACGTCATCTGGCTCGGCAAGCTGGTACGGGGCGACTGGGGCGCGTCCATCCTGAGCGGGCGCCCCGTCCTCAGCGACGTGCTCGTCCGCCTGCCCGTCACCCTCGAGCTGATCCTGCTGTCGATGGGCGTGGCGCTGGTCATCGCCATACCCGCCGGGCTCATCGGCGCCCTGCGCCAGAACACCTGGGCCGACTACACTGCCACCTCCGTGGCGATGATCGGCGTGTCCATCCCCGAGTTCTTCATCGGCGTGCTGCTCCTGCTCGTCTTCTCGATCGGCCTGGGGGGGATCCTGCCGAGCTCGGGCTGGGTGTACCTGCCCGGCACCTGTCCCACCATGGTGTGCGGGGTGAGCCTGTGGGGGAATGCCCAGCACGTGCTGATGCCGGCGATCGCGCTCGGCGTGGGGCGGGCGGCCATCCTCACGCGCCTCCTCCGCTCCAGCATGCTGGAGGTGATCCGCACCGAGTACGTGACCACCGCGCGCGCCAAGGGGCTGGGCGAGCGACCGGTGGTGCTCAAGCACGCCCTCAAGAACGCGCTCATCCCCACCGTCACCGTCATGGGGCTGCAGGTCGGCTTCCTCATTGGCGGCGCCATCGTGGTCGAGACGCTCTTCGCCATGCCCGGGCTCGGTACCTTCGGCATCGACGCGATCATCGCCCGCGACTACCAGCAGGTGCAGGGCTTCGCGCTCATCACCGCGTTCGCCTTCGTGGCGATCAATTTCCTCGTGGACCTGACCTACACGGTGCTGGACCCGAGGATCCGCTATGCGTGAGATTCGTGGCGGCAGCGTGGGGGAGGCCGAGATTCCCGCGGTGGCGGCGGTCTGGCCGGAGGCGCGGCCGCGCTCGGAGTCGCCGTTCGCGGAAGGGATGCGCCGGTTCGGCCGGAGCACCACCGCGCTCGTGGGGGTGGCGATCGTGGCTGTCCTGCTCGTGGTGGCGCTGCTCGCCGACGTGCTCGCCCCCCAGAGCCCGATCACCAGCGATCAGACCCAGACCTTCGCCCGGCCGAGCTGGGATCACCCGCTGGGCACGGATCAGCTCGGGCGAGACATGCTGAGCCGCGTGATCCACGGCACGCGGATCTCGCTGATGGTGGGCGTGTCGTCGGTGGTGCTCGCGTTGTTCGTGGGGGTGCCTTTGGGGATGATCGCGGGCTTCTACGGCGGCCGCGTGGACCTGCTCGTCATGCGGGTCATGGATCTGATCCTCGCCTTCCCGATCTATCTCCTCGCCGTCATCCTCATGGTCATGTTCACCCCGACCGCCGGCCTCATCGGCATCGTCAAGGTCACCGGCGCCATCGCCATCGTCCGCATCCCGATCTACGCGCGCCTGGTGCGGGGCAGCGTGCTGTCGGTGCGGGAGAAGGAGTATATCGAAGCGTGCCGGGCGCTCGGCGTGCGTGACGGGTGGATCCTCTTCCGCCACGTGTTGCCCAACTGCCTGGCCCCGATCATCGTGACGACGACCCTCGGCATCGCCACCTCCATCATCGTGGAGGCCACGCTGTCGTTCCTGGGGCTCGGCACGCAGCCGCCCACCCCGAGCTGGGGCTGGGACCTCAAGGCGAACGTGGCGTTCATCCAGGACAACGCGTGGCTCGCGCTGTTCCCCGGGCTCGCCATCTTCGTCACCGTGCTCGGCTTCAACCTCTTCGGCGACGGGCTCCGGGATGCCCTGGACCCGCGGCTGAAGTAGCGCGGCCGGGGCGGGTCAGCGCGGGGCGAGCTGCTCCATCACCCTGAGCGCCCGGTCGATGGGCTCGTCGGCGAGGGTGAAGTTGCCCTCGAGGAAGAGCTCGGTGAGGCCCGCCTCGGCGTAGCGGCGGATGTCCTCGCGGATTTCGTCCACCGTTCCCCACAGGGCTCGGCGGCTCGGCCCCTGCGGGGCGTCGTGGATGCGGAACGAGCCCCGGCAGACCACGTGGAGGCGGGCCGGATCGCGGCCCGCCTTCTCGGCAGCGGCGCGGATGCGCGCGATGAGCGGGCCGACGTCGGCCAGCGGCATGTTGCCGCCGTTGAACCCGTCGCCCAGGTTCACCGCGCGCTGGATCACCACGTCGCTGTAGCCGCCGACGGTGATGGGCGGGTGCGGCTTCTGGCGCGGCTTGGGGAGCACCTTCGCGCGCGGCACGTGGTAGAAGTCGCCGTGGAACTCCACCTCGTCCTGGGTCCAGATCGCCTTGAGGCAGCGGAGGAACTCGTCGCCGCGCTTGCCACGCTGCTTGAACGGCACGCCGGAGGCGTCGAACTCGTCCTCGGACCAGCCGAGCCCGAGCCCCACGTCGAGCCGTCCGCCCGACACCTGATCGAGCGTGGCGAGCTGCTTGGCGAGGAGGATGGGGGAGTAGTACGGCATGATCAGCACGCTCGTCCCGAGGCGGATGCGCGTGGTCTGCCCGGCCACGAAGGCGAGCGAGACGATCGGATCCGCCACCGACTCGAACATCTTCGGCCACGGCTGCCCGGGCATGGGCGGATAATCGCCCTTGGGGCGGGTCGCGTAGAGCAGCCGCTGCAGCACCCAGAGCCCGGAATAGCCGAGGGCCTCCGCGCGCTGCGCCACCAGCACCTGGTTCTCGGGCGTCGCCCACGCCCCCGCCACGTTCAGCGCCCAGCCGAGCTTCACTCGAGCCTCAGCGTCTCGATGTCGTTCAGGAGCACATCGGGAAAGAGATACGACGTGGTGTAGATCTCGCGCACGACCCCGCGCGGATCGATGAGGAAGACTTTGAGCACGTGCCCGAGCCGCGGTGCCTTCGTCCCGTGCGCGCCCGGCTCGAGCCGCACGTCCTGGCCGAAGCCGTCGAGCAAGGGCACGAGCTCGCGCGAGGAGGCGGTGGTGAGGAAGGCCCACTCCACGCCGGGGCCCTTGTCGGCGAGTACCCCGTTGGCGTAGCGCCGCATCACCTCCGGCGTGTCGTGCGCGGGGTCGAAGCTCAGCGTGACGAGGCGCACGCGGTCCCGCAGGTCGGGCGACCCGCCGAGCCGGTCGTACATCGTGTGCAGCACCTGATACGCGAGGGGACAGCCGCGCGCGTCCGCGCACCCGGTGTAGATGAACGACAGGACCGTGATCTTGTCGCGGGTGAAGCGAGCGAGGGGCGCGCGCCGGCCCCGCACGTCGAGCACGTGGCCGTCCGGCGACGGCATGATGGCGTGCAGCTGATAGGTGCCGGGCGCGGGCGGCACGAAGTCCATCATCGCCGGCGGATCGGGCGCCATCGGCGGCTCGTGGGCGGCGGCGGCGCCCCCGCCCGTCCCCACCGCCCCCGCGAGCGCGAGCGCCCACGCCACGGCGGCGGCGAGGGCGCGGAGCGAGCTCACCGCAGCGACCCGGCGCGCGCCGTGCGCATCTCCGGATAGGCGAGCTTCATCGCCTTGGCGCCGAACTTCATGTGATGCGCGCGCCCGAGCTTCTCCTTGGTGAAGTCCACCTCGAAGGCGGGCGTCAGCTCCTTGCCGTCCCAGTTGAACGCGCGCACGAACTGCTCGTTGAGGTCGCCGGGCTTGTCCCAGTTCGCGAGGAGCGAGGAGCCGATGTAGACGCGCTTGCCGTCCCAGCTCTGCGAGATCATGTTGATCTGCTTCCCGGTGACCTTCTCGTACGTCTGCTTGGGCTGCTCGGGGTTTGTGAGGTCGAAGTAGCGGGTGGTGCCGTCCATGAACGTGTTGACCCAGAGCCCGCTGCCATCGCGGTTGATGCTGATGTCCACGGGAAGCGGGATCTTGGCGGGATCGCCGATGGTCGCGACCTCCTTGGCGCCCCACTCGCCCGCGGAGTCCTGCTTGATCAGCCAGAGCTTCGAGGTGAGGGCGGCGGCGGTGATCGCCCAGTTGTCGCCGGTGCGGAGGGACCAGCGGATCTCGAGCGGGGCCCCCGGCACGGCGAGCACCTTGCGCGGCTGCAGGGCCTTGAGGTCCCACACCACCATGGTGTTGCCGAACTTCTTCATCGCCTCGGCGTCGCCCACCAGCTTGTCGAGCGGACGCATGTAGTTGACGTGGCCGGTGAAGCTCGAGGACAGCATGACGTTCTTCTCGGGGTTGATGGCGAGATCGTAGCCGTAGCCGTCGCCGCCCTTGTCGGTGGGCATGCTCACCACGTTGATGAGATCGCCGCGGTTCGAGTAGACGGCGAAGCCGGTGACCCCGCTCTTGTCCTTGGCGTTCGAAAGGGCCTGGACCAGCATGCGCCCGGGCATCGCGTAGTAGGTGTGCGGGCCCACGAAGCCGGTCTTGGTGGCGAAGTCGTTGATGCGCTTCACGATCTTGGGCTTGGCGGGATCCGTGCCCACGTCGAACACGACGATCTTGCTGTCGTCGAGGCCGCCGGCCCAGAGAAAGCGCCGATCGTCGGTGAAGCCCATGTGATGCGCCTCGCCGCGGCCGCCGACGGACACCTTGTGGATGACCCTGCCGTAGGTCGCGGACTTGGGATTGGCGTCGATGGTGACGAGCTTGTCGGAGCCGTCGCCGAGCCCGGGGACGCCCAGCGTCCAGACATAGACGTAGTCTTCCTGACCCTTGATCAGGTTCCCCATGTAGGGCGAGTTGCACGTCTCGTCCGCGCGCGCGAGAGTGGGAGCCCCTATGAGGGCGAACGCAAGAGCCAGCGCGAAAAGCCCGAAGAGAAGGGGAAAGCGGCGTGAGCTCATGAATCGATCTCCTTGTCGACGGGTGGCCGCGTCGACGCACGAAGCTGTTCTCGGCGGACGGAGTATAGCAAACGGATCGATCGGGCAGCTTGCCGCGGCGGCCCGCATTCCACGGGCATCATGCCTCCCTCGGGCCCTCTTTGGCCACCCTCGGACCACGCTGCAATCAGAAGACCAAGCGCGGGATGCCATCGCGCGAGATGAGATGATGGGCGGGCCCGCGGGCGGGCAGGTGAACGACCCCGCTGGCATGGGCGATGCTGAATGAAGGCGGGAGCCGGCCCATGAACGACCAGGCGTCGATGCGGCGGAGGGTGCGGATCCTGGCGCGCGCGAGTATTGTGTGCGCGCTCGCCTTCGTGCTCGGACGCCTCCCCGCGGGGGCCATGCTGGCGCCCCCGGCGGCGACGCTCACCGTGCTGGAGGGCCGTGTCGAGCACGCCCGTGGCTCCGGCTCGATGGGGCCCGCGTCCTCGGGCGCCGACCTCGCCGAAGGCGATCGCGTGGTCACCGGTGCCGATGGCCGCGCGCTGATCACGTTTCTCGACGGCACCACGGTCACGGTGGAGCCGGACACCCAGATCATCGTCCGCGAGCTCACGGCCGTCCCCCGAGAGCCCTCGCGCGTGCGCCTCTTGATCCTCACCGGCACGCTGTGGGCTCGCGTCGGTGGGTGGCTCGGCGGCCGGGGCACGGTCACGCTCGAATCCAACGCGTACTCCGCCACCGCGCGCGACGGCCTCATCGGCGCGCAGTCCCGCGGCGACGGCGCCTTCGTGAGCTGGACGCGCGCCGGTGAAGTCACGCTGCGCGACGCGCGGGGCGAGACGCGGCTGATGCTGCAGCCCGGGGACAAGGGCACGCTCACCGCGGCGGGCGGGGCAATCCGGGAGACCTTCGCGCCGACCGCCAGCACGATCGAGATCACCGCGGAAGGACCGGTGTCGCCGCTCCTGGTGATGCCGGACGGAGCGCGGGCGGCGGGCTTCGTGCCTCCGGACGTCGAGGTCAACCAGGTGTTCGGCTCGTTCACCGGCGTGCGCGAGGGGCGCCGGGTGATACAGGTTCCCGGCGGCCTCGTCGGGCCGTATCGCCTGGTGCTCGCGGCCACCGGCGATGGACCGTACACGGTGACGGTGACGGGCCGCGCCGGCGATCGACTCGCCTACTCGAGCGAGCGCAGCGGGCGGGCGCGCGCCGGGATGCGCGAGGGCGCCGAGATCGTGCACCGTTTCGGCGAGTTCGAGCGGGCTGATCCGCGCACGGCGCGGGTGACCGACGGCTGGGTCGGGCCGTTCAGCAGCCGGCTCGGCCAGGTGCCCCCCAGGGTGACGCTGCCCGAGCCCGCGATGGTGCGCTAGCAGCCGGCGCCCACCTGTTCACTTCACGCGGGCGACAAAGACGCCGTCCCAGTCCACGGGCGGCGGGTCGGCGAGGAGCTCGCGGCTTCGGCGCCGGTAGAGCTCGATCGGGCCGTCGCCGGGCGCCTCCGCGGCGAGCTCGTCGAATCGGGCCACCGCCTCGCGCCATTGCCGGCGCCGGTACCAGGCGATGCCCTCGTGATAGCGGACGAGGCGGGCGGCGCCGACCGGCGTGAGGCTGCCGGCGGGGCCCAGTAGCTCGTACACGGTGAGCGGCGCGTCGCGACCCACCACCGCCACCACGTCCAGGAAGCGGTACGCGAAGGCCGGGCCGGCCGCCGCGTGCGTCGCCTCGCCGAGGAGAATCCGGACGCCGTACTCCTTGGAGAGGCCTTCCAGGCGCGCCGCCACGTTCACGGCATCGCCCACCGCGGTGTACGTGAGGCGGGCGCGCGAGCCCATGTTCCCCACCACCATGGGACCGGAGTTGATGCCCACCGCCATGTCGAGATCGCGCCAGCCGCGCCGCGCGAACTCGGGTTGCAAGCGCTCCAGCGCCGTGACCATGCCGAGCGCGGCCGCGCAGGCCCGCCGGGCGTGGTCCGGCTGGTCCATGGGAGCGTTCCAGAACGCCTCGAGGGCGTCGCCCGCGTACTGCGCGAGGACGCCGTCCTCGGCGAACACCCGCTCGGTCATCTCGGTGCGGTACAGGTTCAGCAGGGAGACGACGACCTCGGGCGCGAGTTCGTGGGCGAAGGTGGTGAAGCGCCGGAGATCGTTGAAGAGCACGGTCATCTCGCGCAGCTCGCCGCCCAGCCGCAGGCGGTCGAAGTCCTCGAGCACCCACCGGCTGACCGCGGGCGACAGATAGCGCGCCATCGCGTCCTGGAGCACGCGCTGCTCGGCCTCGTCGAAGACGACGCGGTAGCCGAGGGCAGCGCCGAAGGCCACGAGCAGGGCGGCGGGCGCGAAGACGAGGTCGAGGATCCGGCCCGTCTCGAAGAGCAGGGCGGCTAGCGTGACGTAGAGCGCCAGCAGCCCCAGCACCGCCGCGCTCGCCGCGAGCGGCCGCCACGCCGCCGCGAGGGCCGTGCCGGCAAGGGCGAGCGCCGCCACGACGATGACGGCGAGCCCGTGCGGCACCGGGACGAGATAGCGCTGGTGAAGGATCGTCTCGACCGCGTTGCCAAGGATCTCGATCCCCCACATGCGCGTGTCGCGAGTGGTGGGCGCAGCATGCTCCTCCACGCCCCGGATGGTCGGCCCGAGAAGCACGATGCGATCGCGAAGCCGGGCGGCGTCGACCCGACCCTCCAGGAGATCCACGAAGGACACGATGGGGAAGGGACCCCGGCGCCGCGGTCCCGCCGGAGGCCCCAGGAAATTGATGAGCAGCGTGTCGTGCTCGGCGAGCGGAATGGCCCGGCCGGCGCCGAAGACCATACCCGTCGCGGGCGGCGCATCCAGCACCGCGGCCCGTCGCGCGTACCGCGCGACGACGGTCAGGGACAGGCTGGGGACCACCGTGTCCCCGGCTTCCAGGAGGAGCGGGAGGCTGCGCACCACGCTGTCGCGCCCGGTGGTGATGTTGGCGGCGCCCTCCGCGGCAGCGGCGGCCCGGATGGCCGGCGCGGCGCCGACGAGGGCGTCGAACCGCTGCGCCACGCCGGGGCGCGGGTCGAAGGCCTGCGGGCCCTGGGCGAGGACGGGCACGACGACGTTCCCGGCGCGCCGCATCGCCGCCGCCAGCTCGTCGTCACCCGCGCGGGGCGCGTCGAAGAAGACCGCAAAGGCGATGACCCGCGCGCCGGCGGCCGCGAGCGCGTCCACCGCGTGCGCGTAGAGGTTGCGCGGCCACGCCGAGAGCGGGCCGTACCGGCCCAGGAGGGATTGGTAGCTTCGCTGATCGATGCCGACGATGACGGTGGACGCGGCGGGCCGCGTGGGGCGCGCGGCGAAGAGCAGATCGGTGGCCTGGGCGCGCAGCGTGCCCAGCACGTCCGCGAGCGTGGCCACCCCGAACAGCGCGGCCACCATGATGGCGAGGAGGCCATTGGCGAGGAGACGGCGGCGGGCGCGACGTGACAGCATGGACAGCCCCCGCCGGCTGGTCAGCGTAGCGGCCTGAAGAATTCCCGGATCTCGCGCGCGAGGGCCTCCGGCTCCTCCATCGCGGCGAAGTGGCCGCCGGACGGCATCACCGTCCAGCGCTGGATGTTGAAGACCTTCTCCGCCCAGGGACGCGGCGGTCTCACGATCTCCTTCGGGAATGCGGCGTAGCCCGACGGCACGTCGGTCCGTGCGCCGTCGGGAAGCGGCCACTTGCTGTGCAGGCGCGCGTAGTAGGGCCAGAACGACGAGCCGATTGCTCCCGTCACCCAGTAGATCGTGATGTTGGTCAGGAGCTCGTCCTTGGTGAAGCGCCGCTCCACGTCGCCGCCGCAGTCGCTCCACGTGCGGAACTTCTCCACGATCCAGGCGGCGAGGCCCACCGGGGAGTCGGTGAGGCCGTACGCGAGCGTCTGGGGCTTGGTGCCCTGGATGATCTGGTAGCCCGTCTCCTCCCTGAGGAAATGGCCCAGCTCGTCGAGGTACTGCTTCTCCTCCGCGGTGGGCGCGTCTGGCCGCGCCACGTCTCGGCGCAGCGGCAGGAGGTTCATGTGGATGCCGATGAGATCCTTCGGCCGCCGGAAGCCCAGCACCGCGGTGATGAAGCCGCCCCAGTCGCCGCCCTGGGCGCCGTAGCGCGCGTAGCCGAGGACGTCGGTCATCAGGCTGCCGAACACGTCCGCGATCTCGGGGACGCCGAAGCGCGGCTGGCCCGGCGCGAACGAGAATCCGTAGCCAGGCAGCGACGGCGCCACCACCGTGAAGGAATCCTTCGGGTCGCCGCCGAAGCGCGCGGGATCGGTCAGCAGGGGCAGGATCGTGTGGAACTCCCACACCGATCCCGGCCAGCCATGGGACAGCAGCAGGGGCATCGGCTTGGGCCCGCGGCCGGCCTCGTGGATGAAATGGAGCTCGATGCCAGAGACATCGGCCTTGAACTGACGGAAGCCGTTCAGCTCCGCCTCCCAGCGCCGCCAGTCGTAGCGCTCGCGCCAGTACGTGGTCAGCGCCTTCACGTACGCGAGCTCGGAGCCGAACTGCCAGCCCGCTCCCGGCGGCTCGTCGGGGAAGCGCGCGCGACCGAGGCGCTCGCGGAGATCGGCGAGGACGGTGTCGGGCACCGCGACGGTGAAGGGCCGGGGAGCAGGCATGGTGGAGTCCCTCAGAACACCGGGTTCTCGACGTAGTGGCCCCAGACCTGACGGAGCCGCGCCACGATCTCGCCCAGGGACGCGCGCGCCTTCACCGCTTCGATGGTGAGGGGCATCAGGTTGACCGCGGGGTCCTTGGCCTCGGCGGCGAGGCGCTCGAGCAGCTCGCCCACGCGGGCATTGTCGCGGCGCGCGCGCACCAACTTGAGCCGCGCGATCTGCCGCGTCTCCACGTCGGCCGCCACCTTGTGGATGGGCACCGGGACCGGGGCGGGCGGCTCCGCGAACATGTTCACGCCGATCAGGGGCTGCTCGCCGGACGCGCGGCGACGTGCCGTCTCGTAGGCGGAGTCCGCGATCTCGCGCTGGAACCACCCGGCCTCGATGGCCTTGATGGTCCCACCCATCGCGTCTACCTTGTCGAGGATCTCGAACACCTTGGCCTCGATCTGATTGGTGAGGGCCTCCACGTACCACGAGCCGCCGAGTGGGTCGACGACCTGTGGCACCCGCGTCTCGAGGGCGATGACCTGTTGCGTGCGCAGCGCGAGCTTCATCGCCTCCTCGGAGGGGATCGCGTACGCTTCGTCGAGCCCGTTGGTGTGCAGCGACTGGGCGCCGCCCAGCACGGCGGAGAGCGCCTGGTAGGCGGTGCGGACCACATTGTTCATCGGCTGCGCCTTGGTGAGGGTCGCCGCGGCGGTTTGACAGTGGAAGCGCAGGCGCATCGACTCCGCCTTGGTGGCGCCGAAGCGCTGCTTCATCACCTTGGCCCAGGTCCGCCGAGCCGCGCGGTATTTCGCGACCTCCTCGAAGAAGTCGGCCTGGGCCACGAAGTAGAAGGCGAGGCGCGGCGCGAACTCGTCCACCGGCACGCCGGCGCGCGTCACTTCCTCCACGTAGGCGATGCCGTTGGCCATCGTGAAGGCGACCTCCTGCACGGACGTCGCCCCCGCCTCGCTGATGTGGTAGCCGCTGATGTTGATGGGGTTGTAGCGGGCGAGGTTGCGCACCGAGTACACGATCATGTCGCGCATGATCCGCATCGACGGGCGGATGGGGAAGATCCACTCCTTCTGGGCGATGTACTCCTTGAGGATGTCGGCCTGCACCGTGCCGGAGAGGCGGTCGAGATCGAAGCCGCGATGCTGCGCCAGCGCCACGTACATGGATAGGAGGATCCACGCCGAGGGATTGATGGTCATCGACACCGATATCTTCTCGAGATCGATGTCCGCGAAGAGGGCCTCCAGATCGTCGAGGGTGTCGATGGCCACGCCCTCGCGCCCCACCTCGCCGATGGACTTGGGATCGTCCGAGTCGTAGCCCATGAGGGTGGGCATGTCGAAGTCCACGCTGAGGCCGGTCTGCCCCTGCGCGATCAGATAGCGGAAGCGCCCGTTGGTGTCCTCGCCGGTCCCGAAGCCGGCGATCTGGCGCATGGTCCAGAGCCGCCCCCGGTACATGGTCGGATACGGCCCGCGCGTGAACGGATACTGGCCGGGCAGGCCGATCTCCTCGAAGGGCGTGTCCGCGATGTCCGCCGGGGTGTACACGCGCTGCACCGGCAGTCCCGACAGCGTCCGCGCGTCCGTCACCGTCTCCGGCTGGCGCTGGAGGAAGCCGCGCAGCTCGTTACGCTCCCACGCTGTTTGCAGCTGCCGCGCCCGCTCGATCGCGTCCCGGTCGAACATCGTGGTCCTCCTGGCCTTCGGCTACGTCTTGGCGTCGCGGAGCGCGGCGAGCAGCGCCCGCGCCGCCGCATGCGGCCCCAGCTCGCGCCGCGCCACCCGCGCCACCAGCGGCGCCATGTGCAGCGCGGGGTCCCCCATCGCGCGGGTCAGCGTCTCGTGGGCGATGCGGAGCACGCGCTGCTGCGCGCGCTTGGCCCGCCTCGGCTCGAGGGCGTCGCCCGCCTTGAGCTCATCCATGTGCGCGCCGATGGCATCGAGAAGGGCGTCCACGCCCTCCTCGCGCGCGGCCACGCACGCCATCACCGGCGGCACCCGCACGCCCTCGCGGGCGGGCAGCAAGGTCAGCATCGCGCGCAGCTCCGCGATGATGCGGTCGGCGCCCTCGCGGTCGGCCTTGTTCACCGCGTGGATGTCCGCGATCTCGAGGACGCCCGCCTTGATCGCCTGCACGTCGTCCCCGAGGCCGGGCACGCTCACCACCACTACCGTGTCGGCGGTGCCCGCGATCTCCACCTCGTCCTGGCCCACGCCGACCGTCTCCACGAAGATGGGATCTCGCCCCGCCGCGTCCATGAGATCGACAGCGTCGGCGGCGGCCCGCGCGAGCCCGCCCAGCGCCCCGCGGGTGGCCATGCTGCGGATGAAGACGCCGGGATCCAGGGCGAGGTCGTTCATGCGGATCCGATCGCCGAGGATGGCGCCGCCCGAGTAGGGCGAGGACGGATCGACGGCGAGAATGCCCACGGTGCGGCCCCGCTGCCGGGCCGCGCGGGCGAGCGCGCGCACCAGCGTGCTCTTACCGCTGCCCGGCGAGCCGGTGATGCCGATCACGTGGGCCCGCCCGGTCTGGGGATAGAGCCGCTCGGACAGATCCGCCGCCCGCTCGCCGCCTGCCTCCACCCAGGTGAGCCCACGCGCGAGGGCACGCACGGAGCCGGCGACGATCTGGGACGCGAGTCGGTCGAGGTCGTTCATGTCGTGTGATGGACCCGCTCGCGATAGAGATCGCGGTCGTCGATCACGCGGCGGGCCTTGAACTCGGTGCGGGGGAGCGTTCCCTCGGGAACGAGCTCGAGCACGGGGTGCACGCCGATGCGCGCGCGCAGACGCGTCCGCATCTCGCCGCGCAGCGCCTCGAGCCGCTCCGGCGCGGCGTGGCTCGACGCGTACTCCGCGCGCACGAGCAGCTCGTCCATGGCCTCCCGCCGCGACACGATCACGCGGAACTCGCCCCCGAAACCGTCCACCGTGCGGAGGGCGTCCTCGATGGCGCTCGGGTAGACGTTCTCGCCGCGCACGATGATCATGTCGTCGAAGCGCCCATAGAGCCCCGCGGGGAGGCGCGGGTAGGTGCGCCCGCAGGGGCAGGGCTCGTCCGTCCAGCGCGCGCGGTCGCCCGACACAAGCCGGATCATGGGCTGCGAGGTGCGCTCGAGGTGCGTGTACACCGGCGTGCCCTCGGCCCCGTAGGGAAGGGGCTCGAAGGTGTCTGGGTCGCAGACCTCGGTGTAGACGAGGTCCTGCCAGAGATGCATGCCGGTGCGCCGGCGGCACTCCCCGTTGGTCATCCACGGCGTCATCTCGGCCATGCTGCCCAGGTCCACGCAGATGCCGCCGAAGGTCGACTCGATGAGCGCCTTGGTGGCGGGAATTCCCGCGCCGGGCTCCCCCGAGAACAGAAGCATGCGGATGCCGAGCGCGCGCGGGTCGATCCCTTCCCGCCGAGCCGTCTCCGCGAAGTGGAGCGCGTACGAGGGCGTGCCGTAGAAGGCGGCGGGTCGCATGTCGCGCGCCCACTGCACGGCGAGGAGCGTCTGGCCAGCCGCACCCGCCCCGAAGGGGAACACCGTCGCGCCGAGTCGCTCGCCGCCCACCAGCGCGCCCCACGAGCCCAGGTAGAGGCTGAAGAACGAGCAGATCATGAAGCGATCGCCGGGACGCAGGCCGGAGGCCCACAGCACCCGGGCGTGCGCTTCCCCGATGTGCGCCCAGTCCTCCGCGCCGATACCGAACACGGTGGGCCGCCCGGTGGTCCCGCTGGTCCCGTGCACGCGCGCGACCTCCGCGGGGTCGATGCAGAGATAGTCGCCGAAGGGCGGGTGAGCGGCCTGGGCGGCGCGGAGATCCGCCTTCTGGATGACCGGGAATCGCGCGAGGTCGGCCAGGCTCGTGAGGCGGTCGGGCGACACGCCGGCCGCTTCCCAGTGTCGCCGGTAGAACGGGCTCTTCTCCCACGCGTAGCGCACCTGGTGCTGGAGCTTGGCGAGGATGACCCGATCGCGGTCCTTCGGCTCCGCGCATTCGAGGTCGGGCGACCAGTGCTCCGCGTCCCGCGCGGGGCGGTAGCCCGCATCGTAGCCCGGGGGCCAGGTGGACGAGAGCACGCCGCTCACCGTCAGCGAGGCGTGCGCCCGGCCACCAGCTCGCGCAGGCGCGCGACGATGGTATCCGGCGGGGTGTCTTGGAGGATGACGTCGGCGACACCGATGGCCTTGAGGGCGTCGACGTCCTCGTCGGGGATGACGCCGCCGCCCACCAGGATGATGTCCTCCGCGCCCGCCGCCACCATCAGCTCGCGCACCTTGGGGAGCAGGGTCATGTGCGCGCCGGAGAGGATGCTGATGCCCAGCACGTCCACGTCCTCCTGCACCGCGGCGGCCACGACCTCCTCGGGCGAGCGATGGAGGCCGGTGTAGATCACGTCCATCCCGGCGTCGCGCAGCGCCCGCGCCACCACCTTGGCGCCCCGGTCGTGGCCGTCGAGCCCCACCTTGGCGACGAGCACGCGAATGGGCTTCATGGGGCGGGCACCCGCGCCGGCTTCGGCGCGTCGAGGACCTCCCGTACCTTGGCGGCGAGGGCGTCGGGCGTGAACGGCTTCGAGATGAAAGCGGTGCCGGTCTCCAGGACACCGTGCCGCACGATCGCGGTGTCGGTGTAGCCCGACATGAACAGCACGCGCATGTCCGGTCGCGTACGCGCGAAATGATGCGCGAGCTCACGCCCGCTCATCTGGGGCATGACCACGTCGGTGACCATCAACTGGATGGGGCCGCGATGCCGCTCGCTCACATCGATCGCCTCCCGGCCGTGCCGCGCTTCGAGCACGGCGTAGCCGCTCATCTCGAGGATCTCACGCACCACCTCGCGCACGCGGGGCGCGTCCTCCACGAGGAGCACTGTCTCGGCCCCCCGCGTCTTTCCGCCCGGGGCCTCGAGGCTCGCGACGCGGTCGGGCTCCTCGGCCACCGCGGGCAGGCACACCTTGAACGTCGTGCCCTGCCCCAGCTCGGAGTAGACCCAGACATGGCCGCCGCTCTGGCGCACGATACCGTACACCGTGGAGAGGCCAAGCCCCGTCCCGCGCCCCGGTTCCTTGGTCGTGAAGAAAGGCTCGAAGAGCCGCGCCTTGGTCGCCTCGTCCATCCCGGTGCCGGTGTCGCTCACCGCGAGGACGACGTAGCGACCGGGCGCCGCCGCGCCGTGCGACAGCGCGCTGGCCGCGTCGAGCTCGAGGTGGTCGGTCTCCATGGTGAGCCGCCCTCCGTCGGGCATGGCGTCGCGCGCGTTCACCGTGAGGTTCATGATGACCTGCTCGAGCTGGCTCGGATCGGCCTTCACGTAGTCCAGCTCCGCCCTGGGCGCGAACACGAGGTGGATGGTCTCGCCGACCAGACGCTCGAGCATGGTCTGCATGCCGCCGACGATGCGATTGAGGTCGAGCACCTTCGGGGCGAGCACCTGCTTGCGGCTGAAGGCGAGAAGCTGGCGCGTGAGCGCGGCGGCCTGCTGGGAGGCCTCGCGGATGCCGTCCACGTTGCGCCGGAGCGGGTGATCCTCGGGCACTTTGCGGCGGATCAGATCGCTGTCGCCCTGAATCACCATGAGCAGGTTGTTGAAGTCGTGCGCGATGCCGCCGGCGAGCTGGCCCACCGCCTCCATCTTCTGCGCCTGGCGGAGCTGCTCCTCGCTCTCGCGCAGGGCCACCTCAGCGCGCTTGCGCTCCGTCACGTCGACGGTGAGCCCGCGGAGCTGCCGGGGCCGACCGCCGCTGTCGCGCAGCACGTGGATGATGTCGCGCAGCCAGAGAATCCGTCCGTCCGCGGCCAGGGCTCGGTACTCGAACTCGTGGTCGGTGGCGGTCGCGATGGCGGCGCGGCACCGTGTGACCGCCCCCTCGCGGTCGTCCTTGTGGATGCGGAGCGCGAAGAAATCCGGGTCCCGCAGCCAGTGCTCGGGCGGGAAGCCGAGCAGGCCCTCCGCGCGCTGGCTCACGAACGTGAAGCGCAGGCTCGCCGCCTCCGCCTCCCACACGATCGCGTCGAGGCCCTGCACGAGGTCGCGAAAGCGCTGCTCGGAGGCGCGGCGCGCCGCGTGCAACCGCTCCTCCTCCGAGAGATCCTGGATGGTGAGGAGCAGCCGCGCCTCCTCCTCCTCGGCGATGCGGATGCTGGTGATGGTGATGCGCACCGGCCGGCTCTCCCGCCGGTTCGCGAAGCGCAGGTCGAAGAGCACGTCGGGCTGGGCCACGCCGGTTTGCAGGACCTCGCGGATGCGCACGAGCAGCCCCTCGGCCTTGGCCACCTCGTCGAGCCGCCGCCCCACCACCGTGGCGTTGCTGAGCGAGAAGGACTCGAGGAACGACCGGTTGGCGGAGACGATGCGCAGGTCGTCGGAGAGCACGAGCAGGCCGGACGGCACGCTCGCCACGATCTTCTCCGCGTAGCTCTTGAGGTTGAAGATCGCGCGCTCCTGCCGGATCTGCTCGCGCAGGAGCTGGGCGCGCTGGCGCTGGCGCCACAGGCCGATCAGCAGCAACCCCTCGGCGAGGATGAGGAAGATGGCGGCGGCGCCGGTGAGGTAGCGCGCCTGGCGAAAGTCCTCCAGCGCCTCGTCGCGATCGATCTTGAGCACGAGCCCCCAGCCGGGGCCGGCAATCCAGCGAGCCGCGGCGAGCACGGGCACGCCGCGGTAGTCCGTGGTCTCGGTGAATGCACCCTTGCCGGCCACCGCGTCGGGCATGAGCGCGGCCAGCTCGCCCAGGGACCGGCTCGCCGCCTGCCATCCCGCGCCGGGCGAGCGGAACGGGGAGAGGTAGGCAGGCTGGTTGCCGTCCATCCGGAACAGCAACGCTTCGCCCGTGCGCGTAGGCACCGTCTCCTCGCTGAGGAGGAGATAGAGGCCGCGCTCCGGCGCCATCGTGAGCACCACCGCGCCGAGCGGCGTCCCCGCGGTCGCGCCCTCCGCGTTCACCGGCGCGGCAAAGACGAGGTGGCGCGCGCCGCCGGGATGGCTCGTCATGTCGGCGCGGAACGCCTTCGCCGAGAGGGCGGCCTGGGCCGCCGCCGCACGGTCGGGGGCGCCGGCGCCGCGCGTCTGCGCGACCACGCGGCCCGACGGGTCCACCACCGCGATCCCGAGATACCCGTAGGCGGCGGCGACGCGGTCGAGCTGGGCGGTGACGCCGCGGTCGCCTTGGCCGGCGAGCAGGGCGTGCACGGCGGGCGTGCCGGCGAGCAGCTCGGCGTCGGCCTTGCGGGACGCCAGCCAGTCCGAGACGAGCCGCGCGCGGTCGCCCGCGAAGGTCGTCAAGCGCGCGCGCCAGTGATCCATGACCACGCGGCGCTCGCTTGCGATGTGATACCACATGAAGCCCAGCACGAGCGCCGCACCCACCAGGAAGGCGAGGGGATAGAGCCAGCGGGCGAGATCCGCGGGCGCGGGCGCGCGCTTGTCGGGGGCCGCGGTGGGGGGCATCGCGCCCATTGTGCGACGAGGCGGGGGGCGGTGTCGAGGTAGCCGCGCGCGCTCACGCGGCCGTCATGTGGCCCCGGGACCGCGCCGCATAGGCGAGGACGCGCGCGACGAAGTCCTCGCGTCCCGCCGGGTCGACGAGGTGGCCTTCTTCCACGACGGGGAGGCCGGGCCACGCCGCGGTCAGGGCGGCCGCGAAGAGACCGCGGCCGGGGCGCGAAGCGCTGTGCGCCCCGTCGTCGTTCCAGACGGGCACGTCTCGCAGCCCGCAGGAGGGCGAGGCGCTCTTCAGCACGCCCGCGATGTCGAGCGCGGCCAGCTCCCGCGCGCGGCGCCGCGCGTACGCGGTCATCTCCGGAACGAGATCGCGCGCGCCACGCACGCCCTGCATGCGCGGCGCATGGGGATCGCCCGTGAGCCACACCGGCTCACGCGGCGCGCCGAGGCCGATCTCCATCTCGGGGCAGACGGGCACCCAGGTGAACCGCGGACCGAGAAGCTCGACGATCGCCGCGCTCCGCTTGTGGCCGCCGTCGTAGCGCACGGGCTCCCGAGGAGACAGGCGGAGACGCCGATCCGGATCATCGCGCGCGGTAGCGCACCTCGAAGTTCACACAGCCGGCGGGCGAGCGAAACGGCCCATGGGGCATGCCCGGCGGGCGCACCGCCACCATACCGGCGTGATAGGTCGTGGCCCCCACCACGCACGAGCCGGAGACGATGTAGATCTCCTCCCAGAAATCGTGAGTGACCACGGCGTCGTTGCCCGCCCCGGGCTCGAAGCGGAGGAAGCGCGTGGACACCCCCTCGTCCTCGCCACTGGCGATGATCTGCTCCCACACCCCGCTCGGATAACCGGGCGCGGGACGCCAGGGCAGGGCGGCTGGATCGAAGAACTCGCGCTCCTGCTTCATTTCGCGGCCATTCTAGCGTACCTTTGCGGCACCTCACCCACGGAGGGTTCCGTCATGCTGCGCGTTGTGATCATGCTTGCGCTGGCTCTTCCCTCGCTCGCCTCCGGCGCCGCCGCGCAGGAGCCGTATCCCACGCGGCCCATCTCGATTGTCAATCCCTTCCCGCCGGGCGGCATCGCCGACCTCACCGCCCGGCCGCTCGCGTCCACGTTCGAGAAGCTTCTCAAGCAGCCCGTGGTCGTGGTGAACAAGGCGGGCGCGGCCGGCGCGGTGGGCACGCAGTTCGCCTCGGTGGCCAAGCCCGACGGGTATACGATCCTGATCGCCCTCGTGAGCATCTCCTCCACGCCCGAGGTGGACAAGCTGTTCGGTCGGCCGGCCACGTACACGCGCGATCAGTTCATCGGCATCGCCCGTCTCAACGCCGATCCGCCGCTGCTGGCGGTGAACGGCCCCTGGAAGACGCTCAAAGAGCTGGTGGACGACGCGAAGAAGCGGCCGGGCGAGATCACGTTCGCGTCGTCGGGACCCTACGGCGCCTCGCATCTGCCCCTCGAGATGTTCCTGCAGTCGGCGGGCCTCAAGATGCGCCATCTCCCCACCACCGGAGGCGGGCCCGCCACCACCGCGGTGCTGGGCGGTCACGCCCAGCTCTGGGCCTCGCCGCCCGCCCTGGCCGCGCCGCACATCCAGGCGGGCAAGATGCGCGCGCTCGCCGTCTGGGGCGCCACGCGGCTGGCGGCGTTCCCCGACGTGCCCACGCTCAAGGAGCTGGGGTACGACGTGGAGTACTACATCTGGACGGGGCTCTTCGCGCCGAAGAGCGCCCCGCCTCACGTGATCCAGGTCCTGCGCGACGCGACCCGGAAAGCGGTGCAGGACGAGGAGTTCAAGTCGGCCATGGAGAAGGCCAAGACCCCCATCGCCTATCTGGACGCGGACGAGTTCAAGGCGTTCTGGGACAAGGACGCGCAGCGCATCGCCTCGGTGATCCAGTTCATCGGCAAGACGGAGATGAAGTAGTGCGCATCGATCTCCACACCCACGTGGTGCCGCCGCGCTGGGAGGATTTCGCCGCGCGCTACGGAGGCGGGAAGTGGCCGCGCCTCGAGATGAAGGACAGCTGCCACGCGACGATCATGACGGGCAGCCAGTTCTTCCGCGCCATCGACGACCGGTCGTGGAGCCCGGAGCGGCGCATCGAGGACATGGACCGCCTCGGCATCGACCGCCAGGCGCTGTCGCCCCCGCCCATCATGCTCGCGTACTGGGCCGAGCCCAAGGCCGCCCAGGCGTTCGCGCGCATGCAGAACGAGTTCGCCGCCGAGGTCGCCGCGCGGCATCCGGCGCGCTTCAGCGGCATGGGCTCGGTGCCGTTGCAGCACGTGCCGCTGGCCATCGAGGAGCTGCGCTACTGCCGGGAGCGCTTGAATCTCCACGCGATCGAGATCGGCACCAGCCCGGCCGGGCGCGACTTCGACGACCCCGCGCTGTTTCCGTTCTTCCAGGCGTGCCGCGACCTCGACGTGGCCATCTTCGTCCACCCGGCGAGCCCGCTGATCGGGCAGGAGCGGCTGACCCAGTACTACTTTCCCTTGATCGTGGGGAATCCGCTTGAGACGGCGCTCGCGATCTCGAAGCTGATCTTCGGCGGCGTCCTCGAGCGGCTGCCCGACCTCCGCATCTGCTTCGCGCACGGAGGCGGGGCATTCCCGTTCACGCTGGCCCGGCTGAATCACGGCTGGCACGTGCGGCCGGAGGGGCCGAAGGCGATCCCGAAGGAGCCGCGCGAGTACGCCAAGCGCCTCTACGTGGACTCGCTCACGCTTGCCCCGCGCAATCTCCGCTTCATCATCGAGGAGCTGGGCGCCGATCGCGTGATGATCGGCAGCGACTACCCCTTCGACATGGGGGACAACGACCCCCGCGCCGCGCTGGACGCCGCCGCGCTCGACCCCGCGACGCGGCGGCTCATCGAGGGTGAAACGGCGGCGCAGTTCCTCCGACTTCCGGTATCCTGACGCCATGCCTACCATCGACGCCGCCAAGCTCGAAGCCCTCGCCACCCGCATCTTCACCGGCCTCGGCACTCCGGAGGCCGACGCGCGCCTTGTCGCCACGCTGCTCGTGCGCGCGAACCTGCGCGGCCACGACTCCCATGGGGCCATCCGCATCCCGCAGTACGCAATGTCCATCAAGACGGGCCACGTGAATCCCAAGAGTCCCATCACCGTGCTCGCGGACACGCCGGTGATCGCGCGGCTCGACGGCGGGCGCGGCTTCGGGCAGGTGGTGGCCAAGCGCGGCATCGAGATGGCCATCGTCAAGGCGAAGGCCATGGGCCTCGCGGCGGTGACCCTCGCTAACACCACGCACGTGGGCCGGCTCGCCGACTACGCCGAGATGGCGGCGGCTGAAGGGCTGGTGGGCATGCTGTGGGTGAACGCGGTGTTCGGGCTCAACGTGGCGCCGTGGGGCGGCGCCGCGCGCCGGCTCGGCACCAACCCGCACGCGATCGCGGTGCCCGGCGACGGCGCGCCCGCCATGGTGCTCGACTTCGCGACCAGCGTAGTGGCCGAAGGCAAGATGCGCGTGAAGAAGAACCGCAAGCAGCAGGCGCCGCCCGGCTGGTTCATCGATGCCGAGGGCAAGCCCGGCACGGACCCCGAGATATTCTACGGCACGCCGCCCGGCTCGCTCCTCACCGCCGGCGAGCACAAGGGCTACGGGCTCTCGCTCGCCGTCGAGCTCTTGGGCGGCATCCTCTCGGGCACCGGCGCGGCGAGCCCGGGTCCCGGCGTGTTCGCCAACGGCACGCTCATGATCTGCCTCGACGTCGAGCGCTTCATGCCGCTCCCCGAGTTCCGCAAGCAGGTGGCGACGTTCTTCGCCTGGGTCAAGACCGCGCCGCGCGTGCCCGGCGGCGGCGAGATCTTGATCCCCGGCGAGCCCGAGGCGCGGCTCGAGTCGGAGCGCCGCCGCGACGGCATCCCCATCGAGGACGAGACCTGGCGCCAGATCGAGACGCTGGCGGCCGAGCTGGGCGTGGGGTAAGCCGGCCGCGCCCAGACAGCACGGCGGTGCGGACCGCCCTGTGGCGGGCGCTCCACGTGGAAGTCGATTCGCCGCCGCATGTGTTCGACGACGAGCTGGGATTGAAGCTGGCGGCCCCCCACCCAGGATGGCGAGATCGTCCGGACATGAGCCCGTTCACGCGGCCCTTTCGCGCGTCCATCGTGGCGCGCGCCCGCTTCGTCGAAGATCTCGTCGCCGAAGGGGCGGCCCGTGGCGTCGGGCAGTACGTCATCCTCGGCGCGGGACTCGACACACTTGTCCAGCGTCGGCCGGAGCTCGCCGCGCGCCTGCTCGTCTTCGAGATCGATCGGCCGGGTCCGCAGGAGTGGAAGCGCCGGCGCCTCGGCGAGCTTGGTCTCGGCACCCCCGCGCACGTACGGTTCGTCCCCGTCGACTTCGAGGCCGGCGACACGTGGTGGGAGCGCCTTGCCGCGTCGGGCTTCGACTCTGGGCGGCCGGCGGTGGTGGCGTCCACCGGGGTGAGCATGTACCTGACCAAGGAGGCGATCGTGGCGACGCTGCGCCACGTTGCCGCGCTCGCATCCGGCTCTACGTTCGTCATGTCGTTCATGCTTCCGATCGAGATGCTCGACCCCGAGGTGCGTCCCGGGGTCGAGAGCGCGGCCGAGGGAGCCAGGGCGAGCGGCACGCCTTTCATCAGCTTCTTCACGCCATCTGAGATGCTGGCGCTGGCCCGCGCCGCCGGGCTCCAGGTTGTCGAACATGTTTCGGCCGACATGCTCGCCGAGCGCTACTTCGCGGGCCGGACCGATGGTCTTCGACCGCCAAGCAATTCAGAAGAATTACTCGTGGCGACGACCTAGCGGCGCGGCGGTGGAGCAAGTGGGTGATGCCTGACACCGGGAAATCGCTCGTCGATTGCCACGTCCACCTGGCCGCGGTGCCGGAAGGGGACAACGGCTGTTACATCTCGCCGAAGATGCTCCGGAGCCCGCTCTTTCGCGTGCTCATGTGGAAGCAGGCCCTCGACCCGTCCCGGCCGCGCGAGGCGAATCAGAAGTACGTCGAGGATCTCCTGAGCGAGCTGCGCGCCTCCCAGCACGTGCGTCAGGCGGTGGTGCTCGGCATGGACGGAGTCTACGACCAGGCTGGCCGGCTCGATCGAGACCACACCGAGTTCATGATCGGCAACGACTACGTGCTGGCGACCGCGCAGGCCCATCCCGACGCGTTCTTAGCCGGCGTCTCGATCAATCCCATGCGACGCGACGCGATCGACGAGGTGCATCGCTGTGCGGAGGCGGGCGCCGCGCTGGTGAAGGTGCTGCCGAACGCCCAGCAGTTCGATCCCGCGGCCGCGCACCACAAGCCGTTCTACCGCGCGCTCGCGGCGCGCCGGCTGCCGCTGCTCAGCCACGTGGGCTACGAGTTCAGCCTGATCGGGAAGGATCAGTCGGTGGGCGACCCGAACCGCCTGCGCGTTCCCCTGGATGAGGGCACGATGGTGATCGCGGCTCACGCCTGCAGCTACGGGCTGATGCTCCACGAGAAGTTCCTGCCCACGTTGCGCGAGCTCGCTGGCCGCTATCGCGGCTTCTATGCGGACGTCTCGGCGTTGACGCTCCCCAATCGCTTTCGGATGCTCCTGCACCTGCGGAAGCACCCGGCGCTCCACCCGCGCCTGCTGTTTGGGACCGATTATCCGCTGCCGGTGTTCCGCTTTCCCGCCTGGGGACGCGGAGGGTCGCGCACGCGGAACCGCTTCGACCGCCAGGTGACGGTGTGCCGGGCGCTCGGGGTGGGGTTCGGCTCGCTCGGCGACATCTTGCCGCGAGCGGGCGCTTAGGCTACGGGAACAGCCGCTCGGCGTTCTTGTAGGCGATCTTCTCGGCGACGTCGGGCGGGAGCTGCTTGAGGTAGGCGCGCACGTCGGTGACCGAGCTCGGCAAGGCCTCCCACCTCGACGTCACCCACGTATCCGTGCCGGCGAGGAAGCGATCGGGATGGCGCAAGAACAGCGCGCGCCACCCAGGATCGAGCGTGCCACCGGGCGCGATGTCGCCGTTACGGAGAGCGAGGTCCACCCAGAGCGTCGCATAGCGATCCAGCAGCGCGCCCACCGCCTGCGGGCCCGAGGACATGCCGGCGTGCGCCCAGATGACCTTGAGCCGCGGCTCCAGCGTGAAGAGCTCGACGATGGCGACCTCGTCGGAGTGCGCGTGGAGGTAGATGCCCTCGCGCAGGACGATCTCGGTGAGGCGCTTGATCACCGGCGTGCCGACCTGGCCGCCGTAGAGGTGGAACTCGCCGATTCCCTTGTGGACCTTGAGCGCCAGTCGCGACTCGAGATAGGGAATGACCGACGGGTCCTGCCACCAATGGCCCATGTCCTCGCGCGTGCGGTAGGGGCGCAGGATCGGCACGATCCGCTGGGGATCCTTCTGGTACAGCTTGATCGTGCCCTCGTCGGGGGTGCTCGACACGAGCGCGCGCTTGACGCCTGCCTGCTGGAGGATGGCGAGGATGCGCGCCTCGGGATACTCGGTCCAGTCGGGCGCGCTGTAATGAATGTGGGTGTCGAAGATGGGAAGATCGGCGCTCTGCGCGCGCAGAGTCGCCGCGGGGAGGAGCAGCGCGGTCGCGACGGCCAGCCGGGCGCGCATCCCGAGTCGCATGGTCCGCGACACCTTACCACGGGTGTACCATGCACGATATGAGACGCATCTCCGTTGTCCTGATGGCCGTGGGCGTGCTCGCCGTCGCCACGCCCGCCCGGGCCCAGATCACCGGCATCAGCGGGCCCCGCTATCCCTATTCGAACAATCCGGTGGACCGGGTGTACCAGGACGTGCAGAAGCCGCTGCCGCGCCTTCCCGCGGCGCCCCCGCCGGCCACGCGGTGGGTGCCCGAGCAGCGCGCGATCGACCCGGGCACGCGGCAGGAAGTGGTGATTCCCGCCCATGAAGAGCGGCGTGTCACCGACACCCAGGTGCACGTGCCAACGCTGCCTGCCTACAGCCCGAGCGGCCCGGCGTTCATTCCGGGGGGCGACCGCCCGCCGGCCGAGCTGCGCCCGGCGCCCTGAGAATCGCCCGCGTGCTCGACACGGTCGGTATGCCCGAAATCAACAAGATCTTCGCGGTGCTCGACGCGATCGGTGTGCACCGTGAGCACGTGGTGATTCCGCTCGCTACCGGCAAGGGGCG